>Ga0209681_1000274_pt1 | contig 13346 bp, 8 predicted proteins | sample WorMetLIZISLAND2_3_FD_187416 | JGI IMG/M metagenome (GOLD analysis project Ga0209681, IMG submission 187416) | Marine gutless worms symbiont microbial communities from Max Planck institute for Marine Microbiology, Germany - Olavius clavatus LIZARD... ... | reverse complement strand
GCCCAACCCTGGGGCGCGGCGTGGTCGACGCCCTGGCGCCACGCCCACCCGTCCCGAGACCACAGGTCCGCCCGCTCGTAGCCGGCGGCCTCGATGAACCGGGCGTAGCGTCGGTTGGTGACGGGGAACCGGTCGATGGCGAACTCGCCGACCTCGACCCGGTGTCGGGGTCGCTCGTTGTCGTAGGCCTCGGTGCGGTCGTCGGTGCCCATGAGGAAGGGCCCGCCTGCGATCACGACCCGCTCGGCGTCGTCGACGGGGCGGGACTGCGTCGGCCGGAAGTCGGCGAGGGGGTAGGGCGCCAGGTCGTCGCGCAGGTCGAGCGCTTGCAGCATCGTCTCTTGGTGTTGGGCCTCGTGTTGGATCACCATCCGGAACACATACCCGTCGCGGGCCAACGGCTCGCCGTCGCCGAGCTCTGCGCCCCTCAGGATGTCGAGGGCGTCGCCCCTCACCTCGTTGATGTAGTCGAGCGCCTCGTCGCGGTTGAGGAGGGGCAGCTCGCCGCGGGTCCACCGCGGGTTGTCGAAGGGGTTGTAGAGCTTGTCGTACAGGGGGTCGTGGGCGGGGCGCCCGTCGAGCTTGCGCAGCAGCCAAAGCTCCTCGAAGTTGCCCACATGGCCGACGTCCCAGACGAGGGGGCCCATGATGGCGGCGTGTTGACGGTGGATGTCGTCGTCGTTGAGCGGCTCGATGAGGCGGGCCGTCCGGGCCCGGTAGAGCTCGAGTCGTCTCGCCAACCGGGCTTTGGCCTCGTCTTCGGCCACCGACGCGCCCCGGATGTCCACGATCATGGGGCGATCGTGGGCGATCACGGGGCTGTCGAGGGGGAGCGTTCCACCGACTCGACGGTAGCCCGCCGAGGCCGCCCCCTCCCACTTGGTTTCCTGATGCTCCGGATTCGCCTATACCGGAGTTTGTGCATTGAGAATGGCTCTCGACGCATTGAGAGGGTGGGGGGCGGCGTCCGGTGGCGCCCGGCCGCCGAGGCGGGGGCCGGCCGATGCGTGTGCAGTTTCGCGGCTCTCATCGGCACTACTGCACACGCTGGCAGATGCGTGTGCAGTTTCGCGGCTCTCGTCGGTACTACTGCACACGCTCAGCGATGCGCCGACCGTGCAGCTCTGTCCGGTGACGCCTCGCCGGCGAGGCGGGGCCGTTACTCCACTCGTCTGGTCTTCGCTTCACCGTTAGTCCAAGTTGTCCGCAAAAGTTAGTCTAAGGGACGGGGTTCTGCGACGCCTCGCCTCCGAAGCAGGCCGTTACTCCACTCGTCTGGCCTTCGCTTCACCGTTAGTCCAAGTTGTCCGTCAACGTGCATGTAAGAGTCCTTCCCGGTGAACCCGCTCAGCCCACAACACCAGAAATCGCCGCAAGGCTCATCTAAGGTGGGCACATGGTCACCCCCGCGACACAACGAGCCGGCGCCTATCGTCGGCAGCCCGCCGGGTACCTGGCTTTCATCCCGGCGGAGTTCCCGCCCGCGGATCTCGTTGTCGACGGCGACCTCTTGATCGCCATGAGTCGCGCCGACCGGGCCCTGGCGCGGTTGGACGGCGTGTCCACCGCGTTAGGTGACGTCGACCTGTTCATCAGGATGTACATGCTCAGGGAGGCGACCGACTCGAGCCGGATCGAGGGAACGCAGGCGAGCCTCGCCGACGTTGTCGGCGCCCAGTCGGGGCCGGCGCCGCCCGATCGTCGGGACGACGTCGGCGAGGTCGAGAACTATGTGCGCGCCATGAGCCGCGGGCTCGACCGGCTGGCTACGCTGCCCGCGTCTCTGCGTCTCGTGAAGGAGATTCACCAAGTCCTCATGTCGGGCGCCCGGGGCGGCGAGCCTCACCTGACCCCGGGCGAGTTCCGGCGCTCCCAGAACTGGATCGGGGGGACGTCGCCGGGCGACGCTCGGTACACGCCTCCGCCTCCGGGCGAGATGCACCGGCCGTTGAGCGAGTGGGAGTCGTTCCTCCATGAGCGAGACAGGGTCCCGCCGCTCCTGCAGCTCGGCCTCATACACGCGCAGTTCGAGACGATCCACCCATTCCTGGACGGGAACGGGAGAGTCGGCAGGCTGCTCATCACCTTCCTGCTCGTCGAGTGGGAGATTCTGGCGCGCCCGCTGCTCTACCTGTCGATCTTCTTCAACGCCCACCGGGACGAGTACTACTCCCGTCTGCAGGCTGTTCGCGACGAGGGCGCCTGGGAGCGGTGGTTGCGTTTCTTCGTTGACGGGGTCGCCGAGACCGCCGACGACGCCGCCCGGACCGTGAAGGGCGTCCTCGACTTGCGCGAGCGTCATCGTGATGCGATCGGCGGGCTCGGCAGCAGGGCCGCCAACGCCTACAAGCTCCACGATCACCTGTTCTCCTCCCCCGTCGTCGATGTGAAGAGCGTCCATGATCTGCTCGGGGTCGTGGAGACGACAGCCGGCCGCCTGCTCACCGACCTTGAGGCGCTGGGGATCATCGTCGAGCGGACGGGGCGGAAACGAGGCCGGTCGTGGCTCTACTCGGAGTACCTCGACCTCTTCACGACGGGCGAGGAGCGGTCCGAGTCGCAGGTTTGACCCCCGCCGTCGATCTGCCGAAGCCCGGCCCCGGCCGGCGGCCGGCGCCGGGCCGAAGGAGGGCCGAGGTGGGTCCCCGGGGAATCGAACCCCGAACCTTCGGGTTAAAAGCCCGCTGCTCTGCCAATTGAGCTAGAGACCCTGAGGCAGGGTACCGGCCGGGCGCGATTGCCTACAGTCGGGTCGAATAGGAGACCCGATGCCCAACTACACAGAGACAACGCCCAACTACGCAGAGACAACGCCCAACTACGCAGAGACATACACACGCTCGATGGACGACCCGACCGGGTTCTGGGGGGAGGCCGCCGAGGCGATCGACTGGCACACCTTCCCTTCGACGGTCCTCGACGACTCAAACCCGCCCTTCTACCGGTGGTTCGGAGACGGCGCCCTCAACACCTGCCACAACGCCTTGGACCGCCATGTCGCCGGCGGCAGGGCCGACCAGCTCGCCCTGATCTACGACAGCCCGGTCACCGGCGCCGTCGCCAAGTTCACCTACCGGGAGCTGCGCGACGAGGTCGCCCGGCTCGCCGGGGCGTTGCGCGGCCTGGGCGTCGGCAAGGGAGACCGGGTAATCGTCTACATGCCGATGGTGCCGGAGGCGGTCATGGCCATGTTGGCGTGCGCCCGGATCGGGGCGATCCACTCGGTCGTGTTCGGCGGGTTCGCCGCCGCCGAGTTGGCGACGCGGATCGACGACGCCGAGCCAAAGGCGATCCTCGCCGCGTCGTGCGGGATCGAGCCGAGCCGAATCGTCGAGTACAAGCCTCTCCTAGACGGGGCGATCGAGCTCGCCTCCCACACGCCCGACGTCGTGTTGATGCTGCAACGCCCGCAGGCGGAGGCGACGATGGCGCCGGGCCGCGACCTCGACTGGCGGGAGACCGTCGCCGCCGCGTCCCCGGTCGACTGCGTGCCGGTTCAAGCCACGGACCCGCTCTACATCCTCTACACCTCGGGCACCACCGGCGAGCCGAAAGGCGTGGTCAGGGATAACGGCGGCCACGCTGTGGCCCTCGCCTGGTCGATGAGCAACCTGTACGGCGCCGAGCCGGGCGAGGTCTACTGGGCGGCCTCCGACGTCGGCTGGGTGGTGGGCCACTCCTACATCGTCTACGCCCCCCTCATCCACGGGTGCGCCACGGTCCTCTACGAGGGGAAGCCGGTGGGCACGCCGGACCCGGGCGCCTTCTGGCGGGTGATCTCCGACCACGGCGTGTCGACCCTCTTCACGGCGCCCACCGCGTTCCGGGCCATCAGGCGCGACGACCCGGAGGGCGCGCACATGGCCCCCTACGACACGTCGAGCCTCAAAACCCTGTTCCTGGCGGGCGAGCGGTGCGACCCCGACACCCTCGCCTGGGCTGAGGAGCGGTTGGGCGTCCCGGTGATCGACCACTGGTGGCAGACGGAGAGCGGCTGGCCGATGGCGTGCAACCCCGTCGGGATCGAGCTTCTCCCGGTCAAGGCGGGGTCGCCTTCGGTGGCGGTCCCGGGCTACGACGTGAGGGTCCTCAACGACTCGGGCGACGAGGTCGAGGCGGGTGAGATAGCGTCGATCATGGTCAAGCTCCCGCTGCCTCCCGGCGCCCTCTCCACTCTCTGGCGGAAGGACCGGCGCTACGTCGAGTCCTATCTGAGCGAGCACTCCGGCTACTACCTGACCGGCGACGCCGGGCTCAGGGACTCCGACGGCTACCTCCATGTGATGAGCCGCATCGACGACATCATCAACGTCGCCGGGCACCGCCTCTCGACGGGCGCCATGGAGGAGGCCTTGTCGGGCCACCCGGATGTGGCGGAGTGCGCCGTCATCGGGGTGAGGGACGAGATCAAGGGCCAGAAGCCGATCGGCTTCGTGGTGTTGAAGGCGGGCGCCGAGAGGGGGGCGGGGGTGTTGGAGGCCGAGTTGATCGAGATCGTGCGCGAGCGGATCGGCCCCGTCGCCTTCTTCAAGAAGGCGCTGGTCGTGGGGCGGCTACCCAAGACCCGCTCGGGGAAGATCCTGCGTAAGACGATGCGGGCGATAGCCGACGGCGACCCGTGGACGGCCCCGGCGACCATCGACGACCCCGCGATCCTCGACGAGATCGCCGCCGCCCTGGGCGAAGCGGCCCCGTAGCGACCCGCTCAACCGGTTTCCCGACGTCTCGCCCCCGACCCCAAAAACCGGTTTCCTAATGCTCTGGATTCGGTATACCGTAGTTTGTGCATTGAGAATCGCCCGGGGGCGCGGAGGACCGCCCCAACCCGGTTCGCCAATTCAGCGACGGGCCGCCGGGGCCGCTCCCCGACGACCGTGATCGGGTTCGGCATCTCTCATCTCCCGCCCGACGACGGCGACGACGCCGCGTTCGTAGACGGCCTTGTCGACCGGGGCCACAGCGCCCTGGAGCTTCCCTTCACCAAGGGGTTCCCGTGGAAAGAGAGCCGTTGCCGGGCGTTCTCAGAGCTCGCCGCCGAGCGGGGCATCCGGCTCTCGGCCCTCGCCCCCTACTTCGCCGGGCTCACCGTCCGCGAGGAGGATCGGGCCGGGCGGTCGCTGGCCGCCCTCGAGCACACGATGAAGCTGGGCGAGGCGTTGGGCGCCCCGATCGTCGTCGCCCACCTGGGCGGCGCCCACGGCGAGGACCCCGCCGTCCTCATGGATCGGGTCAGGCGCCGCCTCGACCGGGTCGGCCCGAAGGTCGAGGGCCTCGGAGTGGGGATGGGGTTGGAGACCGCCGGCAGGAGGAGCGCGTTCGGGAGCCTGGGCGATATCGCTCAGCTCGCCGCCGAGTACCCCTTCGTCAGGCCGGTGATCGACTGGGCGCACGTCCACGCCATGACCGGCGGCGGGCTGACGTCGAGGGAGGCGTTCGCCGAGGTGCTCGCCTTCGCGGCGGAGCGTTTCCCCGGTTGGATGATCCACCCGCTCCATGCTCAGTTCTCGGACAACGAGTTGGGGCCGGCCGGCGAGATCCGACATGTGGAGTACGGGAAAGCCACGCTGCGCGTCGGCCCGTTGGTCGAGGCGGTCGAGGAGGCGGGCATGTCGATGACGCTCATCTCGGAGGCTCGCGACGCGGCCGGCCACGATCTCATATGGGACGAGGCCCGGGCCCGCCTGGGCTCTGGGTCGCAAGCCGGGCGGCGCTTGGCGTCAGCGGCGATCGACTTCCCGTCGCCGGTCCGGGTCAGCGAGGAGGGAGACCGGTTTCGCCCCCTGGGCCTTGACCGCCCCTTGACCTTGTCCAGCATCGACAAGGTGTGCTTCCCGGGCGACGGCTACACGAAGGGCGACCTGATCCAGTACTACGCGGCGGCGGCGCCGCTGCTGCTGCCGCACCTCGCCGGGCGGCCCTTGTCGATGTCCCGCTACCCGGAGGGCGTCGGGGGCCCCTCCTTCTTTGAGAAGCGGGCGCCGGGCCATCAGCCGGGCTGGATGCGGACCACGCCGGTCGAGTCGGGCTCGATGGGCGGTGTGATCGACTTCCTCACGGCCGACTCGGTCGAGGCGCTCATGTGGTTCGCCAACATGGGGTGCGTCGAGGTCCACCCGCTCCACTCGGTGGAGGGGTCGCTCGACTCGCCCTCCTACGCGGTGTTCGACTTCGACCCCGGCGAGGGGGCGTCCTGGGAGCAGGTGACCGCCGCGGCGAAGCTGCTCAACGTCGCGCTCGGGCAACTCGGGTTGACCGGTTGGCCGAAGCTCTCCGGGTCGAAGGGCATACACGTCTACGTCCCGCTGGCCCCCGGTCACGGCTACGACAGGGTTCGGCGCTTCGTCGGGGAGGTGGGCCGGCACCTCGCGGCCGCCAACCCCGCCGACATCATCTTGGAGCGGGACAAGGCGAAGCGGAAGGGCAAGGTCCACATCGACGTCGGCCGCAACACGGCGGGGCAGACCGTCGCCTCGGCCTACTCGGTGCGCCCGCTTCCCGGCGCGCCCGTGTCGCTCCCGTTGCGTTGGGACGAGGTCGGGTCGGTCGCCAACGGCGACTACACGATCGCCAACCTGTGGGGGCGGGTGCAGCGGCTCGGCGACATCTTCGCTCCGGTGTTGGCGGGCGGCCAAAGCCTGGGCGACGCCGAGGAGCTGTTGGGCGCCCGATAGGGGTGAGCGTCGGGTTGCGGAAAGGGCGCTCGGTAGGGGTAGGCCGCTGCCGCGTAGGGGTGAGCCGTGCCGCGTAGGGATCGGCCGTCCCGCGTAGGGATGGACCGGCCCGCGGCCGGGTCGGTAGGGTTCGGGTCATGGACCTCTACGCCCGCGTCAACATCTTGGACGGTCGGGCGGTCCGGCTTCCCCACGGCGGGTTGGATGAGGCCATCGCCCTGGACAACGACCCGATCGGGAGGGCGGAAGGCTGGGTGAGGCAGGGCGTCGACTACATCCACATCGTCGACCTCGACGCGGCCGCGTACAGCGACTACCGCAACCGGCCGCTGATCGCCCGGCTGGTCGCCCAGTCGACGATCCCGGTGCAGGTGGCGGGCGGCGTGCGGTCCGAGGGCGAGGCCGAGAGGTTGATCGAGTCGGGCGCGTGGCGGATCGTCATGGGCACGGCGGCGATCGAGACCCAGCTCATGGTGTGGGACCTGTGCCGGCGGTTCCCCGGGAAGATCGCCGTGTCGCTCGATGTGCGCCCGAGCGAGGAGATCGCCGTGAGGGGTTGGACGCGGAACAGCGGGCGTTTCCTTGAGGAGGTGCTGATTGAGATGTCGTCTGCGGGCGTCGCCGCCTTCCTCGTCTCCGAGGCGGGCAGGGATGTGTTGATGGAGCCGCCCAACCTCGAGATCCTGGCTGAGGCCATCGCTGGGGTGGAGGAGCCGGTGATCGCCTCGGGAGGCGTGCGCAACCTTGAGGATCTGCGTCATCTGATGCAGCTTGAGTCGTCGGGGCGGAAGGTCGAGGGGCTGATCGTGGGTCGGGAGGTCACGGAGGGCCGTTTCACTATCGCCGAGGCCAAGGAGGTCCTTGCGGGCGGCGGTCCCCGACGCGCTCCGGGCGGCGTCGCGTCGACGCAGACGTCGGTTGCGGTCGGCTCGCTCCAAGAGGCGTTGGAGTTCTATGAGACCGTCCTGGGTTTTTCCCATGTGCGTTCACCGTCGCGGGGAGTGTCCTCGGCCGTGGTTGAGGCGGCGCCGGGCCAGTGGATCGAGCTGGTTGAGGGAGGCGCGTCTCGTCCTGAGCGGGTTGTGTTCCATGTGGGCGACCTCGACGACTGGAGGGGCCATTTCGCAGGTCTCGGCACGGCTGTTGTCGCCGAGGGGGACGGTTTTCAGGTCGTCGACCCCGACGGTCTGACCATCCGCTTCGAGCCCGCCTGACGGCGTACCGCTTGAGCGTGTGCAGTAGTACCGACGAGAGCCGCAATTCTGCACACGCATCGCCCAGCGTGTGCAGTAGTACCGACGAGAGCCGCAATTCTGCACACGCATCGCCCAGCGTGTGCAGTAGTACCGACGAGAGCCGCAATTCTGCACACGCATCGCCCAGCGTGTGCAGTAGTGCCCACGAGAGCCGCAATTCTGCACACGCTCACAAGGGGGTTGACCTCCGGCGGTTGGTCGGGTAGCAGTGAGCACATGGAACCGGACCGGCGGGCGGCCCGGCTGATCGCCGCCCAAGACGGAGCGATCTCGCGATCGCAGGCCTGCGCGCTGGGTTTCTCCGACGCTCAGATCGCGCAGCGGCTCGCCGTCGGTCGGTGGGTTCGGCTGTGCCGAGGGGTCTACGCACCCGCGACGTCGGAGTCCTCATGGGACCAACGCCTGCGGGCGGCCATCTTGAGCAATCCCGAGGCGCTGGTGGCGGGGCGGTCGGCGGCGGTTCTCCTCGACTTCCCCGGATTCCCCCGCACCCGCCCGGAAATCCTGATGCCGTTCGACGGCGACAGCCGATCCGACATCGCCCGCGTCATCCGCAGCAGGCACTTCGACTCCATCTCAAGAACGGAGGTGAACCGGTTCAAGGCGACGACCCCGGCCGAGACCGTCCTGACGCTGTCCTTGCGGGAGACCGCCGCGACTATCGAGCGGCTGGTGGACGACCTGCTGGCGCGGCGCAAGCTCAGGATGGTGGACTTCGACCCGATCCTCGATCGACTCGCCAAGGCTCGACAGCGGGGGCTGCCCCCACTGAAGCGAATCATCGCCGCCAGGTCGAGCGATGCCTACAGGCCTCCGACGAGCGAGCTGGAGCGCATGCTCTACCGGCTCCTCGATCAGCCGGGCGTCCCGCCCTACTCCCGCCAGCTTCCCATCGAGTACCCCACCGTAAGAGCCACCGTGGACGCCTTCATCGAGAAGTGGCGCCTCATCGTCGAGAGCGACGGTCGCGCCTGGCACACCCGCTCCGCCGACTTCGACAGAGACCGGAAGCGGGACAACGCAGCGGCGGCCGAGGGGTTTCAGGTCGTCAGGTTCACCTACTCGATGCTCGACAACGAGTGGGACGAGTGTCTGCGGACCCTGCTCGACGCGGGCAGCCACCGTGAGCGTGTGCAGTAACACCGACGAGAGCCGCAATGCTGCACACGCATCTCCCAGCGTGTGCAGTAGCACCGACGAGAGCCGCAATTCTGCACACGCAGCCGCCTTTCAAGGGAGGATGCGGGTGCGCGACTGCTCCCTCGTGTATTGACGCAGATACCAGGGGCCCCCGCCGCCTGCGCCCGACGACCCCGAGCCTTTCCACCCGCCGAACGACTGGATGCCCGGCCAGGCGCCGGTGGTGGCCCCCGCGGCCCGGTTCACATAGACGACCCCGGCTTCGATCTCGTTGAGCCAACGGTCGATCTCGCCCTCATCGTTGGAGAAGAGCCCGGCGGTGAGGCCGAGCTCTGTGTCGTTCGACAGCGCCAAACCCTCGTCGAGTCCGGCGACGGCGGTCACCGCCAAGAAGGGCATGAACAGCTCCTCCTCCCAGACGTAGGAGTCGAGAGGGGCGGTGACGATGGTCGGCTCGACGAAGTTGCCCCGAGCCATGTCGCCTTCGGTCAGGGCGTCACCCCCCGTCAACACGGCGCCGCCGGACCTCTCCACCTCCTCCACGGCCTTCTTGAACCGCGACACGACCCCCCGGTCGATGACCGGCCCCATGAACGAGGCGCGGTCGAGCGGGAAACCCACCACGAGCTTCTCGGTCTCCTCGACCAACCTGGCGACCATCTCGTCGTAGACGCTCTCCTCGATGTACACCCGCGAGGCGGCGCTGCACTTCTGGCCGGAGAGGCCGAAGGCGGCCCGGACGATCCCCTCCGCGGCCACGTCCAGGTTCGCCGTCTTGGCGACGATGACCGGGTTCTTCCCGCCCATCTCGCAGAAGACCGGCTTGGGCCGTTTCGCTCCCGCCGTGCGCAACAGGTGCATGCCGACCGGGTAGGAGCCGGTGAACGTGATCCCGTCGACGCCGTCGTGATGAGTCAGGTACTCGCCCATCTCGGCGCCTCGGCCCGAGAGGATCTGGAGGGCCCCGTCGGGCAGCCCTGCCTCTCTCATGATCTTGTGGAACTCGAAGGCCATGAGCGCGCCCGTGTTCGACGGCTTGACGATGGCGACGTTCCCGGTGATGAGGGCTCCGATGGCGGGGCCCGCGGCCAGGGCCATCGGGAAGTTGAACGGGGCCACCACCGCCCACACCCCGTAGGGCCGGAGCACCGACATGTTCACGTCGTCGTCGTCAAGGGCGCCCATCTCGACGGAGTACCACCGACTTTTTGTGACCTCGTCGGCGTAGTAGCGGAAGAACTCGACGGTCTCGGCGACGTCGGCCAGCGACTCCAGCCGCGTCTTACCTATCTCATAGGAGATGAGGGCGGCCAGCTCGAGCATTCGCCTCTCCATGATGTGGGCGGCGCGCAACATCAGGTCGCGTCGGCCAAACCAACCCCAATCCTCCCACTCCGGGGCGAAGGCCGCCGCAGCGGCGACGGCGTCGTCCACGTCGCTGTTGACGGCCTGCGCGTATCGGCCGACGACGAGATCGTGATCGAGCGGGGAGGTCTCCTCGTAGACCTCGCGGTCGGTCCGCTCCTCCCCGTCGACGACGACCCCGTGCAACCGGCCGAGCCTCGCCCGGGCGCCGACGTACGCCTTGTCGAAGGCGGCGTTCAGCTCCTCGTCGTCGGCCGACATGGTTGAGTAGGTGATGTCGAAGGCCATCGGGGCCCCTTTCAGATCGGGCGGGCGGGCCCGCCGAGGATACCGGCTCGGCTAGTGATCCGTCGCCGAAGTGGCGAGTCGGCTAAGGCGGCGACGCGTCGCCCGACCGGCCGCACTGTCGCCCACGCATCGCCCAGCGTGTGCAGTAGTGCCGACGAGAGCCGCGAAACTGCACACGCATCGCCCAGCGTGCGCAGTAGTGTCGACGAGAGCCGCAATTCTGCACACGCTTCGGCCGGGCGCCCCTCGACCGTGTCGCCACATCCGCGACGCATCGCCAGGCCTGGTAGCGGCCCCTCCCTGGTAGACTCCCGGCCCAGTGACGCCGATAGGTCTAACGACCGGTGCGGTCCGGCGCGTTCGGGGTCGATGAGTCGCTGTGGCTACCAGACTCGTCGAATCAGTGCTCGCGACAGGCGCCGACATGACGCAAATCCACCGTCGGGTGGTGCGTGTGGGCGCCGTGGCGGCATGGGCGGCCGCAACCGTGTTCCTGTTGGTCGGCTTGACCGGCGGCGCCGACATCCTCTACGTCCAGGCGGTGGGCCCCGTCGTGGCCGCCGGGTTCATGACCGCCCAGATCATCACCCACAAGGAGAACGGGGGCCTGGCGTTGCTCGTCTCGGCCCTGGCGACGATGGTCATGCAGGCGACCGTCGGGAGCGAGGGGACCGTGCTCCCCGCTGCGCTGGCTCTTGTCGTCATCTGCGCCATCGGGATTCTGCTCATCGGCTCGCGGCCGGTCCCGACGGCGGTCACAGTTGCGCTCCTGATGGTCCTGACCCCCTTGATGTGGGGCCTTCCGTTCGGGCGGGCGATCCAAACGGGGGTCGTGATGAGCCTCGGCCTCATCATGACCGCCGCCGTCTTCCTCACCCTGCAGAACGCCACCACGGCCCTCACCGCTCGCTTTCAGATTCTCTTCGAGAACTCCCCGACCGCCGTCATGGAGGAGGACTGGTCGGAGGCCCTCGCCTATGTGAGGTCGGAGTACACGGGTAAGCCGGAGCGTCTCCGCCCCTTCCTCATGGCCTACCCGGCCGTGGTTGAGCGCGCCGTCGGGCGAGCGAGGATCGTCCGAGTGAATCAGGCCGCCGTCGACCTGCTCGAGGCGGAGGGCGAGGCGGAGTTGGTGGGTTACCGCGACGGGACGAGGGTGAACGAGCACACCCTGGCGGCTTTCGTCGGCGCCCTCGTGACCTTGTACGAGGGCAGGGAGACCTTTGAGATGGAGGTCTTGGCCATGACCATGAGAAACCGGCCGATCTGGCTGCAGACCCGCTCTGTCGTCACCTCGATCGAGAGACCCGGCGCCACGATCGTCGTCGCCCTGAGCGACATCACACCCGTCAAGGAGCGTCAGGCGGCCATGGCGGCCCTGATCAAGGCGAAGGACGAGTTCATCGCCAGCATCAGCCACGAGTTGCGCACCCCATTGACCGCGGTGGTCGGCCTGACCTCGGAGTTGAGCTCGATGGAAGGCCTCTCCGAGGGGGAGCGGGCCGAGTTGATGGGCCTCGTCGCCGGCCAGGCCGAGGAGATGTCGAACATCGTCGAGGACCTGCTTGTGGCGGCGCGTGCGGAGATGGGCGCCATCGCCGTCGAGACCGCCACGGTGAATCTCGAGGCGGAGCTGGCCAAGGCGCTCGACGGCCTGGGGATCGGCGTTGACGAGATGCCGGCGACCGTCCCCAACGTGGTCGCCGACGCCAGCCGCGTTCGTCAGATCTTGCGCAACTTGCTCACGAACGCGGTTCGCTACGGCGGGCCGAAACGCAGGATTCTGGCCGGGTCCGAGCAGGGGAGCGTGTGGCTTGAGGTCCGCGACGACGGGCAGGGAGTCGGCGGGGATGAGGCCTCGGAGATTTTCGAGCCCTACTCGACCGCCCACACCGGCGTGTCGGGGTCGGTGGGGCTGGGGCTGGCGGTGGCGCGGCAGCTCGCCGAGCTGATGGGCGGCTCGCTCTCCTACCGCCGTGATGCCGACGAGACGGTCTTCAGGCTCGAGTTGCCCGCCGCGTGGGACGCCGAGCCGGCTCAGACTTCGGAGAACGCCCCGATCTAGCTAGGTTCCGGCCTCAGTGCCGAACATCCAGATCCCGCTCCTCTACTGGCCTTTGATGTTGGTCGCCGCCTACGTCATCGGGTCGATCCCGTTCGCCCAGGTGATAGCGCTCCTCAAGGGCGCCGACCTGAGGGTGGTGGGCACGACCAACGTGGGAGCGGGGAACCTGACGAAGGAGGTCGGTCTGGCTTGGGGGGTCATGGCGGCGGTCCTCGACGGCTTGAAGGGGCTGATCCCGGTCTTCATCGCCCGGCAGGCGGGCCTCGGCATCGGGGCGGCCGGGCTGGTCGGCGTGGCGGCCGTCGCCGGGCACAACTGGTCGATCTGGCTGAGGGGGCGGTCGGGCCGCGGCCTGGCCACCTCGGTCGGGGCCCTGCTGGTCCTCGACCCGGCTCTCATGGTGTGGACCGCGGGGTGGGCCGTCGCCGGTTGGAGGATCGGCGGTGGCCTGGGCGGGTTCTTGGGATGGGGGTTGCTGCCGTTTGTGGCTGTGGCTCTGCGCAGGCCGGCGAGGGAGAGTCTGCTGCTCCTGTTGTTGGCGCGGTGATCCTGGTTCGCCGC
>Ga0209681_1000273_pt1 | contig 13359 bp, 11 predicted proteins | sample WorMetLIZISLAND2_3_FD_187416 | JGI IMG/M metagenome (GOLD analysis project Ga0209681, IMG submission 187416) | Marine gutless worms symbiont microbial communities from Max Planck institute for Marine Microbiology, Germany - Olavius clavatus LIZARD... ... | reverse complement strand
ACGTACGGCTTCTGACTCTGATGATCAGAATCTCCCTATCCTTTGGCGGTATTTCAATCTTCGGTGTTTTTCTTGGCATAATGCCAAGATATACATTATATATCTTACTTTGTCAATTAGGCACTAGTTTCCAGTTTTGCCGTTCACGGTTCATCCCCACACACGTGGGGAACATCTCGATAAACGCTATCGCCGTTTCGATCCGCTCGGTTCATCCCCACACACGTGGGGAACATAAATGTTGTTTTCATTTTTTACCTCCTGACCGCGGTTCATCCCCACACACGTGGGGAACATATCTCGTGCTTGTTCAGCGAAAACCCCATGTACGGTTCATCCCCACACACGTGGGGAACATTGACAAGCAAAAATCGTTGCTGCTGTAATAAGCGGTTCATCCCCACACACGTGGGGAACATAGACCCTGACCGTTTTCATTCCAAACCTATTGCGGTTCATCCCCACACACGTGGGGAACATGGTTTGGGTACTCTACAGCAAGAAATTGATGACGGTTCATCCCCACACACGTGGGGAACATCTGCCGAGGGTTTTCGCGCCGCCCCACAAACTCGGTTCATCCCCACACACGTGGGGAACATGCGAGCGGAGTCATCACCAGGCTCAGCGCAACCGGTTCATCCCCACACACGTGGGGAACATGCCAGCCGCATCGTGACGGTTTTGGGTGTCATCGGTTCATCCCCACACACGTGGGGAACATCTCCATGAGGGTTTTTATTCGTTCTTTAAACCCGGTTCATCCCCACACACGTGGGGAACATAGATCATCCACCGCTTTCAATCCGCTCTTGCCCGGTTCATCCCCACACACGTGGGGAACATATCCTTGCTGTCGGCCAGGCCCATCTCTAAGGCGGTTCATCCCCACACACGTGGGGAACATATCTCGGTGGTCAGGGTCTGGCCCAGCACCGCCGGTTCATCCCCACACACGTGGGGAACATCTCGGCTTGGTGATCTTTTTCCAGCCCATCGCCGGTTCATCCCCACACACGTGGGGAACATCTGTAACTCCGGCAAGCCGCGGTCGTTCGCGGCGGTTCATCCCCACACACGTGGGGAACATAGACGGGTGGGCATGGGCTACCCCTTTGTCGCCGGTTCATCCCCACACACGTGGGGAACATCCAACATCAGGATCGAAAATCAACACTGACAACGGTTCATCCCCACACACGTGGGGAACATATGGTATCCGTATGGTATGACGGAATATCGACCGGTTCATCCCCACACACGTGGGGAACATTGTTTGTTTATCGGGAACATCATCAGGTTATTCGGTTCATCCCCACACACGTGGGGAACATTCTGCAACGAAGAACCCTCGAATCTTTAAAGACGGTTCATCCCCACACACGTGGGGAACATCGGCTTTGATACGGGCAGATATAGCAGCCAGACGGTTCATCCCCACACACGTGGGGAACATTGTGATTGACTGTACCATTTATGACCACAACGCGGTTCATCCCCACACACGTGGGGAACATACCGCCGAGTTTTCATATTTATTGCACTGAGCCGGTTCATCCCCACACACGTGGGGAACATAGCCTGCGGGTAATCTGGCAATGGCGACAAGACGGTTCATCCCCACACACGTGGGGAACATTCTTTAATGCCGCCATTGCCTTCCCGAACTGGCGGTTCATCCCCACACACGTGGGGAACATTTTACACAATCAGGCACATGACATTGATTTGACGGTTCATCCCCACACACGTGGGGAACATATTTTTTGGCGGCCTCTGGCTTGGGTATGTGAAGGTTCATCCCCACACACGTGGGGAACATGCCTGCGGAGTTGAACGGATGGGTGTTTAACGCGGTTCATCCCCACACACGTGGGGAACATCTCTACCGCTGCAAGATTTTTTCGGCGCATTACGGTTCATCCCCACACACGTGGGGAACATGCTGTTTGTGTGTGCCCTATTGTCGTCTCGGTCGGTTCATCCCCACACACGTGGGGAACATATTTACAAAACAGAAGATGAAGCTTTTGGGGACGGTTCATCCCCACACACGTGGGGAACATACCCGGGCGACTACGCCGCGCGCACGGCGACCCGGTTCATCCCCACACACGTGGGGAACATGAAACGCGCGGGTTTTTGCGGATTGACGGTATCGGTTCATCCCCACACACGTGGGGAACATCGTACCCATGCGATCCACGACCAGGTAACCGGCGGTTCATCCCCACACACGTGGGGAACATACCCCTCTCAAACCGTTCGGGCTGACCGGGATCGGTTCATCCCCACACACGTGGGGAACATCCCCTCCAGCACATCGGCCCGCTGGTTCGCCTCGGTTCATCCCCACACACGTGGGGAACATTGTGTGGGCTGTAGGGGGACAGATGGCACATCACGGTTCATCCCCACACACGTGGGGAACATCCTGGCAATCGGACCATGCGCCGAGGTAATGACGGTTCATCCCCACACACGTGGGGAACATCGAGGTTATGCGCCAGAATGACGGCCCTAAAACGGTTCATCCCCACACACGTGGGGAACATTCATTTTAAATATCTTACTCTCGGTAATGAAGCGGTTCATCCCCACACACGTGGGGAACATCTTTTTAAAATCCCCCCAATGATTTTTGACATCGGTTCATCCCCACACACGTGGGGAACATGTCAAATTCGGGAGAAGGCGCTGAATCGTTTACGGTTCATCCCCACACACGTGGGGAACATGGTGGTATAGCCCTCGCAGATAAGCAAATCACCGGTTCATCCCCACACACGTGGGGAACATTGAAAAATCCTAAAAAATAATGTTCTCACAGCCGGTTCATCCCCACACACGTGGGGAACATGTACTTCCGGCCTTGTTCGGATTTACCTTTGACGGTTCATCCCCACACACGTGGGGAACATATATATCAAATTGTCAAAGAGCAAGTTGTACACGGTTCATCCCCACACACGTGGGGAACATCCAAAAACCCCTACATCTAGTCCTGTTTTAATCGGTTCATCCCCACACACGTGGGGAACATAAAAATGAACTCGAAAAAAGTAATAAATGAATCGGTTCATCCCCACACACGTGGGGAACATTTTTGTCAACTGATTTTTTCATTTTTTCTCCACGGTTCATCCCCACACACGTGGGGAACATCCGATATCGCTCGGGCTCCAAAATGGATTTAACGGTTCATCCCCACACACGTGGGGAACATAACTCCAATTCAGTGAGTTGTTTGATTTACTCCGGTTCATCCCCACACACGTGGGGAACATATAAAGCCACTCCCCGAGACGCCGCCGGTCACCGGTTCATCCCCACACACGTGGGGAACATGACAATTTAACAGCGTCGAGTTGGCCGGCATACGGTTCATCCCCACACACGTGGGGAACATATCTCGGCGAGGCTGCGGCCGGCGTAGTTATTCGGTTCATCCCCACACACGTGGGGAACATGATTTTGACACCTCAAAAAAACACAAAAAACGCGGTTCATCCCCACACACGTGGGGAACATCAGTGTCAGCGGGCGCAGCCGGAATGGCGAGGCGGTTCATCCCCACACACGTGGGGAACATCTTCCTTTCCGCCGGTCAGGGCGTTCATAATACGGTTCATCCCCACACACGTGGGGAACATTTTCTGATCCAGTCCCTAAAGTTGCTACGAACCGGTTCATCCCCACACACGTGGGGAACATGCCCAGATCTGCAGGCCGCCGCCGAGACCGTTCGGTTCATCCCCACACACGTGGGGAACATGCCGTTGCGCCGCTGGCCGCGCCGGTAACCGACGGTTCATCCCCACACACGTGGGGAACATTCGATCACGCCCTCGATCTCCCGGGCCTGATCCGGTTCATCCCCACACACGTGGGGAACATTTGACCAGTTGCATCAGGTACTCGCGGTTATCCGGTTCATCCCCACACACGTGGGGAACATGATTTGATCCGCCAGGTGGTGTGGCGCCTGTTTGGTTCATCCCCACACACGTGGGGAACATTCGTAGCCACGCCTTCGTGCGGCGGGCACGGGCGGTTCATCCCCACACACGTGGGGAACATAAATATAATTTTGTCGCCACTACCCAGGGGGTCGGTTCATCCCCACACACGTGGGGAACATACTTCTCACAATATGCCGAAATTATTTACTTTTCAACCCACTTCATATTTTACCAACCTTTTCAACTGTTTCCCCCATCAATTTCCAAATTGTCAAAGAGCAGTACTGCCCTCCCCGTATTATGGGTCAGAGGGTAAAAATGAGACCAGGCGAAGACCGTCATAATCAATTGGAATTCTCCTGTTAATGCCATACGTCTGAAAATCAAAACCGGATTCTGTATTGGTTGCCCAGGCCATGGCAACGTTGCCATCTTTCGTCAACAATGAGACTTGCTCCCAGATCATTTCGCGGACTCTTTTGGAAATATCGCCAACATATACACCCGCCCGAATCTCCAGCAGCCAAATGGCCAATCGACCTCGTAACCTTGGCGGTACAGCTTCGGTAACAACGACTACCATACCCATCTCATTTGCTCCTATGGCCCTGATCGCCCAATGCCTCAGGCTCCGGAATCGCCGGGGGCTGCGCATCTTCCGGTGTGGGCGGCGGCTCCACACCGCCGGCGGCCAGGATCTCCTCAATGGTCGGGATGATCTTTTTCAGGAGGCGCGTCTGCCGAAAACTGTCCCGGCACGCAATGCGCACCTCCCGGCCCGGGTGCGACGGGTTTTTGGATGCAATTTTAAACGCCACCGGAACGACCGTGTCAAATTTAAATATATCCGCAATATCATAGACAAATGAGAGTGGCTTTCCTGTATGTAAAAATCCCACTGCCGGAGCATACCCCGCCGCCAGCACCGCCGCTTCCGTGACTCCGTATAAACAGGATGTGGCGGCGCTAAGGCATTTATTGGTCGTGTCCCCGGCATCCCAATCCTGTGGGTCGTATCGCCGGCCTTTCCATTTCACGCCGTATTGCCGGGCCATCAACGCATACAGCTTCCGCACACGAGCCCCCTCAATACCCCGAAGCTGGTTGACGCTTCGACGCTCCGGCGGTTTTTCGCCAAACCGCATTGTGAACATCTTGCGTACAACCTTTAACCGCAATGTATCATCCAGGGCCAGCCTGGCCTGGTACAGCAGTCGGTCCGCTCTGGCCCCACCCGGCTGGCCGGCGGAATAGAGCCGAACGCCCGCTTCACCCACCCATATCAGCAATGTCCCCGTGGCTGCCGCCAATTTTACCGCCATGTGGCTGATTCGCGTTCCCGGCTCCAGCATGATACAGGCCACCGAGCCGACGGGAATATGCTTGCGTTCACGATCCTCACCCTCCACATCGTTGATCACCACAAAAGCCCCATCCTTCACATCAATTCGCCCATAGTAAACAAAGATCATGGAGATGCGGTCTTTCACGGGGAGAGGCTTGAGGGGCGGTAAGAGGGTATTTGTCACGAGCCTTCTCCTGAATCCGCCGGCAGATTCACGATTAGCCGAATGCGCAGGTCTTTTTGCTTCGGGTTGCCGGCGGCCGTGAGCAAAGCCAAGGTCACCAGGGCCTTGTTGTCGAACCTGACTTCATCCGGGAGGCCGTTGATCTGAAGAAAGTAGAGAAACAGAAAGGAACCGACGCGCTTGTTACCGTCAGTGAAAGGGTGATCCCTGATCACGAAATATAGCAGATGGGCTGCTTTTTCCTCGGCGCCGGGATACACGTCTTGTCCATCAACGGTTTGCGAAATCGCCCCCGGAATTCCGGGTAGGCCCTCATTGCGTTCATTACCGAAAATGTCCGTGGCCTCGCCCCTATCCATTACCTCCTTTCCCAACGCACTGATGGTCTGTTTCGTTCTTTGAAAGCGCGCCACCATTGGGGCTTGGGTTCGCCACACGGCTTCATCCCGCAGATGCACATCCAGACCGGTCTGTCCATCCTCGGGCCGGTATAAAATTATTTTCACCTTTATCAGGACCCACTTACTAGCGTTTCCTTTACAATTACCATTCGGCATAATTGATTTTCAGTTATCAATTGTTCAGCTTTCAATGTGTCTAAAATTTGCCGAGAAACCGCTGTATATTGTAGATCTAAATGAGCGGCTTGTTACCAACTTGATATTAGGCTTTCTTGCGCCCAGTCCATATTAAGCTTTGGCAATTGATATTAATCCACAACCAAAGGCTTTGGCTGGTCCGATGCCATTTTTTTGTACATTGATAAAGACATCAGGACTATTTATGCTGATAATACCATCGTACAATACCGTTTGAATCTTGCCGGTACGCTGTTCCCTATCTTTTCTAAAATAAGTCGGCACTTCGGGATGAATAATCATACTCTCTACTGAACCGAAAGACTCCACTTTTCTTCCAAACCACGCCTCTTGATCTTCTACCCGTACTAGAGGAACTCGACATTTTTTAGGCTTACCTTTTCGATTAAGACGCCCACGTCCATCGATAATGGTTTTAATGGGATTTGCTCGAAGCCTGAATCTCAGCCTTTGACCCTTTTGAAGGTTTACATTGTATTCGCGACTGTCGATAATTCGGGTTCCGAAATTATTAGCAGTTGGTTCCTTTTTAGATTGCATAAGGATTTCCGTGCCAAGACCCCTGGTTTGCTTCTCCACACGAAAGAGAAAATCACGATTATAGTCAGGGCGATGGGGAAACAGCTCCCACAATGCCCGGTGAATGTTGTAGGGATTGCGGGCCTTTCGCCAGGGAATGAACACTTTACTCAGATACATGACTGCCTCCGTAAACATAAACGATACGGCTGGCGAATTGCCGAGGTTGAATCACCATGGGGACATCTCGAACTTTTAACGGACGACCCTGGCCCGGCGTCTCGCTATAAACTTCTCCGCCCTGGGGTTCCACCTGTTTCAATGCTGAAAATTCATCTTTGGCTTTTAACCGAGCGTTGAACAGTGGTTTGGCGATGGGGCAGGATCGTCGACCGAGGTAAGGCGTAAAAACCGGTTTGTTGACGGCCCTCTCCAAATCATCCAACATCTTCTGTTTGTCGGCTCTATCCCATAATACCACTGTAAATTCAGCATCAAGCAGATATTCTCTCCATGTCTGGATGGTTTCGTGAGACTGTAGGCCGCGGTAATCCTTCCTGGCTTTTTTGACAGTGTGGTAGTCGATAAGCTTTTGGTGCGTTAATAGTTTGTCACTATCCGGCATTGGGCGTTTATCAATTCGCACAGCCATGCCCAATGCATCGGCGAGCTTCATTTGCCCATCACGGTCTTTCCGGCGGATTCCACTACAGGCACCCAACAACCCCAATACGGCACTACGAGTAGGAATAAAACTAGAAGGCCTCAGCCCTTCGTAGGTGTGCTCCCCCCAAGCCTGCATGGGGCCTTGCAGTTTAAGGATCAGGTGATCTCTCATTTCTTTGCCTCACCATCATTGCAGATCCAGGTTTCAAGGTCTGACAATTTGTCTTTGTAGACTATCTTATCGGGGATTTCCAACATTTTCAGGGCAAACTCGGCACAATGATCATCAAAGCCATATCCACAATAAATACGTTGCCAATAATCATGAAGTGCAACAATTGATGGTTTCAGCAGGCCTTCTCCCTTGGATCGTACAGGCGCCTCAAAGGCATTGACCAAGGATATAGGCTGATCCGAGAAGGAAGCCATAACCAAGTCAGCCAAGTTGTGGGCGGCAAAGCTCTGTTGTTTGGCGGAAGGCACCTCTGTGGCCAGCAGGTGCAAAACGTGAGATCCGATTTCCAGAGATCTTTGACGATTCACACCGCCAAGGTTTTCCTGTAATTGGGCAATGTTTAGGCTGGCATAGCGATAAAATACACCGCTTGAGAATTCCTGGGTGTCGAGATGACCCGAACCCAATTCCTGAAGATCATCAACGGCAGTGAACCAATCAATCTCGGATTCTACGGCGTGGGTGGTAATGGCGTGGGAAACGGCCAATGCTCCTTCAATTTTACCGAGTTCACTCATTAAACCAGAAGTCGCCATTCGTCCGGATAAAGCAATATCGACTCCGCCTGATAATGATTGACGCAATGCGGCTATATCCGGTTTTAATTCTTTGGCCAATTCTTTAATCGTCGTTTCTTCCTCGCTATCTTTTATCCTTTGACAAAACCATGCCACCTCTTCAACGGCCCAAGGTGCTACTGAATCACCCTCAATAACCCCGTCTGAACCTAGCTCTCTACCAGAAAGCATCTCTATAGTTTTGACAATGGTTTCTTCATCATAGCGCTCTTTCAAAGCCTTTAAAATGCGCGACTTAAGATTATCCTCATCAGGAGAACTGAGTCTTTTGGTGCGAATACTAGGAGGACCGATGTGACTTTTGTAGTATTGGCTCATCCTCATGGTCCGTTTTAAACTCTGGCTTGAGATTCGCACCCGGCGCTTACCCCCGAAAATGGCAGTTTTCTGCATATTCATGTCATCACGGTTCAAGCAGGAAGGACTATGGGAAATAAGAATGTGATAATTGAGAAAATTTTTCGACATGATTTGCTCCTTGGTTGTTTATTTGGATTTGGTTTTTAATGGCAGGGCCAAAAAGTAGTCTTCCAACATCTGACGTTTACTGATTTTTCCCCAATACCAGATACTCTTACCGGCTTTCAGCCAATCCATGGAAGGTTCGGCATGTTTGAGCAACCTACGCAACTGTGCCATGGCTTGGCTGTTGTCTTCGATGCGACTGAGCTGAATAAGTCGTTTTTCATTAATTTTGGTACGGCCATCCGACCCCATCTCCGCCAAGGCCGCCCCCAATGTTTTGCCTTCGGGTTGATGCTTGATAAATGGCAAGCAGAAAATCAAACGTAACAAACCGTTGCGTTGCGCAGGCTCTTTGCGATGTTTACGGTATAAACCATAAAAAGCGGGTATTTCCCATAAATCTAGTGGTTTAACCGATCGTTTCAATAAACTTTTCCGGGTGGAATCAAGCTGCTGGAAATCTTCATATAGCAACTGGAAATCCGGTTCCATCATGGCTCACCTCCTTCTTCTTTTTCCGGTTCGAGTTCCCTGAGGTTTTTATTTAGTGTGCGCCGGGCCACGGCCATCGTTTTGATCAACTCGGGATCATTTAGATAGGGGCCGGTTTGTTCGTTAAAAATGCTTATGCAATAATATTTCATCGCTGATCGAAGATTGTCTTTTTGGCCTGCTAATTGATCAAGGTCATCAAAACTAGCTTCAGCCAAAGCTTTTTGCATTATGCTGTCAGTATATCTGTAAAACTGAGATTCACCTATTTTACAGTATTTACTCTTTCGCTTCGAAAAACCTAACCCTTTATGGGTCTTTTTCTTTGTTTTCTTGTCTTTAATTCCTTCGTCAAAAATTTGAAGAGCTGATCTCAGCGCAGATTTATATCTCAAACCCAACTGGACCATCTCATTTATAAGCCTCAGATCACTCGCCCAGCCCTGGCTAAGTGAGATTGTTTCATGCCGTCGCTCCGCAATTGAAGCGGATCGGCCTGGTTCATTTCGGTACCCTCCAATTGAAAGCGTAATTCTCTCCCTTTTTATTCCCGGGATATTCATAACTTGCAAAATCACCGGAGCAGGCTCCTGACCATTTCTACTCTGGGCGTCGGCAGATTGTTTAACAACAAATCTCGCTAATTGTGTCCAGCTTGGAATACTGCTTTTAAACGACGCAAACTGTTTCTGTATGCCGTTATTTGTATACGTTAAATAGGTTGGTGAATGTGGATGAGGCCAAGTCCCATTGAGTGTATATCCAAATTGGTTGGTAAGGAAATACTCGAATACAGGAACTTCATTTCTTCCACATAAATCGCAAGTTTCTTGTTCCCGCGATTCTCCTAGTTCAATTAATGCTGGCTGCCAAAAAAGGCCACGGAATAATCCAATTTCATGAGCCTCAATTTTTGAGTTTCTTTCTATGTTTAGCACCCATGTAGGCATTTGATAGCTACTACCAATGGGTTGATCATTAATACCGATCAAGTATTTTGTCGTTAAAACATTCAACCATATCATCTCTCGAAGATGCCTCCCCTGAATCAGGGTTGTAATTGGAACGCTCCCTCTCAAACCTGGTTTAAATCCTCCTAATCTACCTCCTCCAAAGCTTGGAGCATTGGAGGATCGGTTATAAATTGCAATTGCAGCGCATCCACCACATAAGGATTCTGAAATGCCACGCTCATTTACAAAGCAACTGTTGGTAGCATCTGCTAAGCCAGGAAGAAGTCGATATACAGGTGTTTTTTTGCTAGCTTTTACCCCACGAACCTGCATAAAAGGATGTTCCGGGTGCTCCAGCTCAAACCAGTTCTTGAACCCTTTGATGCCCTGATTGAATCGTTCATCCGAAATGGGTTTTCGAATACGATCCACGAGTTCCTTTAAATCGCCTGGAGTAAACAGCACTTGGGCAATGCAAATCAATAGTTGGACTGCGGCAAGTTCTAGATCATCCCGGGGCAGGCAAATCTCGTAACACTCATGCTTGGTCAGTAATGCGCCCAGATCAAGCCAGATGACTCGCCCCCCAGATAAACGCCTGACCGGGATCCAGTTGTCCGTCAATAAATTCATCGTATCCTCTCCAAACCTGTATCGGATTGATAAATTAGTTCCCAATTGCCAACTTGTGCTCTCCACCGGCTACCATCTCCCGCCATGGGGAGCCAATAAATGCCTTCTTCCTCGGTGATATTTTTATCTAAAATGCTTTTCCAGATGTCTGGAACAGCAACCTTGTTCATTGCCAGTGCCTCCGGTTTTTTCAAGCGATTCAAATGGTCATAGCAAGTACCATCTCTCAGGACTCGGTCTTGGTCGGAATCGAGGAGATAGGGTACTAGGGTTAGGCTCATGGGGCCATCTCTGGTAACGGCGGTAACGTGTTGGTCATCATCCGCCAAAGGAGTCATGTTTTGAGTGCTGTTTAACATCAAATTTGCCGCAAATCTCTGCGCTTCCTGGTGTTTCTCCATGAATTCACGGTAACTTGCTTTCACTTCAGCAGGTTCATTGCCCCATGGATTGGGGTCATATACCGCTTCAACCCAAGACCGGTATGCGTGGGGAAAGACCAACGCCTTTTCATTGAGTCCCATTATTTTCTGGGTGGTGCGCCACATCACACGCGTGTTCTTGTAAATCAATCCATGGGCACCATAATCAAGGCCTTCGGGCAGCAATACGGTACAGCAAGGCGTCTCTAATCCTGAAGGACGCTGATGGTCTTTATGTGCATGCCGGTGCAACCTTCCCAATCTTTGAAACAGTAAATCGACAGGACAGAGCTGGGTGACCATCCAGTCAAAATCGACATCCAGAGACTGTTCCACAACTTGAGTCGCAACTAGAATCGCACCGCCAGAGCGATCTGCAGAAAATCCAAACCGATCCAGCAATCTCGTTTCGATGGCTTGTCGATCACGCAATGTAAAACGGGAATGAAATAGCATAACCGGAAGAGAAACTTTCTGCGCGAGTATCTGGGAAAGCTGTTGAGCCGAGTCCACCAAATTACAAATTACCGCGATACTGGCGCCTCCCTCAGCGGCCTCGCAGATGCGATCCAATAAATCATCGGGAGGAAAACACTTCTTTACGGTCAATGGTTCAATGAATACCTTCCTATTTTCAGGAAGATATCTTTTCTTAAGTTCATAGGTTCCAAATTTGTTGGATGTAATTTGGGAAATTAATGGGTATGCTGTTTCGGAAGACAAAGATTGGGCTGATTTAGAATTATCCCAGGCTTGAAACAGTTCCTTTCGTTGGCAATTGGGCAGCGTTGCTGAGAGCAAAAGCACTGAACCGCCGGCTGTTTGCTGCTCTTTCAGAACAGCCTTTAGCAGGCCGTACATGTAAGTATCATAGGCGTGGACTTCATCGACAATAAGCAGACTGCGACCAATGCCGAAGCCACGAATGAAGCGGTGACGCACCGGTAAAACTGAAATGAGGACTTGATCAATGGTGCACACCCCGATCTGACCAAGAAAGGCACGTTTACGACTCTGTGACAGCCAGGCGCTGCATTGCGCCCATGCATCCTGATAGTCACTACGCTCCTCCGACGCACTCAATCTTAAAAAGTCTTTGTTATACCTTGCGTTGCCATGAGCCAGCAGAAGATTAGGATGATGGTCAAACAACTTGGTTGATAATTTTTCCAGTCGTTTGAACATGGCGTTGGCGGTGGCTTGGGTCGGCAGGGCAAATACAATGCTTTCAACTTTCTCCATGTCTAACAGCCGCCACGCATATGCCAGTGCGGCTTCCGTTTTTCCCGATCCAGTGGGGGCCTCAATGAGAGTTAACCCGTCATCAACGGTAAGCTGGTCAACAAGGGTCTGGACTTGCAAGGGTTGATGACCCGGCTTCAAGAGCGCTTTTACACTCATGTATGGCTTTCCTTTGCCGATCAGCCCGGCAAGCGCCAGCGCTTCAGGCGCATCCGTCTGGCAACGATCTTCCATGTAATCTGACAGATCTGATTTTGTGCCTAGGTATGAAAAACGGTCTTCTGAATTTGCCGAACCCAGCCAATCGGAAACAGAACAAAACCCAGCAAGGAAAGCGCTGCCCGGGGGACCCGGGGGGGAATCTTTCAGCGACAGTCCAACAGGCTTCAAAAAAAGTGTTTCCAAAATTAAAAACCAAGATTTTCTGGCAGCTTTGTCGGTGCTTTGGTATTGCGGTGGGCACTCTGACGGCAAGGGTGTTAAATTGATATTCTCTACTTTGATAAGGCTGCCATGGTGTCCTGTCACAGCTTCCAGCCACGGTTTCCAGGAACGCCATATGGAGTCTTCGCCCTCATCTAATTCCCATTCACCGAAATTAAAAAAGTCATCCCCAGATTCCTGATGATCTTTCTTCTTCCCTCTCACGATTTCATCAAATTCCAGGCGCACCCAACAGAGTCCTGCTGTCCCGTGTTGATATCCCTTGCTGTCAGCAACTGATAATCGCGTCGATTTCGAAGGACATTGCAATAACCTCCAAGCTTTTAAAATTGGTTCTTCTCCCGATTAGTTGTAGGAAAAAGCCTGTATGACCTTCAATGAAAAATATCTATCATCATGAAATCCATAGGCTTTTCGTTTAATCACCTTTATTTTGTTGTTCACGCCTTCCAGTTTGCTGGTATGGATTGGAAAATCACAATGATTCAAAATGCCATCGGCACGCCGTTCCAGCATGTCGGCGAATTTATGCACAGCCGAATGGTCCACGGTTCTGGCAAGCATACACCATTGATCGAGGCATTTTTGTGCCCACCCACGCCGACGGTAACGCCAAATCC
>Ga0209681_1000272_pt1 | contig 13371 bp, 11 predicted proteins | sample WorMetLIZISLAND2_3_FD_187416 | JGI IMG/M metagenome (GOLD analysis project Ga0209681, IMG submission 187416) | Marine gutless worms symbiont microbial communities from Max Planck institute for Marine Microbiology, Germany - Olavius clavatus LIZARD... ... | reverse complement strand
CCCCTATGGATCCGCCCCTGTGTGTAATTGTTTCATGTTTTTGTACCCACTTTAGTAGGGTAATGTATCGTAATGTAATATGGACTGAAGTCTGAAAGAAATAGCTGGCACAGAATGACAAACAGAAAGTCAACCATAGACCTTGATATCAACTCTCTAGCGGTTTGGCATAGTGGTATAACGCGTTCATCTCGATCATGAGAGATTAGTATAGGATGGATGACCATTTAGGAGGTGGAAAAGAACAATCTCTGTGTGTAACCACCAACCAGTCATACGTGGTTGACAGACTCATAGTCATCTACCCTTCGTGGGACGGTAAAATGGGTATCAGCTTTTGGGCTGACTAGTAATAGAAGAAGCGCAGCTGTCGCTGAGAAATAGCCGATCCTATGCCAGTCATCACCGCGAATGACGAATTTCTCCTGGTAGGAAGCCGAGGTGGCAGCTGTTAACGGAGAAGAATGGCATCGGCTGAGTGTGGCCCAATCCATCCACTTGGAACCCGGCTGAATCAAGGTCAGAAGGTCAAAGTGGGTGTTGACAGTATAAACGCTTGTTCAGGCGGATTGGCAGCCCAAGTGGGGATTGGCTTGGTGCAAAGGTCGGCGGCTGCTGGGCGCTATTCTGTATGCATCAACAGAACCTGGTGAACTCTCACTGTGCAGGCAATAAACATTGGTGTGACTACTGCTATTAGCCGATGATCCATATTAAACATGTCGATATTAAATTTAACAGTTCTTCGTCCTTAGACTCTACCGTATCAGATTGTTGACATTAAGTGTCACATGTATACTTTATGGAAAACTTTTTTTGTATAAACCTTTGAATGTAACTCTTGATTTCCTTTCAAGTTTTCTTGCTATACTTTATTTATGTAGACAGAGGCGGTGCCAAATCGTGCTGGTGATCGACAGATGCCAGTTAGGCCCTCCCTATAGTTTGTGAAGTTTATTCTAATGCATCATTGACTGTAGACATCAGTGGCATCGGTATCCTGCGCTGCCTGACTTGTGCGACCGCTCTAGACTAACTACTAAGAGTCTGGAGCCTATTAGAAGATGCTGGAGGTAATGCAGTCACTGCGTCACACGTGTGGTCCAGAAGTAATGTTGAAGGAATGGCGGTTACGGGTACGGTCAGTACGCGTTTGGCGGGAATATCGTCATTGTATACTGGCGGAGTGGGTGTCCTGTCCGGTTACTGCTATCAGTGATTCACAATTTCACACAGCACAGATACCATCCAGTCCCCAGTGGATCGTATAATCTTGTATATTATACTTTGCCGCATTTCCTGTCATTCAGCAGTCAAGCATCGGTGTTATAAACCGTGTTTACATCTTCTGTCTAGCCGCGTGATGCTGCATGCTGCATCGTGGTGATTCTTGCTGGGTGGCCTTACATACCTACAGCATTGTTTATGCATTGACTACGCTCAGTACGCGGGTTTAGAGGCGCCAGTTCCCCGTTGGGCACGTCACACCAGTCGTCCCTCTTCAGGCGCCCTATATAATATGCAGGCAGTGAGTCTCATTGGCCTGTGGAATAATGTGCCTGTGGCACCTAGGCTAATTCAGCATCCCAGTTGCAGGCACGTAGCCGTTGACGTAGCCGCGGGGAGCCTGGAGGGTCAGCTGTCCCCCCAAAGAGAAATTGTGGCTGGCTTCTGGCTGTGTTCCTGCCAAGGTGAATGGCTATAAATCGTTTCAGCATTTGAATCAGTTCCCAAAGTCTTTAAAACGTCCCATACGCTGTGAGGCTAGCGACGTAGTTAGTGTAGTCTTGGGTGGGCCACGGCGCGCATCCGCTGTCTTATCTGCACTATAAGTGCGCTAAAGACTAAAATAAGCTTATATAGCTTGTAATGTCATTGTAGCCTCGTCGTCCGCATACTGGTGATACTGCCTCTGTTTCCGTGTATTGTATTGTATGAGAATGATGCGAAATTAAATTACTTGTGAAAGTAAAGTAAGGTTGCAGTCAGCCTTACTATATCCTCACTTTATGCCTGTGATATGATACAAAAATTTGTGTGCACTCAAATATTGACCAGCAGGCAGTTTGTTTTACTGCGTGGAACCAGATAAGTACTAGTTAACAAATAAATTGTATTCTTCTATAGTATTTACACCATTCTAGTCTGCTAGAGTAGACACTTGCGTTCTGCCGCATGTGCTTGGCTGGGCCACTGCACTGATCTACTATGCAACGCAAGGCTGAACCATACTGTAGTTGGGCGGTATTTCAGTATGAATTTTCCGGATGCCCGGAGGCTCTGTACTTTCTGTTGACGCAACTTCTGCGACCTCATCTAGAATCCTATACACGAGCACTGACCCGAAGACTGAAGGGCGCGTTGCCGCATGAATGGCTGCGAAATAGCTTAGCTGTTACTCTGCAGCTGCTGCCTCCATCTGTCGCCTGCTTTCGTCGCGAGGTCCGCTGTGTGTCCAGCATGCTGTATTAGTTAGTGTATAGAGTGCTTGTCCCCACTGGCGCTTATCTGCCCAGTTGGTCAACGTGTGGCGTTCTGTTTAGTCCTGCTGCTGAGTGTCATTAAAACTTAACGGAAACTGACTCGAAAACGCTCCCCGTATACTGACTGCTGCAAACAGTGCTAAATAAAAAAATTATCGTTGTAACATTTAAAAAAATGTCGTTTCCTTCAGTGCTTTGAGTTTCGGCAACAGAAAGAAAGACCATCCAGTAATAGTTACTGCACTAGTCTCCAAATGTCAATGTCGTATAGTGCATTTTCGTAGCAAGCCTCTTGAGGACCCGGATTAACCTGAATTAATTCTGGAGAAGTTTACCAGTTGAAGAAAAACCAAGCAGAGTTGTTTTTAGGTTCATAATAGTGTTTTGTCTGTTATTTTATTAAAATTTAATGAGTGAATTGAGTTCTAATGCTGTTGCTGTTGGCTTTTGTTCAACCGGTTTATTTTCTGTGAAGATCACGTTGAGTTATTATCGTGTGTCCCCCAAAGTATCCAAAATTCCTATCCAACTTAACAAACCTTTGAAGATTGCTGGACGGTGGACCAGGATTTTAAATGTGCAGATCGGTTGCGCATTCTGGCACTCGAACCTCCAAATACTCCAGTGTCAGAGACTGAAGGCTGCGGAATTAGTTGCATAGGTTTGCGTGTTTCTTGAAGCTAAAACAACACTCGGCATGTGTGGTCACTGGTCGTGTGGTCTTTATGGGCGGCATTGACTCCGACCACATTTTTTCAGTCGCTGGACGACGGTCGTTGCGCCTACCACTCACTGCCAAGCACGTTCTGTCGTAAAGTCCACTGATAATTCACAGACCTGACCATAGTCAACCTCCGCATGACTATAGTATAGGTCCGCCGCCAACCTGCCATCTAAGCCAGTTTTTAGTTGCCAGAGTTCCTGCCTAAATGACCGCACAGACCAAACTAAACATTGTCGCAGATATCCCCCGTTGTGGCCGTATATAATAGCCACTGCATTTGTTCTGTTTTCTTCATTTCAAGGGGGCAGCCGGGCAGGACCTGTACGCATTGCATTCCACCCGTCTTTCTTATCCTGGCTCGTTTTTCCCATCCAAAAGTGAATTAGCTGGGAACTGGAAATTTCCTGTATATAGGTCAAATATAATGTTGGGTGAAAGTGAAAAGTTCAGATGTTAAAAGGTTATGAGAGTGACCATGCAATGACTGTATGGGCCATGCACGTCATGTTGCTTTGCTTATTGGCTTATTGCGGGTGTATTGAGCATCGTGCTTTATTTGGAATATATTATATGACACTGTGACAACTGTGACAGCATTCATGTAACTGACAAGATTAACGTCCAAGAAATCACGTTTGCACAATTCAGATTCAGTTGGGTGTATGCCTGAAATGCTGATGTTACTCTTCTGGGTTACATAGAAAGTGTATCAGTTACTGCCTAAGAGTTATCCTCCTAAACCTATAGTGTGCTAGAACAGGATTTACTGATAAGCTCTATCATGGACAGTTTGTCTCTGACACATTGTGTTTATGTTGGCCGTTTGTTGTATAGATATAGCCAGACTTTGTGATTTTGTTATCTACGCACTGGCAGCCTGCACCTCTGTATCTAATTCTATTATACGGTTTAGTTTAGCTGGTGCTGTGCTGCGTATGATTAGTTTCGTGTCCTTTCATCTGGTGTTGGTTTCTGATGAATTCACACCAGTCATATAGGATGCAGTTTCAGCTTGTATCAGGTTAACTGGCTCAGTCTGGCTGGCTTAGAAATGAAATTACCCTATGCCTATGACTTGGTTACGTACCGGGTATGTCATGTGACTCTTGTCACTCAGATGTCCTTGATATAAGCAGCATGAAGGCTAGTTTTTGAGAACTGAAGAAGTAGTGATAAAGGTTATGGACTGGAGAGCCATCTTTGTATTTGAAAATGAGGTAAGATAAGGTAAGGTAACGAGATATCTTCGGAAGCAGGCCAATGGCCTTTTTTTCCCATCTGCATGATAGGTTATTAGTTTCTGGTACTAAATTTTTAATACATTATAATATAACTATTACATTTAACACGCGGCAACAAATGGATCAGCTCATATTAAATGTTTACTGTTGCTGGTTGTTGTAGACATCTACATTTATTGGCGTTTAGTGATTTAATCATATTGTATTTGAGATAATGGAAGAACAAGGTAACTCTCTCTCTTTCTTTCTCCCAGACTCTTTTTGTTGACTTAGGTAATAAACAGGGCCGTAGCGACGGGGGGTATGTCGGTATATATACCCTCCCAAAATCAGGCCAGGTAAATTTTTATGGAGTAAAAATGACGTCTAAATGGTTATTGACCTTATTATATACATTATTATACCTCGCCAAAAAAGTTCAACAATGAGTTTTGAAAATTTATATCCCTCCCCCAAAAAATTTCTGGCTACGCCCCTGGTAATAAAAATATGCATATAACTGACGGACGTTGATGCATATACTTTACTGCATAATGTGAATCATTACTGTGTTGTAACTGTAAATGCTCTTTTTCTTTATTGGCTTTTGACAAACTTTCCACATACACACATAGTCAATGATAATTGAGTTGCTGGTGACTGACTGACTGTCGTTAAGAGTATTTAAAACCTTTTTTATGCCCGCCAATAAGATGTTGAATTCATGAATTATTGACTGGATTAACCTACCAAAACATGGGAAAATCTTGCATGCAACTATTGAGTGTTTAGCATCTTGTTTCCAGTTGTTTAGTGTGCTATCTAATCTGCTCTAACAACAGCACAACAATTAAGGACATAGCAGTAATTGTCATATTTTTCATTGTAAAGCACATATGTCTAAGGCTTTTAATACCACTGAAACACCTTTGCCACTCTTTTGCTATTTTTTTCATTCTGTAATACGATATGATATTTTTTTATTGTTTTCTTAGGTTTGTATACTGTGAAAACCACCCAATAAAAGCCAGGTCTGACATTTAAAGCGGGTCTGGACAAATTGCACTGATAAAGCCACGAAGGTTCCATTGAAGGATTTGTGATACGTGTGCCTGATATATTTTTTTTCTGTAGTTTGACCTCCCTATTTGCAAGATGTTAAGAGAGCAGAGAATTGCAATTATCAGTCGTGAGACGTATGAGAAACTTTTTTGCAATGACAGAGGTTGTGATGACACCAAGCAAGAAGGGAAAGACGACTGTGATTCGGATTGAGAAGGTGAACAAGTCAAACCTCGACCAGACTCAGGTGGCTCACATGGCCGGTGGACAACACAGTGGACTTGTCATCAACAAACAGATTGCTGGTACTTCTTACTAATTGCTGCCACCGATTTTTAGATCAGGAACTTATCTCATGTTGCTACTCATCTTGTTCTTGTTGTTCTTGTTCTTGTTGGGGGCGACCTCTTTGAAAAAATCCCTATACTCCGTCATTTCATACTGGATTGGGATGAAGTTTGGCAGGATTAATAATAATAATAATAATAATACATTTGTATAGCGCCGTTAGGTCGTAACTTCAGAGGCGCTGGCGGCGGATAATGTCAGGATTGTTCTTTAAGTAAATACACATTGATTGATGAAGTTGATATTAACGATATTATGTCATAATTTCAAAATAGCGGCCATGGCGTCATCTCGTGCAGAGAAGTGCTGCCGCCTGGTAAGTGCGCACTTTGCATCTGCACAACGCCTGTGCAGTTTCGTCCACCATTTCGTGATCTATAGTACTTCCGTACTTGTTGTTTAATTGGCTAAGTTTTTTGATAAATAGTGATAATACAGTGTAAAATACACTTACATGTGTCGAATTTTGATGATTGGGAAAATTTGGTATGAATTCCTGCCCCCAAAGTAGGATGTAAGTAAACACAATAGGACGTTTCTGACACGCCATCAGCATGGATGGTTTCAATAACACGATATGGTGTGACTGGAATGACAAGGTCGAGACATCGTCAGTTGTCCCGTTGAACAGTGGCATCTAAGACTAATTTCTATTCTGTAGTGAACTAATGTGCCAGCACATCAGTTGAACAGAATGAGCAACCAACCTCTGGAGACAGGCCATTCTGCAGGGCCATGGTGGAGCGACGCGACGGCCCGAGCTGGCTACACGATAACGACACAGTTACCCATCCCAATACTAATAACCAGGCCTGGTGCAGAGTAACTTTGTTGATTTAGACCAATGCATTACCACTAAGCCAAACTGCTACTCTGTCATAATGTTGATAAATAACAGCAGTAATTTTAGTACGTAAAAGTTGAGCACACATTACAGTTGGTTTGTTGGTAATTGCTGTTTGATGTTCTGCACCAGGTACAAATGGTGATGACAGTCCACATTTGCAGCTGGAATTCAAGTGCTTTCTTGTTGACCAAAAAACTGGAAAACATATCCCGGTAAGTTGTAAATTGTTAATTTGAAAGAGCAGGTATCCCTGAGCCAATGCAGCCACTCTTCAGTTGCTCAAGATTGTGAATTTTGTAATACACTACTTTCTTTGTTTGTGTGTGAAGTACATAATTTACAGTGTGTGTAGCGTCTGTGCAGCATTTGTTTAGTTAGTGATTTGTAGTGCTACAAAAGTGTCTTATTGCAGAGGTTGATAAATCTGCATGCATGTTTTTATGCATTAAAGACCCAGATGTAACTGTATCACATTGTTCTTAATGCTTAAATTTCTTAAACAATGACCATGATCATCGATTTTGAGCCTTTGCCTGAGTGCTGCTCGCCTAAAATTCTATGGCCATAATTCCGTGTCAGAGATATGTTCATTATTCATGGAGTAGATGATATATGTCTTACAATTTGATTGAATTTTGTGTATTAAATATTTTTTGTAGGAAAGCCGCATGTTAAAGTTCTGGTTTGCATATGACACTGCATACTTGGACAAAGTGACGAGCGCTTATGAATTTTTCAAAGAACTTGTACGACCAGATCAGTTTCCACGAGGTACAAATTAATCATGGATTCTGTATTTCCATGTAAAGAGTATATTTTTAAAAAATACATGCCATTTTGCTACATTATGGCCATTGCCTATTTGGTTTTCAGTCACAATACAGGTGCAGCCAGCTTGATAGTTGTTCACACAGTTTTGTTTAATTTTTGACTCAGTGGTATATATCCATGGTCTCTGGCAGGTATGGGCGGGATCAGCCAGCCGTCCTCCATTGACCAAAAGTACTAAGAATATGCATATTTTAGTTTAAATTGTTTCTTTCAAATCTTTAACTTTTGTATGAAAATAGACAACTACCATTACTGTGGTGAATAAAGAAAGATGTCCACAAAAAGCTTTCAGCTTCAGGGGTCGTTGTCCCTCTCCCCTGTTATAAGCTCATGGTCTGTGCATCCTTCTTTTGCAAATCCTGGATCCACCCTTGGCCACAATCATTAGTTCATATGAGGTAGAAGTTATCGATGTATTCAGAGTATCAAAGAGATTCAACCGGTATGTTGTCTGCGAATGTTATTGAAGATGGTCTTAAATCTTAATGCAGTGAGATGCTGAACAGAGATGCTCATCATGCTGTGCATATTACAGACTATGTCGGCTTCATCAAGAAGGTGATGAAACAACTTCAGAATCCACACTACATCCTCATTCAGAGAACTGATGTGGACTTGCGTCAGCTGGATGAGTGTGAGCTCCTTGCTGCCGCACCAGGTAATAAGTTATTCCTTCTTGCATACTGTATCAGTGGCAAGCTTTCCTGTTGTTTTCATCAGAACTGACGTGAGCAACGGTGATAAGTTGAATAGGAAGCAGTTGGAGTGTACTAATGTGAAAAGATTTGTAAATATCACAGCTACTGCAGCTGTGATAATGCACTTTGTGTTATTAATGTTGTGATATATTTTTTGTTGTTAGCTGAGTAGTAATGCTGGTAATAGTCTTTGCTTTTGACATTGAAAGTGATAGCTAATAATTCCTTCAGGCCTGTGACACTTTTGATTGGACATTAGGGGGTACATCCAGCATCAAAAACTCTGGACGCATTGGAAAACTAGTTTGTATTATGGTAAACGTTGGCTGGAACTCACTCGAAATATTCTGCCGTCTCTTACATTTCACCACCTTTTTTCCAACACTTTTTAAAGAGTTTCTTTATCCTTATTAAGGCATTTTGAAAAATATTTTTTTGTTGTTCACCCATTAGTATGTTCCGATACTTTTGTAGACTTTTTTCAGTACACTATGCTGGTCACAGTCTCTGAGCCAGACTCAGTATAATCTCGTCAATTTAAAAATAAACTTTTATTTTGCCTGCTGTCAGCACAAACGGGTAGACTGACAAAAATATACAGATCACAAACACGTTGTGTTCCAATATTTGTGGAGTGTCTTCTTGCTAGAACAATTTTTGACAGATGTTATCATACAAATTAGTGTATTTTAGGGTCCAGCTTTCGTACTGTATTCAGTAAGTTAAAGATGAATTATTGGTTACTACTAAACATTGCGGTGTTTACTAATCGCTGCCGATATTGATGCATTTCGCGGAGAGTTTTCCTGCATGCACGCGAGTTTGATGCTGTAAAGCTATTCTGATAAAGTTCATTATGCAAATGAACTATGTATACATCAGTAAAGTGCTTTGATGCTGTGGTTGGACTACAGGAAGTGCATCCGGCCTGTAAAAAACTAGCTACGGCAATCTTGATAGGTTTGTCCTTGATGACCTGGCTGTCTGAACAAAAAACAAAATGTACCAGCATAAATGACAGTGATGAAATCAGTTAAAATCAGTTGTATTAGCAGACAGGACTGCCTGAGTCCTGGGAGTTGAATGTTCCAGGAGGTGAATGAAACTAGAATTATGGTTAGATATGTGCTGCATCATTTTGTTGCTGCAAGACTGTTTCATTTTGACTAGTGCAAATCAGTTGACGGTGGGCTGGCATGACAGACAGGCTATCTAACATTATATAGTTTGATGGTTTATAATCTCTCTGTTTAATTTTTATACTCCAGACTACAGGTAGCCTCCACTGTCTTGTTGGAACTCTGGCATGTTTGCCATATCTTCACGTCATTTTGTCTTTTTTAGTTCATTTATTTGTAAATTTTGTTTGGTTTGTGCAGTAGACTAAGCTGGCTGAATGGGGATGTAGTGTGGATTCTGAAGCTTTTGAGTGCACATTAAAATTTTCTCACTGTATTGTATCACATACAGAATTATCAAAGCTTTATTTAGTAAACACCACAAATTATATTTCATAATAATAACTAGTTGAGATCATTTAGCTGCCTGAGAATGTAGCTTTATTGAAGGGGATCGTATTGACATCTGAAAGTGTTGGTTTTTTGCACGATTTTGATGCTGGTTTGTTTCATCCCCTGCTGTGTGCCATGTAGAGCAGCATAATGTTGCAGTTCCTGACTATATTTGCATTGCAGTTCTTAAAGCTGTCTGCTCCCATTCTGTTTCTTCTAACTCTTGCAACTAACTTGCAGTGTTACTGCGGCTGAGTGCTGGCAGTGTTTTTGTGGTTAATTTTATGATTTGAAGTGCATTTTATCCTGTGTGTGGTGTGTGATTTTCTGAACTGCATATAATTCAGTGTTTATGAATTACACAATTCACTTGGCAGATTAGTTTTTGTTACAATAACAAAATAACACTATCATTAGTACATTGTGATTAGTTATTGTCTAAACAGAAATGAACTGTCATTGTTCTGAGTGCAGTTTATTGCTGACTGCTTGCCAGATCTAATGTGTCGCATCACAGATATTATTTTTGGAACACAGTCAGTCGTGTATAAAAATTTTCTGTGAAGTAAGTAAGTGATTTTATATAGTGCCAGAATCTCAGAAGAGAATCGGTGCATTGGGGATGGGTGCTATGGGGCAAGATAGACTGACTGAAAGTGACAATGACATCTAAATAAAGAGAGTGTTTGAGACTGCAGAATGTGAGGTGAATGTGAGATGTAAATATGGTGATAACTTCACTTACCTAAGGATTCAACTGAATTGGATTGCTGTAGTCTTATGCTGTGTGGTGCTGAAAGGACTTCATTCATTTACTAAAGGATGTGAAACTTTGTAATAATTGGTTGTCATAGTGTTGTAACTTATCTTGTCTGGCAGGTTTACCAGTGGAAGACAAGCGACCACGAGAACTTATTGTGCAGGAACAGCTACTGCATTACCTGGAGTCAGCGTATCCAAATATTTTGCCGACAGATGAGTTAGCTGAGTAAGTAACACAGCATACAATGCTGTTTATCAGTGCTCAGTTGTATTACTTATCGACATATGATTAGTTCAATTAAGTGACTTGAACTGAGTTGTTAAGTTTCAGTTTCGTTTTTATCTGCATTCTGTTTTTATTACACTGGTTAACTGTTTGCCATGTTCAAATAACGGAGTGTCTTGTGTCCAGAATATCAAAAGTGGAATATTCTGTACTATGATTTGTAAAGAACACTCATATGCATTTTTGTCATTACTTGGTCGAATTCAATCTTATATTTTTCCCTTTCACACTGAGCAGGTAATTTCCAATAAAGTGATCGTTAAATGTCTCTCCACACATCAAAAGCATTGCTGCACTACTTTATGTGAAATATTAGTATCGTAGAATGTTAGTCTGTTATTCAGAACTAAGTCATCGTCATAACCTGTATTGTTCATGTTTAGGGTGCTGCAGGCAGACAAAGGAATGGTCTGTGAACAGCTCAAGATTTTAATTGGCCGCAACCTTATCAAAGAAATGGAACCAGACAAATGGGTTCGAAATGTGCTTGACAAAACAACAGGTAGAATACTGGTGTATAAATTGGTAGAAGTTGACATACAACAAATTGATGTCGCTTGATTTGCATACACAGATATATTGTAATTTGTTACTTACTGTAGATACAGAACCTGGATAGTTTGTACTTACTGCATTCCAGTTAGTTGCTTGTTGATGAAATGGAGGCTGATAATGTAGATAATTATAGATACGTCTGTGGCAGTATTGTTTGAACATTGAGGAGTAGTCCAGTCCCAGAAAAGTTGCATTTTTGAGAAAAAGTGCAGCAGTAGATGCTGATAAGAAAATATCTTCCCATCACTTTTTCTGTCTTTTGTTCAAGCACAAAAGTACTTTTTCACAAATCTTTTCTATGGAAGATTGCTGGTACCCTTGTGAACTATTTGTCAGATTTTCAAGTTTGTCAGCTTTTTTTAGTTTGTTGTTTGTTAATTTTTTGTCTGGTTTGTTAGTTTGCACAGCACATTGATATTATCTTGTCATTGTCAGATGGTCTTCAGTTCATGCTTTGATGTTGTTCATCAGCTTGCATAGCAAGCCACAACTGTAATTAGAGTTTCTGCTTGCAACCAAGCTTGACTTGGTGTTACTCTGTTAAATTGGCCAATAATCAAATTAGTGATAGTAGCAGTAACAGTCACAGTATTTTATGCATGCAGTCTTGTAATGAATTGTGACAGCTGTGCTGATGCATAGTATCTGCAAAGGTAGAGTTTTGGTTCATATGGCAACAAATCTGGTTGATTCTCAGTAATGTAGTGATTTGAAATAATTGGTTGTCATAATCTGAGGTGTCATATCGTAAAGGAGTGCAAAGTCACTGTTAATAGTTATACACATTGATTGCATTGTGAGATGGCTGTGGTTGCTGTGACAGAGGTGAAGATTGTGAAGCAGATGCCAGCACAAGCACCTGGCAAGAAGCCGACAGTTGCTATCATTACATCAAGGTACTATGAGAAGCTTGCTGTGGATGCCATGATGGAAGACAAGACCACGTTTGTCAAGTACAAAACTGAAGGTATACAGTTGTATTTTGTGCAATGCATGATTTGTGATTTTGTGTAGTGGATTTGCAGACACTTGTTTTTTTATATTTCCCAATGCTGTATGGTTTAGTTGTTACCTGGTTAACGTTGGTGTATTTTTTTACATACTTTGAGACATTGACTAGTAACAGGCCTGCAGTTTTCATTTTGTTTGCTATGATTAATTTTCATTAGGTGATTTCTGTTTAGGATTACTCTTCCTTTTATACTTACTGTGAAAAATTCTGAATTGTGGATTCCTGTTACAAATTTCTGCTTGTTCTCATAATTTATGTGACACAAACACTACTACTACGACTTCTGTTTTTGTTTAACTGATCTATACTGTTGTAGGATTACTCCAGATTAGTCTGTGTTCCCAATGAAGAGCCTTTTGGATTATTCAGCAGGTTTTTACGACGAGAATGTCCTTCCCCTCAGCCACCCAACCTACAGCATGGATATCAAAGCACTGATCAATTCTGACTAAACGTAAAGATCAGACGCTCAAAGTTTTGGGGCACCCTGAATGCTTGTATGTGATATGCTGCCATGGACACTTGGCTGTTGTTAGGTGAGTCGAATGTATACACAATTGGCTACATCGGTCAACACAAAGTGGTGTCGACAAAGTTGCCGGCTGTCGGACGTCAAATGGCGGCACAGATTTCGTCTGGAAACACAACCACTCGGCTGCTTGGTACGTTCAGTGGTCATTATGAGACCTGTACATCGGCCCACCACATTTAAGCAACTTGATCTCCAGGCCTGGCCCGTTTATTTTTTGGTTCGCGAGCGCTCAGCTTTAGCGGACCCTTATTGTCACTCAGCGTGGATGTCTGAATGTATGTATGTGGGTGTGTCCACGACTTTGAGGTCAAATATCTCGAAAACCAAAGGAGATAGGGGGTAAGTTACTATGGGGAGCCTATAGCAAAGTGACTGGGGGCTACCGAATGGTGACCTCCCCGATGACCTCACGTGACCCTATGACGTCATACTCGTGACGTCACAACTTTCAAAATGCTTCTTCTCCCACAGTTCTTGTCCAAATAAGACCATATTTTAAC
>Ga0209681_1000271_pt1 | contig 13413 bp, 10 predicted proteins | sample WorMetLIZISLAND2_3_FD_187416 | JGI IMG/M metagenome (GOLD analysis project Ga0209681, IMG submission 187416) | Marine gutless worms symbiont microbial communities from Max Planck institute for Marine Microbiology, Germany - Olavius clavatus LIZARD... ... | reverse complement strand
GCACAAATTGAATTGAATGAAATGATCACATAATTGCAGTTGAACAAAAAATGAATATAAAATAATTACTAGAAGTAGGCGTCGTATTAGCAGCAGCAGTGGCAGTGGCAGCATCAGCAAGTTTTGGCATGCTTTTTTATCTCAAGCACAGATTGAATTGAACGAAATAATCATGTAATCACGTAATTGATTTTGTTTGTACGTTGTACAGTTGGACTTGATCGTCGATCTCTTGGGCTCTCCCTCAGATGAAGACATCTGTAGTGCCTGTGAGCCAGCAAAAGCCTACGTACGAAGTAAAGGCCACTTGTCATCAAAGATGGCGGCCCTCTATCAACTATCGCCTGATTGTGATGACTTTGTCATGCATCTGATGTGCCAGATGTTGACCTTTAATCCGGTATTTTACCGTTTTGTGATGGTAATTATTTAATAAGGAAGTAAGTTTGTTAATCTTACTTGACAAGAGAACATGCGTACAATAAAACCAATGCAGCTGTACACACATGCACATGTGCACTATTTTGACAGCCATTTTTAGGTGATAGTGTAACTCAGTTGCCCTTGATCCTTCTGCATCCGTTCCAAAACCATGGATCGTTTTACAGTAGCCAAAAACTTTATGTATCATTTTACAGACCATCCTGCCAAGTTGTCCACTTTTGATGACTTTATAAGGTATAGGTCTTGTTAAGATGTATATTGAAATCTCGACAAAACCAAAATGTCTTGGTTTATGATTTGAAGACAAAGTGAAATGGTTTTCAGAATTCAGGAGTGCATAAACCAAATAAGATAAAAGTATGTGCTGTGTTTCAATAACGTTCTGCGATTACACTCAACAATGCATAGGACTAACGGGCTGTCGGGTAATGGACTAATTGAGCTAACGGATGGTTGGGCTGACAGTCTGTGGTCAGGATTAGGGTTAGTAGCCCATCCGTCTGATAGTCTGTTGCATTGTTAAGTGTTCTTTGTTTTGAAGTCTTTTTATACAAGAGACATGCAATGATGTTCTAAGTTGTATCTGTGTTGACAGAATAAGCGGTTAACAGCTTCTGAAGCAATCCGGCATCCATACCTGAGTGAGGGTCGGTTACGCTATCACACATGCATGTGCAGCTGCTGCCTTCATATGCCATCCGGAGCCATCATCACATCGCCAGACCTCGAACCAACCTGTATTGAGCCTTTTAAGCCGCACTTCGAGGATGACCTGGTTTCAGCTTCAACTGTCCGAGGTGAGTTGCTGTTTTACAGCCTTCATGGTCTGTACCAGTAGATCATTCAGTCTATGTAGTCCAGCCCTGCTCTATCAGTTCACAGATATTAAGTGAAAAATAGTGCTTATATTAATAGCAGTGATAGCTTTGTTGTCACTCTCAGGATACAGTTTGTGCGTCATCTGCTATGCCAATGTCACAAACAGCAAGGTAGTTAGTAATAGACAGATTGTTAGACAGTTTTGCTGTGTTATTGACGAACAAACCTCTGATGTGTAAATGTAGATGATAGTTTTAATTTTAATTTTTAAGTTTTAATTTTCTTTTTTCTGCATACAAAAACTGACTGTGTGCATCAAAGAACAGGCTGCATAACTAGGCATATTTTAGGCTAGTTTATTGTTCCATTTTAGTTGCACATTAACTACTTGTTGCTAGTAACAGGGAGGCTGTTACATTTTGGTGTGCAGTGGCGCGAGTTTTAAGTATGTCAGCCACATTTGTTAATGATTATTTTGTTATAACTAAATGGCTGTTTATGTTGGATATGTACAGAAAAACTGCTTCATCTACATAATGGCATGCGACAGATCACGGGCTCTCCACTGTCTATTAACACTTCGTCCGTCCTCTATAGCAAGTTTATCAGGTATGTTTCTATCAACTAATCTCACATACACAGGCTCCTGATTGTAGCTGTTCTGTACTGCAGAATGTTAGTGTCCAGGTTGACAGAATTTTTCTGTTTTCCTCCAAGCTGGAAGGGTTGCTGGAGTAACTCTAGAAAAATTGATCGATGTAACAGAATTGAAACTGTCTTAGTATTAGTTCAATAGACCAGTCTTTTTTACTCATGTTACTAAAAGTAGGCTCGGTGTCCCAAAAGGGCTTTTTGAAGAATGATGGAGTGCTGAACCCTTTGTATTAAAAGCATTGAAGGAATACCTCTTTTGGTTTCCAACTTTCCAGTCATAAAAATATGGATAAATATTCGTCGCAAAAATACAAAATTTATCGCCATCAGCTCGGTGTCCTCTCCGAAAGAGGCCAAAGCAAGGCAAACATGTCCCGGATTTTTCTTAAAATCTCTCCTGGAATCTCCTGGAAATTTGCTTGATTAAATTTGTATAGACACCCTGTACATATAGTATATTTTTCTTTTTGTTCTGTATATCTGTGGGTATATATCTGTATATCTACTTTGTCTGTGCAGTGGAGTAACTCGAGTCATAGGATGTTTATTGGCATTTAAGTGGCACACGGCAAAGAGTGTCATGTCACATGATCAAGTTAGTCCACGTTTATAGGCTTGGACACTTGCGCTGACAGTCTATGCAGCAGCGTATGATTTTGACATGTTAATGGGACTCCGCTGCCAACCAATCAGCGAACGTTTAGCTACAGAGCCATTTTTATAATATCGATATTTGTATATTTGTGCATATTTGCTTGTTTGTCTACTGCTTTGGTATTCACTGTGTTTTTTTATTGATCTGTGTGCAGTTCACAATGTGCCCAGCCGTCTGAGTTGCCACCATCGCCGCATGTCTGGGAGGCCAGTTGAACTGTGACGTCAAAGTCTATGGGTCTCTTGTAACAACATCTAGAGTTTGTCCTGTGTGGGCGACATTCTCCACAGCTGCTAGAAATAGTCGAGATATTTCCCAACAAACTACGACGATCGTACTTGGTGGCCTGTACAGTGACTGTTGCGTACGATGTAACATTTCAAAACGTCGACTTCATACTCTGCTGTGCTCTTTGAGTGGGTTTTGAGCTGTTTGATATTATTGTCATGATAGGCTTATTTCGTCATTACTGTGTCGTTATGTTTTACTGTGTAAATGTTAACTCGGTTTTCTGCAATACATGTCTGTGCGTTTCAGTATATGAATTTTCTGTTATAGGTTTGTTTGTCATTAGCTGTGGCGAGTTGATTAGCTGGTAAGACACTCTGCAAGAACATGTCTAGAGTCTTGGTTATATCCACAAAGCCAGATCAAGGAGAGACATTTTGACATTAAAAAATATTTTGATGTTGGTGCATTGTTTATTAGTTTTAACTTTGCCTTTACTTTGGTGCTTTTGCTGTGTTGGTTGGGCCACAGGCAGGCAAACTGACTTGTAGAAAATGCCACTCTGGCAGTGTCCAAACTTGGCTTAGCTGGAGTCTTAACTCTGTAGCAGTGTGACTTTTCAACAAAAAACTGAAAATAGCAGTACGGTGCTTTGAAATAACTGCTGCCATATCCTGTGTTCTACAAATGATTAGATATCTGAACTGGGTGAAAATATTTCGTGTCAGTTTTAACTAATGCCTGGTTTCCACCACCGTTGCCGTTTCGCCATTGTGCCGTGCCGTTGTACCGTTGCCGGCAGTCAGGGCGCAACGGCAGGTCTGAACAGCAACGGCGCAACGGAATTTTTTATGTAGGCAACGTAATTCTCACAGCGCTTACGTAATTCTTATGGAATTTGTGTGACGGCAAAGGCAGAACGGCAACAGCAGAACGGCAACGGAATGGTGGAAACCAGGCATCAGTGAACATGGTGGTATTGTGAACTGTCGTTGTATTATGTGGTGGTAATTAATATTTTCAGAAGTATTATGCCATGTGTATTCAGCATACGACAGATCTAATGTGTTCATAGGTAATTTGACAAAGTTGCTATTTTTCTGTGAACAATATTATAAATAACTACATATATGTATGCATTGCCTTTGTTCTGTTGAGTATTGATGTGGTACAGTGACAGAAGGTCATTATTGTCTTCTTACGTTTCCAGAAGGTAGAATGTCTTTATGTAGAGCTTTATACATGTACGTGATCAGCAGACATCTATATAGTGTATGTGTGTCATCTCGTCAGTGTACGACTCATGCTGTTGTGGTGTTCAGTTACAACTAGACCCCAAGCCGAATTTTTTACATTTATGGCTGGCTTATCAATATTTATGGCTGCTTTTCGGCTAAGCCGGAAAACTGCGGAGAAGGTATTTTTCGGCCAAAAACTTCAGCGGTGTACCAAATTTATGGCCAATTTTCGGATAAAGCCTGGAGAGGTAATAAAAATTGCAATATTAAATTCCAGTAGTTGGCTAAAATCTTTTGTTCAAACTTCTTGCAATAACACAGAACAGTCATGTCAAAAATCATGGTGGTGCAAAGACCACAATTACAGGACAAACTTAATAGTGTCGTGCAAAAATGAGACCGAAATGATCGGAATGCCTTGTTTACACTCGAAAATTACGGCGGCTACAACAACCGTTTTTTCTGGCGTTTTTTGTTACAACTGATGATACTTGGTGGCAATACTTTGCCCAATGAGTTATACGAGTAAAGCTGTTATGCAAAATAATTTATAACTTTCTGTAACTTGTCGGACACTGTGTAACGTGTAGTTTGAGCGAACAATGTTTTCTGTTATTCTGAAACGGTGTAATTTTCAGTTACTATGTCTGTTTTCCGAGGACGCCTAAAGGCTTTCCTCTTCAGGCATTCCTTCCCATAACTCTACCGCAACTTGTAGTGGCTGTGCAGTGGCAGTTTGTCATTTTTGGACACTTAAAATTGTTCTTGGACACTTAAAATTGTTCTTTTTACTTACTCATTATACTTGTTCATGGTCCATATTCTTTTGACAAAAGATTTAGGTTTCAGAAACTGGATCTGGCACACTCTTGAATATGAGTACAGTTTGGTACCAGGCTACCAGCGAGTTGGCCAGTGTTAGTGATTTGTGATAATTATATAGCCGTATCTGTAGATTGTATGTATGTGAATATTTAGCTTTGTAGAATTTGTTTTTCATTATTTGTGGAAGTGTTGCTGACCCAAGAATTATGATTACAGTTTGTGGGTGACAATATATATTTTGATTTCTGAGTTGTGGTAGGTGTTGTATTGTGGGCTACAGTTACCAGTGTTTAGATTCAAATCATGTATAACATTACTTGCATTCTACCAGTTTTCTCTTGAAATTAGTTTCTACTTAGTTTCAGTTTCACTTTTTAAATTTCACCTGTCATGTATGATAACTAATGTAATGTATATAATGCGAGCTGAGCTATCTATAAGCAATATAAGTTAATGGTTTAAGGACTAAGGCTCTCAGTGTGTTTAATGACGTGCTAATGCTGTGGTGTGTTTGTCTAGATGGTTGCAGTAGGATTTTTGTAGCTTCTGTGTGCGTGTGTTGCTAATCAGTGTTTTCAGCAGTTTGTGAAATATATCGATCATTTCCGCAGTTCATTTTAGTTCCACATTTTTCATCACGGAAAATGGAAATTATTGAGATTAAGTAGCAACAGATAATACGCTTTTCCCCGTGTACATTGGCAGATCATATGCTGGAGTTATTTTGCAATTCCAGAATTTCAATGAATTGTTTTACTCTGAAGTTGCTGGTATTTGAAAATTGTATTATGTAATTTGGAGATGTTATCCTCGTGCCATTCAAGACCACTTTCTGGAGGCCTTGGTCTTGAGGGGTGTCAAGACCATAGTTTTGTCTATATAAAAGTAGCAACTCGTGTTTGCACCAGTGGTTATATATGCCACTCACTTATTTTGAGTTTATGTTGCAGATTGATTTCTGGGGCCATTTGCGATCAGTTACTTCTCGTGTCATGTGACACATTCATAGATGAAATGTTTTTGTTTAACTTTTGTAATATCTACATGAATGTGCTTAAGTCTTATAATTCGTGGTCTTGATAACATCTCTGAGCTAATTCACTTATACTGTATATTTTCATTTCAGAAACTTAAGTAGTTGTAAATACTAGTTGCTACTGTCTGTGTTTTTGACGTTGTTGTCAGTCACGAATTGTTCGTATATATTATGCAAAATCTTCGTTATCATTGGGTAGTTTTAACGGTGCATCCTTGATGTCTAATTACTACAAGTATTTTGCAAAGCCAGTGAATGCAATTATACGACAACATATGTCAGTGGCAATCGTGATGCAGTTTCCTTGTCAATCCATGGCAGCGTAGTAATGAACACACCGATGTGTACTTTTGTGTGTGTCAGTTACTAGCAACAACTTTTATTTGTTTGTGACTTATGAGAAAATATATTAGCACTGCTAATAATTCCAGTGTACAGTGCTTTGTAAGGCTATGATTATATGTGTGCAGAGTAGCCCACAGAAACCATCAAGCTATATTACTAACCGCTAGAAGTGTTTTAAATCAAATGACAGTCAACACAGTAAATTAAAGCCAGATGAACAACACGCGTCTGTGTTGATGGCAGAATACACTACATTTCACTACAGTAGCAAGTCGTGAAAGTCACTTTTGCCTTATAGCTACATTGAATCTTTTTCTACACAATTATTCATTTCTCATTCCCCGTCTGAACCTATCTAAATTTTTCCTTCAATTCCTTGCTTAGTTTCAGGTCGCCGATCTGAACCTATAATTATCCTTTACAAAAATGAGAATGGGATGCGTTCATTATTTTTTGCCCACCAAATTCCACTGCACCACTGTAGCATTACTTTATGCAGTATTACCTGTTTCTCCCGATATAAACACACACAAATGTGAAGGAGATGACTTCTAGCCTACTCTGCATATAATATTAATATATTTAATATTATAAAACAACTTCTGTGTTGCACTGACGGAAGTGTGTGATCTGTGACATTGTATTTTGTATGTATTGTTTTCATGGAGCAAATAAAACTTATTTATTAATAGTTATAGAACTGGTTTTTGTCTGTGCCTAGACAGATTAGACTACTGAAGTGAAATAAACAAACACACCATGCATTGGAGATGACTCAGTATCTGAAGCTACTCAAACATTAACAAGACTACCACAAGACATGACTTTGTACCTTACCTCCACAGAAACAACACTAAATTAATCTCGTGCATACAGTCTCATGGGTCTCGCACACGGCACTCAAAACAAATATGACAGTATGGTGACTCCATCTACACATGATAATTTGGTGAAAACTGGTAAAAAGCCAAGGCCATATCTTTTCAGCATAATGCATAAACGTGGACTGGTTGAGAAACAAAACTCACTCTAACATTAACGAGAACAAAAACAAAAAAGTCACCTACAACACACAGTACATTGTTCACTGGACACTGAATAATAGACATCAAGGAAATGTAGCAAACATAGAGTATTCAATTCATGATCTACAACTGGAGTTGGTGTTGGATGACGACCGCAGGAACTTGCAAGTAGTGGAATTCAACTAACACACACGGCACGACTGCTGGTCAGCGGGTGACTCAACTAGATATTTGGTGGCGGGTTCTTCTCGATGAACTCTTCACCCTTCTTGATGTTCTTCTGCAGCTCCGGCAGTCCCTGCTTCACGGCATTCACCTCTGTATCCAGCATTTTGCCAAGTCCCAGCACTTTCTCGACACCTTCTTTCTGCATGATCACACAGTCACCGTCAATTTCATCAGACATATATCACACACTTTCTACTAACTGTAAGTAAGTAATGAGAACGATTAGTGTCCGAAATGACATGGTGTCACTGAGCGGGCACTGTACTGTTAGTAGTCAGGTACTTGGGAAGGAAATTGCGAAAATGCGGCACATGGCTGGCATAGGCCTTCAAGCTGATGATAGCAGCTGGTTGAAGACCACGGATCTCAGTTTCGTGTCAATAGCTAATCTCGAGCACAGTGGCCTTAATTTCCAAATGAAACAGTTCTGTTTTAATGGATATTAGCCAACTTTAGCTGATTCGGCTAATAAATAAGTCCCATGAGACTATGAGGAAACCTTTTTAAGTGCCAGAGCAGTCCCGAAGATACACCAGAATCTACACCGTCTCTTAAAAAACGTGCCAACTTTGAAACAGTATAGCTCGAAATTATAAGGATCGACTTTGATGACATGTTGACAGGCAGCGTGACTCATAATTTTTGGTGTCTGGTTTGAAAGACAAAAAGTTGATAAAAAGCAAACCTACACAAAAGCTGAAGCATAAAAACTCCATTCTAAAGTATTTTGAATATTTCTGCCAAATGTCATCAAAATCAGTCCTTATAATGAGCTATACCATTTCAAAGTTGGCACATTTTTTTGAAAAACTGTAATTATGAAATATGTGCCATTCAGCCTTTTCAGGTCAGCATAACATTACATTATAGTCAATAGTTAAGGCACTGGACTTGCCATTGAGAGGTTGTGGGTTTGACTCGAGCCATTTTGCTGTCAGATAACAACTGAAAATCATTTTCATACACCCACTGTCATTACTAAGCAGTATAATTTGGTAACAGCAAAAGCTGGCAGGTAAGTAATGCAATACATTAGCCCCTGAGAAATTGGATTGGAGACTACGCTAGTCTGTGGGCTCGTGTACTTTACCCTCACTTTTGTTACCTTGAGTCACTGTGTTAACATAAACAAACACACACACATGCATGTGACCAGTTACAATACCGTTGTTTACAACAATATCATGCCACCCGGCAATAATGCTTACCCCAAGAAGCAGTGGTGTGGAGAAATACTTGGCATCGGTCTCGTCCGAACGCACAAAGCCGCACTCCACGATGCCAGTCTCACCATTGAGAGCTTGCAGAACAGAAGTCACAAAACGGTTCCCAGCAAAAGCCATTGACAGCGTAGCTGAACCCTATACAGCAACACATAAGGCTGCATAATAAGATGTTCCTCAGAGTTAAGCAGCACTCTTCTACACAGAACCAACACATTAGTTTTTCCCTAGTGTGATCAGCTTTATAGCATACAATGAGAGAAGTGTGCCGACCAGGTCAGCAAAAGATTACGCTATAGTGAATGGTTAAGGCACTAGACTTGCTATCGAGAGGTTGTGGGTTCGACTCTAGCCATTTCGCTGTCAGGTAACAACTGAAAATCATCTTCATACACCCACTGCCTTTACTAAGCAGTATAATTTGTTAACAGCAAAAGCTGGGAGGTAAGTAATGCAATACACTAGCCCCTTAGACTTGAAGCCAGTTTCCGCTAAGTAAGTATGGTATTTCTAGATGGGACAGTTAAAACAGTTCATATGTGCTGTGGCCCCACAGTTCATACAAAAATATTTGGTAGTACTGGAACAAACTGTATGATAAGCATGCATCTCAGGGATGTGGTGGTAAGCTGTTCCATAGCTCGGGACAGGCAGCTGCAAAGGCTCTGTCACCAGCCTGTTGATTGGCATCAACATCCAACTTTGTGAAGGACCAGCAACTTGCCACTGAATTTCATTACTGTATACACAGCGACAATGTGATTTGCCATTTCTCATTGACTGTACTTGCTAGTTAGCATGTCATGGCTTTGACCCGCGAAGAAATGCATCATACTTACACCCAATTACTGTGAAACATTTTTGCTGTGTTTTAATTTTGTGGAATGTAGAAATTTCATGATTTGAATGTGGCATTTTCCCTGTGTTCTATTAGTATTTATCAGGCCTTTGATGGGCAATGTGAATTTTCATCAGTATTTAATTTCACAACTGTAACCTATTCACAAAATTCACAGACATTTGATGCATGCAATTGCAAAAATTATATGTCTTGCAGCATTGAGTGCTAACGGTGAGTCAGTGTACACTGGGGCTCCAATCGAATCGATCAGCTAATCTCGCTAATCATTGTCATGACCCAATCTCATAGGTGATGAGCACTGCATCCAGTGTGCGATCATTAATGCTCACAGCGGCATCACGCAGTTGCGGTCTGGATTCAATTAACATCTCACCTCAGTGATAGTCAAGTTGCTGCAATTTGAGCGGTTTAGTGCGGCCCTTGTCGACTCAGTGTCCCTCCGCCCCTCCCCCTTTGCTCAGGCACGGCGGCAGCTAGACAGCAGCGATGGCGTGGTGCAAAGATGATAAGCAATAAGTGACAGGCACTGGGAGTATGGTTATTGGACAGTATGGACACACAAGAAATCGAGAAATCGTGAGAATCGTCGCCAGCAACACCGCGAGAATCAATCTGCCCACGTGGCTACGATCGGAGCCCTAGTGTGCACATCATTTATTTCCTTACTAAAATAACAGTAAGCAAGAGAGTAAGCAAGACATACAGCTCCGGCCTTAGCCTCCACCACTTCAGTGCCAGCATTCTGTATCCTTCCCATCAGTGCTGCACGCTCTTCCTGCAATAGCCACATATACCACCATAGTTCAACAATCACACATGGACAACGTTGATAAGTGGCATATCCGGACCCTGACTTCTGCCTATGGTCAAATTACCTGCATTTTTACTTAACTGGTCAGTTTTACCAAAGTTACTAGTGGTTAAGTTAGTAGCGAAGTTTTTTGGAACTGTTTTATTGCAACGTGCTATTTCACACATCCCTGCAAACAGCGTACAAAAGAGAACGATAAACTGCCAGAATAACTTAAGCTTACAGGAGATGATAATCGCTTTCTTTATACTAACTACACACAACTCACTGCAAGAATGCAACATCTAAACTATTATCAATCAGTTTATTATGCATAAAGCAGCACAATTCATATGTTACTACTACGATTCTACTATACAGTGGTGTTGTCCCAAACACAAAGCGGTTACACTTAATAATGCATCGGACTAATCGGCTATCTGGCTAATGGAGTAGGGTTACGGACACGGATGATAGTCTGTTAGCCCGGTGCCCTGTTAAGTGTGATCCAACACAAAGAATGATAAATAGTTCTTGTTGGTGAAATTTTTTCCCAGATTGTTCCTCGACTTCTGATCAATTTCCCGATTGCTCTCACAGTTGTCATTCATTTCCCTAATATCTCTTATTGAGACGAATGGTAACCTATGAAACACGGAGCTATGAAAAATCTCCAACTGAACAAGACACATCACCTGCGGGAATGAGACGGGTGGAGTGCACTGTGAAATGAGTGGAACGATGGTGACACCAGAGTGACCACCAACCACCGGGCAGCTCACCTGACTCACATCCAAACCCTGCAAACAACACATGAAAAACACGTGAAAATTTAATACACATAAATATCATTAAATACCAGTCATTCTCCAGATTTAGCTGTGTCACCTGCATATGACACTCAACAGTGACAACAGTTCTCAATACTCATAATGACTGTTGACATCTTTTTACTACGTCTGCTTCTGACTACAGGTGTCCTTCCTTATAGAATGGCATAAAATTAAAACTGAAACAGAAACAAACCTGAAACTATTTCGAAACTGATATTAAAGCAGCCTTCAAAACTGAAATTGAACAGTTATCACACTGTGCAATTTCAGTTTTGAAGGCTGCTTTAATATCACCTTCGAAATAGTTTCTCACACTGCCTCAATATTGGTTAAGCCCAATTCACATTGGTGATGCTATGCACATCTTGCATATTGTCACCACAAATGCCCTAACTTTTACTCATGGATATAATTGTCATATTTCCATTAGGGTCAGCGACTAGAAGCACCTCAGTCTCAGTTCTCAAAGCTAAATCTCATTTTATCCCCACAAATATTTGAAAAACCATTTTTCCCCAGATATATTTTTAAAAAACAACAATGGAGTGCAGAGAACAGCTCAATGTTTGTGTCGTGTCCTAATTCTATCCAAGGTAATGGTGGGTTGGTAATACCGATACCGAACCGATACCGCGGTATTTTCAAATACCGGTACCAATATCGAAGTCAGTATTACAAATACCGAAGGTTTCGGTCCACGAAGCTTTTCAGTCGCTGGTCTGTTAGTGTGAAACAGTCTGCCGCCGGAAATCAAGACAACATCACTGACACTCGGACAGTTCTCTGGCTGGCTGAAAACTGAAATGTTTCTTCGCAGTTACTATGCGTCATAATTTTTATTATAAGACTGCGTGAAGCATAAATTCTCTAACTGAACTGAACTGAACCGACCTAAGCTCGACACCGACCCAGCTCTAATCTAAGGGGCTGCGAAATTGTGAACTTGGTCATGACAGCTGATACATGCATTCACAATGTCGACACAGTTTCACTCGATGGCTGAGAAGATACATTATATTTATGTCCGTTTCCAAATTTCCAAACAAATCCGCTGACAGATATCACGAGCTCTTTGCCAGTTCAATTCACACTGAGCCAACGAGTCAATACGCCAGTGTGACGTGTACTGGGTACTAAATAACAAGTATCACACTAATGCCTAGTTTCCACCATTCCGTTGCCATCCTGCCATTGCTGTTTCGCCATTCCGTTGTGCCGTGCCGTTGTACCGTTGCCATTCTTCCATTATGTAGCTACCGTTGATGTTGCAGGTGAGAATGGAAATGCTGGAAAGTCTTTCCGTATACATAGGGATGAAGTGACCAGAACGCTGATTGGTTGAAAACCAACGGCAGCACGGCAAAAAATAGGATTTGATCCTATTTGCTACGAAACGGCAGTTATGGCGCAATGGCAGGTGGGAACGGCAATGGTGCAACGGATTTTTTCACATAAGCAACGTAATTCTTACGGCGCTTACGGAATTCATATAACGGGAACAGCAAAACAGCAACGGCAGAACGGCAACGGAATGGTGGAAACCAGGCATAACTGTTACCTTTGCTTGTGCAATGAAGGTGCTGGCTCGCACGAGATCAAGAGTGGTGACGCCAATGACACGTTTTGGATCATAGACTCCTTGAAGCTTCAGCACTTCACTGGCAATTGGAACAGTTGAGTTCACCTACAAGCCAGCATTCACTCTTTAATTTCTATAGCAGACACACAGAGACCGGCAAACAGTTTTATGTTCAGTTGTAATTGTACTGGTAATAGTTCATTCGCAGGGTTGTGTATTGTAAATTGGTTGACTGGTCATCGATTTTTAGTGACGATCACTATCATTTTCAATAACTGGTGCTGATCGTGCATCACCACGGCCACAACATGACATCTGAAGCAGCAATCAAAGACCATGATAGCGTGTCAACAATGTCCAATGCTCACCCACCACGTAGAAACAATCATGAGGAATGATGCAGTGGCTGGAGCTTCGTCTCTCATATAGAGCTGAACTTGTTTGGCGTGAGTGGGAGGGACAGGATGTATTGCATAATATCAGTAATCCAGTGTATTGCTTACAGTCTGTCACCAGGCAGAATAGAACATCGACGATCGATTTTCACCGGATGTAATCCATCCATCACCAGTTACAGGAACAAGAAAGCCCTGCTAACGCCAGGGTCAGCGCGCAATAGCAGCGCCGCC
>Ga0209681_1000270_pt1 | contig 13431 bp, 12 predicted proteins | sample WorMetLIZISLAND2_3_FD_187416 | JGI IMG/M metagenome (GOLD analysis project Ga0209681, IMG submission 187416) | Marine gutless worms symbiont microbial communities from Max Planck institute for Marine Microbiology, Germany - Olavius clavatus LIZARD... ... | reverse complement strand
AAGTGAGCCGCGGTATCCGAACGTTTTCGGAGCAGTTCACGTGTGAGGCGGTGGAGTTAAACGTACAAATCGACCATGTACACCTGTTGGTGATGATTCCGCCAAAGATTTCGGTATCGGATTATGTTGGGACGGTGAAGGATCGAACGGCGATTCGAGTCTTCAACCGATTTTAGCATTCGAAACGTAAGCTCTATTGGGGCAATCACTTTTGGTCAAGGGTTACTGCGCCGACACGGTTGGGCTCGATGCCGAGAAGATTCAGGCTTACGTCCAGTACCAAGAGAAACGGGAACGCCTGATGGAGCACGGTAGGCTAAAGTTCTAACTGACCGAACTCTAATCCTGGGGACCGCCGGATCTTGCCTCCTCTGGAGGCAAGGCCGATATATCCCCTTCTAGGAGTTATATCGAAAGCCCCCTTTCTAAGGGGGGCTTTTTACTCATGAATCTCCTCTGCGTGGGATGGAGCTCGTGACACGGAAGATATCCAATGCCGTCGCGAAGATCGCATTGGGCCTCGAGCCAGGAAATAGCACTGGGCAATCTACAGGCGCGCCGGGATTGAGGTTATGCCCCGGAGTACGTCGAGTCCATGTGGCTCATGCTCCAGCAGGATGAGCCGGATGATTATGTGGTGGCCACCGGCGAGCAGCACCCCGTCATGGAGTATGTCTCCAAGAGCTTCGAGGTCGTCGGTTTGGATTGGGAGCGGTATGTCAAGGTCGAGAAGCCGTTCCACCGCCTGATCGATATCGACTTCATGCAAAGCGACTGCTCGAAAGCGAAACGTGAAGCTGAGCTGGGAGCCGAAGACGAAATTCGACGAGTTGGTGGAGCTCATGGTGGGGGCGGATTTGGATCGGTGGCAACGTTGGCGGAGAGGCGAACGGTTTCCTTGGGACGCGCCTAATTTCCCCAATGAGACCAACCTGATCACCCGGGTATTGAGGGTCTGAAGGGAGAGCGAGGGGGCCTTGGAAAATCGCGTCTCTGCAATTTTTCAAGTATTTGCGCGTCGTAAACGGAGTGACCGATAAGCTTGAGAAGAGCAGCTCACGCAAAGGCACAACGACACCACGTAAAGGCCATACCTGATAACCCGTTGCGTCGTAGCGCCGTCGCGCGAGATTAGGAAAACCATCGCTTCTCCCGACTTTGTTATTTCCAGGATTCGATTGTAGAGATATCTTCACAATGCATACCCGGAAACAACAGAGTTATAACGCCCCCCCCATGTCCCGGATGAGCGTGGTCTCAGTAGTCATTCCGACCTATCAGGAGCGGGACACGATCGGGACCATGGTCAGGGAGGTCGCCGCGGTGATGGGTACCAGCCGCTTCGAGATCATCGTGGTCGACGATAACAGCCCGGACGGGACGGCCGATCTGGCCGCGGGCCTAGCCGGGGCCTTATCCAGTCAAGGTGCTCCGACAGGCCGGCAAGTCGGGTCGGGGGACCGCGGTACGCTATGGCTTCGAGCAGGCCACAGGAAGTATCGTCGGCGGCCTGGATGCCGACTGGCAACACCCACCGGCTATTGCCGACACGCTTGTCCGGGCCGTCGAGCAGGGACACAATATTGCCATCGCCTGCCGCTATGTTCGGGGCGGCAGCGTAGAAGGTTGACCCTTGTCACGCCGACTCATTTCCAAGATCGCGGCCCTGCTGGCCAGGATGTTGACCCCGGTCAGGGATTCCGGCAGCGGCTGCTTCTTCGCAAAGCGGGCGATCATCGAGAGCATGCGGTCCGATACGAAAGGGTACAAGACCCTAACTCTGTATCCTGTATCCTGTATCCTGGCCGACGGCCATTATTCGTCCGTGCAAGAGGTGCCCTGTCGGTTAGGGTCCAGAAAACCGGAGCGTCGGCATTTTTCACGAAACCCGAAATGGGGTCCGTCCGATTTCGGGTGCACAAAATGAGGCGACGGCCATGGCCTTCGGCGGCCCGCGTTCGTCCTGCGTCCGTTCCGGCGCACACTCCGCGCAGCACCAGGACTCCCGCAATGACTGGACGCCGTGTCGCATGGCCCGGCCTTTCGTCTCCGCCGGCGCTCACGCGCCGCACTCCGACGAAACGCACGACCCTACGCCTTCGCGGGGGTCGTCGCACTCCGCTCGTCGCTTACGCTCCCTCGCTTTCCTGGGCTCTTCCCAGGGAACAAGCAAGCTGGATGTCCGGGAGGTTATTCGCTATCTTCCGTTGCTGTGTCGACTGTATTGGCGGCCTGGATGAGCAAATCAACCGCCTCGCCACGGCCGTTGATGAGCCTGGAATCGAACGCATTGAGGAGGCCTGGCCAGTGCTTCTTAAGCGTCTTGGCCACCGCCTTTGATCGGCTCCGGGCGGCAACGGCGCGCCCAGCTGTACCATCTGTCGGGGATCGGCTCGGCTTGCGCCGCGAGCTGAGCGCTGTGGAAGAGCTCGCGTAACGTCTCCTGGATCCGGAAGCCACGGTGTGTCTTGAGGTTTCGGCGCTTGAGTTCCGCAAACCGGCTTTCTGGCGGTTACTCTAAGCGTGCTTGTCCTGGAGCCAGATATAGCGGGTGCGCCGCCGCTCCGGGGCCCTTTTGACTTCTTGGCGACGCACTGCGTCAACCGCCCTGTTGACGAGCTGAATGACGTGAAACTCATCGAAGGTGATTGCGGCCCAGGGCAGATGCTCACACACGCCAGCCTGGTAGCTTGCCGACATACCCACACAGACCGCGCAGCTGTTCCCGGCACAGGCGCCATGAGCCTCGAGCGCATCGGCAAACTGGGCCACGACCCGGGCTTTTCGCCCTTCGCAGGCATAGAGCACACGCTGGGCGTCGAGGTCGTGAAATAGGCTGATGTCATTGTGTCCGCGCCGTGAGGCGGTCTCGTCGAGACCAGCCGAGGTGACGAGCGTGTCGTGGACCGGCGGATATTCCACCCCACACTGCGGACAAGAACAACGTGTCCCCGAGGCGAAGGCGCGGTGGAAATCGATCCGGCCCGATTGGGGATCGAAGGCCACGTCAACGACCTCCCAGGGAGCCGGAAGGCCGAGCGCAAGGGTAAAACGACAACGGGTCCATGATGAAAACCTCCGACGTTTGGCTTGGCGACGGGTCCGAGCCTACAGGCGAAAAGAAGGGCACAGAGCAGGCTTGGAGCGGGCTACTCACAACCAAACGTAAGAAAGCCGGAAAACCCCCGTCCCGGTAGCCGTTTGCAGCGGAGGCCAAAGCGATGTTCCAATTTATAAGGAATCATACCGATGAAGAAGATATCATCGTCTTCTCCAATCCGCGCACGATACGGTTGATGACGGATCGAATTGCAATCGCCTGTTTTATGGAGAAGGATATCCCCATGGGTGATTATGTGGTAATCCGGGAGCAGGAAAGACTCGAAGGTCGTTACCGTCAGGCATCGAAGGATCTACCGCAGCGGGAAACCTTATTCGAGAACGCAGGATTCACGGCTATCAAACTCCGAAGGAATCACCGGGGACTCCCTCGCGGGTAATGTTTTAGTTTTGTTATGCCCAGTGTAGCGGATACCGTGAAAAATCCCACTTACAAGGTTCCCTTTATTTGGCAAGGACAAGATTTATAGCACTATTTAAAATTCAAGCCCCCCGTAGCAATGGTGCGATGGGGGCCTCGGAATGCCGCGACCGAAAGCCCCTCTCCCCTGGCGGGAGAGGGGTTGAAGAGAGGGGGGAGTAAACCGGGGGGGCTGGGTACCGGCTCTATTCGGTGGGTATCGATATAAAGGCACCCTTGAGAAATTAGTAGTGTTATAGCTCGGTTGCTTTCAGGTATCCATAATTTAAAGATATCTCTGACATCAATCCTAGAACCAATAAATCAATAACACTACTTCCTCACGGAACAGGGATGCCCCGCCGGCTCTCAAGCATGAAAGTGTTCGAGAACCGGGAGCGAAAATTGCCGGGATGACCTTTTTCAAGGTCCCGAGCCGGTGCCCTATAACTAGGAGTTTTCACCGTACCCCGCATGACCCCGAGACGCACCTATGCCGGATAAGCGCTACGATCCCCGGACCCTGGAGCAGGCTTGGTACCGCACCTGGGAAGAGAAAGGCTACTTCGCGCCCACGGCCGGGAGTGGAGGCTATTGCATCATGATCCCGCCGCCCAATGTGACCGGCCGCTTGCACATGGGCCATGCTTTCCAGGACACCATCATGGACGCCTTGGTCCGTTATCACCGCATGCGGGGTGAGCCGACCCTCTGGCAGGCGGGTACCGACCATGCGGGCATCGCGACCCAGATGGTGGTCGAGCGCCTGCTGGATGCCGAGGGGAAGACCCGCCACGACTTGGGCCGCGAGGCCTTTACCCGGCGGGTGTGGGACTGGAAGGCCGAATCCGGCGGCACCATCACCCGCCAACTCCGGCGCCTGGGCGCATCCCTGGATTGGGAACACGAGCGCTTCACCATGGGTGAGGGCCTCTCCGGCGCGGTACGCGAGGTCTTCGTACGCCTGTTCGAGAAGGGCCTGATCTATCGCGGTAAACGCCTAGTCAATTGGGATCCAGTGCTCCACACCGCAGTCTCGGACCTGGAGGTCCTGTCCACGGAAGAAAGCGGCCATCTGTGGGACCTGCGTTACCCCCTGACCAATGGCCAAGGCCACTTGGTGGTCTCCACCACCCGCCCCGAGACCCTTCTGGGGGACTGCGCGGTAGCCGTGAATCCGGAGGATGTGCGTTACCACCACCTAGTCGGTGAGCTCGTCCATCTGCCCCTGACCGGCCGCCGCATACCCATCTTCGCCGATCCGCACGCAGACCCGGAGCTGGGTACCGGCTGCGTCAAGATCACCCCCGCCCACGACTTCAAAGACCACGAGGTCTGGCTGCGTCACCGGGATGAAACCGCCATCGCCGAGCAGCCCCACGGCGGGCTCATCAATATCTTCACCCCCGATGCCACCATCCGCGAGAACCTGCCGGAGGAAGGCGAGCTCATACCCACGGCTTATGTCGGACTCGACCGCTACGCGGCACGCCAGCGTATCCTCGAAGACCTGACGGACTCGGGCCTATTGGCCCAGGTCAAGGAGCACCGGCTCCAGCAGCCCCGAGGCGACCGTTCGGGGGCCGTCATCGAGCCCTACCTCACTGATCAATGGTATGTGAAGATCAAGCCGCTGGCGGACCCGGCCATCGCCGCGGTGGAAGAGGGGCGCATCCGTTTCGTCCCGGGCAACTGGAAGCACACCTATTTCGAGTGGATGCGCAACATCCAGGATTGGTGCATCAGCCGTCAGATCTGGTGGGGCCATCGCATCCCCGCTTGGTACGACCACGAAGGCAACGTCTACGTCGGCCGCTCGGAGCAGGAGGTGCGCGAGCACCATGGCCTGATGCCCGATTTCCCCTTGCGGCAAGACCCAGATGTGCTCGACACTTGGTTCAGTTCCGCCCTTTGGCCCTTTTCGACCCTGGGCTGGCCGGAACGGACACGGCGTCTGAAGACCTTCTACCCCACCTCGGTGCTGGTCACCGGATTCGACATCATCTTCTTCTGGGTCGCCCGCATGATCATGCTGGGACTCGAGTTCATGGAGGATGTGCCCTTCCATGAGGTGTACATCCATGGCTTGGTACGGGATACCCACGGCGACAAGATGTCCAAATCCAAGGGCAATGTGCTCGACCCCATCGACCTGATCGACGGCATCGCGCCGGAGTCCCTGGTGGCCAAACGCATCCAGGGCATGATGCAGCCTCACCTAGCCGAGAAGATCGCCGCCCGGACCCGCAAGGACTACCCCCGGGGTATCCCCGGATTCGGCGCCGACGCCCTGCGCTTCACCTTCGCGGCGCTCGCCGCCACCGGCCGTGACATCAAGTTTGACCTGAACCGCATCGAGGGTTACCGCAACTTCTGCAACAAGCTGTGGAACGCCGCCCGCTATGTGCTCATGAACACCCGGAGCAAGGATTGCGGGGCCGCCGGAGGCGAGGTCCGGTTCAACGCCGCCGACGGCTGGATCCGCTCCCGCCTGCAAAGGACCATCGCCGCGGTGAACGAAGCGATTCGGGGCTATCGCCTCGACCAAGCCGCCCAAGCCATTTACGAATTCACCTGGAACGACTTCTGCGACTGGTACCTGGAGCTCTCCAAGCCGGTGCTCAACGACCCGGATGCCGGGCCGGAGGCCCAGCGGGGTACCCGCTGCACCTTGGTGCAGACCCTGGAGACCCTACTGCGACTGGCCCACCCTATCATCCCCTTCATCACCGAAGAGCTTTGGCAACAGGTCGCGCCCCTGGCCGGAGTCACGGGCGATACCATCATGCGGGCTCCCTTCCCCGAGGCCGATGCCGACCTCGAGGATCCGGCCGCGGAGGCCGAGTTGGGCTGGGTCATGCAGCTGGTCCTCGTCGTACGACGGATCAAGGGCGAGATGGATATTCCTCCCAGCAAGCCCCTCCCTGTCCTGCTGCAGAACACCTCCGACCAGGACTTAGCCCGGCTGGAGGCCAACCGCCACTACCTGAATGCCCTCGCCCACACCCGATTCATCCGGGTGCTGGCAGCCGATGCGCCGGCCCCCGAGTCCGCCATCGCCCTGGTGGGCGAGATGAAAGTCCTCATCCCCATGGCGGGACTCATCGACCGGGAGGCGGAGCTCAAACGCCTCGGCAAGGCGATCGACAAGCTGGAGGCGGACCTGGAGCGGACCCGCAATAAGCTCGCAAACCCCCATTTCGTGAATAAGGCGCCGCCGGCGGTAGTCCAAAAAGAGTGTGACAACATTACCGAGCAGGAGGCCGCACTGGTCAAGTTGCAAGATCAGCTGGAGAAGATTCGGGCGATGGTGGTGTTCTGATCTTGTTGTTACCGAGAATGGGCAACTGCAAGGGTTGTCCCGGCTGGCCACGGAATAGAGGCGATAGGGTCAAGGTTGCAGTAAGGGCGATTCGTGAATCGTCCCTACGTTGGTTCCCTACACACCGAAAATAACAAATTTATAGCACCACCCCAAAAGGACATTTGGCCACAGCATACAGACTGGATCCAAAACGTTGAGAAGATGATTTCAAGAGGAGGAAATTATGAAAACGCGACAAAGATCAAATATATTCATGAAAGTCAACATGTTGCAGAAGTCGACGTAGAATTGACCGGAGCGTCGCCATTGTTCGCGAAACCCGAAATGGGGTCCGTCCGATGTCGGGTGCGAAAAATTAGGCGACGGCCATGGCCTTCGGCGGCCCGCGTTCGTCCTGCGTCCGTCCCGGCGCGCACTCCGCGCGGCACCAGGACTCCCGCAATGACTGGACGCCATGTCACATCTACGCCTACGCGGGGGTCGTCGCACTCCGCTCGTCGCTTACGCTCCCTCGCTTTCCTGTGCTCCTCCCAGTCACTGATGATGAGTGGTCGCGGTATTTATCCCTTCAAGATGCCTATAAGCTAGATGGCGTTCGTGAAGCGTTGCGTCGTGGTGATATGAACACGGCATCAAGCATAGCACGTGTTTACACTATGCAACCCATTGCGATTGGGTGCGACTCTTGGGGACCTTGAAAAATTCCAAGGATGGAATTTTTCAAGGTCCCCGGAATCTGCTATGACGATTAATCCTCCGCGGCTTACGCTCAGACCCAGGCACACGGAATGCCGATCACAGAATGAAAATTCCGGACCTCATGATGCAAGGCTTTCGGAGCGGATCGATCGAGATCTTGATATCGAGTAAGCGCTGTGGGGAGAAAATTCAGCCGCAAATAAACGCTAATAAACGCAAATGTGTTCAAGAGAAGTCGACGAGGGTACACCCTCCTCTCGGCGTGTTACCGGGTGTGCATTCGAAGTCGGTAAAGTTTTGGGTCCTGGGTCTTTGGAGTCCGTGTACGAGAAGGCTTTGTGCGTCGAGTTGGCCGAGCGCGGACCTTAGCCGAGTATTTTTCGCATTTTTCGGCTCATTCGCGTTCATTTGCGGCAAAAGAGAAAATATCGAGTAAGCGCAAGGGTAGGCACAGCCCTCCCTATGGTCGAGTGAGCCTTTGTTTCCAGGTTTCTCTACGTCGTTCCAAAAGAGCCGCACCCAAAGCCCTGCTCTCCCGAAAAGGATCCGGGAGGGAGAACAAGAAGGGATCCTCTTAACTTGCCCTGCCGGTAGGCGCTCGGTACTTGGTGTAAGCCTGCAATAATCGTATCGAAGAGCAACGGTTCGGCAGAAAACCTACCACTTCGAATTCTTGAAAGGTATCCTCGATAAGGTTGCGAGCAACCAGTATGACCCAGCCTCTCTACCAATCCGACCGCTTCACCTATGCGGACTATTGCACTTGGCCCGAGGAGGAGCGCTGGGAGCTGATCGACGGCAAGGCCTATGCCATGCGCCCGCCCCGGCCCGCGTTTATTGGGACGGCGTGCTGGGTCTACGTCGCCCCCTTCGATGTCCGACTGCCGGACCGGGACGAGGCCGACGAGGCGGTAGCGGCCGTCGTCCAGCCGGACATCGCCGTGATCTGCGATCCGGTCAAGCTCGACGACAAGGGCTGCCGCGGCGCCCCGGACTGGATCATCGCGGTCCTCTCCCCCGCCACCGTCGCCAAGGACCAGATCCAAAAACGTGCCCTCTATGAGCGCCACGGGGTCCGGGAATACTGGCTGGTCCACCCGGTCGACTAGATCCTAATTCATGTATCGACTAGGGGCCGATGGCTATGGCAAACCACAGGTCCTCCCCACAAGGGGTAACTGCGACCCGACGACAGTCCCAGGTTTCACCATCGACTGGGACCGCATCTTCACCCCCGGAGAATCCAGGAATCCGACATGAGCAACTACTTAGGTCCGAAAGGCTGCGTTCTCGGTTTACTGCTGTCGTCCTGGATCCTGGTGCCTTGCTCCCAGGCCGCCCTGCCGCTGGCGATCGACAAGGAGCCCCTGCCCAGCTTAGCGCCCATGCTCGAGCGGGTAACACCGGCGGTCGTCAACATCTCCACCGTCACCCAGATCGAGGTGGAGACCCACCCTCTGCTCCGCGATCCCTTCTTCCGCTACTTTTTCGAGCTGCCCCGCGAGCCGGATGAGCGCGAGAATCAGAGCCTGGGCTCGGGCGTCATCGTGGACGCCGAGCGGGGCTTGGTGCTCACCAATCATCACGTGGTCGACCAAGCGGACGAGATCGACATCCGGCTCCAGGACGGCCGCGAGCTGAGCGCCGACTTGGTGGGCTCGGATTCGGCAACGGACATCGCCGTACTACGCATCCCGGCCCAGGGCCTGACCGCAGTCACTCTGGGCGACTCGGACCAGCTGCGGGTAGGAGACTTCGTGGTCGCCATCGGCAGCCCCTTCGGACTCAGTCATACGGTAACCTCCGGCATTGTCAGCGCCCTGGGCCGGACCGACCTCGGCATCGAAGGGTTCGAGAGCTTCATCCAAACAGACGCCTCCATCAACCCCGGTAACTCGGGCGGCCCGCTGGTGGATCTGCATGGCCGTCTGGTAGGCCTCAATACCGCCATCCTGGCCCCCAACGGCGGTAACGTGGGGATCGGCTTCGCCATCCCGATCGCTATGGTACGCACTGTCGCCGATCAGATCCTCGACCATGGTGCGGTACGGCGCGGGCTGCTCGGCATCGCCGTCCAAGACCTGACCCCGGAGCTCGCCCGGGCCTTGAGGACCGACAGCACCAACGGCGCCGTGGTCTCCCGGGTCGAGCCCGGCTCGGCGGCCGAGGCCGCCGGGCTACACGCCGGGGACCTGATCGTCGCCGTCAACGGCCGGCCCGTCACCGGCGCGGGGATCCTGAGGACCCGTATCGGCCTGTTGCGAGTCGGCACCCCCCTGGAGCTGGAGCTGATTCGCAACGGCAAGCGACTCCGGCTCACCGGCGCGGTGGGAGATGCCTATACGGACTATATCGACGGCCAGCACCTGAGCCCGGTGCTGGAAGGTGCCAAGCTGGGAAACTCGATCGCAGATACCAGCCGCGGCCAGCGGCGCGCGGTCACCGTAGGCACCGTGGACCAGGATAGCCCCGCTTGGCACACGGGTCTGCGCGAAGGCGACATCCTGTTGAAGATCGGCCGCCAGCCGATACGCGATCTCGATGAGTTAAGACACACCCTGCGCCACATGCAGGTACCCGTCAGCCTATTGATCCGACGCGGTGACCAACGCCTGCTCCTCCGCCGGCGTTGAGGGCACCTTGGAAACATTCAAGCCGATGCAGAACCTAAGTCTTGCACATACTTATAAGCCCCTCTCCCCTGGGGGGAGAGAGGTTGGGGAAAGGGAGAGCCAAAACAGGGCCCCAGCACTTGCTTTCCCTGTCCAACCAGTTGCCAGCACCGATTTTCGCGAAACCCGAAATGGGGTCCGTCCGATGTCGGGTGCACAAAATGAGGTGACGGCCATGGCCTTCGGCGGCCTGCGTTCGTCCTGCGTCCGTCCCGGCGCGCACTCCGCGCGGCACCAGGACTCTCACAAGGACTGGACGCCGTGTCGCATGGCCTGGCCTTTCGTCTCCGCCGGCGCTCACGCGCCGCACTCCAACGAAACGCACGACCCTACGCCTACGCGGGGGCGTCGCACTCCGCTCGTCGCTTACGCTCCCTCGCTTTCCTGGGCTCCTCCATCGTCCGACAGACTCGAGTGTGAGTGAAGACCGGGTATGGAGCAGGGACGCCCCATCCGGGAATGCACCAAATATTTTCACTTTTCCGAAACAACTCTGCCCAGGACCGAGATCATGCCCACCCCCGACCGCGCGCTCGAGACCTTCCCCAATCCGGAGCCCGGACGCGACTACAGCATCCGCATTCGGGTACCCGAATTCACCTGTCTGTGCCCCAAGACCGGGCAGCCGGACTTCGCCGAGCTGACCCTGGAGTATGTCCCGGATACCCTGTGTGTGGAGCTCAAATCCCTGAAGCTGTACACTTGGTCCTTCCGCGACGAGGGGGCCTTCCACGAGGCGGTGACCAACCGCATCCTCGACGATCTGGTTGCTGCGCTTCACCCTCGATTCATGCGCCTGAATGCCGCTTTCAATGTACGCGGGGGCATCTATACCACCGTGGTGGCCGAGCACCGGGCACTGCGCTGGCACCCACCTGCTCCCGTTACACTGCCTTGAATGGATGCGGCTCTTCTGAAACGACGCGGAGAAACCTGGAAACAAAGACTCAGAATCTGCCCAAGAACTATCCTATTGATTTTCATAGAGCCGTATCCGCAGGCTGGGCACAGCCCACCCTGAAAAATACTCGGCGGAAGAGCACAGGAAAGCGAGGGAGCGTAAGCGACGAGCGGAGTGCGACGACCCCCGCGTAGGCGTAGGGTCGGGCGTTTCGTTGGAGTGCGGCGCGTGAGCGCCGGCGGAGACGAAAGGCTCGGCCATGCGACACGGCGTCCAGTCATTGCGGGAGTCCTGGTGCCGCGCGGAGTGCGCGCCGGGCGGACGCGGGCCGCCGAAGGCCATGGCCGTCGCCTAATTTTGTGCACCCGGAATTGGACGGACCCCATTTCGGGTTTCGCGAACAATGGCGACGCTCCGGACGGACGGGCGGGTCGGCTTTTGCGGTGTACATGACTCCATATCCGCTGCGGCCCTACCAGCGCACCGCCGAGGTGCTCAATGAGCGGGCCGGCCTGGCGATCTCACCGGGGACCCTCCAGCGCACCGTACGGGTGGTCGCCGCTCGCCCGGAGGCGCCAGTCACCGCGATTCGCGACGCACTCGTCGCCGCGCCGGTGGCCCATGCCGATGAAACCAGCCGGCGCGTGAACGGCAACCTGTACCGGCTACACGTACTCAGCACCAACCGGCTTACGGCCTGCTGCCCTCATCCCAAACGCGGGGCCGAGGCCCTGGATGCATTCGGCCTTTTGTCCCAATTCGTGGGCATACTGGGGCATCACCACCGGTATGCCTACGAGCGCTACCAATGTCTACATGCCTCCTGCAAGGTCCATCATCTGCGCCAGCTGATCGCCATCGCTGAGAGGTCCCCGAGCCGGCCGTGGGCAACCGATATGATCACGCTGTTAGGCCAAGCCAATGCCCTGTCGGCGAGGTCCAGGACCAGGACCTTGAGACGCTGCCCGCCGGCAACGGCGAGCACTTGCGGGACCGCTACGACACCATCCTCAGCACAGCCGAAGCCGGAAATCCTCCCCGTCCCCGCCGTCCCGGCACCCGCGGGCGCGTCACACAATCCCCGGCCGGCAACCTCATGCGGCGGCTACGCGAGCGCCGCAACGAGGTCCTGCGCTTCCTCACCGACCTGCGTTCCCTTCGACAACAACCATGCCGAACGTGACCTTCGCATGCCCAAACTCAAGCAGAAAGTCCCCGGTTGTTTCCGCTCCAATACCAGCACCGAAGACTTTGCCATCATCCGCTCCTACCTTTCGACCCGTCGCAAACAATCCGACGATATGTTCAACTTGCTCGTCCTGACCACCTTCCAGGGCCCCCTAATGTCCCAGAGTAGCTGAATAGTTACGACAGAGAAACGAAAACCGCGTTTTCGTATCAAGATCTGAAAAACTCTAAAGGCGGAATTTTTCAAGGTCCCCCGGAGTGATCCTGAACGAGCTTCGAGCCCGAGGAAAAAGCAAGATGGCGCTGAGAATCAAGAGTCATTGGTGGAACGAGGCGCCGGTACGATCCGTGCCGGAGATCGCCGGCGCGCTCGCTTTCATTGCTTGGCGTCTTGCGGTCGAAAAGGCCATCAACCTGCACTGCGAGCGCTTTATCTATGAGGATGACAGGCAACGCCTAGCGATTATCCAGGAGTATCTTGTCTTCCTGATCCAGATCGCGGACCGCCTAGCCTACGACTCCATGAGCGAAGATGACCGTCGGTCTCTGATTACCACCCTGGCTGCCAAGGTCACCGAGCATGTTCAGGACAATAGCCGAGACCTCTTCGGCCCCGGTGATTACGGCCATCCTTTCATCACTTTGCTCAACCGACGTTCGGACGAGTACGCCCGGCTCCACTGCGACGACCAGGGACCGAGCTACCCCTTCCTACGTCACCTCGGTTACGAGATACAGTGTGTCATGGGCAAGCGGGAGGAGAACCGCTGGGTCATCGACCAAGTGATGGATAAGGATGGGCAGGAAGCCTATGATAAGTTCTCCGGTGCCTTTGGGAACTTATGGGGGTCTTGAGAGACTGCCTTTTTAGACAGTCTCTTAAGCGCTGCGGGGAGAAGGTTCAACCGCAAATAAACGGGCTCTCTTGCGTTTGGTGTGGGTAGGGTCATTTTACCCATCGCGTAGGGTAGCCCGCAAGCCTACTCGGTGCCCTTCTTTTCGCCTGTAGGCTCGGACCCGTCGCCAGGCCAAACGTCGGAGGTTTTCATCATGGACCCGTTGTCGTTGTTTACCCTTGCGCCCGGCCTTCCGGCTCCCTGGGAGGTCGTTGGCGTGGCCTTCGATC
>Ga0209681_1000269_pt1 | contig 13490 bp, 4 predicted proteins | sample WorMetLIZISLAND2_3_FD_187416 | JGI IMG/M metagenome (GOLD analysis project Ga0209681, IMG submission 187416) | Marine gutless worms symbiont microbial communities from Max Planck institute for Marine Microbiology, Germany - Olavius clavatus LIZARD... ... | reverse complement strand
ATGCTTGATGACAATGCCATCTTGCAGCTTTCGGATTTCCGTGCCAAGTTACTACAAAGTGGAGAGTAATAATTCGGTTTGTTTAGCAGTTCCATGCATACTGCATGATCTGCAAGAACAAAGTGAAGTTGTTTCGGACAGATGGCCGTCTGTGAGAACGCAGCCCGGCAATGTCATAGCAATTTCCGGACAAACTGAACTGGATGGACGTGAGAGCTGTGATAGCGGTGAAGATACTGCATCCCCAGAGGCTCTGAGAAAGTCCAAAGTGCTCGAAGACGTCCTACACGGCGTGCACAGCAGGCCACTGCAGGATGTGCTGAAAGATGTTCGTGTTATGTCATTACTGACAGAGTCGAAAATTCGACAGTGTACAGGCGTAACTAGACAGCTGTATGGCCGTCTCCGAAAACACCGAAGACAACGCAACAGTTTCAGTAACAAGCAGAGCAAAGGAAGGATGTTCAAGAAGAACTATTCTGATGTACAAGAAGTGCATGTAAATAATGCTAGAAGTCAACGAAGAAATGACAGAGAAGTGTCGAAGAGTCTGGAAGATATACGACGATATGAACAGACGTGTATCAAAGCAATTGAACGTGTAGCACGCGTAGCGTGTGAAACACAGTGTAAAATTGCCAACACGTTCTGTATTCGCCGATATGAGGACTATGCGAAGAGTGCAAACGACGAATTGAGAAGTGACGAATTATTAATGTCGTCAGGAAGTGATCGAAACAATGTACAATTGGAGGAAATTGTCGACATACATCCGACGGATATTGACATAGCAGCGGCAATGGAAATGCCGGCTGTACGAGTGAGCTCAGCGAGGTCCGCGCGCCTAGCGTGCACGCCTTTCACGTCCGCGCCGGGCAGACATCAGCTGATGCCACGTGCATTGTCGAAACAAGAGTTTGATATCAGTTTAACGCCGAATTGTGATACGTACGTGTCGAGTGAAAGCGAGCAGCTTACCGTACCAATGTTAGGACATTCGCAGCGAAATAATTTCGATCTGCCAAGGGTCCGAATGGCAAGGACGAAACAAACTGCTCGTCGCGACCGTGACGACCGCCGTCGCGAGGATGATAGACATGATGATGATAGACGATCGGAAGAAAGACGTGGCCGTGAACCAGCCGCCTCAACGAGTCGTCGAAGACGTCGTGGCACGCCGCCACCCGAGAAATATGTCTGCATCTTTTGTCAAAAGGAGAATCGACAGAGAATTAACCATAAGAGGCATTTGATCATGCAACATTCGTGTCGTATGGATGGAACACCGGCAACGGCTGAGGACATAGCCCAAGCTCGTGCATGGAGTTCAAAAGTGCCAACAGGAAGGAGTGAGTACAAATCGAAAGAATTCGTAGAGACAGCATCCGAGGATGATGACGAGACGCCCGAGCGAACGACGCCCGCGTGCCGAAAGTCGCCGTCACCAAGTGGATCGCGGCACAAACGACGTGAACGATCGGCAAGGTGCCAAGCAGAAAGACTTTCTAGAACCGCCTACAATCGACAGGAAAGAGCTGGTGATTCAAACGCCGAAACTGGAAGGTTTGGTGAGTGTTGCCAAACAGGCTATCGAGAGATTACGGGAGAAGAAGAAGTCAGAAGTTTCGCAAAGCGAGGAAACTGAAGGACCGCCTGCTAAACGACAGTTGATGTCGAAAGGTCAATCGAAAGTTACGGGGAAAGGCAAGAGTAGTGCTCCCGCAACGACAGTTTCTACAACTTCGACGGTGACAAAAGTCGAAAGTACAGTGATCTGTGAGACACCGAAGATAGGACGCATGGAGACAAAGCCGCGCCTTGCGCCAAGGCTACCACCGTGCGAGAAACAATCGAAGTCACAAGTGGATGTCGACTTAGTTCTGTCTACTGAAGCCTCTGAGACTGAGACGGAGAATTATGCGGATGTATTCGTAGCAGGAAGAGAAGAACAGCAGTATTCTGATGTGGAACCGACTACGCCAGAACGAGCGAAAGTTTCGGCACAGCCACCAGAAGTCGCTACTGCTACCGTATCTGATATGGTGCCAGAGATCCTGGAAGGATTCACCGAATCGATACTAATCGAAGATGATGACGATAAAGCTGGATTGGTGATGGATATTCCCAGTGCTTCTGAAGTATCCGAAACCCTGACCGTAAGTGCTGATCCGCTCGGAACAGCCATGTCACCACTTACGCTTACACCAGCAAGAGAATCAAAGACGGAGTCAATTACTTCGCCGGAAATAGATGTGACTGCGAGAATTCCGATGAAACCAGCAAAGGTTCATACGCCGAAGAGAAAGCAGCCGATGCTTAACATGCCAGAAATCGTTCCTGTGACACAAGTTTCGATGGACGTTAGTCAGCGAAATGTGAAGACAATTAGTGGGCTACATCTCGCTAGTGCCGCTATGAACTTCAACTTGTCAACGATACAAGTAGCTGAACAACTTTCGATCCAGTATGTCTTGGACGATGAGCAGCGAATGAAAGTGGTACAAGAGCTACAGAAGATTAGACTTGGTGCCAAGACGCTAGCATTGAAGATACGTTCGGAGTTTCCGCTTAATGCGCGAAATGAAAACGATCGCATCAGATTCTTAGACTGGCTGGAGGAGAACACCCGAATGGCAGCTAGCCATGACTTTGGTGATCATCCTGTTGAATTCGAGTCGAGTACACGACTGCCAGCTCGCTTCTAGCTTGAGCTCCGCGTGTAAGGACAGAGATCGTGATGTATCGAAACATTCGAGAAATTATAAAACGTTAAAGAACGTTTCTTCGACGAAAAATTGTCGACCGTAATTTTTCGATGATATTCTACATATCGTGCATGCTGATATCGAGTTATCGTGAATTTATGGTGATATCGTGGATTTACATCACTTATCGAGGACTATGATATATATTATCGAGTTTCGACGATGTATATTATCGAGAAGAGTGACAAATCGCGATTTTCAACTTAATAATTCGCATGATGCATGGATATACGAATATCTTAATTTTATCTGATGCATGGAGACCATAGAAGATAAAGACATAGAGAAAAATATTAAGATGCATGCTGTCGTGATTGAATAATATTTGTCAAGTCGGAGAAGTCGCAGTATTTGCGAATAAAGATGGACAATATGGATATTCGACGATATGCTGCATGCGCAATTATATTATATTGCCGCATTGTACGAAGAAACGAAATAAATAAATATTTCAAAGAAATATTTTATACGACAAATTGCCGTATACAGCATCTAATATTGGAGAGAAGAATTTATTTTTCGTCTTCAATATTGCCAGTTATGACGATAACCGGCTAAAAAAATATACCACAGTTATGTCGTTGACGTGGATTCCGCTACAGGACTCAGCACGGCATTTCGACAGTACTCGAGTGTATATCACTTCCATGATCCCGTACATATTCTGGTGTTTGACAGCGAATCAACAATTTGCAAGTTTCTTGTACCGTACGAATTATATTCATACGCAAGACGATACATGACGAAGAAAGCGATATAAATGCAACAATTTCGGGAATTTAGATTTTTGCGAAATATTCGCAAAAATTTATTACGCTAGATATAATCACTCATGATGAAGATGAACCGACATGGTGCTGACATCTGGTGAATGACAACACAGTTATTATAACTGAAAGACGTGAAATCACAAATTATCGTATTATCAGCTTTCATACGAAAGTATACGATAAAACAGCAGAAGAAAGATGAAGATAAAATTTTCGTGGAGTTTATTTTCGCGAAAATATTCGACGGATGGAGATATTTCGATGCCAATGTCGAAAGAGCGTCCGTAGCGACCTCTATGGAATTAGTCGATAGTTACTATTTCCAATCGCTGGCATTTACTACAGACGATGATGGATGATGGATTTGATGGATAAATGCTACGCATTGACATCCTATCCGAAAGAAGTGTCACGATGGATATTCGAAGGGATATCTATGCTACATTTCTACGTTTTGAAGGTGGAATGAAGGCTTTTATTTCGATGCGTAATTCGCAATCGAAAATGTCGAGTGGGAGTTTCAATGGAAGTTAATGGCAGAATGGAAGAGATTTCTTCTACGCGCTACGAAGAGTGCTATAATGAAGGATGACTCCAGATATCTCGCTATTTTTCTAACCATTGCTTCGACGGAAGAGTCTATTATTTCGCTATCGAAAATGCTGGATATGAATAACGATGGAAGTTAATGGCCGAATGGAAGAAGTTGTGCCTAAGATACGAATATGTTGAATGGGTTATTGGATGCTGAAGAAGACAGCCACGTTGTGACGCCAATACTCGATTCGTACCTGGAGTTCGCAAGAATGGGTATGGTACGTTTCGCATTCGTAACGGAAACCCTTACATCGGGCTGAGCGTCAGCTGAATTCACAGTATTCCACAAGGATCCTTACATTGACGAGAGTGAACCTACGCAGCGTCACCAAGTACGACGAAGAAGTCGACGAGTGGCCGCAGCAACGGTCCAGCTCTGACGGAAGGAGAACAAGCGAATGAGAAGATGTGTTTTCGAAGAAGATTACGGAGTGAACCTACGCAGCTTCACCCAATACAACGACGAAGTCGACGAGTGACCGCAGCAACGGTCCAGCTCTGACGGAAGGAGAACAAGCGAATGAGAAGATGTGTTTTCGAAGAAGATTACGGAGTGAACCTATGCAGCGTCACCCAATACAACGACGAAGTCGCTGAGTGGCTGCAGCAACGGTCCAGCTCTGACGGAAGGAGAACAAGCGAATGAGAAGATATGTTTTCGAAGAAGATGATGTGTTCTATGAACATTTGCGAATATTTAAGAATTTTTAACGTAGTTTTAACGAACTTTTAGTATTGTAGTTTCATTTCTTTTGATAGCATGAGATGACTAGAGTAGATGTTGTGCTCGTGTAGGCACCAGACATTGATTGTACTCTGTCTCTGAACTATCCTAGCCTGGTCTGTACACAGACAGGGATTGTGTAAATAATATAAGCTGTGGCATTAATTGGAAGAGCTACCAGCCATGTAGGTAACGTACGCCGCAGCAGTGTGAACGAAAATACAGTGGACCCGCCGAAATTCTTTGGTATGGTTTTCAGGTAATTGCGTGAGGGCAATCACAACTACTCTTCACGACGAGTCTTGACATGCTTCGTCGGGGCTCAGCCAACGTGTTAAGGTAGGGGAGAATGTAGGAGCAATACAGCTTCCTAACTACACATTTAAGTGCTCAAATTCGTCCTAAAAACTAGGCAAAATTGGCCTTAAAATAGTTCTTTAGGTACAAGCGAAAATAGCACTGCACAGCGAAAACAACACAGTTCAGAACATTCGTAATTGCCATGGGCAACGAACAGACGAAACTCCGCCCATCTACGCCTAGGAAAGCGGTTGGAACCGGTTGGAACCGAATATTTCGGTTTGGCTCCTCCCACTTACGCTGGAGAACACGCATTCCCAGAATGCACCGTTTCTCATTATGCCGAAATTCTGGAGTGGGATTCGCTGGAGAACGACTTAGCTCCGCCCACCACTTCCGATTTTTCGCCTATATAAGGAGGCCAATCGAATAGTCAGAAGCACAGTGGCAAACTGTGAAGGTCGTTGCAGGACGAAGTCCTCTCGGTTTGAGTCTTGATATTCGATTATCGAAAGTTCAAGGTCATTCAATGTTAAGTCAAGGTTATCGAAGTATATCGAAGTGAAGTCAAGGTCATCGAAACTTTGCTCAAGGTCATCTGACATCGAGTCAAGGTCATCGAATCGAATAGTTACCGAATACTTTAGCGAATATTCGATCACCGAATCGAATAGCTACAAGTATCGAATCGAAGTTACTATCGAAAGTTTCGGAAAACCGTCCGTATATTCGCCAGTCAAGAGCTCACCTTTAGGTGACAGGACCTACAAACCCATCATGGGAATCGCTGCTTCAACAGGCCAGGGAAGTGAGGCAACCCATGACAAACGAGATGTTAAGTCAGTTTCGGCCGAATATTCTAACTGGCCAGAGCTAGCCGGCACAAATCTAGCTGAGTCAAATGGACAAGGTCGAAACCCTTACACTGGCGCCCAACTGCGGGGCCAGAAGTCGTCGTCGTTTCAGTCTGTGGAAGAAGATGGCCCACGTTCTGGCGACAATGTTCGATCCGTGCCTGAGGCGCGAAACCCTTACATTGACGCCCTGAACGTGGGGCCGAAGTCTTCAAGCGTTGCAGGTGGGCTGAAGTCTTCGAGAGCTGATAAATCTTCAGCGTCGAATTACGTGGGTGCAAGTTCCGATGAAGAAGCCGATGGTGAAGTCACTGGTGGTGATCAAGTTCATACTCTTCGCCACAAGAAGTCAACTTCGAATGGAGTACAATCGAAAAGTTCGCTACTGGATGTTGGTGAACGGGAGTTAGACGGACGCTCGCAGAGTCCACTACTGAGCCTTGGTGCTCAGGAGTTAGCTGGATCTCCCGAACGTTCGCTACCGTGCGCTAATGTTCAGGAGTTAGACGAACTGAAGGAAGCCGAAAACATAGAAGAACTTAGGAGATTGGCTGCAGACTTGGATCGTCGTTTGGAGCTACAACTACAGAAGGAAAAGGAGCAACGAAGCGGTCCGATTGGTGCGCTCTTTGGGCCACGAATCGTTCGACCGGCATCTGGAAGCGGTCCGACTAGTGGGTTCTATGAGCCCCAAGTCGTTCGATCGAAATTAGAGCAAGAAGGATGTGGTCCGACTGACAATGTCCTTCCCATTCGTATCGAACGGGAAGCCCCGTCTGTCGTTCGACCAGTACTGGTGCACGATCAGCAGAACAACGCTTATGGCAATGTCGCTGGCGTCAACTCTAATGAGATATCGGTTGTGACGGATGTTTCTATGATGCAGTCTCCAACGAGAAGTGGACAAACTATTCTGTCGCCAGTTCCTGGACAAACTCAGTCTAGTACTCAGGGAGATCGAAAGCAAGGAGAAGGAAAGTCGATGTCTGTTGTGACGGAGCAACCGGCCAATGTACCGTTGTACAGGCTCGTTCAAGTGACTCCTGGAGGCGAGACGACGCAGTTATGTTCTGGAATTCCTCAAGTTTCGACTTCTACATCACGTGGATCGATTGAAGACCAAACTCCAAAAGATTCGAAGATGGACATGGACTGCAGTGGTACTGTGTATCATACAGCTCGCGCGAAACGCGAAGATGCATGTCATACGGAGGAACCTCTGACTGCAGCGGAACTACGGACGAAAGAGAGGAAGACCTTACAGTTTGAGAGTGGAGACTCAGAAGATGATGATATGTCTGATGAACCGAAACGTCGACCAGTGCGAAAGGCGAAAGCCAGTGCAAAAGTGAACATGATTCAACACTCGCTACGTCGATCGAATGGTACGTCGAAACGATCAATGGACCCGGAGGATGCAAAAGTGGGCCAGAACCAACATTCACCGGCAAAGAAGTCCAACAATTCGTCAAGGGAGATCAGACGTGGAGCGTCTTCTGGTACAAGTGGAAGTGTTCGATCAACGGAAAGCGCTTCAAGGGATGTGTCTATAGAAGATACAGGACGTGATAATCGTCAGAGAAGTCGGCAGAAGAGATCACCGAAACAAGAACCGGAAGAAAGTTCATCGGAGACAAATTCTTCTGAAGACGAAGACGACGTGCACGACAGGCCAAAGCATACGCTGAAGCCACCCAGATTCGATGGGAAGAAATCGTTCGAGTCGTTTATGGCGCAATTTTCGAATTGTGCCCAGCATAACAAGTGGAACAGAGCAGAGAAGTTGGCTTACTTGCGGAATTCGCTGGATGCGGACGCAGCCAACATACTCTGGGATTACGGAAAGGAGATCACTGAATTGTTGACTGGTCTAACGAAGATTTTGGAGTCTAGATTTGGAGGGAAGGCGAAAGCTGAGAAACACCGAATCGAACTCCGAAGTAGAAGACGCAGAAGAGACGAATCATTACAGAGTTTACATAGTGATATACGGAGACTGGCCGCTCTGGCATATCCGAATGTGGAACCTCAGACTCGTGATGTTATCACTGGTGACTACTTTCTAGATGCTCTGGGAGATCCAGATTTCGCTTTGAAAGTTCGAGAACGACAACCTGAAGATCTGGACGCAGCACTGAGAATCGCGTCGCAACTAGAAGTCTTGGGAGCAGATGCTATGAGGCTCAAAGAAGGGCCAAAGCTGGAACGAGGAGAAGGCAAACGTGTTCGTGAGATTTCGAGCAAGAAGCCTAATGGAGAGGTGAATCAGAAGAAACTGGAAGAGAAAATGGAGGAAAAGATGGAAGCCAAGTTTGCTGAATTCGAGGGAAGAATTCCAGCAGCTTCGAGTAACGGAGGATATAGAGGCAATTTTCGGCAGTACGGCTCAAGCAGGCATACCGCACCGAATTCTTATAACGGGGCACAGCCGCCGCGGAATGGCCGCTTCCCTATGAATTCGCGTGGGCCGAATCCTGGGAGTCATCCGAATAACTTTGTCCGTCCACCGGTGAACAACGGAGTAAATGGCAATTTCTATCAACCTTCAAATTCGTTCGCAGGATGCTTCGGATGTGGAGACCCGTCGCATCAAATGCGCGAATGTCCAAGGTATTCGGCTGAACAACAGCAACAGATGTTGCAACAGCTGGGTATACCGCAACAACGGCCACCTCCTCAACAACCAACAGCAACACAGCAGCCACCAGACGTGAGACCCGTGAAGGATCCTTCGGAGAAGAAGGACAAGACGTGTATTTGGGTGAAATACCGTCAACACAAGATTAGCGCATTGATCGACACTGGGAGTGATGTTAGCATCGCTGGCGAAGATGTCGCCCGAAAGTTGGGTTGGACCGTACACAAACATCGAATTCAAGAGGTGTGTGTCGCCAACAATGAAGTCATGTCTGTTCGCGGAGCTGCATATGTCACCTTAGCAGTAGCGGGCCGAGGAATCGAGTCAGAGATTCTTGTCGCTCCAGATCTCGATGGACTTATCCTTGGAATTGACTGGCTCCGACGTCAAGGTCGCGTTAGATGGGACTTTGAGAACGGAAGAATTCGGTTTGGAAACCGAGAGTGGATCAAGTTGAGACGAGAAGCCGAGCAACCGTGGAACAGCATTGGGAAACGCTCTCTGGCAGCCTGCTATGTCAATGCCTGTGGGACAGCTTTCCATGCTGGTCCGACTGATTCAGCTCGAAGATTCCGTCGTTCGGATTTTGGTCGGACGTTTCTTCATGAAGTCTTACTATTCTGTCACGTGATGCGAAAGGCTGAAAACGAAGGTGAGCGAGGCTATCGAAATAGACCCTTGCTGTGGCAACGCATTTCAGATATCAAACAACGGACGTGTGATGACGTATTCGCCGCTTTATTGCGACATCCGCCCCGACTGCAGGATCTGTGGACGGGATATATGATTGTTCGAAGTGCAAGACGAGCATGTTCGATGCTCCGTTTCCTTTCGCGTTCGGATAGGACTTTCACGACAGAAGGAGAAGCTGAAACGAAGAATGACACGATCAATGAAGAACTTACTCAGGAGCTTCTACGGAATTACGAGGGCAAGGCGTCGAAGATGGGCCCTGTCATCACAATCGTTTCTCCTCGGCGAGATGACGGCCTGGAGTGGGAGATGGGACCGTTAACACCATCCTCTTCGACAAATGGCTATTCGACGGTGCAGGAGTCACAGTTCGCCGACATAGTCAGACCCTCTGTGGTCGACAAAATTGAGAGTGAGAGTGAGAATTTGGCCGGTGAAGAGGCCCGAGCTGTGGGGGAAGCTCAGATTTTTGGAGATGGAGGACCCGCTGACGAGCCGCTCTCTCCATTTCCCGTTACCGAAGGCATGGAGTCGGTCGACGGACTGACAACCCACCCTTCTTTTGTTCAGTCGGGATGCAATCAGAAGACGATTCTGCCGGAGTCAACTGACGGGTTGATGTACCCAGTTCGCGATCTGATGGAGACTTCTGAACCGAATGTTGAATGTGAGAATGTGAATGGTGATCCCCTGGTCGTCACTGAGCTGAACGCAGTGGAAGAACCGTCGAGCTCAGACTCGAATACTTCGGAAGCTACGATCCCTGTTGTACCGGCCATGCATGCAGTGGCCCGGGCAGGGGTATGCCCAAATTTCAGCCCTGGCGATCCTTTTATTATTATTGAGAAGAGTGAAGAGAATTCGGGTGAAGAGTACCCCGTGACGAGTTCTACTGTGGCAGGAGAACCTGTATGCTGGGAGCGAAGCGCTCAGGACGCAACTGTCGCGACCAATGTTTCTGATTCTGGACTGGAGATTCGGACAGAACACTGGGAGAAAAACTCTAACGAAAACTCGAGTGTGTGTGTGAAGACCTCTCGTGGACAAGTTAACGATTGTTGTGCGACCGCTAGTTGTACGATTTCAGAGGACAGCGGGATGCTGCCACTGGGACCAGCAATCGTAGGAGAACAATCTATCGTCCATGGTGACCTTACGGATAAAGTTGGATGTTTCGAGAAACATAGACCGACGAAGAATCCAGTCGTCACCGCAAATGGAGATGGATGTGTAATATTGGAAGATGAACAGAGTAATGTGAAGCGTGACGAGTGCAAAATTTTCGGACGGATGTTCGAATCCACGGCAATAGCCGAGGAACCCGAGGAGCATCAAAGCAGCTATCAATGTCCAGCAATGTCACAAGTCAGCTCTTTCGATCCCTCTTCTGCTGCTGAAGCTCAAGGACTTCATATGGAACTAGAGAAGATGGGACTAGAGATTGAAGACAGCGGCTGTTCGTCATCGATTAGAGACGAAGCTGAAGACAAAGTTGGAGAAGGTGCACGGCATGATCAACCGACACTCACAGCAGTGGAGACACCTCGACTTATTATTGATGAAGAAGTGAGTATTAAGAAGAGATATCGAGAATTCGAAGACACCCAACCTGGCAACAAGGAGAACTATGAGAGTTTCGTCCTGCCTCAGCGTGGTGCAGAATTCGAGTTCAACGACACCCAACCTGGCAACAAGGAGAACTATGAGAGTTTCGTCCTGCCTAATCGTGGTGCAGAACTCACGGAGAATAATACGGACTATGAAGAGTCCAGAGTTGGAGATAGAAGTAATATGAGAAGTGGAGATAGTGATGTGAAAAATTGTGCAAGTCAAGATGTTTCGATGAATGGAGATGTTGCAGGCAAAACGTGCGAAGATAGGGAAGAGATTCTGTACAACCCTGTCGAAGCGTTGCCGTTGCAAGAAGAGTTTTCGTCATCTACAGAGAGTAGAAGACCAACTCGTTCGACGATCAGGCCATCTCGATACAGAGATGCTGCCTTTGAGACACAGTTCCAACCAGAGAGAAAGAAGATACGCAAGATGTGTTTTCGTCCTGGTAGGGGAGCTTTTCGAAGATGTTCATCTGTGGATAGAGTTTGCAATCTCTCCAGACGCTATAGCTATCGTGGATGGTGTTTGCGTTCTGGTAGGGGAGACCAAATATTCGTTAATAAAGACGATTCCAAGCAGCCTGGATGCAGTAGAAGCTCATCGACCTGGTACTGCAATGGAAGACGTCCAGTTCTTAGCCGAAGATGCGAATCAAGCTGTCGCTGGCCGACAAGATTCAAGTTTCGACTAAAGAAGTATAGGTGGAAAAGAAAGGAGAATGGTGGAGAAAGATCTATTCGAATTGAGTATTCGATTCGACGATCACCTGAGCCCAAACGGCGTATGCGCGACATGCAGCCGGACTGGCCTCATTACCGCTTCAGATTGGAGAAGTCAGAAGCAAAAGCAGCTATCGGAAGTGATGATGTGAAAGACCACACTCGACGCCTACAAGCTGCCAATGATGAAATGAACTTGGGCAATTCGAGGTCCAAATCAAGAAACACGGGAGTCTTGTCTCCGAATAGTGAATGTGGAAAGGGAGAATTGGAGCACCACACATTGTCAGGTGAATCTAGACGAAATGTGTTGTATGTGCCTGGAAGCGATACTGACGAATCAGTTAGTATTCGACAGTTACTGGACACTGGTGGAAGTTCAGTTGGCGCCCAACATCAACGAATGATTCGTGATGAAGAAGATGGAGAGAAAATGTGTGCAATAAATAACAATGTTATCAATATACAGACGCGAGAGTCGTCGCTGACGAGAGCCGATAATGATCTAACGGTATGTCGACGCGAGGAGGTCATTACGCAGTGTGATAGCGATCAAACGCCCACCCATAGCGCCTCGTCCGCTGGACAATGCAGCAACGTTCGACACCTTCGGTTATACCCCCGTCGGGAGTGCATTCGAGCGCAATTATCGCCGATTATTGAGCAGGATGAATGCAGTGATTACACAGCATCGTGCAAGGACAATACGGCGAAGACATCAGTGGAGATTTCGAAGAATGATGTGGAGAGACCAGGAAAGTCCATGGAATGCTTGATGACAATGCCATCTTGCAGCTTTCGGATTTCCGTGCCAAGTTACTACAAAGTGGAGAGTAATAATTCGGTTTGTTTAGCAGTTCCATGCATACTGCATGATCTGCAAGAACAAAGTGAAATTGTTTCGGACAGATGGCCGTCTGTGAGAACGCAGCCCGGCGATGTCATAGCAATTTCCGGACAAACTGAACTGGATGGACATGAGAGCTGTGATAGCAGTGAAGATACTGCATCCCCAGAGGCTCTGAGAAAGTCCAAAGTGCTTGAAGACGTCCTACCTGATGTGCACAGTATGCCACAGCGGGATGCGCTGAAAGATGTTCGTGTTACGTCATTACTGACAGAGTCGAAGGTTCGACCGTATAAAGGTGTAACTAGACAGCTGTATGGCCGTCTCCAGAAACACCGAAGACATCGGAGCAATTTCAGCAACGAACATCATTCCTTTGCTATGTTCCAGAAGAACTATTCTGATGTACAAGAAGTGCATGTAAATAATGCTAGAAGTCAACGAAGAAATGACAAGGAAGTGTCGAAGAGTTTGGAAGATATACGACGATATGAACAGACGTGTATCGAAGCAATTGAACGTGTAGCACGTGTAGCGTGTGAAACACAGTGTAAAATTGCCAACACGTTCTGTATTCGCCGACATGAGGACTATGTGAAGAGTGCAAACGACGAATTGAGAAATGACGAATTATTAATGTCGTCAGGAAGTGATCGAAACAATGTACAATCGAAGGAAATTGTCGACATACATCCGACGGATATGTCTGTTGACATAGCAGCGGCAGTGGAAATGCCGGCTGTACCAGTGAGCTCAGCGAGGTCCGCGCGCCTAGCGTGCATGCCTTTCACGTCCGCGCCGGCCAGACATCAGCTGATGCCACGTGCATTGTCGAAACAAGAGTTTGATATCAGTTTAACGCCGAATTGAGATACGTACGTGTCGAGTGAAAGCGAGCAGCTTACCGTACCAATGTTAGGACATTCGCAGCGAAATAATTTCGATCTGCCAAGGGTCCGAATGGCAAGG
>Ga0209681_1000268_pt1 | contig 13539 bp, 18 predicted proteins | sample WorMetLIZISLAND2_3_FD_187416 | JGI IMG/M metagenome (GOLD analysis project Ga0209681, IMG submission 187416) | Marine gutless worms symbiont microbial communities from Max Planck institute for Marine Microbiology, Germany - Olavius clavatus LIZARD... ... | reverse complement strand
ATCTAGTTTTTGCTGTTTTCTACGTCCGATGTCATTGTCATCGTTACAAGTGTGTTTAAAACGGTAGTTTTTTTACATTAATATACTACTGGGCGATCCTAAGTTTTCCCGCCCAGGGGTGTTCGACGAGTCTACCGTCAAACCCCTGCGGTAAAAAGGGGTGTTTTAGGGTTTTCTGGACCGGAAAGCATTAGAAAATGCCGACTGAGTTCGGCGGAAAGCTACCACCGGAAATAAGGGCGGAGCTAAGGGTTTCCAGCCCAGGACGGCTTATTACGAGATATTATGGGTAGGTTTTGAGTTATTTATAGATGGAGGGGGTACTTATACTTAGCTGTTCAGAGGCTTAGACTTATCGCCTTAAATTATTCTACATCCTCCCCTACCACGTGGGCAGTTCGGCCCTTGAACTGAGGGTCGAACCCGATGACCTGATCCCCCTTATAGAAAACCATACCCAATAATTTAGGTGCAGGCCCTGTTTAATAATAAAAACGAACACTGCTGTGATCTTACTTGGCTTTTCTGGCCTCTTTCATGACCACAGCTTACGTTAGTGCATGCTCACCATAAAAATGAAAATAGGTACAAAAAAGTGGCTGAGTACAGATCAGTCTAAAGGCTTAAGTATAATTTAACGTTAACAATCGCACAGCTTAAAAAGTGAGAAGAAAGCGAATCTACGAACTACTAAAACTTAGTTAAAATACCGGTAAAATGACTGCTAAAATGACTGTTCGAAATGACTGTCCATCGCTAAGCGGCAATCGCAAGAAGCTCAAAGCTTCTGTAACAAAAGAAAAACGTTACTTTTTCTTTGAATCGAACGCAGCACGTGGCCGCGTGAGAAGTTAAAAATTATTATAAAATGTTCAATTCGTTCAGAGTGACTGTCAGAGAGAGCACAAGCACATCGGGATGTGACATCTGATGACGCTGAAAGCACTTCTTGTTCGGATGAACAGTTGAAGTTGCACGTCGGTAGAAATTCCGACGAATAGCTGAACTTTGTGCAAGACATGCACAAAGGCTGTAGAATGGAGGAAGACTTGTTCGGAAACTTTATTGTCCAATGTAGGGGGTTCATCGTTGATGATGTTCGGAGTGACTGACTTCATCACACCAACACGGAGATGCTGTATTCGGAATTCCGCGCATTAACGTCTCGCCTATCCCTCCTATGTCGTAGAGTTCGGACTGGTGGTAAAATTCGGAATGATGATGATGCTTGAGATGATGTTGCTGTTCGGATTGACGATGCTTCTATGCATCTGGAGGCGGTTGGTCCAGGTTGTTGTCATCACTGTTGCTGTGACGATCGATGAAGAGACGGGCCACAGCTTCGATCCAGTCGAGAAACTGGTCACGTTGAGCATCTGTTCGATAGTTCATCCGAAACCGTGAACGGACACTAATAGCAAAAGCCTTCTGTGCAAGTCACATCTTCCGCATCTCCCTTCGGACGTTGTACCTTTCTTGAGGTTTCAACGAATAACTGTAGGCGAACTTTTTGACGAGTTAATCAGTCGACTTGAGGAAGTTGACGGTAGCGTTTGCCATATGGAGGCTGGAAATGCTCAGAGCAACGAGCTTGCTGGATAGCTTCGGGAGGTCGCGATACCAGTTGCGGTTCAGGAACAGTCTTCTTGAGGCGACGAATAGTTGCGTGCGGTCTATTCGGACGAGTTGGTTTCCTCACTGTTGCGTCCATCGAACTTGATGAAGCACATGGTGTGACAGAAGGACCTGGAGGTGCTGTAGATGTTGACGGTAGTGGTCCGCATTGGTAGTTGACGGTACGACCTCGGCCGTAGACTCCAGTTTATCAGAGATGGCGACGGTCATTTGGAACTGCGTTAGTATCAGCGGCTCAGGCTGTTCGGACACTTGAAGTTTTTTAGCCAGACGACGTTCACGAGCGGCAATTTTTTCCGGCTTGTCGTCGGGCTCAACATCGGTTATTGGATCGCCCTCTTCCCGCTCATCCTCGGCATCGGTATTGATGACGTAGGTGTCTGCGTATCCCTCTTCGTCCGAAGTATCGGAAGACAGTGCGATGTCAGCATCGATCTGGTCGGTATCGATCTTTTCGTTGAGTTGGTTCTGCAGCTCCTCGGTGCTGACGATTGATTCAGGTTGCCACGGGCTTCGGCGGAGATGGTTCCCTGGACTCTTTGGTGCTGGAAGGCGGAGGCTCCGCAACACTCGGGGTTGGAGTGACGGTGACCTCAACCGGTGGCGGTGCACTTGCTGCCGACGGTGCCAAAGCTTTCCCCTTGCCGACAAAGGCAGACTTGCCCTTGGACGGTAGTGGATGCTGGTGCCATTTCTGCTGTTCTTGGACTTGTCCTCGTCGCTTGTCTTCCAGCTTTGCTGCTGGCAGTTTAAAAAATCGGACAGCTTGTATAACAGATATGTTATGTATAGGCTGTAGATTAATACTGTGTCCTTCCAGAGATTGTTCGTAAATGGAGATTAGCCATTCCCCAGGTACGGGATAATTTCCATTTATGCAGCTAGAGCTTGAATGCATTTCACCAGCATTTATTAATGTTGTGGGTATGGTTGTTCGACTTGACAAACAATCTGAGAAGATGTTGGAGCTGATTAACGTCATTGTCATATCACGCAATTCAGAAATCTCTGTTAGTGCAGATGTTGTGCCAGAAGTATTGCTGGAATTGGAGTGTGTCGCTATATTGTCAATGGAATATTCTTCTTGTTCGGAAATCGTATATAGTTTGCGACGGACGTCTTGTCGACAGGCGTACAGCAGAAATTGCTGCATGCCATTGTATTGTTCGGAATGTAGGTCACACTGGGTGGCGACGCGGCGGCCACTCACTCCAGGCGGTAAACTTGACTCCTCGCATTCTCCAGTTACAGGTGTGTGTTGATTGAACACTGGCAGCTGGTCAGCTCCATCATGTTGTCCAGTATTGTTGTCTTGGGCGCCAGTCAAATTTATAGTATTCGACAACTTTATTTCTTTTAAATTTCCATGCGGACATAACATTGTCACAAGTAGGATTGATTCCATCAGCAGGACCTTCTCCACTTTCACAATTCGGAAACACACGTGTATTTCCTCATAAACGGTGATGCTGAATCGCAACACTCAGGCACTGAGTTCGATTTCTGAAATCTCCACCATCGAAGTTTACCAATAATTCAGATTTTCTGAATCGAAGTCCACTGTTAGACTGATTCAACTTTCTGAATTTTCTTTTCCGTGGTTTGAATCCAAACAGTTGCCAAGTAGGTGTCATCTGTCGATTCAGGTCGCGTTATTCGTTCTCACATTTACTTATTCGCTTTCTGAATCCAAACGGGCGTCGATTCAACATTCTGAATCCAAACTGCCGTCGATTCAACTTGCGTTTGCTGAATCCAGTCGGATGCCAATTTGGCCCGCCAAATTTTGGCATAGACTGCCAATTCAGTTTCAAACATCTTCCAGCGTTGCATCGGCCCTCCTTTGCTGTCGACGTCGATACTGTAGCTTCCTGTTGATTGGAAGAAGATACTGATTGCCTATTCAAATTTCCCTTGACCAAATAGATAGCACGAACATTCTTCTGGTCTCCCCTACCAGAACTGTTGCACTCTTTTTCTTGTTGTGGAAATTTTAGAAGTTATCAACACAAACATTTCCCTGGTCTCCCCTACCAGGATAGTTGCACGACCTCTGTCTTCTTCCTTTAGGTCGGAACTGCGTTTCAAATTCGTCATCTCTATACCGAGATGGTCTTCTTGTAGAACGTGTGGGGCTCTGATGCTCACTGTTCGGTTTTTTCTTTATCGAACACTTTGATTTTCCAACTGCGCCTTCGAACTCCCTGTTCGAGTCTTCTTTAACTTCGGACTCTTCATAGTCCACTCCAATGACTTCGGACTCTTCACAGTCCACTCCAACGTCTTCGTTGTTGTTCGTTCCTTCTTTTAATTTCAAACTCTTTCAAACTCTTCGTTCCTCGAAGAGAGAGGCTGAGCACAGCAAGAGACAACCTCTGATGATACTGGACGCTTGCTTGGCTGAATTGCACTTCTAGGGAATGTCCAAATCGACAACACAATGTGCATGATAAGCACAAAGGTTGTAAAATGGAGGAAGAGTGGTTCAGAAACTTGGCCCAATTGATCATTGGGCTCCCTCTTCTTGTTCTTTTTCAGGAAGGTTCCATCCGCTTGCAGCGATGGTGTTTGGTCTCTCCATCTCTTCATACATTTGGACCAGATCTTCTGAACGAACATCTTGTTCAGTTCTCCGTCAGAACGTGCGATTCGGTTCCATACATTATATATCTGTACAGATTCAGGACTACTCCACAAGTGCTGGATCTGGTCCACTTTTGCACTTGCTTCGTCCTTCAGGAAACAGCTAATACCGTCTTTGCCGTGAGGTGTTTCAAGCCATTTGGTAAGAGAGGAAACAGGTCCGAACAATGACTAAACTCTGGAGAATCCACATACTCTGAACAACTACACACAAATTTTACCGGAAAATTCACATGCTGAGCCTTTTGCTTCGGGTGTCCCTATTCTCCGACATTATTCGCCTCGCCGAACTCGACCGAAGAATTCACACTCTGAGCCACTTGCTTCTGGTGTCCCTCTTCTCCGTTAGTCTCGAAACGACGGCGATCACCAGGGAAGTTCTTGCACTCCGGGCTTCTGACCTCCCTCCTTCCCAAAACGACAACGAACATCCGGAAAGTTCTCACACTTCTGGTGTCCCTCCTTTCCAATGACCACAATAATAGTAATAATAATAACAGTTTGGTTGCCTGCCTCTTCCTGCTTCCGTAGACCTCGATTACACGTCACTGGCAGAGACCGTGCTTTCCTCGACTCCAACAGTCAAATGCTACTTGATAGTGGAATACTGCTCTTCGGAAACTGTTCCATTTAATATGGCGAGAACAAACACAAGGGAGTATTCAAACGACCATCTTCATACGAATACAGTTGCTCCTCCAACGAACATTTTCCAGCGTCCAAGTTCATCAGTGCTGGCGAACAGCCCTTGTTGACGAAAGATGATAAATAGTAAGCTTGCGTCACGAAAGTGCTTTCTTGGCACTGGTTCGGACTCTCAGTTTGGCCCGATCAGATAATGCTGGTTTGGCAAGGTTGTTCGCCTTCTTTTTGGAGTTCGATCCACTCCCTGTCACCGAACTGAGTTCTTCCTTGGTCAAAGTCCCATCTGATACGACCTTGACTTCGGAGTCAGTCAATCCCAAAAATGAGTCCATCCAGATCTGAAGCGATTATGATCTCTCCGACTCAATGCCACATCCTCCAACAAACAGGACCACGCGTGCAGCTCTGAGAACGGACATTGTTTCGTTGTTTGCCATGCTTACCTCCTTAGTTCGGTGCACGTGAATCGTCTAACCCATGTTGCGGGCGATGTCTTCGCCGGCGATAGATACGTCGCTACCAGTGTCGATTAAGGCGCTGATTCGGTTCTGACGGTACTTTACCCAGATACAGGTCCTGTCTTGCCTGTTCGAACAATCCTTCATTGGTCTCACATCCGGTTGCTGCTGCAGTGGAGATTGCTGCTGTTCGGACCTTCATTGTTTGGCAGGAGGTGTTCGGTGCTCGGACACTGCTACCGGACATTCTCTGGCACGATGCAATGAATCTCCACATCTGTAGCATCCAGGGTTCGGATCTTTACGACGATAGAAGTTGCCGCTATGGTTTGTTCCGTTGACTCCGGGTGGACGAGCAAAATTATTCAGATGACCATAACTCGCAGAATTCGGCCGACGCGAACTCAGTGAGATTAAACGGCTATTCTCAGGTGGTGATCCACTATAGAAGTTCAGAGCAGTATGCCTGTTTAAATTTGGCTGCGGATAATTGTTAGGAAATCCACCGTTGCTTGGATTCTTCGGAATTCTGTTCTCAAATTCGGTGAACCTCTCCTCCATCTCCTTCTGTAATGCATCCACCGGATCGAGCTTCTTGTTCGTTATTCCCGAACACGCTTCGCTTCTTCTCGTTCCGACTTTAGTGCTTCTCAAAGTCTTGTTGTATCTGCTGTCCATACTTCTAGTTGTAACGTGATTCTCAGTGCTCAGTCCAGATCGGCCAGATGTCGTTCGCGAATTTTCAAAGCGAAGTCTGGATCTCTCAGAGCATCCAGAAAATGATCACATTTGAGGTTGCACATTCGGAAATGCCAGTGCGGCCAATCTCTGAATATCACTGTGCAAGCTCTGGAGCGATTCACCTTGCCTGCGTCTTCTGTTTTGGAGTTCGATTTGGTGCTTGTCGGACACAGCCTTGCCACCAAATCTTGTCTCCAAGATGTTCATGAGACCGGATAACGAATCCATCAAGTTCTTTTCGTAGTCCCATAAAATGTTTGCTGCTTCCTTCTCCAACGAATTTCGCATTTAGGCTAACTTCTGCGCTCGATTCCACTTGTTATGTTCGACACAGTCCCAGAACTGGGCCATAAATGTCGAACGAAGTTTGGCCGTCGAACTTCGGCGGTCTTAAGATGTGCTTTGGTTTAGCTCGTCCTCAGAAGAGCTTGGTTCGGACGAACTCACTTGTTCGGATTTCTTCTTTTGTGCCTTCTTCGGCTGGCTCTTCCGGCGGTCGCGTTTTCTGTTCTTCGTCGCTGCGCTTCTTGATGCACTTCTTGATGATCGTCTACTCCTGCTTTGATTCCTGCTGGAAAATGTTCGGCGTCTGAGACTTCTTGTGACGAACTATCCGAATTCTTCGGCAAATGTTGAGTCGAGCTCACTTTTGCATCTGTTTGTTTTCCTTGTTTGGCAATGTTGTACTTCAGACACGTTTTCATCTTCTGAGTCTTCAGTTCCGAAATTCAACATTCTTCTTTTCTTTGTTCGTAGTTCAGGGTCAGTCAATGGCTCCTCTGAATAACACGAGCCTTCGTGCTTTGTTCGTGCCGTGTGATATTCCGGACTGACGGGCTCAAACAATTCCATTCTTCGTTCCTCAGATGTTCGTTCTTTGAGTGTTTTCTCCACAGAAGTTGGATATGGACAAATTCCGGAGCTTGATCGTGTAGTTGCACGTAGGTCAGAAACCATCCGGACAACCTTGTAGACGGGATCGGATGACTGATGTTCCACCTCGTTGAAACAAACCATTGATCCTCCCTCGGCTTGTCTTCTTTCTTCTTTCACCGGATAATATTCTTCACCGAATCTTGCTGGATAGTATACTTCAGAAACCTTCATTGCGTCTTCTTAAATGTTCGTTGCTCCTTTGGATTGAGTGGCACCATAGCCGTCAGTCAATCGACCATACAGACGAACATCTGGATCACTTTGTTCGGAGTTCAAATTCCGCATGTTCGGTCTGACATGGTTCGTACGAACAGGATGATAAACTGCATAGGTCGTATATAATCCGTTTAGTTGACCACTCAGACAAACTGTCAATCCTGGCTCTTCATGCTCCTCCGAGTTCGGATACGAATTCGGATACAAATTTGGATACTCTTCTTGTTGACGATTCGTCTTCATAGCTCCTCTTCGGAGATCGTTGGACGTCGTTGAATTCGGAAACTCGGAAGTTGATTCGTTGTCTGCAGTCAGCGAATTTGGATGACAAATGTTCGGCAAACTCCCGAACGATGGAATTCGGTAGCGAACTCCTCAGAGGTTCCGCTAACTCCCAAACACTAAGATTCGGTAGCGAACTTTTCGGATGTTTGGCTAACTCCCGAACACAGGATTCGGTAGCAAACGCCTTGAAGCTTCTTGCTGAACATCATCGGTAGACGCTTCGTTGTTGGTTTATCTCCGATGTCAAATAGTTGTACCGCGACGAAATTCTTCTGTTGAATTCGGTAGGTTCGGTTGATTCGGTTGATTCGGATCTTCCGAAGACTTGAGCCCCGCGTTGTAGGCGCCATTGTGGAGGTTTGGGTCGGCCGATGACAGCAATTGTGTCTTCTTAGTGGTTGCCTCAGCTAGCTCGGGTGGCCAGTGCTGTCCCTCTTCGGTCGCCCTCTCTACATCTCGTGAACCAGAAGTACCGTTTCCCATGGTGGGTTCGTAAGTCCGGTTACTAGAAGGTGAGTGATCGACTATCTGACGTCTAAGAACTTGAAAATGACCTCTTCAGAGTGACCTATTCAAAATGTTCAGAAAGATGTTCGGAGGTGTTCGGAAGTGTTTGGGTCGACTTCCTATTAGACTTCAATGACCCTTACGACCTTGAATTCAGATCGTGTTTGGAAAGGTGTTCGGAGATGTTCGGAGGTGTTCGGATCGATTTCTGATTAGGCTCCAATGATGTTTACGACCTTCAGTTCGGGTCTCCAAGTATGTTCGGAAGTTGTAGTAGTTCGGATGTTGTTCGGTTCGGCAGGAGGTAGACCTCTTCCGGCGCAACTTTCCGGTTGCGATACCGAACTGGGAAATCGGGGTCCTTAAATACTACTGGGCTATCCTAAGTTTTCCCACCCAGGGGTGTTCGACGAGTCTACCGTCGAACCCGTGCGGTAAAAAGGGGTGTTTTTAGGGTTTTCTAGACAGGAAAGCATTAGAAAATGTGGACTGAGTTTGGCGGAAAGTTACCACCGGAAATAAGGGCGAAGCTAAGGGTTTCCAGCACGGCCTATTACGGGGTATTATGGGTAGGTTTTGAGTTATTTATAGATGGAGGGGGTACTTAAAGTTCTTAGCTGTTCTAAGGCTTATACCTATCGCCTTAAATTATTACCGTGCAATGCTAGCACAGAGCGCGGTTAAGATAGCATGTCGTCTGTCCGTCCGTCTGTCTGTGACGATCGGGTATCATGATGACACAGGTTGGAATTCTTCGAAAATAATTTCACGGCCGAATAGCTTAAGGTTCATGCGCTCGTTGACGCCCAACATGGGCGATCTGATGCAACGGAAACACCCCCAAAATTAGGGTGGAATAGGGTGTGAGCTTGAACTTACCTGCAGAGGCTACATGTGTGCGTTTTAAATTTAACATGTGTGTGCGCGTGTGTATGTTGCCACGTAGGGGATTTCCGAGGCAGGCCACGGCCCACGGGCCTACCCGGCTGCACGGCTGCAATGCTATATATAGTAAAGGGCAAAATGATGAAACGTGTGATATTTTAGTGCCAAATGAGCTGAAAAATGAAGAACATTTAGGCCCAACAGTATGATTAGCTAGTCCTACAATGAAATCGAGCTATAGACTTACTGGTACCTAGGAGTCGTACTATGCACAATTTCAGCATTTTGACCGGTCGCTGCTGTTTATAGTGCAGACAATGTGAGCCAAGTAACGAAGTTAAAGACAATAAATAGATATATGTAACACCGTTATTTTGCCGTGATTTATGCTATTATTTAATTTGAAAGCGTTCTTACCAGTGAATGTATCTATCAGATACCATGCAAGAATTGTGGTAAAGTGTATGTTGGCGAGACAGGCAGAAATTTAGGTGTACGAGTGGGAGTGCACAAGAAGGAAGTCGAGGCCGAAGACACGTCCAAATTTACGAGACAAAGCAAGAAGTTAGCAGAGGAACAGCAAAACAAGTCTGCCATTACAGATCACGTGACAAAAGAAAACCATGTGATAGACTGGGATCAGGTGAAGGTGATACGGCACAAATCTGACCGTAGGACCAGATGGATCAAAGAGGCTATTGCGATTCTCAAGTGTAAAGACTAATGTATGAACCGGGACTCCGGGTCGTACTTCTTACCGTCCAGCTACGACAAGCTCCTTCTCCGTGATCCAGCTCATTTCCACCGAAATGACACTACACGGGACACTCATTTCTGAAGAAGGCGTCAGCGACGTCGAATCGTCAAGTTTTTAACATAATGTTTGAAAAAGTATTCAGTTATTAAATTATGTCTACTGTACAACCAAATAGTTTATTTAGAAAAGTGCGATAATTGTTTAGCACACAATCCGGCGGCGGCCATTGTTGTGCAGCGAAGGTCGCTAGTCAATGCTGGCCCGCGGGTGCAGCTATTGTTCTCGCTCGGCCCGAGCCTCGGCCGATCCTGCGTTCTCAAAATTCCTAACGCCTGCGCGTCCACTAAATTTGCTGAAGAAGTCTGACTTCTCAATACATATTTTCCCGTCTTTGCTTCTCTCCTCTCGCTTCCGTTATCTTCTTTCCAAGACAAAAGATGACAATAGTCAGCTTCAGCAGTGTCTGAGGTGTGGGTAATTCCGTTTCTTCTAACTCTACCTCGGCCGATTTTTCCCGTTTCTCCTTTACGAGTATTGCCACGGTTTTCTGAAAATGCAGAAGATGCATTCGTCAAATGTATTAAATCTCGGCATGACAGTCCAGATGATGACACAGAGAAGCGGCCAAGCTGTGAAGATCCCGAGTGTTTAGTACTCTCCTGAAATTCGGTTTCTTGTCTTTTTCTCTGCATCTTGCACAACGTGAGATTCAACGTGAATAACTTCTTCCTGTTCACTGCGCGGCTTTGCATTTTCATTTCCTGGCTTAGCCCAAATGTGGGGCAGAAGTTGAGGTTGAAAACACTGTCTTTCTGGGTTCTTATGGTGGAAAAGCAAGTAACTGACTCAACAGATCCAGCAGAATTGTCCTTTAGCTCGGCCCGCGTAGGGGGCGTTTGCTGAAGGCAAAGACGTAAATCTTTGGCCAAGATGTCCAGTGGCCGTGCGGCGATAGAGAAGGCAGGATTCCGTTGTGACTTCTGTTTTCTATCCCGTGTCTTCATTTCTGTACAGGACTTCACTGATTTGTCATCCTGCGGTGTAATTTTGCTTTCCATACTTCTGTCTGATGTATCTTCAATGTGGGGCTTTAAACTGGAATGCGTAATTCTTCCCGTTGATGCAGCGCATCCAAACATAGGACTTGAGCATGCGGATATGTACGCTGTTAATCTCCTAATGCGGTTATCCATATCTCTCTCTGTACTGCTAGGTGTCTCGATGTTTTCATTGTGCAGCTTGAATTCTATTATATTGGTCGCTGACAGCAGTCTTTCCTTCTTCTATTCGGCTTCTTTGCTTTTCAACGCTTGATTCCGTCGCATTGTCGTGTCGTGTACTGAGGCGACGTGCGGCTTTGCTTTATACAGTGTAGCTTGTTGTGTGGATATCTTCTTGTCTTCTTTGTCATCTTTGTTATTCTGATCTCTCTGCCGAGCCTCATGGGTCGACAACATGAAGTTTGACTGTCGGTTCAGCTTTGGTCGAGTTCCAACTGAGTCGTAGATTTTACAGTAACGAGGCAATGTGGAAACTTCTTTTGCTTTATTACCGAGTTTTACCGCATTCACTGTCTGTCTCCACTTCGCAGACGAGTTGAAGTAGCGGTAACTTAAATTACCGAATGATCCACGATTTCCAGAATTTAAGCTTTCCGTTGACTTCTGTACAAAATTTCTTCCCGAGCTCTCTCTGCTCTGTCAATCATACCTGCGCGGAATGTGTTCATGACTTCGGCCAGACGGAGACTTGTGACGGTCCCGTTGCCAAGTCCAGACTTTTCCGTTGTGGGACGCTTCGGTCTGTCCAGGAATTTGAACGGCAAAAGACCCCGTTTTTGTACCTCCATTCTCCGGTAATCCCCAATGACCAGCTCGTGCGTCGCTTGTCATTTCTTTTGCATAGCTTCTTCTGTCTCCAACCGACTGTCTTCGGTTAGTTGTATCTTCTCGTGGTGTTAAAAAACTTCGGTTTCTTGTGCTGTGGCCACCGAAATTTCGATTCTGATGGAACTTTCCATCCGTGCTGGAAGTCCTATGAAGATCACTCAATCCCGTGACTGGTGACCTTGGACTTCTATCTCAAACACTTCGGTCTTCTTTCCTGGGTGTACCGAAACTCCTTCTGTCGTCGTCAACCGGCCACGAAATTCTCCCACATTGGTGACCAAACGACGATCGACTATGCTCTCTTTCGGCTGCCTTCGGCCTGTTTTTGGTGTTGCCGAAAATGCGGCTGAATTCGGTTTCTCTAAACCGTACTTCTATTCATGCGTCGTGCTCCGGCACTGTAGCCCACATAAGCGGTCTTCTGAATGTTGTTTCTTCAACGAATTCAATTGCAAGTGAAGATGTCGCCCGAAGATTTGGTTGGAAGATTGTGGAACTTCCCCGCAGATTTCCTTACTGCGACTTCTTCCGTAACTTCTTCCTCTAAACTTTTCCAGGTGTCTGGAATGTTGCCGAGTTTCGACCGATAGACCTTACATCTCTTCGGTCTGTTTGGTGTTCTTGATATTGTCATTTTGTCGAGCTGCATCCTGGTCATCATTACCAATGACCGTTGACTTCCCTTCTTGACTTCACTTCTTCAGTTTATCTCTGTTCACGTGTTTGGTCCTTCTGACGAAACTGGGTCTCAAAATTTCCGTCATCATATCTCCGAGGTTTGCCCACGCACCGGTAAGGCCTCTGCCTTGTTGGTCCCTTGCTTCCTTTCTTGAATCTCAAACTCGAATCTTCGGTCTCTCTGCTTCCATGGCCTTCAGGATTCACTCTAGGACCTGCCTCCACACGACTCCGAAAGTTGGCTTTGACTTGACCATTGCCAGCCGAATGCGGGGCCTCATATTCCACTTTGGGAAGTTCGGTCACAACACAACTTCCGCGGGACTTCCGCAACTCGGACGGAACCTAGGTGAAGGGTTCACAGGAGGTGCACGACCCAACAATAAAGGACCATGCCCATCCAAATCTTCACCGGCCTCAACATCGATTGGCTCATTCGGCACATCTGCCTATGCTGCATCAACCAAAAAATCTCCAACTGCAACGTTCTCAGCCTTCTCTGATGCCACTTGTTTGGCTTCTCCTAATACCAACTCATCCCAAGCTGATTCCAAGCTCATTTCTTTGGCTTCTTCTACAGCCGACATGTCCAACTTTAATCCTACGTGAGGTTGTTTAAACTAATCCAGTCACTCACCTGCGGCGGATTTGGGTTTGTTCACCCAACTTTGTGGTGACTTGCCCGCGAACATCTTCGGTTCCTTTGGTACAAGCCGGACTTTTCGTACAACCGAGTCTTCGGCATCAAGTGCTCCATTACCCCGTTGATGCTTACTGAGACTCGAACCAAAAAGGGAAGTTGGCGGCAAGTAGTGGCCAGCCTGCGATCCCTTTAGTACTCGATTGCAAATTTCACGTGACTTCCCATGACTCAAAAGCTGGTGGTATAGAAACACTTGATTCTTCAGATCTCGTTCCAGACTTGAGTAGCGGCTCTCCCTACGAAGACGGAAGTATCTTCTGGACTCTTTCGTAAACACGCACGCAATTTGCTCAGTTGACGGATGCACATTCGGTCAGGAGTGTACTCTCACTCCTCTCGTGAATGGTGTCTTCTTCGTCGGCCAGACTTTCTGCTTCGGTAATGAATCACATGCTCAGTCTTTGTCACCTCACTTTTTTCTCCCTCGGTCAAAATCCCAGTTGAATCGACCTTGTTTTGTCAGCCAGTCGATCTCGAGTATGAGTCCCTTGCGATCCGGTGTGATAAGAATTTCTGACTCACTTTGGCTTCCTACACGAAGTGTCACGTATGCGGCTCCAA
>Ga0209681_1000267_pt1 | contig 13551 bp, 7 predicted proteins | sample WorMetLIZISLAND2_3_FD_187416 | JGI IMG/M metagenome (GOLD analysis project Ga0209681, IMG submission 187416) | Marine gutless worms symbiont microbial communities from Max Planck institute for Marine Microbiology, Germany - Olavius clavatus LIZARD... ... | reverse complement strand
ATATAATATAGGCCTAATCCACAAGACTAGCAAAATATTGCGAATTGGATCTAATTAAGTATTTCCACAGAATCCAGATTCCTTGGTCAGCTTGTTAGGCCTTGTGCCTACTACAAGTTTAGAAGTATTGGCTGTCAATGCTGGCGCATATGCTGTAAGGCTTAGTTTCACCAGAAGCTAATGGTACAACAGTACTTAAAGGTCATAGGACACACATTTTCGAAATCCTGGTTACGCGATTTTTGAAATTGATTTTACAAAAGATTGACTTATCTAAATTATTGTCATTAAAAATTTTGCGGGGTTTAGTGTTGAGAAGATAAATTTGTACGAGAAAGTGACAAAGGGTTCGAGATTATAATATAAAAATTCTCAAAGATGATATATATTCTACGCTGCCTCGTACGCGGAGTCGCGGACGCATTTCCGGTTGCCACGGGGTGAAAATTTTCGTTTTTATTTCGGATTCGGACACTATGACGAGTATGAATACGAATGTCAGCGATGATTTGGACGATGTTGTGAACGCGTGCATGCCGTCGACGTGTGATGTCAAGCCGTATGATTTTGAGCCTCTGGCTGCCGGCGCTGTTCCCAGCCAGAGTGTTCGCGGTTCATCATCTGAGGCCAGTGACAGTGGCAGGTCCGACGAAGATGATGAGATGACAGCAATACCAGGACAAGAAGTCAGTGATTGGTACGTCAATCATGACGATTTGTTGAACATGAGGTGTATAAAATCGTAGCCTAGTAGTAGTAGATGTAGAGTCGTTTCATAGTACCGTATACTAATAGGGGCCTAGTATGCTGAACGCAGCATAAGTGGTACTGTGGTAGTGGTCACCAACGGTGTGCTATGCAGTGGACAAGTGGCGCCATACGCCTATTTGTTGTAGCGATTCAACAAGTGGTTTACTGCAAATAGGCCGACTTGGAGCAGTGGTAAAACATTTATTGTTTATTTGCAGCTAGTGATTCTGATAAGTCGAACTTTTGTCTAAGCATTGGTAATGTATGTAGTTCTTGATCAGGTTTCTTGAAGTACACATTGATTCTCAACTTAACTGGGAACATACTGATTATATTTGTAGCAAAATAGTGAATTTTACCAGTTTTTTTATAGAATAATAATTAATTTAAATTTGAAAAAACAATGCTATATTTTGCATTCATGTAGATTACTGATGATAATAGATGAAATAACCACATATTTTGAATCCCTGATCTCGAATTGCCTAGTCACTTTACAACTTTAGGGGGCCGTGGTGATGATTAAGGGTAGTTGACTGATGAGCCTCCCCTGTGAATGACCTTGAGGGGATTGTCAGTGTATTTTATGTGCTATCAGACTGTCATGCATTTCAGTAGCAGTCAAAGTGGCACTGCTGTTGTGCATATTCTGTAGCATTGATCAGCTCTTGTTTTTGACAGGTGTACCTGTGGCAATTGCCGTGCAATGTCAACAGCAGAAGAAAATCGATGTTGCCGAATGTATCCTGTAATACGTCAGCTGATTCCTGCTGGTTGTGCATGCATCTGTCAAACGGCTGTATTTCACGACAACTGTCTGAATCGCAACGTGCTGGAGACCAGTCGGTGGGAATATGTTGATGTGCATGGGCCATTCGGAGACGATGAGACAGCAAATGAGTTAGTTTGTTGTCTGTCAGTTTGATGCATAGGGATGCTCAAAATGGATAATTTACTATCCGGATATCCGTTTACCGGATACTAAATTATCCGGATAAATATCCGGATACCAATATGGCTTCATTTTCATTTCCGGTTTAATGATTTTACTGAAGTGAGACTGAAGTCAAATCAAATCATAATGGGGGGGATAGCCTAAAGTCGCGGAATTAGTACCCTAATGGTATAGCAGGTTCAAGTCCAGAACACAGCCGATGTGTTTCAGTGCTTGAGTGTAAATATTTATCACCGTTTATTTTTATTCTGCCCAGTGGCGTAGCTACCAGGGGTTCAGGCGGTTCAATGAACCGGGACCCCCGAGCTCCTGGGGGGCCCCCGAGCCAGGCCACAAAAAATTAAACACGAAAATATTAGGCATTCTTCTGAAAAAAACTAACATTCAATTTGAATAAAGTGCGTAAACGTTGTGCTTTTTGACATTCACTGTAAAGGATTGTTCCACAAAAAAGCATCAAAACTCTTGGCGGCTGGGGACCCCACTGGGGAGCTTACACCGCTCCCCAACTGCAGGCCCTCCCAAAGCCCCACCCCGCTCTCAGCACTTCCAGCTGGGGTGAAGTAACTGAGGCAGGCCCGTAGCCAAGGAGGGGTCCGGGGGGCCCCCAGGCAATCCAAGGCATTGTTAACACACTGTTTTGGTTATACTGTGCGTTTAACTTTTCAGAGTCCATAATCATAGTCATACATAAAGCAGTATATACATATGCATAACGTGCAACTTGAAACTGTCATAGGGCCTATCTCATCGTTATGATTGTCTTTACAGAGCCTCATTATTTGCGTTGAAGCCCCGTCCACACTGGGGACTATAGTCCCCTTAACGGTGACTATATATGGCTATATTCACCGAACTTGGCGCGGAAAACGGCGAGTCGCCGTCACCACTGTAGACAATTCGTCGACTATAGTTTTCGGTGACTACGCCTATAGTCGCTAAAATATATAGTATATAGTCGCCAGTGTGGACAGGGCTTTAGGTTTATTCTAGTTGCCTGTGTGCCATAGTATACTATGGCACACAGTTTACATGTAAACGACATGTAACTACATGTACTTTACATTCATTTCTGTATGTTCTGTTCATCGTAAGTCGCCAACATTTTGGATATATACTCGTATTAATGTTCAGAATTTTTGAAACTAACATAAAATTTTGAAAAAATGCATGACCTTGTCGAGAATGAAACAACTGTATAAGGCATCAGCCATATTGACGTATAATAAAACGGATATTTTGATATCCGGATTTATCCAGATAATATATTATCCGGATCCGGATTTATCCGGATGTCCGTGAGCATCCCTATTGATGCATAATAGTGAACTGTGTGATCTCACAAGGTAGTGTAGGAACGTAAGGAAGGTATAATGGCCATTGGCCACTAGTATGCAAGGTTTATACAAAACGTTTTGTTCTTTTTCATGGTGAAAGAATTTCACAAATCAGCTAAGATTTGGCAAAGTTATTGCTTACTTACTGTTTCACAATTTTTTGAGACATAGTGTAGATAATTGTAATGTTCATCTTTGCTTGTTGCACCTTGCATGATGGGTATGAACTCAAAAATTACAAAATTAATATGCAGCAAAAATACAGTGTTCTACAGTAGTCTGTTGTCAGTCGCTAATATGTAGGTTCTTGGTGTCATGTTACTGACTATGCAGTAATAGATTGCTGTGCATGTTGTGTAGTGTGTACAGGTATCTGGCATACAGACGGTTCTGCTACACAGTGTGGCATCGGCTTGGTCGTCACATGCGCAAGGTTCTCCCGTCCTGTGTTGTTCTGCATATTAGGCAGACATTTCCAAATGTGGACAACATGTATACCGGTTTCAAGCATGTGTAAAAACTGTCAATACTGTGTTTGATTGATTTGATTAGTTCAGGGGTGTCCAACCTTTTTGACCAGAGGGCCAACCGGCCAAGTGTACAAATACCGGAACGGAGTGAGTGCACAGTTTCTTAATGGCACATCAGCACAACATAGGCTATGCTGTGCCACACTATTAAAATTGCAAAGAAATTAAGTATTTACATTAGGTTTAAAAACAATAGCAGTAGTGAATTCAATTAGGCGAATGCCTGGCGAGCCAGATTGTGGCCCGCGGGCCATATGTTGGACACTCCTGCATTAGATGTACTGTGTCAAGTTGCTGGGGTTAGGCCATGTATTTAGTGAACCTGATGGGCGGTATTGCGGTTGCTGTTCTAAATCTTATGTTGATGGTGACACATAAATAGCCTTTTGGTTAATCACGTGGCTGTAAAGAACATTAGCACCTTTGTTGTCATTGTCGTTGTTAGCGCCATTAACACTTAGTCAATGGGTGATCGGTTGCAGAGAATGTTTGCCATGTAATTAATGTTTTAGTTGCAATTTGTTCCATTTACTGATTATGTGAAATTGTTCCTGTCAGCCGCTGAATTTCTACTGTAAAACATACTGATTTTACTTATCTTACTAAAACTTAGGAGAACATTCTCTCATCTCGGGCCGCTAGGCTGTCTGGGTAGTTGTTAAACATGTTTTTAAAATTTCTTTAAAGTTTACCGTGTGTTCTGTTGATTGAGTTACTTATTTATTAAGCGTAGTTTGTTTACCTGCAGTTATTACTCTAATGAGCAGTTTTTTGTTCATTTACTTGATGTCCTGTCACGGTGTGGATGTGTTGAATGGAAACAGTAATGTGCCATGTAGGACATCCTGCTTCACGTGGCTGTTTTTGTGTTTGTGCATCTTCTGTAGTGCTCAGAACACGTGCCCCCACCTGAGTCACTGAACTGTTATTTACCTGAATACCTGTTTGCTGTGTCGTGGGTAACTTTTTAGTTAGCAACTAAATTTTTTCAGTTAAACTAGGAGTTTAACAAAACTATTTGTTAAAGTTAAAATACTGTAGTTTAAGTGTAACTTTAAAAAGTTGAGCTATTAGTTGCCAACTAAAGCTCAACTTTTTTAAGTTAAACTTTTGCCCATCACTGCTAACTCATAAGCGTATTCTTGGCCCTTTGGTAACCCACACGTGCATCTTAAGACAAATTTGCCTTAAACTGGGTTCACTTGGTCATAAATATTCAGAAATCTCAACACTTCTCATATGGCTGGCTTGCCTAAGCTGTGTGTACAGGTTATTGTCATTGTAGATATTTGCAAGCTTCGTTTGATGTAACAGACACATGGTTGCTTATGCTTGATGTTTTCAGCTTACAGATTACATGACATTGTGAATGATCACTGACAGTGCATTATTACTGACCTAAGTACACAGGCAGCTAAAATCAGGGATGGGGTCCTCGAGGACTGGCCTCGACCTCGAGGACAGCTCCAGGACAAAATTTTGCGGACTTGGCCTTGGCCTCGAAGACCCCTGGCCTTGGCCTCGACAATGCACGGCCTCGGTTTTGAGATCTGTTGGTAAGACGTTGAATTTATGAGCTAGGCTCGGAAAGAAGCCACTGTGCCAGATGAGCAGCTTGTTATTGACGGAGTAGCTACCGTACCACTCAGAGTGGGAAAACAGAGTACCATAACGGAAGTACTCATTACTCGTGACATCAATGGGCTTATATTGGGAGTAGATTTGAAGCTATTCAATAAAGAAATGTAGAAATGAATAACTCTTCTGAAAACCACCCATAGAGCTTCACTGGTCATGTAGGATTTTATAGGCATACATGGCCTTGATCTAATATGATGGTTGACCTGGCCTTGGCCTCGAAGACCTCTGGCCTTGGCCTTGAACATGTTGTCCTCGAACACATCCTTGGCTAAAACCGAATAGATATACATGGCAAGCAGTAACAACAAGTAGTGTAGGAAGCCTGTTTACTTATCCAATAACGTTGGCCTCTAGCAATACAAATACCCAATAACAATACCAATACTAGTGTGTAACACAGCAACGAACTCTGAAGTGAAATATATACAACACTATACCACGTAAACATCAAAACTGTATGAGATGATGACATATACATGTAGCTTGCACTACTGACAACAGCCACACTGCAGACGTCAAGATGGTAATCATGTGGGTGGCGTCTACTGTCTAATCAGTATTTTATGGGGTGTCACAACAAAAAATATCCCCAATAACAATAGTATACACTATATATACTGTATATATATATATCATTATAACCATAAGAAGAGGTATATACACTGTGTCTCAAAAAAACTGTGCCAACTTATTTTTTGCTCCTTGTCTGTCAAATATGAACTGATTTCAATAAAAATTGGAAGGAGTGTCCCGGAATAAACCCTTAACAAAACTGTGCCTAAAATGCCCACTTCACCTAAAGCATGTGCTTGCACTACCTATTATTAAAGTTGGCCAACGTTTCATGGAGTTATTCAAAAAATTACACTGGCACAGTTTTTTTGAGACATGGTGTAGTGGTTTATTAAACCTAGTTTTGTGTAACTGTGCTGCATTCTCTTTGTGTATCGTTCTAACCATAAATTACATAAATAAATAAAATACAGTGGCAAAATGCATACAGCTATTATACAGTGGCTTATTAAACCTAGATTTGTGTAACTGTACAGATTCTCTTTGTGTATCATTCTAACCATAAATTAAATACATAAAATACAGTGGCAAAATTCATACAGCTATTATACAGTGGCTTATTAAACCAAGATTTGTGTAACTGTACCACATTCTCTTTGTGTATCATTAAATACATAAAATACAGTGGCAAAATTCATACACCTTCGATCAGCAATGGTCTAATGAATAATGTTAAGAGTCAAAATCAGTGATATCAGCGATACCAGACAGCTGTCTACAACCATATATCTAGCATTCTGGAGCAGTATACACTATACAGTGGCTTATTAAACCTAGATTTGTGTAACTGTACCACATTCTAACCATAAATTAAATACATAAAATACAGTGGCAAAATTCATACACCTTCAAGCAGCAATGGTCTAATGAATAATGTTAAGAGTCAAAATCAGTGATATCAGCGATACCAGACAGCTATCTACAACCATAGATCTAGTACACTATACAGTGGCTTCTTAAACCTAGATTTGTGTAACTGTACTGCATTCTGCATTCTCTTTGTGTATCATTCTAACTGTGGTATATATAGGATGCAACATGCCAACTAGCGCTAAATTCAGAGAAAATTTGAACTTACAGCAGTTCAAGGTCATCCAAGGTCAATGATTTTGTTATCAATCGAAAGTGCATATGCAACTTCCTATTAGTCATTAATAGTAACTTTGGTCCTATCTTGCACCGATTCTGAGATACGGCGACTTATTTGCTGAAAATTGCATATTTTTCATACCCCTGTCTTAATTTGGCACCCCCGCTTCCTATGTTCTCTTTGGAATTTCGCGGTAAGTTAAGCGTCAGAAACCTAGAGTCATGGAGCTACTCTGTGGTGAAGACTGCATGATCATAACTTCAACGGTCTTTGACTGATCCACCCATGTGACAGACAGACGGACGGACGATAGCATATAGCGTGCTATAGCATATATGCTGTTGCGCGCTACTAAAATTCAGTGGCGGAATGCATACAGCTACGATGAGTAATAAGTAAGTAAATAAATAAATTCATAGAGCGCGCAATGTCGGAGGAAAACCACCGAAACTGAGGCGCCGGGGTGGGAAGTTACTGTGGAGAAATTATGCCGATATGCAGACTGGTATTGACTGAAGTTTGGAGAACTGGTATTGACTGAAGTTTGGAGAACTGAGGATATGTGTCTGTACATGTGTGAATAACGTTACAGTCGAAATCAGTGACATCAGCAATACCAGACAGCTAGCTGCCTACAACCATAGATCTAGGATTCTGGAGCAGTATCCAGTGGCTTATTAAACCTAGATTTCATTTTGTGTAACTGTACTGCATTCTCTTTGTCCAGTTGGTTGCACAGAGATGCAACTGATGGTGGGTGACTAGCAGACAAGATTTCGGCATTTGTTTTTGCCATATTGTATGTAGGATAGGCATCACGCAACTCAATTGTTGCATTTATTAATTTGTCGACATAATGAAATGTTGCAGGCACAGAGACTGGTTTCACAACTGCCTGACCTTTCCTTGCCTTTGGAAATGACACAGACCATTGCAACTGGTTGTTTTGTGTCACAGCCTGTGGCCTCTGGGAATTTTCATTAAAATGTAGCACCGCTATCAAAATGCGTGCCTCCATAGCAGAATAAAAGTAGTGTACAGTTTTGGGGGCAAAAAATGTAACAATTTTGTGAAATGATTCTAAAGATGAAGTTTGACCATTATGGGCAAGTTTTTTGATGTCTCGGCAAAGAATCTTATTTTTGACAATTATTTCTAACTCTTTGTATGGTTTGCTGCCAACTGTAATCCACAGTCGCGGTTCCAGCAGACCATGTGCACAGCTATCAAACAATGGCCCATGACCTGTGTGAATGTTGCAAATATGACGTAGAATTGATGACCATTTAGCCAAAATAAGATCACCGTCACCACCACTTGAAGCAGCACACCAGTACATGTGGTTAGAAACTGCTTGGGCCCAATCATGTAATATTGTACAGTCACGCCGCTTTGAAACTTCTTCAATTTTTTTCCGAATGTTTTTTGCAATGTGCCACACATCAAAATAATGAGTAATATGGGGAAATGTTTCACGTAAATATTTTTGCACAGAACTATGGCGATCGGTGGTAATGGTGGAAATATTCAAAAACTGTAACAGAAAAGCCAAACACCGCCTCAATCCTTCCAGCTCCATAGCATTAGAATTATTTACTTCTGTCACCTGAACAAGTTTTATATCCAAGATCTTTGAATCATTAATGTCCATTACAGTATAGCTCCCAAATTTGGCAGTGTGTCCAGGAGAACAACAACGACCGTCACCTGCAACATCACAAAATGTCCCTGATCTTGACTGCAGCAATTTAGTTTGTTCATTCGACCAGACTTTCTTCACTGCCATTACTAAATAGTTTGATTGGATTCGATTATATGTGCGGATGCTTATCATTGGAATATTGGTAAAACGCAGACAGTTTAACATGCGAACGGGACTAACACCAGAAAAGAAAATTGTGGCAGACAACAGAAGATTTCCATAGGGTAAAGAACCATGGCATGGCTGACTGTCCCAGTGATATACATGTCCACGACTGCACTGTTGCTCAACAGAAACAAAACTGCCACACAGACGACGAACAAAAATCCTACAAGGTGACAAACAAAGAAAACACAATAAAAACAACTGTCTGATACAACTTTCAAAGACAACATATTTTCTCTCAGTGGCGGAATTACAATTACGATTACAATCCGTTATTTCGAACTCGACACTGCTATGCCCAACGTCATCATCATCATCATCGCATGAATCTTCTGCAGAATGTCGCCAGTCACTGTCACTGTCTGACATGTTGTCAACATCGTCATACTCTGACGTAACATGTGAAGTCTGCGAGGACGTGCAATAGTCTTGCGACGGGTCAGTCTGTGAAGCACTGCAGCAGACGTTGCGTTCGGTGATGACAGACGGGTCAGTCTGTGATGCACTGCAGCAGACGTTGCGTTCGGTGATGACAGACGGGTCAGTCTGTGATGCACTGCAGCAGACGTTGCGTTCGGTGATGACAGACGGGTCAGTCTGTGATGCACTGCAGCAGACGTTGCGTTCGGTGATGACAGACGGGTCAGTCAACGAAGCATGGCAGTAGATGTTCTGTTCTGTACACAACAGCCAGACTTACAATAATTAGGACTTTTCAAGGACATTCAAGGACCATACGAAGGATATATAAGGAATCGTTAATTGCTGTCATCGATGGGGCTTCGCTCTCAATAGGCTTATGGGATGTGCTGGACACTGTCAACATGGGGACTTTCTCCAAAGGTAAGCAGTTTCCCCGTAACACATCTTGGATGTCATTATGGAACAACAGTCGTTTGTATGCTGCACAAAACTGCCTTGCAGAGGGATTGTTATTGCAGCCACCGAGGCTTCTGATTTTGCCAAAAAATAACTCAATATGGTCTTGGCTCAGTTTAAATGTGCACAAAAAAGTCATGCCAAATCGCTTAGATGAAATCAAAAAGTGATACAATGACAACAGACTGTCGATACATACAGCAAACCCAAACCTGTTTTGCGATTACAATTTAACATATTCTGTCCTTCCTGGGACTCCTTCAGGGAAAAGATATAAGCTTTGGCTTGAAACAGAAAATCAAAGATTTCTGCCTCATTTGAAGCCTGCATTGGCTTTTTGAAGCCCCAAGAATGCAGGGTTCTGCTGTTTAGTATGTCAAACAGTTTGTTAAACGTGCAAATGAATCGCATAATGGGTTCACAACCTTCAAATCCGGGCAAATTTTCTTCCCTGCAAAACTGCAGTGATCTGGCTACTGACTCACTGAGTAGTTGGGCAGCTAATTTTACATTCATTTTTTCTTGAACCACTGCCTCAATGAATCCTGGGGTACCGTCGAAACTACTGTACCATTTCTCAATGGTTCTTGGATGAGGCAAGCAGGTGTCAAACATCTTGCGGACATATTTGTATGCATGGGGTGAATAAAAGTGGAGGGTAAGAGCAAAACTGCGTAATTGTGGAGAGTACAACACTGGCAGCGTCTTGCCTTGCTGCTTGTTGAGATGCAGTTTCTGCTTTTCCAGTTCCGCGATGACGCTGGTCAAATTGGCATTCCGTTTCACAAATCTCCGTTTCGACTGTAGTAGAAGCTTGACTTTCTTTCGCGTTGATGCGAGCTTGGTCTCAACTGAGCAGATTTTCCGCTTCAGTGACTGCTTGGACGGAGACGTGACGTTAGTAGCCGCCGAGTAGGAATGCTCACCACGGATGGGTCCAGCGTCACTTGAAGTGTTGGTGGATGGAGTCTGCAGTGGCGGCGTAGCAGTTGCTGTACTGTTGGCAGCAGCACTTGCACAGCTGGTCGAAGCAGTTTCCTATACATCCACATAATGACTTACAATATATTCCTTTATCACACAATAATGTCATTTGTCATTTGTAATGACAGTAGCCAACAGTGACACTGACACAAGGATTGAATTGTGAAAAATTAGTTGGGAGGGGGGTGATTGTTTGGGCTGCCCGAGAGTTTGGTAATACTGGCCAAAATTCTAGACCAAAGACCGAGAGCAGAGGACTGGTTCTTGAGAGGGGGCAACGAGCCCGTCCTGTATACTGTATAGATCCAATCACTAAGAATATATGTCTCTATTCGTGTGTTGACCACAAACCAGGAAGTCAGTTCTGTGTGATATTTTTGTGTTAGCCTACTGATGTTATTATTTGAGGCTCGACAGCGGACAGCAAGAATCTTTTTCTTTTAGGATGTCTCTAAATTCCACGTCGTGTAAAAGGTAAAAAAAAAGGTAAAGGCCGATAGTCTATAGCTCTTCATAGGAACCCCATCTCAGAGCTATGGGACGTCACTTACCATATGGGATCACACAGTGTTACCTGCCACCCGACACAAGTGAACGTGCCCCGCCTAACCCCAGCCATGCAGGCGGGTACTCAATTTACCTACCCCGGAGGGAATGGATGGAAGGCTGAGTTGACCTAGTTGACTTGATAGCGCCCCAGCTGGGAGTGGAACCAACGATCTTTCGATCACGAGTCCGACGCCGAACCGCTGCACCACCAAGACACAGTGACAAAATCATGACTGTTGTTTTCTGTCCACATGGTCATGATTTGGCGGTAGGAAACAGGAAATGTGTCTTTTGCCATGATGAAAAGTTGTACAAGTCTAAAGACTTCATATTTCTCACTTTTGTAGGGCACAGATTCTCTAAAGTTAAACTGATAAATCCGTGCTTGCTACTTTCTTCAAGCACGGGATACCAAGTCTCCCAGCACGGATTTCAAATTTCCAAGCACGTCCGTGCCTGTAGGCACGTTAAAATAGGCCCTGTTCAACCTCCCAACCCCCGGCAATTCAAACACTGCACTGTTGCCAAGGCCTACATTAAATACAACGACTTTAACTGAGTTTGACTCCATTTTGACACGTTAGCCAACAATGAGTAATGCACACAGCATTATGCAAAGCTGCTCTAGTCATACAATAAGGCTTTCCCATTCCATCAAACATTATGAACAATCATGCAAAGCAGGCCTGAAGTAAAAGCACATACATACCTCATTTACTGAATTAGATGAACATCTTGTAGGAGGCCGCCTGGTCCTGTTCGCCCTCTGCAGGTGTTCTGGAAAGGCCGGAAATATGCTGGGAACAGCATTATCTCGAACTCGAACGATCTTTGACGCACTGGTTCGATCCAAGTCCACTTCTCGGAAGTGAGCAGAGCACAACACTGCAGTTGACGATGGTGCAAAGTCTTTGCGTCTCACGGCATCGATCCACTTCTGTCGGAGTTCTGCATTTTTTGGAAACCTGCAATAAAAATTGATTCAATGTGAATGTGCATGTGTGCAATAAGTGTCAGCAATCAAAATATGTTAACCTTATTACCAGATTCTCAAATGACTAACTACGGGGATCATACGCCATTCCACAGTATTTGTAAACTATCACAAACTTTCTTTTTCTTCCAATTAACAATGCAGGTGCCAGCCATTGATGGATGCGTCAAGGACATGTCCTTGCCCTTGAGGATCCTTGGTGACAGTTCATACAGGTGTCACGTGAGTTGGTGACAACTGGAGGAAGACTGAAGACGGGTGCAGCTGCACCTGGTAAACCTGGTAAGCTACCTGGTAAGCTAGATACACTCACAGTCCTTGGCCCTGGTCTCGTCACCTGGTCCTTGGCCTCGTGCCCACAAGTCCCCAAAATTTTCATAATGCAGAGATCATTAACAGATGTAACAAAACTTGCAAGGACCGCTAGCAAATCTTTACGAATTGAAAGCACAAAGTCCGGTTACTGTCCTCCTTGCAGGCTACCAAACTTACACGTCAGCTAAGAATAACTGTCACAATAGGTATAGGCCTAGGTCATTCGCTTTATGATATTGGATGTGGCCTACGTCTTAATGTGCTTGGACTTGGCGTGATGGTTCAAGTACTGCCTTGGCCTTGAGACTTGTATCCTTCCCATGTAACTGTCAAAACTAACGATTAGATAAGGCAGTGTCTAGATGTCTTAATTGTGTAACGTAGCTCACGGCATTAGCCTCAAAAGCTCAACTATGGATCATGGACTGTGGTAAGTAGACCCATCGACTGACATAATCCATCCATCCATTTATTCGTCGAGTGAAAATAGTCAGTCAATTAACTGTCAGTGTCACAGTTAAACAAGTTATATATAGCCTACTTCTCCATACAACCAGTTACAGGCACAGATCGTTTCCAGCAGCAGGTACGCTTGGATTAGGCCTATGGTTTAGCGTTAGGTTGGGGTCCAGTTAGGATTAGTGCTATACAGTACTTAGGGTCGCTATTTGATTAGGCTACTGCAAACTGCAACGCCATGCTTACTGGTGTTCCGGTGTCCAAACTCGCATCGCTTCATCGAGTGAGTGAGGGAGTGAGCAGGGTTTAATGTCTCCTTTCAGCACTTGGGGTGGGCTAGGCCTATATGGTGACGGGACACCGGTTATACAATTTAAACCAGCTAGTACCGTGCCGGTACCACAACTGACCGGTCATACTAAAATACGCCGGGACGACGGGACACCCGGGCGCTAATTAGGCCTACTCGACGACGGGACGGACGAGTGGACGCCGCCCATGCAGCTGCTAATTATCCGCCCGTGGCACGTGGTCGTATTAAATGACGCCGGGACGACGGTCAACAACGGATAGTTTACCCAAAGGAGCTTTAAAAAGCTTTTTACAGCTGTGGTGTGGCCTTTGCCAC
>Ga0209681_1000266_pt1 | contig 13555 bp, 11 predicted proteins | sample WorMetLIZISLAND2_3_FD_187416 | JGI IMG/M metagenome (GOLD analysis project Ga0209681, IMG submission 187416) | Marine gutless worms symbiont microbial communities from Max Planck institute for Marine Microbiology, Germany - Olavius clavatus LIZARD... ... | reverse complement strand
GAGTGACGACATCAGCGGCGTCCGAATCAGCAGCGGTGCCAGCTGTAGCAGCAACCTTCGACGACAGCTGATTTTTTGCGCCGTTTCGCCGTTTCAATTAGATTAAAGTGAATTGACTTTTGTATAATTTGTAATAGTAATATATAGTAAAATACACGCACAGATCACGAAGAAGACAAAGTGACAAATGTGATAAATGACGTTCATACAATATTCCATGCAGCATAAAAATGTACGCCTATGTTTGATGAACTTTGATCTAGTACCGTGTTGTCAGGTCTCGCGATGTCCACCCTTGCTATATGGTCTCGCGTTGTCCAGTCTCTCGATGTCAGTCCCAACAATTTTGATGGTATCGCGATGACCAGTTCCGCGTTTTCAGTCGACCCGCACAGAGTAGGCGCTCGAGAGGGTTAAAGGTCGCACCGTCGTGTTTCTAGCAGGCAATTCCAATTAACTTCTTCAGGCACTCTTGCTGTACGATGTACCGTTTAGCCACAAAACACAACGATAAAAGAACCGAAAAATCGGCAAGTACACGTCGCCGGTTCACGCGATGTAAACAAAGTTAGCGTCACCTCAGAGTTACCGTGGAAGTGCAGCCGCCGCGTCAAATCGGCGGTTCGGTTCTGCGGCTGTACCGTACGTCGTGCGCCGTACGATGGGCCTTCATGGCGAGAGCTACTCTCGAATTATTCTTCTTTCTTTTTCGTTAATGTCTGTTAATTGGGGGTACATGCATCAGGCAATGTCAACGTCATGTCAAAAACATTAATTTTTAGGCGGCGCCGTATGTCAAGAGTTCGAATCGGAGGCTAAGCAGCCGTCTCTGTCAGAACGTAAGCCTAGGCCTAATTAGTGCAGTTGCATTATCATATCGCATCGTATCTTTTGTCGCATGACACTGCTCGCAAGGCTCCCCAAGCGCTCGTGTCCGTACGTGGGACGTATATACCGGTAGGCCCTACATGCAATAAGGCTATAGGCCTATACATAACATAGGCTATACGCATAGGCCTATAGCTGAATGAGTACTTTGCAATGCTGTACCCCGGCTCGCTCGCGCAGTCAGAGATAAGCTATGCGGGGTATTTAACATCAGCCTATCGGCCTTTCTCATAGGCGAGCACCCTGGTACGGTACCGTAAATACATTCATACATTTGGACGTTGACTACGCCGCCAACTCGATTCAAGTTCTTGAGGTTCATTAAGACAGCCGAATAATGCGCACTAGTGTTGAGCAGAGATCTCGCTTTGAGACCATCGGTATCGAATATCATGGCGCCGACTTATAATATTTAGCACGAGGGCAACGTGTCGAAGGCCCCTAGAAGGCGTCGAGGTAGTGGGAATGGGAGGGGTGTCTGGTGTCCCCTTTCTGGGGGTAATGGTAGGCTATAGAGGGTCTGGGGCAGCCTCATGAGTCATGAGTTCCCCAGCGATTTCTGAGGGCCGAAAACGCATAACCTGCGAAAAACACTTCAGGTAGCTCAATTAAGAGTTTTTACTATGAAAATCGTACACAAGGTACATTAAAAACATTTAAAAAGAATAGTACAATCGGTTAAAATCTAACTCACGCTACATACTTCAGTAATAATATCTTCAATGTCAGTCACAATAAAAATATCAGGTAGAGTCAAGACACTGTCCCGTAACAAAATGCATTCTTTTAACAGACTGACAGACTGTTCCTGCTCATCAGAGATGTCCTTAGTAGCATGCTTCCAAACAAGAGCATCAAATTCCTCCGACCGATATTTATTGAGGCTATTTGGTGAGTGGTGACACGATTCTATTTCTGAAGAATTCTTTCAAATTTCCAGACGTGATCTATGTTTTTTTTTAAAATTTGGTCTGTGACCACGAGTGTCATATCCAGCATCATCAACTGAAGAAGACTGTCGACACGGACACTATACAAAAAACATACGGAAGTCGCGGCAGAAAAGAATCAGTTGACGGGAAACTTTGATTGAATGACGATAGCCGTGAAAAGCGAGTGAAAGTGCAACTCTGATGGCAGAATGCAGTGTTGCAGACTGCATGTCCGTCCGTGCAGACACCGTCAAAGACACGCCGTCATGAGCTTTGGACGACGTGTCGCGGTTGCGAGCTCAATCACAGTCAAGCGGAAACGCATCGACAATCGACCAAAGGCAACTGACAGTGTGTTAGTGCCGCAACTCACTATACCCATTTGGAGTCTATATAGAAAATCTGCACCGCGCGGAGCTAAATAAATGGAGATGTTCTGTATAATGAAGCGGGTAAAACAAGAAGCTCAGCTACCCATTCCATTCCATTCTCTCTTTAATGAAACAGATTGACAAAACGCAATGCACACAATGATAATAAAAAGCTAATAAATGTCTTGGAAAAGGATTCTATTAATATACTTTCTGCTATCAGTCTTAACAGTTAATGAGAAGAAATGACAACGTGGTCGGAGATTGTAAGTGTGATCAGTTTTATCAGGTAAAAGTTTGTACAGAACGTGATGAGGTCGAGGATTGTGCCGTACCGTATCTTTGCAAACAAGTTGATGTCGTCCAGTTGAGAAAACGAAGGATCGTCGGCGGCCTACAAGACGCCGTGTTGATGCTTTCAGACGTTGTTTATCGGCTGCACTGGCTGGCGAAGAATACAGTAACTTTGAGAGAACGCAGAGAAACAGCGCGTCCATGTCTTTCTAGGCTGGCTAACTGATCGTCAATTCTCTTAACACCAATTGCACGATCAATTACTGTTAGCCAGCCTAGAAAGACATGTACTGTTGCAATACCCCTCTCTGATTCGGCGCAGTTTCATTTTGACACAATACCAGCGGCTGACGGACGGACAGACGGACGGACGGACGGACGGACGGGTTTACTGTAGCTAGAACAGCGTTCTGCATGCAGGGTAGCAAGCTGTGCCTCCGCATAGCGAGTAGCGAGCTATGTTCACGCGCTGTAAAAAAAATAAAGCAGCTGTACTCGAATCTCAGGGCTTGATCATTTACGTATACCCATCCACGTTTTAAACATGAACGGGTACGCAAACTTTATCTGGGGGAAGAGGCAAAAACAAATGGGTTGGGGGCAGCTGAATAAAACAGACATTTTCGTAGTAATATTCTGCATCTTGACGTTACCAAGAATTCTAATCAATTATTCGAGACAGCCTTGTCTTGTCTTAAATCACATTGATACTGCTGTCACATTAAAGTGAATGATTGTAAATATAAATCGAAACGATAGCCGATTATGACGTTTTGACCCATCACTGTTAATATACTACAATGACTATGGCAGTCGAGGAATGTCAAGTAGAGAATGGCGTTCAGGCGAGCTAGCTGAGCTGAGACCGCCCAGTGATAGTGACGATGAGCCCATTGCTTAGCAGGTGCGGCATAGCATTATACATACATGACATAGCCTATACACAGGCCTATACTGAAGGCCTAGTCGGTGCACTGCCTATACAATGTCATGCAGACATGCACGGCAGCATAAACGTCTCAACAGCGACGCCGTCAGATAATGCTTAATAACAGATGACCTATACCATAAAACTTCTAATAAGCGCACCCGGCGTTTATTAGAACACTTGCCTCGAGCCCCCTGCATTTACTGCTGTTATTTGTTCAGGTTTTGTCTTAATTTATTTTCCGTGTTAATTGTTATGATTTATATCCACTTGATTGGATAAAAACAAGGAATTATCTATGTTATCACGAAGTTTTGGGGTATAATATAGTGTATGGCTGACAATCTGACAAATTCCTCTGTTGCTTCAAGAGCCCCGCGTTTATTTAAGAGCGAGAACCGGCGTTTATTAGAAGTTTTACGGTTCAGCAGCCAAGTCCGGCAGTGTCTTCTTTCTATATCGGGGTCGACATTATACACTTAGAAAAAATACAAAGAACCTGTTATCCCCGGATTTGTTTTGGTAATTATCTGAATGAACGATGAACAAGATGCGCAGCTGTCGCTAAGAAGGCCGATCGTACTGCATACGACGAATGGTATAGCTGCAGAACCGAACCGCCGAAAATGCTGTGTCTGAAATAGCCGTGCTCACGTGATCACGCTGTCGATGGCTATTTCAGACGCGGACATTTCTTTTGTTCGGTTTTCACTGTGTTGTGGCTGAACGATACATCCTACAGCAAAAGTGCCTGAAGAAGTGAATAGGAAGTGCCGTCATAGGAACACGACGGTACAACTTTCAACCCCTACACCGACACTGAGCGACACATTTACGCCCCCTCCACTCCTACCCCCAACTGATTAAGCCGGCGACTACAGTCGGCGGTCACAGCTGCATATAGTTGTATACGGCGACACGCACGGCGACAGTGTTGTATACTTTGCATTGTATAGTCTCCGAAAACGGCGACTATAATCGCCGATTTTGGAGACTATAGTCGCCGTTTTCATTTTTGGGTCTCAAAATGCGTATTTTGCTGCGTTCTCAGGCCCATCTACAGTCTTTGTTTCGCGGCGTAAGTCGCCGAAATCGGCGACCGAAATTGGCGACAATCGCAAGTGTGGACAGGGCTTTTTGATGTCACGGCGTTCCTCGTCGTTCAAACGTTTAGCTCGCTAGACATATTTTCGTCTAAAACGGCGCCTGCCTAAACACGGTGACAGAGACAGTCACAGCGGGCCGGCGGTCGTTCGTCGGCGTCGCCGAATGATTCGCATTGCATTCTCGCATTCTCAGGTATTGCTTCAATGCCGGTCTGCATGTCATCCGTCGCTAAACTGTACCGTGGTGCCTACAGTCACGCCACCGCGACGTTCGTCCGACCCGCGTGCCTTAGTGCTGATGATAACGCGCAGTTTCGTGTCATCTTGTCTTCGCAGAACGACCATTCAGCTTCATAGCTGACATATAGGTACTTTGAATCCGCTTTTTACCGGCGACAACACTCCAACGGAAGTCGACTATCGGTCCAATTATGGTCGAATAGTTTCCGTTCCTGGATTTTAATACGTTCTCGGTTCCGTTCATCCGCACCATAATCTGACGGTATTTTATCGAAGAAGGAGGTCGGCAATGGAAACGTCGGTCTGTAATTCTCAGCTTCCCAGATACAGACTGTCTGGTGTCAGTCAGCATCACGTGACGTCGCGACAATCTAATTCCGTCGACACGAGACCGGATATGACGTCACGCGATGTTTACAGAACGGGATCACGTGGCATCGACTGCAGGGCAGTGCCCGTGCCGCACACATCAGCCAGGGTCCTGAATGGACGAATCTTCGATCAGGAAAGGGTTCGACGCCTGTCGGGTCCCAAAACGGATGACCGGAATGTCGCGGGAAGCAGATGCCAGCGCCCCGTGACGGTGTCCTCTAGCCGGGTAAGGCCGGCAATGGCGGCGACCTCTTGCTCCCTGCCGCGAGAACTGGGTCAAGTCGAGGACGCGGTCGGGTCGACGGCGACCTCTAGGCTGTTTGGTTGTGCAGCACGTCATCTTCAGATTCACGAGTCTTCCAACTCGGCGCCGGCGGACTGTACGGCCCATCTCCGCCGAGCTCGCGGCGGCGTCCCCGGCGCACGGCTACCCTGCGGCACCGGAGTCCGGGCCACCACGGTGTCCGTGCGCACCCCGAACCACCTCACCACCTCCTACCGACCGACGGCGACGTCGTCGAACGACAAGGACAGTCGGAGGTCAAGTTCAAGGTCAATGTCAAGGTCACAGCTGGGAGTATGTCTGTGGATTGGAGTTGCACAGACGGTCGACGTACGACCTGTATCGGCGACGGCGCTTACAGCAACCGTAGACTGCAACAACCGTGAGTTCAATTATCAAACAGTTTTCATTGATGAAATTGAAGTAGTATAGAATTATTATATTTAACAAAAATGTTGAGCTGTGAGATTTTCAGTTTAAACGTAACAACATTAGTTTGGTATAGGTCTATGTTTACAGCATTTTGAGTTGACAGTTTTTAATCACTGCTAATCAGGGGTGGATCCAAGATTTGGATTTGGGGGGGGGGGGCAGGTTGAGCGCCGAAGGCGCGACAGTATAGAGGCGCCGCAGGCGCCGATACTATAGGATGGTCGGATATGGGAGGGGGTACCCCTTACCCATTAATGGAGGGGTATGGGGAGAGGGCATTGTCCCTCCCCATAAATTGTTTATAATTTTTGGGTCTCTAATATTTTGGTCCATTCTGGTGGCCATTATGAGTGCTACGTTGCGGCAAAGGGCGACTTCTGGAGTCTTGGGGCATTGCCCCTGCCCCCCCCCCAAATCCGCCTATGCCGTTAATTAACATCTCAACATAGTTTTTTAACGAAATTATTCTGTATATACAGATAGTACTAACGTTTTTCAAGGATGTTAATTATTGATGTAGTGGTTTTAATTTACCTATACTGCACAACCGAAACGACGATAAAATATTTTTCTTGTAAATGTGAACACTGTATAACTAATCGCTCACGTGCCGCTAGTTAAAAATACTATTGTTGTGTGTTATAGTGAATTATAAGTCGTTGCATTTATAGCCTATAGGGCCTAGGTTTTCCGCTCTATGCCTGTATGGTTACGCACATGTGGTCTGTCCCTCTGTCTGTCCGTCTGTAACGCTGAGGTATCGTGATCACGTACAATATCGCTGAAACTGAAACGGGGCAAAAAGTTAGCTATCGATCACTAACAGAAAGTTGCATAGTTACGTTCTTTCGATTGGTACTCAAATCAACGACCTTGGATGACCTTGAACGGCCATTACGTATCACAGTATTCTGTTCTAAAATGCATATCGTACGTCTTTCGCAGCCCATCACGAAAATTTGAATTATTGGGGCATCGCAATGTCTTTTTAGGACAGCAGGCCTTTCTTGCTTTCCTACTTTTCAGACGGTGACTAAATTAGTCACCGTATGAAAAGTAGGAAAGCAAGAAAGGCCTGCTGTCCTAAAGACGTATATATTTTAAGCATAAAGCTACAGGTTGGTGTGGTTAGAGTAAAGACGGATGTCCTAAGGTGAGCGGATGTAATATATTTGACGGTGGGTGATTCATTGTAACCATGATTGTATTTTCCGAGTATTTTCCGTCGCAGCGCAGACTCAGAGCGGGCAACATTGTTACGCGGTGACGTGCTATAGCGACTACAGTATAATCATAATGCCCGCTAATGCCCACACACGTATATACGGCGTGCACCCATGTCGAGTCAAATGTTACGCGCTCTGCTCGGCGTGACAGTAGCGCTTTGTCGCGGTCGACTGACGCTCGGCTAAAATGACAGGAAGTTACAATATTAGCCAATTGTGATGTCAGTACACTGAACCTAATATTAACTCTAACACAACTCTCGCGATAGCGGACCTTCGGAATAACATAACGAAACCAGAGATGTTATCCTCAAGACCTGGTCTTGATCTTAAGGCCGTTCATCACCACTTTTTGAGCTTTTGGTCTTTAAGTTAAGTTAAGTTAAGTTAAGAAGTGTAGAACTCTTAATGAAACCCCATCTCGGAGCTGCGGAGTGTCACTTGCCATATGGGATCACGCGTTGTTACCTGCCACCCGACACAAGTGAACACGCCCCGCCTTAACTCCAACCAGACAGGCCGGTACTCGATTTACCTACCCCGGAGGTATGAAAGGCTGAATTGAACTAGCTGGCTTGTTACATACCTTGAGGAGATGGGGTCGATCTAAGGGTAGACACTATAGACAGTTGTAAAATCGTGTTTCTAGGAGGCATTTTCTATTCACTTGCTCAGACATTTTTGCGCTATAGGATGTGTCGTTTAGCCATAATACACAGCGTCACAGACAGACAGCGTTATGATGTCAATAGCGTGCAGTACGATCGGCTAAACAATGTCGTTAAAATGTCGTTAAAACGCTTGTGTACGGTATGTGTGAGCTCAGCGTGCTCTAGCTAGCCGATGAATTACGGTACGGTAAAACACTCGTTGACCTATACTAAGTTAAAGTGACCGGCGTCTGTAAACTGCCCAACAGCACGCTGCGTCCGACCACGGTATGTTATAATGCGCGAAGAAACTCGTAAAATTGCATCACTACTTAGCCAGTGGCGTCGTGCCCATGCCCCCTCCGGTCCCAGAAGTAAAAACATAATTTGTGCGTAAAAACACTTTCCACATTTGCATTGCACATAAACGACTGAAAGATATTGCCACGAGGTGCGTTTTGAGAGCCGTAAATGCGCCACTCAAAATGCTTTTCCGCCTAGCTCAGTGAGTTGCGCCCCCGGAATCCGCTGGGGGAGCTCACAGCGCTCCCCCAGACCCTCTATCTGGTTTCGGGGAGGAAAGAAATAGGGAAAACAGGGAAGGTAAAGGGTTGGGGATGTGAAGGAAATAAAAGGGAAAGGAGAGGAAGGGGAGGGACAGAGTAAGGAGAGGGAAAGGTAAGAGAAGGGGAATGGGAGTGAGACGCAGGGCCCCCAAATATTTCACCTGCACGACGTCCCCTGAATTTAGCTGTCATCGTCCTGCTCCGTCCTCCCGGCTCGCTCGTCCACAGTAGCAATTAACTGCAGGTGAAATCTAACTAGCATCAGCTATCATTTTATGGAGTGTAGGACAAAAGCCCCTAGGACAAAAGCCCCTAGGACAGAATCCCCTAGGACAAAAGCCCACGAGGACATAAGCCCACAGGGGTAGGACAAAAGCCTACATTTTCAGAACATAATACATAATAGCTCAACGCAAAGTATATTTGTTAATTTATTCAGTTCTCTGTCATCTGCGATATACAAATTGAATTCAAAAATTTAAAAAACACATTAGAAAACATGCCGTAGGCCTATATGTATGTTTAATGCATATCACACCAATGCTTTTGAGCGCAAAGTCCGTTAATAGTAGCAGTTTCAGTTATTCAATCTTTACGACGCCAGAACAGAGCATAGAAATACACAAAAAAAAATTTCACAAGCCGAAGCGTGTAATATGTAAAGTTATATATGTAAAGTATGTAAAGTTTGAATTAGGCCTACACATTGAAAAAATACACAATGACAAGCAATATAATACTTATTTCTGTTAAACCGATGCCGTAGCACACAGTTATAAATTATGTACATTGCATATGCATGTTATCAGTTACAAAGTGATAAAAATTCGTACAAAATAGAATGAAACCATGCAGTATATTAGTGCATATTAGGTAATTAGTGCACGCCGAGTCGGCGATGGAATCTGTGGGCTTTTGCCCTACACCTGTGGGCTTATGTCCCCGTGGGCTTTTGTCCTAGGGGATTCTGTCCTAGGGGATTTTGTCCTAGGGGCTTTTGTCCGGATACCCATTTTATGCGATATGCGGCATATCGTAAATGCGCAGTAACGTAAAGCAGCTGTCCCCGCCAATTTTTGTACTCCCCACCAAAAAATCCCCTTCCCCAAAAATGTGACTGGCTATGTGTCTAGTAACAAGCTGGCAGGTTTGATATTTACCTACCTAATTACCTACCTGTGACGTGTGTGATGTTTTTATGCACAGGTGAGCGATGTTATGAGTGCTCAGGTATGTTATCAACTGACGACACCTGTTGCCTGGCTCTTGGTCGCACCTATCACCGATACTGCTTCAACTGCACTATCTGCAGTATGTCTCTTATTCATTGTCTCATTTGCACATAGCTCAATGCTTTTACACTTTTTTTTATTTTCACATATCTCTACTGTCTGTTTTTATCTGTGTGTTTTCCTAAATAAACTGATGATGATGATGATGATGATGATGATGATGATGATGATGATGATGATGATGATGATGATGATGATGATGATGATGATGATGATGATGATGATGATGATGATGATGATGATGATGATGATGATGATGATGATGATGATGATGATATCCTTTCCAAAAGTCCTCAAACCGAAACTTTTGGGAACCTGGCCGAATTTGCAGTAAATCTGAAAAAAAATATCCGGTTGGTTTACTAATAATCAACGGACTGTTATTGCGAATGCGTTCAACAATAAAGGTACTCTGTTACCTTATCATTATTAAATAATGATGGTGACGACAGGTACTGTAGAAACCGATGTTGTAACACCGATATTAATGAAAATAATAATAATAATTTTATTTAGGCCTACTAGATTGTCTACAGTCATTGCACGTTTTCTTTAACCGGTCAATAAAACGGTTTACATTGTTGAACATGTGCATTGTTTAACTTGTTTTTCCTTTAAACTTTTTAACCTTTCCGCTGTCGGTTTGCTTTGTGAAATGTTTATGCCGGTTTCGTTTGTTTTTCTGTAGAAAGTAGACTACAAGGAAGAAAATTTTACTGCGTTAATCAGCAATTTTACTGCGAGAATGACTACACGGTAAGTTTCAATAATTGACTTGCTCTACTAAGACATAATATATGACCTTGAACGCCCTTGTATTAGGCCTATTGTACGATAGTCTCTTTGCTATTGCAGTAGCGTTCGAAAGGATTTTTTATTCTGATAAAATAATATACCAGTAAACCAGGGCTACTCAATCAAACTTGTAACTAAATAAATTAAACTTAATACTGTGTTACATTATGCATGGCTTCGATAAGGATAAGGTAGTAGGCCTATACGTTAACAAATATTATATGGAAAAATTATATCAACAATTTTCTGCTTTTATTCAATATGATGGTAATAAATCTATAATAATCACATACTTGTAGCCTATTAATATAATATACTTGTAGGGCCTACAGTACATATGTATTTTCAGGGCAGAGCTTCAATTTACCTACCCGGGAGGGATGAAAGGCTAAGTTGACCTAGGTGACTGGTTACGCACCGAGATTTACCCGCCCATAGACGGTCACACATCTAAGTACTAAACCGGCACTGCGCGGTCGGGAGTCGAACTCGCGACCTATTGATCACAAGTTCGACGCCTTAACCACTAAACCACCAAACCACCTTACTTTTCACGAATTCATGACCGTGTGCTGTCCGAGTGTAAGTCAAGTTACCGACTGCACTCAGTGGAAAAACGCCGATAGCCATTAACCGTGTCTTGTCATTTAGACTGCGAAGTACGATGCTCATAACTGCGATACGATTGAGACTAATACTATACTCTGTGAAAAAAATCAGCCTAAAAATTTTACCGCACGATGCACGTAGTGAGTGCAAAGCGGTGCAAAGCGCGGTATTGTTATGCTAAAGGTTAAAGGTTAAAGGTCCGGGTATTTATATACCACCGCTTTCTGGGAAACCAGAACAGCAGCGGTTGACAATTCGAGGTGGCGTACTGGCCAGCATTAGCAGTAGGCTGTGCAGCGCAATTAGCGACCGCCCCTGGCCCTAACGAACGGACTTAGGACCCGCAGTCTGCAGCTACATGTAGACTTGACCTTGACCTTGATTCAACCCGCATCCAATTGGATGCATTGGGCCACTCTCCGACGCCATTCTGGTCTGTCAAGAGCTGCCACCTCTGCTTCTTCCCAGGTGAGCGTCATCTTTCGCAGATCTTTCTTGACTGTGCCTATCCAGTTAGCTCTTGGTCGACCTAGTCCTCTCTTGAAACCTGGAACCTCTCAGAACGCGACCCAGCCAGCGCAGTCGTCTTTCTCTGAGTATGTTTTCCATGCTATGCTGTCCTGTTCTAGTCCTGACAGACCCACCTAATGTTGTATGTCTGTCCGTCCGTCCGTCCGTCTGTCTGTGACGGTGAGGTACCGTGGTCTTATGGGTTGGGTTACCTGCAATGTAATTACTCGGGTAATAACCACCTACAGATTCGCACTTCCGAGACTCAAGAACGGCACTCTAGTCCAAGTGGACATCCTAAAATTATTAGCTCAAATTAAACTATATAGACAACTGAACTAGCCAAGAAGACCAACCCAATGCGGCTACAATGTATACAATTTTATGCCACGCTGCGATATCAACACAACAGTGCTAATCAACTAGGTCAACTCAGCCTTCCATCCCTACGAGGTAGGTAAATCGAATACCGGCCTCTGGCTGGGGTTAAGGCGGGGTGGGTGTGTTCACTTATGTCGGGTGGCAAGTAGCACCGTGTGATCCCATGGTGAGTGGCATCCCGTAGCTCTGGAGTTTCATTAAGAGCTCTGTTCTTCTTAGCTAGCAGCCTACAGTGTCGTTTGCTAGATAATTTCAACATTTAATGTTATACAGCCTTGACGTTTGAACTATTTTTCCTCCTTCAGCGTCGTGCGACCCGTGCCGTCCGCATGGCCTTCGGCGGCCTTGAATTCGGCTACGGGTTCTGCGCGTTAAGTATGTGACACTGGTCACGTGACCATGTGACAACTGAGTAACTAGCTAAGAATGTGAATAACGCTGCAGCTTGCACGCACCTGTTAGGTTATGATAAATCAATTTGGACTCAGGACGCATTGAGTAAATAGAACATCGTACATCATGACAAGAATGAAATACGTCGGTGTACTGGCGTGCAAGTATAATGTGAATGTCGCCCATTAATCGGTGCCCCTCCAACTAGAAGGCCACAGTCATTACGCATTGCGTTCTGTCCGTCCGTACGTCTGTTTGTCAGTCTCTCTTGTCCAGGCTTCTGTAACTCGTGAATTAAGGCCAGAGGTAGGCCTAAACTTCGATTTCGTACGCGGGTTTCTTGTGGCACGTTCAAATTTGTATAGCTGTTTCGATACTTTTAACCCTTTACACCGACCCTGAACGCTGCAATGCATAGCGTTACAGAGAGACAGACAGACAGACAGACAGACAGACGATATTACGATGCCAAGAGCCGATCATACTGCGTGCAGTACGATCGGCTAAACATTGAAATTTTAGGGAGGGCCTCATATCGTGTTGAACGTAATGTTGAACATACATGACGTGTTATTTAAATGATTTGCTATGCAACTGCTGAGTTTGCGGTATGGTGAAATCGGTTGTCTTAATGGCAGTCTTTCATCATTGACCTGTATACAGTATATTACAGAACTCAGTGCGGTCTCTCATTCGTTTGTTGGTTGGTCCGATCAAATAGTTCGATAACTTTCGCCAGTATCTGTGATGACGCTGACTGTAAACTGTTCGCGCGAATTACCGGCGACGGTCAACACCTGATGTATCCTCCGCTCCTCCCTTCTGAACGCGAGCACCAGGATTATGTGACTGTATGTACACTCTTCGTCAACGCAGCCACAACTTTCAACTTCCTGATCGCACATCAGTCCTCAGAGACAAAAACTTTTTTATGAGAATGTTATACAGTGACTCTCTTTTGGTAATTCTACTTAACTTTGTTGTTTCTTTGTAACAACGGCTTGTCTGTTATTTTATTAAACTTGCATCATGATGATGAATGATGATGATGGTGGTGATTGTTTGTATAAAGTACGTTGGGTTTGGACTCTACGCTGACAAGTGCTTCGTCTGTCGAGATGTCATCACTGATCGCGTAAGTCGCGTCTCCTGATTATTATAACAGGCCTATACAGTACAATGTTCTTCTTTGTTTGTTTTTGTGCTTCTTTCGATTCTTCGTTCATTCATTCATTCATTCTTTCATTCGTAGAAAACTAGAATCAGGATTTGCGAGAAATACTAGCC
>Ga0209681_1000265_pt1 | contig 13575 bp, 6 predicted proteins | sample WorMetLIZISLAND2_3_FD_187416 | JGI IMG/M metagenome (GOLD analysis project Ga0209681, IMG submission 187416) | Marine gutless worms symbiont microbial communities from Max Planck institute for Marine Microbiology, Germany - Olavius clavatus LIZARD... ... | reverse complement strand
GCATGAATGACCAGAACGCTGATTGGTTGTCCACCAACGGAAGAACGGCAAAAAATAGGATTCGATCCTATTTGCTACGGAATGGCAGTTACGGCGCAATGGCAGGTGGAAACGGCAACAGCACAATCGAATTTTTCACGTAAACAACGTAATTCTTACGGCGCTTACGTAATTTTTACGGAATTTGTGTAATGGCAACGGCGAAATGGCAACGGCAGAACGGCAATGGAATGGTGGAAACCAGGCATAAGTTAGCTTTAATGTCAAATGAAAAACAGTTCGTTAATGTATTGTACCTGCTGAAGTAGTTACTAGCAGAGCTGAATTTCTATTTGTCTGCAGATGATTATCGATTGTCTTTCTGTAGCAGACTGTTCAGTCATTTGATACTGTTGGTTGGGCTTCAGGAAGGGCATCTGGTCTGTAAAAAGTTTTACTTCAGCAATTCCCAAAAGTTCATTTTTTGGAGACTAGCGTGACTTACAATAACTTTGTATAGACCAAGTAGTGGTTTCTGGAGTAGACAAACTTTACTTGACTAAGTAATTCATGTTACTGTAGTTCTGCTAACAGTGATATCATTGCTTTGCTTTGTAGGTACAGTGATTGGTGCCGTCATCATGGAGGGCTTCTATGTTGTTTTTGATAGACAGAACCAACGTCTTGGATTTGCACAGACAGCGTGTCATAGTGTGACAGGCTCATATGATGTTGTATCACATGTTGAAGGCCCCTTCTACACTTCGGGTTTGTTGCATTGTTTAATTTCTTCTGTACTCTGTGTAAAGGTAATGTTTGAGTCAGAGCTGATTCATAGGAGTCAGCAGTGGAGGTTACTTGGTTACAAACCTGGTGTAATCTGCCATGTCTTTCTGCCAGGCCTACAGTACTTTGCAGTAGCAAAGCATCATTGCCATTTGAACCATGATAAATTATGCTAGTTGCTGACAGAGGCAGAGGCCTGTCTGCGGAAATGTAACAACTTTCCTGGAGTTGTTACAAGACAAGAGTCAGACCCGCAAAGTCAATCGCATGTAAGTCTGATGACGTAACTATTACACCAAGGTGACTATAATAACTCAGTATTTAGCAATAATGATGCCATTTTCTTAGCTGGCCAGTTCTCAGAACTTACTTGATGAATCTAGTGCAGCAGCAGGCAGACCCAAGGAAGCCATAAACCGGCAAGTTTGCGTAGATATAAACATGCCATGAATTTTGAGAATATTTAAAGCAATAATGTGATGTTGTAGTTGATACTGCAAGCTGCGGCTATGCAAGGTCGTTGGTTCATCAGACTGTTGCAGTAACAGCAGCCTATGTCGTGATGTCAATATGTGGCACCTGTCTGCTCATTATATTCAGCGTATACATTTATCGAAGAATTGCACGGGCTTGCAGTGGTAGACGGCATGCACAGTCGGACGACAGCAGCCTGATTGACAGGCCGTAGTATTATTGACATGGGGGTTACACTTAAATGTATTTATTTGACTATCGGACTAACGGGCTATATCTGACCACTAACCCTAGGCTAGGCCATTAGTCTGTTAGCTTGATAGCCCGATATAGTCCGATGCATTGTTAAGTGTAGCCACTGACGTGGTGTTCATATCATCAATATGTTCTGTTTGATATTGATAAAAAACCTTCGGTGTTTAATTTGTGCTCTTTTGTTTGCTGCTCCACTTTTTAGGCAAGTGTTCTAAATATTTTTCTCTGTTACTGGCCGAATGTTCTAGTTATTTTTTTTGTCTGTTAACAAGTTCATGTCGGATCCAGGCACGGGTGGACCATGCGGCCGCCCTCCCTCATTGTTCAAAAGCTGGAGCTGGTTATGGGCTATGAGAAGCAGTCCCCCTCGGACATAGGGGTGAGCTATCATATTCCTCAACTTTTGGCCCCTCTTTTGTATGAAAGTGGACAAAAGGCTTTCAGCTTCAGGAGGCTAACCCTCTTGACCCCACTAGGCGCTCTGCCCCTGGACTCCACTGGGGGCTGTACCCCAGACCCCCGTTATAGGCTCACGCTCATCATGGTCTGCCCCCTTCGGAAATCCTTAATCCACACCTGAACAAGTTGCAGTATTCTACCGAGACTAGGTCTTTTGTTATGAGACCATATCGGTATATTTTAGTGATAGTTTAACCTGATGTTTTTTGTAAGAGTTACGTGTTAATGGCAGTGGCCTTATCAGACACTTTAGTGAATGCTCAATTTATTGTGTCTTAGATGTGAACTGTTAACTGATGATTGCCTGTGTTGTTACGTGTTGATACCTGACATTTCTCAAGTTCAGTTGTGAGAATAATGAGATAGTTAATGTACAGAAATATACGAGGGTCGTTCCATAAATAAGTTCCAAACGGCGCCATTCCATCAGTTCTTAAAATAGGAAAAATCCGAAATATAGGTTTTGTAGGGAATTTAATTCTGAACATACAACTTTTCTCAGTGATGATGTCATTATTGTGACGTCATCTGACAGAATACAGATCTGTGTGTCATTTTCTCCATCAGTTTACCTTCGTAACTCACAAGTGATAAACAACATACGAACGACAGAAAACAAGAAAACGTTTAACACTTTAATGTTATAACACTGATGTTTCAAGTCTCAACATATTGTCCAAGTTCATTCAAACATTTGTTCCATCTGTCAACAAGCTTCTGAAGCCCGATGCAAAGAACGATGCTGGCTGCTGTCCAAGCCACAGACAAACGACTGATTGCACCTCGGTATCTGGTGGGACAAAATTATGTTTGAACGAACTTGGACGATATGTTGAAAAATGAAACACCAGGGTTATAGCATTTAATGACGTAATATTAATGCGTTAAGCTTTTTCATATTTGGCTATCGTTCGTATGCTGAGTTCTGAGTTACGATAGTAAACTGATGGAGAAAAATAAGACACATTTTATTCTCAGATGACGTCACAATAATGACGTCATCACTGAGAAAAGTTGTGTGTATGTTCAGAATTAAATTCCCTACAAAACCTATTATTTTGGATTTTTCCTATTTTAAGAACTGATGGAATGGCGCCGTTTGGAACTTATTTATGGAACGACCCTCGTATTTTTGCTAGAATTAGGTTTGACAGGATTTCAGAATTTTATTTCTAAATCATTAATGTGCCTTGCACTGAATTTGCTGTTGTTAATTCTTTATGGAAGGTTGTTAGTGTAAATGTAAAAAGACTAGTTTATACATGTTAATGGCGACATCCAGTGTTCACACATAGAGAATTGCAGCCACTTGCTCATCAAAACAGCAAAAATCATAATCATTGTCACATCACCTAGGTGTAAGTGTGCTGCTGAATAATATCACGTTTTTAATGATCTTTGCTGTTTTTTGATGTGCATGTTGCTGCAATTCACTATTAATGTGCATAAAGACTAGTTTTTGGCACTTTTTGTTTGCTGTTTTACTACTGCAGAAGTGGGTTTTGGTAACTAATTCAGTTAGTTGTTATAGCTGTATAAAATAATAGAGAAATGGCATTATTTCTGTTTTCAGTCCGATATCTGATATTACCATGGTTGTCATCTACATCAATTTCATATAAACAAGAACATGTTCTGTGGAGCACAGTATCTGTCCCATTGTTGCAGGTTGACCTGTTTTCGAGATATTAAGCCTCAAATATATCTGAATGGTGACACCTTAACCTTCATGACGTCATTGGTCATGTGGCCATTCGATTCGATATGTATGGTTTCCTACAGGTGCTACATTGGAACTGACACTATTTAATAAGTATTTTGTGATATTAAGGCTCAGATGTATTGGGGTCATGACCTTGACCTATTAAGGTCATGTGAGGTCAACAGATGTGACCATTTGGCTTGCACTATGTGGTTTCCTACAGGTGGTCTGTTGATACGTCTTCCAGTCTGGTACGGTTACTGAGATATTTTGATGTGCATGTCCAATTTCAAGCCAGGCCTGCATATTCTTGTATATAATAATAGTAATAATAATACAATTTGTAAGGCACCATAATATGACAGTGAATATTACAAGGGCGCCTTACAAAAAATTTAAAAAACGACCATAAAGTATGTTGTGCATATGCTGTTGTATCATGTGAGTGGGTTGTAGGAGGTCAAAATAACCACATATTTGGAACTCCAAAAATGGGCCAAATTTTGGCAGTGTTGGGGTCTGAAAATGTTGCAGTTTTTACTGCAAAAGGCACATCCCGTCATGAATTATTGTCGTTTAAACCATTTTGCATGAAAATTGTGTGAGGGATCTGGCCTCCCGGTTGGTTGGGGAAAAATAGTCAGAGATCATATATTTTGCGTATTCTTTCAGAAGCCCCGCTGACCAAATGTCACCGAATTTGGTTTGCCGGTTTAATTTTGTGTAGGGTCGAATTTCGGCCAAGTCACCATTACAATGATACTGTTAACGTTTTGTTGTCCGTTTTTGATGTAACTAGATAAATTGTCCCTTTACCAGAAATACAGTGCAAAAACAAATACAGTACCAGAATAATTGTTGAAACTATTTTTAGTAGAGGCCTTATGTGTAATGTTGAGTATATTAATGGAGGATATTTTTATAATAGTACTTAGTACTACTTTGTACTGTTGTACACACCTTTTTGATATTGTTGTCAGTGCATTATAATCTTATATAATATATGCATCATTGTTCAGTCAAGATTTGTGTATATTTTTGTGACAATACTTACACTATTGCGGTGCATGCTGAATAGCATTAATGTTAAATCATTATTTTTGTAGCAAATCTGAACTAGTGCCATATCTTATGAGGCATTGAGTGTTTTTGTTCCGTTCGTGGTGATTTTTTGTTTTATTTGTACGACTGCTACGTATGACGGATATAGTGTTTTAATGCAATAATTATGCATACAGTGCATATTATGTTTCACTCATTGTAAATGTTTCACAAACTGCTGACTTACTGATGTTGCTATTTAGAGGTACATGTACTATTTTCAGTATTAATAAAGCTTGTATATGGTGATAATGGTTGTGAATATTCTGCAGCTGTAGACACTAACCTGTAGTGTATAGCAAAACTGTGAAAACTCTGATGATAACTAAGAAGAGTATTTTTTGCTTTCATCATCTGACTATGTTTAGGTTTAAGTGAATTAACCAAAATGTAAGCTTATGAGAATATTTTGAATTAAAATTTCACACATTAACAGCTGATTCATTATCAGGAAGTCTGTACACAGTTCTGATCCAAGGAAAGTTTGGCACAACTGGGAAACAGTTGACCAGTTAAATTAAAAATGCATGCACTAGTACTAGTATTACTAAGGCAAACTGATGAAACTTTTGCATAATTTGATGAATTTACAACTAAACAGCTGATCTATATTCAACTTCATACAAATTATCAACAAGTTATTTTCATTCATTCCTTCATTTCTGTAATGTGAACATGGACAGCTCTAAGATACAGAGCACATGAACACGCTTGTAACAAACAGGTTTATTTCAGATTAATTACAAACAAAAAAAACATACAACAGTCATGCTAAAACATATTAATCATCTATATAACAGTTTCTCATTCATTCGCAACACTGCAAAATATTTACAGCATTAAATGGAAACTATCATGAACAAGAAGCTCAGCTGTTGCTGTGATATCCGATCGTACTGCGAACAATGTAGGGTATATGTAGAAAAGACCTGCTGTCTATAGAGTAGCTGGGCAATGCAATTCAATCAGTTATATGTTATGAATACAAACTCAATCCACTCAAGTTCATGATGTTGATCTTCTCAAGTTCTCAACAGTAAGTAATGCGCTATAAACCAGTGCACACATGGTTTTCTTTTGCTGGAAAAGTAACGTTTGCGTTTTCTTCGAGTTGTTTTTTCCGGAACTTTGTGGCTAAACGATACGTACTACAGCAAAAGTGTCTGAAGTGAGAAATAGGAAGTTGCCTGCTAGGAACATGCTGGTATAATTTTTAGTGCAGTACACTGACCCTTAGAGCCAGAATGCACTGGGTCACAGACAGGCAGAAAGATGTATACCACTTTATATAGACAGCTTAACTGCCAACATTTTTGTATTGTGGTTGTACATCAGCATTGACAAATCAGTAGCGAGAGTTAATCCCTGTACAATATTAGAATGAAATGTATTAATAAGTTCTTTAATATTTAGCCTTCTAACTGTAAATACAATCGTCGTCGTCGTCATTCAATGCCTTCCTCCATATGAAGGGTTGGCAGCGCGTAGGATTACTCTCCAACGATTTCGATGCTCAGTCGATCTTGCTGCCTCAGTAATCGTCAGCCCTCTCTATTCGATGATGTCGTCTGTCCAGAGTCTGCGTTGTCGACCACGACTTCTGTTTCCTAATAAGTACCAGCAAACAACAACGTAGGTACAACAATGGCTCATAAATAATTATAATTATAGTGCAGTAAAAAGGAATAAATCAACAATAAATAGTAAGAAAACTGTCGTGTTGGAGTTGGCTTCGTCTGTCACAATGACAAGACTACTGACGACTGTCGCCACGAGAAGGCCTCCAACATGACAGTCACAAAAGAAGTGAACCATTATGAATCTAAGTCACGATATGAAATCAACCATTGTGAATTTCAGCTCAAGTGACTTGCTCAGTGATGATGCTCAGCAATAAATGTTGGATACGTTGTCTAATGCTGCATCATGTAATATAACTAGTCAACTGCCATAATACAGAACATTGCTACACATACATAGGTGCAACAGAGTTAAAGAGACATTTTTTGACAACTAGAATAGATAACTAAACATGTGTATGTAAGCATATAATAAAGGCCGTTAGCACTATGTCAGCGGGACCGGGACGGGATCCGGACACAAATGTACGGGAGTGGAACGGACGCGGGAGAGTTTCTAGCAGTAATGGGCGGGCGTGGGACAGTATAACTTGTCCCGTGCAACACTCTAATGCACAACTCAGTGGCATTCAGCACGAGTTGTAGACATTGAAGATTCTTGTACGAAATTTTGCTACTGAGTTTGAAATGACAATATGACAGACTTGTGGTCTGTGAAGTACGATTCTACTGTAAAGCACTTAACAACATCTTGAGGCAGTGTTGTATACACGTGATCTAGTGCTGAACCATAGTCAGTTGATACGCCTTGAACAAGCTGTCGATAAATCGGAAAAATTGCTGACATGACATTTTTTGTAGGCTGGTCAAACCAGTCCAGATTGAAATCACCAAGAATGACAGTATGCTGTTCCATAGATGGATCATCACACTTGACTCTGGACAATTCTGACAACATGTGTGACATCGCTTGGGAAAAATGTGTCATATTAGTATTTGGAGGCTTGTAAACGCAGGCAACCTGAAGTAGCAGCTTCGAATGAACTGCAACAATTGTGAATATGCACTCTGCAGTTCCGTTGGAATTATGCAATGTAAGCGGTTGTTCATTGAATGGTTCTGGCAGCTTTGAATACAGTGCAAGACCATAGTGTGATCTGTGCGTATTTTGCGATACGTCGTGAAATAAGACAGCGTGAAAGTCATCGATAGCATAGAAATCTGGATTATCAGCTGGTGAAGTGCGAGTTTCACAAAAGAGAAGTAGGTCACAAGCCTGCAGAAAGTGGTCTTCTCGAACGCAGTCTATATGCTTGTGAAGCGACCTCGTGTTGAGGAAGCCAATTTGATAGTATGTTGACGAATGCAAGTAAGGCTGATATACTGAGAGGGACATTTGCCGTTCCGATCGCAGTTTTGACATTTCACTGACGACTTTTTCACTGACATGAATTTTGTCAGCACACAAGTTCAATATGAATAGACCATCCAGTGTTCTGACACGACTAAGACCCACATAATGCGTATGGGCCTCCTTGCGCAAAGTTGTGAAATCGACCACAACTTGGTCAAGAGTGTCACCTTGACATCTGTGAATGGTTTTAGCTGCAGACTGACGCACAGGAAATTGCTTTCGCATCACCTGTGAAGACTGACTTCTGCCAACTTGGAATTGTCGACAGAGTGGTTGAATAGGTGTCCAAGATCGATCTATACCACATCTGTACAGAGCTGCATGGTCAGCCCGCATTTGTGAACCAATGGTAATGTTATCAAATTTGATCCAAATGAAACCCGAAGCAGTATGATTATCTGAAGCAACATGAATTTTCTGCAAAATGCCACCTGCTCCATTGGCCAAACCATCTGAAATGTTAACATTAACTGAAATTTCGTACCTGCAGCCAACTGGAAGTGGAATTCTCCGAGGAAGTTGCATCGTTTTTCGCACATCTTCTGGTATCATAGTGAGAATATGATTGGCCATGTCGTCTGAAACAGAACCAATGACGGAATCCACTGAAGTAGCAATAACTTTATGAAGTTTACATCTGTCATAGACTTGACTGTTGTGTTGTTCAACCTGTGCATTAGTGCGAAATAAGTGCTGTGCTGAAGTCGGATAGTCAGGTGCATCCAATGAAATCACACGAGTCTGCAAAGTTTGAATATCTTCACTCGTTTGATTACCTTCTCGAAGTCTGTTCAAAAGCTCAGCAAATGGTACACAGTCCTGTTGACGCATAATCTTGGTCAACTCGAACATCGTAAACAGCTGTGACCACACGTTTGGTGCCAGTACATTGTACTGTACCGCATTAGTTTTCGCCTGATTAAAGTCCTCAAAAATGAAGCCATCCATGACGGGACTAAGCTGATAGAAATCACCAAAGGCAACAACTGAAGCTCCCCCAAATGGTTTGGCAATATTGTTAACTTCTTGAAGCCGCTGATCAACGAAGGAGAATAGTCTATGGCCAACCATAGAAATTTCGTCAATCAGCCACAGTTTGATGTGACCAATTTGACTCCGTAATGAATTAAGAGATTCATAATCGAGTCTCTGATACATCAGACTCTGATTTGCAGGCACATGAAGTACGCTGTGAATTGTCCCGCCACCGGCAAGAAATGCGGCCTTGCCGGTTGGAGCCAACGTCGTTGTCCAATGTTGCTGAAAATCAATACCAGATCGAGATCTGAAGTATCGTTCGGCAGACTCACGAAGAGCCTTCAGCAAGTAGCTCTTTCCGGTTCCGGCACCTCCGGAGACAAATTTGTACACCGGTTCAGATGAAGTCTTTAGATGGCACATTGTGTCATAGACAAATGTCATCTGTTGACAATTCAGTGATTTCATCAAAGTGAAATATTCACTCTCTGGCATATCATACCTGACAGTATCAGCATCCAACGAGTTAACTCGGCCCAATCCAAGGTCGATGGCTAAATCAAAGTCTCGACTTTGACCGTGAAGATCAGGATGAATTGCACCATGAAGTTCAGACTCATGGACACCAGCAGCTTGAGCACTAGTGTCCGAATGCAATAAGCCAGGTGCCAGGAAGTCCCACTGGTGTTCAAGTTGAACTGTTGCAAGAGTTTCTTGCGCAGTAACAACTGCATGAGCAAAAGGCTCATATGTCTGAATCAGTTGTAACAACTGCAGTTTGATAGATTCATAGTGTTGAACATAGCTTTCAAATCCACCATATAGATCCACATGCTCATTTCTCCAACGAGTAAACAGCATGAGTTTCTCTCTGGCATATTTCTCAGCATCAACAAGAGGACTGAAGTTAACGTAACGGATAATTCTGCCAACTCTGCGCCGCTTTGGTGCAGTTGCAGGTTGTGAAGAGTTCAGCCGTGAATTATTGTCATCATCAAATTCATCATCAGAATTTGAGTGATGGCAACCAATACACATTCCATCATAGTACGAAATATAGTCAGCAAGACATACGTCTTCAAGCACTGGTGGACGGCTGACATATCGAGTGATCTGATTACTCTCAGCTACTTCTGCATCATCTGGCAGCAAATCAATTCCTGATTTCAGCAGATATACGCGATCTTGCGGAGGACTAGTGTTGATAAACACGACTTGACGTGAGGAACGTTTAAGTGGCAGTTGAAGTAGCAGGTACACTGCTTCTTGTGCTGACATTTCAACATTATTCAAGAATTTGTTGCCGATATGACGAACTTGTTGTTTCAAGTTGAGATTACCTTGTTTGGCCTCACTGCATGCACTGCGAAGTAGATCACTCATGCCGCGCTCACCTTTAGCAACATACGAAGTGATGTACGACGCACAAGCATAGACATCCAGAATGAACTGAATGTCCATGTTTGCTCTCCAAGCTCTGAGGCAATGAACATTATAACTGTTGACTCTAACCTCACTTGGAGATCGTTTCAGGAAGATGGTTGAAGTTTTGAGACTTGACCTGATAGCAAGAATATAGCCGTCCATATCGACATTGAGAGATGATAGAAATTCATCCAGTGTCAGGCATTCAGCATCGGGTTTGAACTTGGAAAGTTCTGACTTTATTCGAGTGAAGTTTTCGTTGTGACGTTTCATTTCAGTTGTGTCATCAGTGTGAAATGGTTCAAGTATTTGAGTTTCTTGCATAGGCAGTTTTGGAAAATCGAACCTGCATACAGTACGTTTCCTGAACTGCTTCTTGCAGGTTCTGGTATGCTTATGAACTTGGAAGTTGACATATTCGTCAATATCGATGTCATTCCATGTGCACTGACATGTTAAGACTTTGTCAATGTAAGCTATGACATCATCCGTGCTGTCAACACCGTACACTGGCACGTCCGAAATCCACAATAAGCAATGCATGTGTGGACTGCCTCTGTGCTGAAATTCGATCCTGTACCAGAAATCTACCAAATGTCCAAATGGGCTGACATCAGATTTCAAGAACATATTGAAAAACTGATGAGTACAGTAATCGAAATGACGTGCAGCAGTTACAGGATCAGAGCTGATCAACCGACATTTGGTTGACCAGCTCATATTAGTGACTTCATCATCGGACAGAGTAACATTGTCAACAATTTGTGACAGCATCTGCAGCAAGTGAATCCATCGCGTTTCTGCAGCACTGAGAGTCAGAAAAAGGTTTGCAGGTCCAAGTTGACGTATCATCGCATACAAGTCTTTTTGGGCTTTCTCCCAATAAGGAGGTGACCCACGAATTTCTTTTAGGATGCGATAACCATCATCAAACTTTACCAATTTTTCAATAGCATCGGCACCTCGCAGCTGACCTGCTGTATACATCGTGTGTCCAGTTTTGTGCTTGCGCACAGCGATACTGACTTTGCCTGTTATGGCTTCCATTTGACAACGCTTGACTTTATAGAACAGGTTATCGACGCACGATGCAACTCGACGATCTCGACGTCTAAGTTCAGATTTGATGATATCCGAGTAGTGTATTTGAACCGGACGAGACTGAGGTCTTGCACATCCCCAAAATATATTGGGGAAGGCCAGCTCCTCTGAATAACGATCAAGAAATATACTGACAGGTTTGTTACGTTCGGCAGGAGCAAACGAATGAATTTTGTCAGAGTGACCACTGTCTATATGACCATAAACAGACTGACGTTCTCCAGCCTCGACGAAGTCAGGTGAAGTAAACAGCGTATCAAATACGCCTGCCCTTTCTATGTGAGCATCAGTGACTTCATTCCATGACTCATCATCATCAGCACCAACTGCAGTTGTCACGTCTGACTCTGTAAAGCCTGTCTGCAATGATACAGTATCACTACTACACGGTAGTACAACATCTGAAGTAGAGACATCCATGACGTTATCAGTGACGTCAGTATGAAGTGATTCCAGTGTTGAAGTACTGAACGAAATGTTTTCCTTTTGAAATAACTCACCATGTTGAACTAAATACATCCCAACTTGACGTAAACATTCAGGTCGAATGTTAGCAGTAAGAAATGCGTGTTGATATTGAGACTTGCGTTTCAACTTGACAGCAATAGTCTCCATATTTGAACTAGTGCGAGGCAAAGTGCTAACGGTTGTTGAAACATCTGCTGGCACGCAGACTACATTGCCATGAATACGTAGCTGCCTACCAACTGCAGCTTCGTGTATCTGCATGAATGCAAGACGAGGTGAAATCATCCTCCACTCTGCAACATTCAAAGTAGGAAGATGTGAAGGAATATCTGGAAATTGTAGGTTATTGGCCAGAGAACACGGAGGAATTTTATCTTGACGTAAATATCTGTTACAGGTTAGACATATATACTCAACACCATCTGGACTCATGGTATCGAGTAAAACGGTTTGAAGTTTAGACAAATTGAGTAATCTTAAGCTAGCAGCTTTCTGAACACTGTGCTTGTAGAAAAGCTAATCGCACGAAGTGCACACATAAGTTGGAGCATTTGACACAATACAGTGAAATTGTACAATTAGGTTATCTATTGTATTGCACTGTCGACAAATATTTTTTCTGATTCCAGTTAGCACATTTTCTCTCAATCTGACTTCTTCATCTTGACGTGCAGTTTTACGTGCTAAAGTATTAGCTGATCTCTCACGAGATTTGACTTGTTCATCTTTACGTGCAGTTTGATGTGCTTTAGCATCACGTGATCTCTCACGAGATCTGATTTGTTCATCTAGGCGTGCAGCTTTACGTGCTGAAGTATTATCCGATCTCTCACGAGATCTGACTTGTTCATCTTTACGAGCAGTTTGACGTGCTTTAGCATCACGTGATCTCTCACGAGATCTGACTTGTTCATCTTGGCGTGCAGTTTTACGTGCTATAGTGTCACGTGACTGTTCTGTACTCTTGAACTGCTTGTTTTCACGAGCAGTTTGATGAGAAATCCTGTCATGCTCCCTCTCTTGAACTCTGTAAGAAGTACTTTGTCGCAATTTAGCCATTCGCTCTCTTCCTGTGTGCACTGTAACTTTGACAGAGTTGACATACAAACATTTTGCAAGAGAGCAGCAATTTAGCTGCGACAATTTCACTGCATGCACAGAACGACTAACACTACAGAACGCAGGTAGAACTGGCTTTAGTTGCCACTCTCTAAATCCACTACTAGTAGTAGGGATGTTACAATGATGATCATACTGACGTATTACCAAGTGAAGTATAGAAGTGAGATCAGTAGGAAGTGAAGTATTAATAACATCAGAATGTGACCCGAGTGATTTGAGTTCCTGTTGTTTCAGTTTTGACCAGTCGAGAAGATGGTGTAGTACACCAAACGAAATGTAACGAGTGAACTCAAAATCAGCTTGACCTGCAAAATAACAAATAAACCATGCAATATATCAAAACTTAATATTTATCCATAATTAAACTTTCTGGTAGTATCAAGAGCCAGTAGGCAACACATCTGAGAGCTAGGCTACGTCCTTCATCTCCTTTGGTGTCTGCATATGGAGTCATCACTTATCTTTAGCTGCAGTGTTCACTTTTCTAAGTTTCTTGTACATAACTAACTTACACAATCGGAAATGGAACACAATGCTGTGATGTGAAGGAACTTGTCTTCATAGTTAAATTAATACTACCAGATTATAGTCACAAAAACGTGTAATAAAAACGACCAAACCATAATTTGCAAAAATGCAATTCTATGCAGTTCATACAATTTTTTCTCCTGTTTGTGCAATCGACAACAACCATGAGCTACATATATAATAAAACAGAAAGCTACGCAGCT
>Ga0209681_1000264_pt1 | contig 13578 bp, 10 predicted proteins | sample WorMetLIZISLAND2_3_FD_187416 | JGI IMG/M metagenome (GOLD analysis project Ga0209681, IMG submission 187416) | Marine gutless worms symbiont microbial communities from Max Planck institute for Marine Microbiology, Germany - Olavius clavatus LIZARD... ... | reverse complement strand
GGGTGAGCCCGGCAAAGCAATTTTGTAGGTTAGCATAGCAGAATTTTTTGGGCGCTGTCGAAATATTTTTTGGGCAAAGATGGCTCAGCCCCCCCCTAGAAAAAATTGGCCCGTGTGCATATGCACCCGTCCAGTGGTTTTCCGCATCGGCCAATTTAAAGTTGTCCTTGAACAAAATTATTGTGCGATCTATGGTAAAGGATTGAACAGACACTACGTTGGACAGAACATAGCTCATCTTGTATGATATAATAACCAACAAACCAAATTAACTGACTGGATGGAATGTAATCTGACCTGTTGTCATACAAGGCAAGTTGACTCTGACGTGTTGGGTGATCAAATACTTCGTGTCTAGTGTCGTGTGCCGGCTCATCACTGACGCCGCTGTGCTTAGTGGGTACAGAGCTGGCTCGTGATCGCGATGCTGACGGTGACCGTGATCGTTCTGAGAGTACCTGTGGCTGTACTGGTGACGTATATCCAGGTGTTGATGATGCACTACTTCTGTCAGCCAGTAATGCTGCACGATCACGTCTCTTCTTCTTCTTCTTGACAGCAACACTTGACGATAGAGGAACAAGGTGAGATGGAGGAAGTGCCACGCCTGACCGAGCATCAGCAGGCGGTGGAGAAGGAGCTGAAACAAACAATTTGTACAACTCAATTACATTAATTAGGTCACATACTGCCATTAAACTTTCATAAAATTCAGACATTAAATCACAGTCAACTCGAACGTACGATAAAAGCCCACCTAGCCGTTTGTTGGGTGGACAAAAACTCCAGTCCTATTTTTCGCCATTTGTGGACATGGTTAGGTCTTTATGCGAGGGAGGCATTGTAGTTTTGCAAAGCCATTTTCTGATTGACAATATCTCGTTACATTTCGAAGATGTTAGAAAATGAAGTTGTGAAATAGCAAAATTAAAATAAAAAATTTTTCCAGCTCAAAAATTTTAGGGGGAAGGTTTACACATGTACCAGTATACACTATACACTGTATATCACATGCAAAATCTTCGTGCAATTCCCGCACCCCTTCACAACCCTTGACAATATAAACCAAAATTCACGAAAATTTTGGCCTATTTTCGAATTTTAATCTGTACAAAGTGTTCCCAGAGGATCCATGTCTGACAGATATCTTTAGCAAAGCATTGGTCATACTGTGTTCTATTGTGACTATTGTAATACGCTATTGTAGTTTTTTATACTGTAAATTAGCGTACACTAAGCGACTCTCATGTAATGTAATGTAGCATGTGTGAAATTTTCAGGACACAATGTCCCTTAGCACCCAATATATGAGCATCCGTTGATTTTGGGCGAGTCAAAACTATGGTACTATTGTTCGCCATTTGTGGGCCAAGTTCACCAAGTTAAGAATGCATGTGAGGAAGTGATCGTAGTTTGCAATGCTGTTTTCCGACTGATGATATCTTTTTTAACATTTTGAAGATATTTTCCAATAAAGTCACACAAGAAGCTCAGCTGTTGCTGTGATATCCTATCATACTGCATGCAGCAGTATGATAGGCTAAAAAACTCATTACTGCATGACTTCTGTTTTTAACGCTATTCATTGTGACATCATCTCGACCAGTGAATAAAAATGTCAGTACAGGCACTGTTATAAGAGAAAACCAGGTACAGAGCCGGATGCTCAAAAACTACTGGCGAACAATCAAACTGGTTTCAGTTACCAGTTTAGGCTTATGAAAGGCTGGTATGCACTGAACTGGGGTACCCGACATCTCTGGACTGCCAAATATTCTAGAGGAGGGGCACCAAATTTATGACCCAAATTTATCAACGTGGGACACCAACAAACATGTGACAGTATGGTGACAACTGGCCAAGCGAGCTCCGAGATTATACACCCTCACCACGACAGAATGGCCTGTGTGGGTAACCATTGCTAAAATCACACAGCAAGAATAGCACACACTATACATAAAATGATCACATATTACAGCTAACAAAATTATCACAAACAGAGGTTGACATTTATTTTGACAAGCTAAGCATTAATACTCTCAAGTACAAAATATGACTCTCACTCAATCATTATTGCTGTAATCATGTTTTCTAGATTGTCTATATCATCTATCTACTGTATCTAGCCCTTACTTGTTCATTCTCGCTCAACTACCACTACTACCACCACCACCACTGCCAGCATTACTTAGTCTTTGATTAACTGGCCAGTTATTCCAGAGGTACTCCAGGCAAGGCTGAGTCCCCAAGGGAAAACTTTTGGAAACTGGTGGTCGGTTTTACAGGCCAGATGCCTATTCTGTCACCCGATCAACGGCATCAAAGCACTGAAGAATAATGTACAATCAACTTATGTGTAACGTGTGCTATTCTTGCTGTGTGATACAGAGAAATGCCACCAAGACAGCACACAGATGTGACTGCTCAACAATAGCACAAAATAATTGGCAGGTAAGTGAGACTAGTGATTCTACAAAATTCATTTACTTCTTACTGCTACAAGTACAATTTTTGTGAAGTCATAAGTGTAAAATATAACATCAAAAATCAGTTTGATTATAATAATTGAAAATAAACTTAAAAAGATGAAAATCATCAGACTTAATTGGTGATCTGAGTGGTGAATGATACACGATGCTAAAAATTAACATTATCCTGACAAAGACAATGAGACTATGTCGTTCACATGCTAACAGTGTAAATGCTAATAGCAACAGTGCGTGTAAAGTTGAAATGCAGCAAACATTTTGGTGGTCGAGCTGACTGTTGCTCTTGTGTTTCTTGTGGTTGTGCTATTTCCACATCAATCTCCTCCCAAACACTTTCACCGTAGTGGTCACCAACACGACTGTTTGGACGGTCATTGCTGGCAGGCTAGTCACACATCATACAATGTCAACATTTATATTCAGTATGTAAAGCATTTAGCAAAAAGTGACCTCAACAGGGCTTCGTCATTATTTTCACAACCATTAGCAATTTTGAGGTCAAAATTTTTACAGATGTACAGTCAACACTGACACACATACATACTCTGTAGCTTTTGTGCACGAATCTCGAGTTTACAGATTTTGTTCACGTTTTTATCAGCTCTGCTGACAATGTTACAAGCAAAGTTTTAGCACCAATACATCAACAGAAATGCTATAAAAATGCACCAGCTGAAAAGTGGACAAGCAAATAAATTATCAAAAAAAAACTGAATTGGTACAGTATCAAGGAACTTCAAAGCACACTGAGATCTAGAACAAACTTCAGAAGTCGGTGGCAAGCAGAAGGCAGTGGCAAGAACTGTTCAAAACATTTGCTGGCATTTGCAGGTGTGCATGGACAAGGCTGAAAACTCAACAGTTTATACAACAGATATTCAACATCACTTCAGTGAGCATAATTTAGCAGCCTAACAATTGTTTAATTACTAGTCACTCACTTTCAACACGTGTTTTTCTAGCAGCTTTCTGTGGATATTTGGCTGATAAAATAATACTTAGAAAAATTGTCAGCTGGCATGGGTAATAAAAATTGGAACAAAATCTGCAAATTCAATACACAAGATTGACAAGAACTAAAACTACAGAGTATGACTATTACTGTTGACGGTACTGCTGCAGAAATTTTGGTCTCAAAAATCCTAATGGTTGTGGAAATAATGACAAAACACTATAGAGGTCAATTTTGGGGTATCCAGTATCATTATCTGCATACTTACTGGTGTACAGTCAATGCAACAGCAACAGAACATCAGCCAGTATAGAAAAATTAAACACGCCAGCTTTGTCAAGCATTTACAGAAGATGATTTTTGCACAGACTATAGGTCTGTTGCAAAGGAGCTCATCTCCCTTGTGGCAATTTAAGCTAGTGAGGGTTAAACCCAATTAAGCACACATCCAAACTCTGCTGGATGGCCGGCTCCGTCCGTTAACAGCCAGCGCCTTTAACCAAGGTCAGTATGCTAACAGTCCAGGTAACAGGGCCTACTGTTATGCAGAACTCACTGTTTACTTGACTCTAATGTCATAACTGCGTTTTATAGCAAAGTGTTTAAAGAACGCAGAATGAGTCAATAACAATGCAATGTTACGCACAATGTTGACAGTGTCCTGTGAAGCCGCAGTTGTCACGTGCACTCTGTCAACCATCAATGTCATTCGTGGAGAGTCTATTCGTGGCGACTCTATCCCACTGTCTTGTCGACCGGCCTTTGACCGACGTCGTGGATGACTTGATGGTCTAGGAGATGCAGGCATTTCATCACGAATGTCGGTCTCATCAGCGCCAAAGTCGGACACGTCGAGGACATCAATGCTGACTGTCTGCTCTTCACCAGCTGCTCAATTATTCACAGCAACACAACTTCTCAACGTCAACGTCTGTTTAGCTACATACTAATCTCAACTTCAATGTTAAGTAAGTAAGTAGAAGGGAGTTTAGTGCCCTCCATGCGCGACACCGGACCTGAAGGGCATTACACTGTTGCTAGGCATCATGCAGGCACAATGATTCAGCAATTTAGAAAGGTTTCTTTAACTCAGGTAAAGCTGGAATATGGCCGTTACACTACTGCATGTGTTCTCAGTAAAGACAACAGTTTTTAGCGAAATGCGGAATTCTGAGCGGAGACATGGAATTTGCCCGTTTCTGCGGAATTTCTACGTTTTCACAGAATGTTGTGAAATGTGGTACTGGCCAGTGACAAAGGAACAGTGGACAGCCCCGTGAAAGCTTCCAGTCAGGCATGGGAAACTCCGTCTGTTGCAACGCTGGCTATGGAGAGGGACAACAGTTAGAAGTCAGACTACGTGACCAGAGACCAAGACAACTAACTAACTTATAATACAAGTTAGTTGTGGCAAAATTCACTGCCAGAAAGCTAATTAGCTAGCTGCTGATGCCAGTTATTCTCGGTAATCATACATAGAACTTGACACACTCAAACCAAATTAGCAGCATATTTTATTAAACATCACACATCATAATTGAATAAGTAACTTGTTTGTGATGTATTTAGCTGGCATTTGATCCAGCAGTGAGGCAGAAAGTACCAGACAGACAGAAAGACATCAAAACGTCACCAAATTCATTGTCGTCAATGGGAAGGTATGTAGGTGTTGGTGACTGTCTTCCTGAATTGTGACGAGGTGACGACGTTGGTGAATGAGATTTCTGACAAACACAATCACACTAACCCGTGTCATCACATCCACATCTGCAGTTTGTTCACAATTATCCAATACTCCCCATCTTTTTACCGTATGCCCTGATTGCATTAACTGACTGGCACTGACTTATTCACATAATTACTTTTAAATGCGGCAGGATGTGGCTAAAATGATAGTATACCTAAAACGTGATCACGCAGTAACGACTGTACTCTATACTGAAATTTTACTCCGTCATGTTTCTCCACAATTCTGCAATAACTTGCCATGGCATAAAAGCAAAGTCTAGGCAACACTCAAAGAGCCAGTATTGTGTCACTTTGGCCGTCTGTGCCTGCATGCCACTTTGGAAAACAAAACTATTTCCCAGCCAATCATGAAAAACGTCTGCCAAATTTGGCAATAAAGTCACTTATTGCCAAATGACAATAAATTTGTTCAGGGACTACCAGAGCCAAGACTAACATCAGCATTAATCTTGGCCCTTTCTTTGACAAAATGTAGCAGTGAGTTGCAAAAACATTCAAATGTAAAGTATACCATTATGCCAATTTCATACATGTAACTTCTGATAAAGCAGTTTATCGATGGACAGATGTGTGCTAAACAAGCATACGAAATTTGTGTAAACAATATTCACGTTACCGCAAAATAACATTAAAACGTTGCATCATTTTATAGCCACACCTACTACTTTACATTTGGCTTTTCTTTATCACGGAACTTATGTGGATTAGGTTAGACTGGTCATAGAATGGAGGGACTGGTATATATGTGGAATCACTGACTGATAAACAAAAGCACTCAAGCACAGCAAAACTTCTATTCTGTGGCTGCTGTTTCCTCCACACATTCCTGACTGCCCGTCAATAGTTTTACAGCTACAGAATAGATACATTAAAATTAGTTGCGTTTCACAAGTCAGTCTTAATATACATCAACTACAACTTACATAACAACTTGTCAGATGGCCTACTCGTAAACAATGCTGCTTCCTTAGATAACGCTTAAAAACACAAAAGTCTAAAAAGTATGACATCAATTATTCAATAAAATTAAGTCTTTAGAAAAAAGCTGAGGTTTCTTATTACATAGTACACAAAATTATTACTTCTTTACAATTAATCAAACATGAATCTGACTCTCTGATGCGACAGAGAGCAGAATCATCTGCATATCCATTAACTACTATTGCAGTAGTTCTTCAATTTACCTCCACATTAGCACTGCGCCTACATTTTGATGTACTCGCTGCCCTTGCATCTTTTCCATCACAATCAGCCTCACAGCCCGTAACTTCTTCATCCCCATCAAATACACAGCTCGGTGGTGAGCGCTTCTGTGGCTGACCACGGGGAATGGCTACAATGACGTCATTACTTGGCGTATTGCATCCATCAACAGCACAAGACGATTCATCAACGTTCACTTGTGTGTCTAATGACTCAACTCCACTATATCGAGGTGTACGTGGTGTGCGCGGTGTCACAGGTGGCTGTGATGGAGGATGAGGCTGACATGTTGAACCAGCAACTTTATCACTGCTGGTAATCTACACATGTGAATAAACACATCAGTTCATTATTATCAGTTAACTGCACTAACTCTCCAGCTGTCTCTCAGCTTTAGTTGTGATTAAATATAGTTTTAGCTGTAATGAAACATGTCACAAAATGTTAGATATATCAGTAACATACCAACAGTGCTATGAACAGTGCATCTCTAAGTATATCATAGAAACTAAACAGTAAAAGTAAGCACGGTTATTTTCACTCCTTGGATCTTTTTTGTTCATTCTAAATCTCACACTAATTCCCAGGAACTGATAACAGTTCAACCAGTGGAATTTCAGCCATACCTTATATTCTGCTGCTAACTATTAGCTGTCACCTTTTAGCATTCACACGAAGCTCAATTTAACAGCTTTCTCTCTAACTGCTTGTGTGGAACTGACACAAAGGCAAGAAACAGATGACAATCACCGTGCTGTAATGAAAGTGAGGTTGTATAATTCCTGTCTGTCCCTTACAGGGTAGAGATGTGCACTCGGTTCAATGAGGCTTGCTGTTGCCCAAACCAGTAATGGCAATGTCATGCTGTGGTCATACCTAAAGCTCAGGCTGGTCAGAAGTCCTAGTGACAATACGTGGGTGTCCAGTAAAGCTACATAACACTGTCTGCAAGAAAAGAGACACTATGAGTATCTCATCAAAAATATTGCACTTCGCCTTCACTCATAATCTTGACAAATGTCAACCAATTTTCAGAATTTTGACACTGTAAAAAAATTGCAAAAACATGATGTATAATTAGCCCACCTAACACGGTTTGTGTAACTGCACTAACTTATAAAATCTTGATCACAGCTTCTAGTCATATCCACTGTGACCATTGCTCATTATTTTGGCAACATCTCTTTCATTCTCTTGTCAATTTTTATCTAAATTTCACAACCTTTGAAAGAATTACTCCTGACAATGACTTAGGCCCCACTGCACCAATGCCAGTCAAGCTTGAACCAAGTTCAAATTTGACTCTTGCATACATGCTATCTCATTACAAAATTGTAGCAATGATTAGGATTGTCACGCAGCATATACTAAGCAACCTTACCAGCATTGGGGAAAAAGTGCACTGGGCCAAATTACAGGTCCTCAGAATAATAGTGACTATAAACTTAGCCAATTAGGTGGCTTGATAGTTTAGCTGGCTTGATAGTGCAGTGGTTAGGGCACTGGACTTGTGATCAACAGACTGCGAGTTCACCTCCCAGCTGTGTTCTGCCGGGTTAGTACTTGGATGGGTGACCACCTGTGGGCATGTAAACCATCTCGGTGTGTAACTGGTCACCTAAGTGAACTCAGCCTTCCATCCCTCTGGGGTAGGTAAATCAAGTACTGGCCTCTGATTGGGGTTAAGGGAAGTGCGTTCACTTGTGTCGGGTGGCAGGTAACCCCGTGCAACCCCACATGGCAAGTGACATGACATGCCATAGCTCTGAGGTGCAGTTTCATTCAGAGCTCTACTCTTCTTAACTTAACCTTAATGCTGATCATCCTGACAGGAGATGGAAAAAAATAAGAGACAACACTACCATCAGTTTCAGTGTTGTAATTTCAGCATAAAGTGAAATGGTTCCATATTGCTTCATACAGTTCTTCTACCACAGCATTAGAGTAGAGACATTCTCTATTAACTGATGTGGTTTTTCGTTCTTCAGCAGCATAGTCAAACCTGTAAAGAATTGATGTCTAAGTCGTCACCAAATGATCCGTACTGTACACCAGTGCCAACGTCATTTTCCACAGTAACAGTGCCAGGCACATCTGATCTGATATGGTTCCTCTGACACAAGTATGATGCTATTATGAGCATACAATAATGCAACTGCCTCACACACGCGTAGTCCCACGCAGTTGACTGAAGACTGTCTACAGCAGCCAAGTCCACTACGAACAAACACACATTACACATATCACTTTAATGCCAGCTTACTTCAATAAAGAACAATCCATCCTTTGCCTGTTTGCCTGACTGATCTTTATGATCAGTGTGGCATTTGTGCGCCTGAGTGAGAATTGATGTGGACAATTTGAATGTTTCCTTTGATAAAATGAACAGCCCTTTTACGTATTACTCTTAGCATTACTTAATAGTTATCTGATATGACAAGTGTACTGACAACAATGTATGCCATAAAAATCGTTGTTTTTACAAGGTACAATAAATGAAGTGAGGTGGGTTGTGTATATGTGTTAGTTTCAAATTCCCTGGGGTACATTTCTGCCAAGAATTGGCAAAATTGAACGACATCTGACTAAGCTATCACAAATATAAAGGGTGACTTTTTTTCTGAGACTAAGCGTAGTACAAAATCTTACTTATTTGAAAGTGTATGCATGACAATTTATTTCTGAGGTGTGACATAATAGATGATAACTTGCAACAGCAGGATCCAATCAATTATAGATTTACAAAAAGTTCCCATTTGCTCTTGTAATTCATCTCTTTAACAACCTACACTATAATGACTATGACCGAACCTTCCAAGTTTCTTTGTAATTACACTGTCAAACACACCGATGCCATCACTAAAAACTTTTATTAATACAGGTGACGGACTAGAAGACATACTTCACACAGTATACTTTTACTCAACAAACAGCAGCCATGCAGAGTCCAGCAGTTAGCACTCAGTAAGTCATTCAGAGTTTCACATTCATCGTCTTGTATTTACTCCTAGGATACTGACGAATCCTCAGATATTTATTCTTCAGTCTAAAACAATGAGCAATGCAACATACAAAACTATGTGTTAATGCACAGTTATATAATAATATGATAATACGTTGATATACAGGCTGAGCAACTCAGCTGACTGACCTCCTTGAGCCAGTAAGAAATTAACAACTTCACCATGACCGCCCATTGTCGCCAGTATCAGCGGTGTTCGGTAGTTGGCATCTCGCTGCTCCAGACATTCTCGGCCAGCAATCTCCAGAATTACTTTCACAGCTGCTAGAGAGCCTGACAACAGAACCAGTGTATTAAGTACGATGACTTCAGTGCTTTGATGCTGTTGGCTGGGCGAAAGGAAGTGCATCTGGGCTGTAAAAACTTCTGCTTCTGGGAGAGCAGTTAAGCAAGTTGGCAGGGTAAAGCCAAATGTAACATGTGGACAAAAAGAATTTTGGCCTGTTCTGTGAGGATGCTCAAGATGAGGATACACGTAGATTGAAAATCAAGCGGCAACTGCCAAGCGGCTAATGCAGGTTGACCTGGAAAATGTCCAGGTGAGTACAGGGTGTGTGTGTCACGTGTACAGTCTTGACAATCAAACACACTACAGAATCCAACGTATGAGTAGTTCTGTGGAATAATGAAAGCTAGTGTAAATGAGAGAACCTTGCTCAGCAGCAACATGCATCACAGTCTTGGCACTTTCATCACGTAGCCATGCCAGCTGCTCATTCATCAGAGTCTACAGATGCAACAATACACCGTCAAATGTCAATCGTCCCACAAACTAACACTGAAAACTGGTCAGATGGCCATTCACGATCATATACATCTGAGTATTTAAAACTTTGAATTCTAACTGTAGGCTTGCATTGATTCAGCCCAACTTGGTCTGGCTGTTGATTTTTCAGTCTCGTCTGGCCCAGTTCATCTGCACACTCATAATCCTGCAAGTTTGAATTCCATACTGGCAATAAAAGTTTACAAATGTCCCACATAAAAATATCTGCATTCACAAAACTGTGGGACTCAAACAGCATATTGTGAATTTGTTACGTTTTGATAAAATGGGTATGCATAGGACGAAAGAAGGCATAAAAGTAGAACTTTGGGACTGGTCTAGCCAGCCCATAGGCAGACAAGCCAATGTAGGCATCTAAATTAATCCTAACAAATTCACCCCAGTTTAAATGATTCAAAAAACATCTGGCAAGAAAATCAAATCTAATCTAACAAAAAACAACACAGCACCCAGAGCCCACACAGACAACAAGTAGAACAGACAGTGTTGTGATTGCTGAGCAAAAGTTGCTGTCAATACTGCACTACAGTAAGTAAGTTAGTAAGTAAGTAAATAATCATTCGTAGTGCACAGTCAGCCAGAGGCTGAACCTGAGGCACTTGTGTGAGCCGCTACGGGGAACTGAAGGCCTGCTCGAAACAGTGTGTTTTAAGAAGACGACAAAATGTGTGTGATGTCGAACAAATGCAAATGTCAGATGGCAGCAAGTTCCAGACTGTGAGAGCAGCAACGCTGAAACCATGGGAGGCAAAGGTTGTGCGGACTTGGGGAATCAACAACAGATTGGTGTTGCACTAGAGTGAGTAGGTTAAGAGTAGCTGAGTGTTATATAGCCTATACAGTGCTGAAGTGCTGTTTAAAAACTGCTCACTCGTATCATCATTGACAAATGTGCTGGAAAGACAAACCTTGAGGCACTCAAGAGGTTCGACTCGTCTGACAGCCCAATGCAGCCAAGTACGACCACACAAGTCACGTTCATAACCATCACCATCAATGCCCTCACGATGAACTTGCCGCTTCCTGGTAGGAGTCTGTTTCTGTTCATAACTACTCAACAGGTGGAAATGTGTAATACGGTCAGAACGACAAGCCCACATTGCTGGTGACAAGCCATCTCTGTCACGTACCCCAGTATCAACACCTTCATCAAGTAGCATCTGTCACATCGAAACACACAAAGACCGACTTAGATTCATATAAGTTTCTGGCATCAAAAATCATGACTGTTAATGGTTTTGGTCAGTTTCGTTTTCCGCCAAAACTTCTCTTGCATTTTAGTTTTTCGTTTTTGGCTAAATATCAGTTCATTTTTACAGCTTGCTATACAGAGTGCGGATGTATTAGCTATGATAGATTCCATCCATCCATCCGTCTGGCACAGTCTGGTATCATGTCAAAACGACTCAAGCTACAATCATGGTGTCTTCACTGTAGGATAGCTCCATGACTGACAGTTAACTTCACCACAAAATTTCAAAGGGAACATTCACATAGGGAACGAGAGTGCCGAATGAGAGAGGAGCAGCAAAAATATGCAATTTTTAGCAAATAAGTCGCCATATCTCAGAAATGGTGCAAGATAGGACCATAGTCACAATGACGGACTAATAGGAAGTTGCATATGGACTTTCGATTTGTATCAAAATCAATGACCTTGGATGACCGTGAATGGCCAAAACACATTCAGGTGCAGAAAAGATGCGTCTTTTGGAGACTACTGCACAAATTTGAATGAAGATAGACCCATATTATCGGCGACAAAAATGTAAGCCAGTGACTCTAGTTTCTGGAAATATAAGGTGCATGTGGATATTTGCGAGAGATCCTCTTGGAGGGGGTGTCAATGAGAGTGGGGTTGTCGACGATGGCAATTTTTGGCGATTTGAGTGGCTGGCTACTTCTTTGGAAACTTCAAGATAAGGCCAGCAATATTCTGTGACGATATGCTACCCCTTGTCAGCCTGTGACTGATTGCAAAATTAATGACCTAGAATGACCTTGAGTGGCTATTTCATGTTAAAATCCGTTTTTGGCCAGCACTTCTTGACTCTGAGCATCAAAAATAACTGCGTGAAAAGTAACAAATGTGGCAAAAATGTAAGTCAATGACTCTAGCTAACTAGCTTCTTGCAACATAAATTATTTCTAGATATTCGAAGGCGTTTCTTGCAGGAGTGTCATCAAACTGGTGCGGGGTCGTTGAAATCGATGAATTTACCATTTTCGTGCTGCTATTATCTTCGTAAGTTTCAGAAATAACGTCGGCATTAATTGCATATTACGACGACACACCATTCTAGATTTCTGCCAGCACCAATAAGGATGACCTTGAATGATCTTGAATGCCCGATTCAATTTAAAATGCACTTTAGCCTTACGGATGGCACACTTTACGTACGTATTTTGTAGTTTTTGGAGCTGGCCGAGCGTGACTGAATGAACATGGGCCTTAACTATCAGCGACTAAAATGTGGCCAATGAACAGTGATTTCAGACCATACGAGGTTTGTACGAATTTTCGCGGGGGTTTACTGCATATGAGGCGACGAACTGGAGTTCGGTTAATAAAATTGGTAATTTTTCACTTAATATAGCATCGTTTAGCAGATATCGTGAGATGTGTGGCCTTTTGTAATGCATATTATTATGAAAGCTCTTAACGTCTTTCTAATGACACAAAGACAGATGACCTTAAAAGATGAATGTGGGTATATAATATTAGTAAACTTCATCGGCCACGTATTTCGGACGCTTTCTTAGCTGATACTGTCGATCGATATGACTAGACTATAGTCGAGTTGTACATCTGCCATTCTGTGGTGTTCTGTGCATTGCACGATCAGTTACCTAGCTCATTTAGTCTGACGTCACCATGTATGAAGTAAGTATCAGTTAATGTAATTTCTCACAATCATCTATCATGTTATGACAATAAATTTTACAAAGAAGAAAGTGCAAAAGAAAAACAAACCCAAGTGTGCTATAAGCCATCAATTCAAGTAAGTTTTACTTACTTGCAGACAATCTACCGTTGTTGCAACTGAGGCCCAATGAACTGGTGCTCGACCATTGTCATCCTGCACACCAATGTTAGCATGATACTGGATCAGAATCCGCAATGCTTCATAGTTGCCACTGTAGCAGGCACGGTGAACAGCAGTAGAGCCATCTGTTAGTTAACAATCAAACAGATGTTGTTCACGATGTATACAGCATTGTAATCCGTCAGACATTAGACTTTTAGATAATGCTCATATATCAAAGCCCAAAATCATTAGTCTACATAATAACTAAAACTAAAACAAAAACAAAAATTTTCAAGTATTAATTGATAATGAGATTAATAACCTATTATTCTTACTATGTCCACTCA
>Ga0209681_1000262_pt1 | contig 13589 bp, 5 predicted proteins | sample WorMetLIZISLAND2_3_FD_187416 | JGI IMG/M metagenome (GOLD analysis project Ga0209681, IMG submission 187416) | Marine gutless worms symbiont microbial communities from Max Planck institute for Marine Microbiology, Germany - Olavius clavatus LIZARD... ... | reverse complement strand
GTGGGACGTATTCGAATAGTTACCGATTATAATAACCATAATAACCAGTTATAGTAATAGCTGCCTATTACTTCCTTTACCACACCTCACATAAGTTTTTTGACATTAAGTACAAAAAAAGTAAAAACTTACCTTGAATTCACCGTTACAGATTTGCTGCTATTACCTGATTTTCGGGACGACTATAGTCGCCGTTGTCGCCGTTCCCTACGTGTCGCCGTTTCGGTCGTTCTCGGCGACAAATTGTCTCAATTTCGGACGACTACAGCGTCGTTTCCGGCGTCGCTGGGAACGGCGACTATAGTCGCCAGTGTGGAACAGGCTTAAGTCTTCAATCCAGGCTTGTATATTAAGCGTACTGTTATTTGGGCTCGTCAGCTGTAATTCCTCACTTTCACCTTGTGGAGTTTTTTTTAAAAATAAAAATGAAACATAGCTGACCAAGGCAGGATTATGCAGCTTGGAGAAGTGTTGTTCACAATGCCGCCAATGTTGGCGCAATCGTGCGTCGTGCCAGAGTATTAGGCATCAACGACGACGACGTATTGGCATTCGCCAGGTGGCGGCACTATCAAGATACCGATACTGTCTGTACTGTATTGTGTTCATAGGCCTATTGTAAGGAAAGCTGAGCTATCGCAAAGACCGCGCGACGGCGCGAGCGAGGCGCCCTACACATGGCTGCCCTGAAAATTTTCGAGAGTCCCTGAGTGCGCCCACGGCTTTTTTCCCGAAATTTTTAAGAATGCGTACAAGATTTGAAGTTCGTAGCTATCTGTTCCTGAGATAATAGGCGGTACTGAAGAAATTCTGGACAGTCGCCGCATACGCCCATGCTCCCTTTTCTCCAAAAATTTTGATGGGCTTTTGTTTAGATGGTCACTGTGAATATACTGGCCAAATTTGAAGTCCGTAGCTTTACCCATTCTTGAGATAATAACGATTGCAGTTTTGGGTTGGGGTTGCGAACCCCCAATCTTGGGGAAGAGGAGAGCGTAGGGGGTCGGGGATGGTACCGTTCGAAAGAGCGTTGGTGAGTTCCTATACGGCCTCCATAGTAACTTTTCCTCTATCTTTACGCGTTTCAGAGATATTGGCGCTTTTCTGCTCCAGCACGCCACTTTTTCCCACCCCCATGTCTACTTTCCTCCAAACTTCCCCACGTTCCCCGGGCCTAGGTGGATGGCCTTTGGGCTAGGAAGAGCGAAGTTGTTGGGCTAATTGTCCGTGCAATTCCAACCTATGTGGTCCTGATCCACCAACGTTACAGACAGACGGACGGACGACATGCAATCGCAATACCGCGCTTTGCACTATAGTGCATCGCGCGGTAAAAATTAGCAACGACTTTTCGGCAACAGGCTTAGCCTAGAGTATAGCGACAAGTATATAGGTCTAGCAACGCGTCGACTACGGGAGTGCAGTAGCCTATACGATTCTGCAGAACGACCTAAACGTAATTTACAGTTAACTGGACACGGGTCAGAACTATTCGGTGGCCACAGGCAATGAAGTTCGCCTGTCGCGTGGGCCAGAACCCAGAAGTGCCACGGTGTCGTGAGCGCGGTATGCTGGCAGCACGGTGCTTTGGCGCGTTGTTAAACTGAAAGTTTTACAAGGTAGGCCTATGGTACGAACAAAACCAAATGTGGTGAGCTAAGAAAACATGTTTGCTTGAAATTCTCTGTGGTACATTTCTACCAAGAATTGGCAAAATCAGATGATATCTGATAAAAATATCTCAAAAATAAAAATGGTGACGTTTGAGATACAGACATTGTTGAGTTATTAAAGTCGGTTATACCGTACGTCGTATACAGTACGATCGGCCTTCTTAGCGATAGCTATACGCTTCTTGTTATGGACTTGTTCTCATTTAAATCGTGCAGAACGCGTGATTCGGCATTGCAGTCAACGGAGTGTAACCGAAATGCATGTATACAGTAAACCGCCAGCATGAATATTGTACGTACATGTAACTACCGCGGCAACTAGGCCTATAGGGAAGCACTTTAGTTGATTTAATGTTTTAACGCCCCGCTAGGATGTGTTATGACAATAATAGTATCTTTGTCATTCGTCTGAATGGTGTGAATGTGATACGCTAGTTCTGCATGCATTAACGGTTTTCATCATCTTGCAACAGCTTCACAACAGTTTTCTGGCATCAAAAGACCACGGCGGAATTCCGATGGCGTTATACCATTACCTCAGATGTCACAGAACTTTATTCACCATGAAATACAAGTGGAGTATGGAAAATCGAAACTTCTTATCAGTCATAGATTTCCACGCAAACTCATTTTGTTCGTAACGTGACCTTGAAAAATGTTCAAGGTTTTTTTATGTCCATCTGCCACGGCGTTAAAACATTAAATCAAATGTCAAGTATCACATGATATCAGCACGCTCTTTACGTTATGTGGATTTAACAGTCATTCATAGCTTCTATATGAGCTATTACAACATTGCACGAACACATAAATTTTGCTGATCCAAGCAAGTGACTGTTCGATGCAGGCTCACAGTCATAATGCGTCGTGCCGCGTGTACCCGATTCGTTCGTCAATAAATTGACTGCCTGCCAATAAACAGGTGGGTGGGCATAGGTTTCTGTTTTTGGCTGTAATTCGATGACTACGAAGTCAATGGCAAGCAAAGCAAACACATGTCGCCAACTGGCTCGTTCTGTACGACAATCCAGGCTCCAGCTCCAGCAGAGCCATATAATTCGTGAAGACTGCATTCAACAATAATCACAGTAAGTAACAGACATAACCGTGCAATAGACCTATCGTTTCACCGTATTTTGACAGGTTAAATTTTGAGGTATAAAAGTTGTTTTTATGGTGTTTTTACAGGGCAGCTGTGAGTGCTGTTTTAACCTTGCTTCCTTTCAACACGGAAGGTTAACTCCTGCGCAGGAGACCGATTTTTGTCCAAAACCAGTATCAACTGTAGCCTATTGGATGAAGAACGTGTGTTGTAATTATGTAGCTCATTATTGAATGTGAAGTAATTATTAAAAACCTCAGGCAATATATTATCTTTGTGATATACAAACAACCATTAGACATTTAAGTTTGTGAGCTATCTAGATTCCACTTTACAACAACAATGACAAGATGAGAAGCGATATTGGGATTAGTTCGTGACCCATGAATGCAAACAGCTTCCTGGATTTCAGCTCTGAGGCTTGTAATTAAAGTGGCCTCATATCGCACCGTTTTATAGACTTAATTTAAGACTGGCTGACGCCGTGGGCCAAAAGGGAAAGCAAGCCCACAAAGGGGAAGTCAGCCCAGGGTCCCGTGGTCCCTTGGCGTTGCCACTGCACGAGAGATCATATTCAGTGCGTTGAAATAGGGCTACCACTGAACCAGCAGTTAACGTTACTTTGTTCTGTTTAGCACTATACGTAGCCATGCTACGTTGCTAATTAACGTAGCATTGGCGAGCCAGAATATAGATCTATGAAATCAGTGAAGGCTAAAGCCCCCGTCCACACTGGCGACTATAGGCTATAGTCGCCGAAATCGGTGACTGTTTGTCGCCACTCGCCAGTGTGGACAGGGCTTTAATAAGAAATGTGAATATCGACGACCGACCAGCGACCGACCGACCCTGCACTTTTGGAAAATTTCAAATGACCGATATACTTCATGTATGAACGGCCACTACTACAGAACATTGCCCTCCAACACAATACATTACTGTTGACACATTGTGATGGGAGATGGAGACTTATTTCGCAAGGGATGGTAGCTAGCCGACGTATACCGTGTGAAGAGAAAAGAATAAGAGAACAGCTTCAGAGGAGTAGACGTAGACGAGAATATAATGCGTGAGGAGTATAATATTAGATTCGTCACAATCTAAAGCATTTCCTGTAAAATGTTGTCGTTATCAATAATATTAGGAGAATTTCCGTGCGAAAGATAAAAGCAACGGACGCGGTGATCGCACCGACCGTTCGATGACGACCTGTTGTTGAACGCCGTCATCGGTACATAAGTTATGTGGGCCGCGCCAGGGCCCCTGTTTTGTCGCGTGCGAAGCCTCGCTGGCCCGGCCCAGATCGTAGCCAGCAGTACTGGTAGTAATCAGAGTAGACAAACCGCTAGCTGGCTGAGTTTTGGCTTAGTTGGGCTGCTGTCGCGCTGCCATATCGACGTCTGCTGCCGGGAGGCTGAAACTGGTTGTTTGTGACTGTGAGCGAGGCGAGATCGTTATTACGCACGTAAGCTCGCAAGCTATTTACGTTTAGTTACGCTGTTGTTTTCTCAATTACGTTGTATCAGGCAATTACTTGAACCCTGTCCACATTTGCGACTATCGAGAAATCGGCGACTATAGTCGCAAGTGTGGACAGCGCTTTAGCGTGTCTCACTGGTCTGAAAATTACTGAGTAGGGCAAAATCAGTAGACTGCAAAGAAATTATAATTAAAAAACATACTAGGTTTCAATGTCTTTGGTAGACTGTCATATTCATCATCATCATCATCATCATCATCATTTATTTGTAGAAATTGAACAGCATTGACACTACTTTTTGTTGGTAACTACTAATTTTTAACACATTGTAATTGTACTGTACCCTATCAAATACTGGAAGCGTGCCTTCACGTTGTTGCCTTGTTGGATCAGGAATAATTGATCCCATGTCGCTGCTCGTCTTGTCGTTCTCGTTTCCGTTGGCGCGACGCTCTTCAAAGTAATCTAAGGGCCCGTTTCCATTGCGTTACGTGCGTGGCGAGAGAGAGAAATAGAAACTATCGGCGTCTCTATCTCTCGCCACGCAACGCAACGCTCAGCGGTAATGGAAACAGGCCTTTAGGCTCCGTCGTTTCAAATCGGATCGGGATAAAACTTACAGGATTGTTCTTCAAGTAAATACGTATCGACTGATGGAGTCGAACTTATGACATGACATCATACTTTTAAGATGACGGTCGTCCGCCGCTCGCTGCAGTGTCCGCCGGCTGCCCGCTAGCGCGCCGAGTGCGTAACGTCATTGGCTCGCTGTGTGGTCCATAGTACAACAAACATTCTGTTGATATTAAATAAACTTGTGAGTCATATACCCTGTTGTCTGCATCTCATTCTTGGTTGGTTAATGACATGTACAGCAGCGGGAAACGGACATGTTCGCCTCGGATATCTCCCCCTACCTTTTCTAGAACCTTCCGCTCACAGGTGAATGATTCGGCGAAGCAAACATTACACGACAGTCACACGGATATGTAGGGTACTTGTAGGCATAGTGGGCCTACTAATGACACGCCGATGCAGTCGACGCAAGGGTCATGGTTAAGTGTAGCTATAACAAGACTAGTGATTAACCGAACGCGGTACGTTCAGTCAATATGATCACAGCCAGATGAAATTCATTACACTCGCTTGGGCGCCGGCGGGCAGGGCCAAGAGGGGGCGCTTGATATAGGTTTGAGTACTCTGCAAACTCTGTATAGCCCTAAAGTGATATGCCGCATTACAGTTTCACTGGCAGTGGCTCGGTGGCGTAATGCTAGGGTCTCACGCACTAGTGACTTAGGGAGGTCGCGGGTTCGAGTCCCACCAGGACCGCTTTCGAGTAATAACCTTATTGAAGTCGTGTGCTCATGCCAACTCAGGCTTCCATCCCTTCGGGGTAGGCAAATGAGTAGCAATTAGTAGTACCCAGGAAAACTCGCTACTAAAAATAATGAGTTGTTTCCGTAGAACATTGCGGGGTGAAAGCCATAGTGCGGCTGGCTGGAGCATAGGTGGGTCTGTATAGGTGCAGACTGCGGGTCCAAAGTCCGTTCGTTTGGGCAATGGGCGGCCGCTAATTGCGCTGCGCTGCCTACTGCTAATGCTGGTCAGTACGCCACTTCACACTTCACATTCACTGCTGTTCCGGTTTCCCTGTAAGCGGCGGTATATAAATGCAATGCCCGCACCTTTAATGTCATTGTCCTAGATCGTTGAAAACGCAGGGAGGAAGATGTCCGGGATGAAACATACCCTACGTTCGCAGCAGCTGAAGTAGCCCCAGCCATGGCCTCCTAGACACAGCGCTGTATCTAGGAGGCCGTGCCCCAGCACGCCGTGAACTGTGAGCATGTTTTGCAGCCTCGCAGGGCAGTTGCTCCTCTGCCGTGTCGTCACTTGATATTGTATCCTGGACTGCAACGTACACGCCTACTTGAGGTCCGGTCCGCTTCGCGTAGACTGTCACAGTGGCTAAAGCCCGAACTCCATTATGCGACAAAGACTTTTATTGATATTTGACCTTCACAGTGACCTGTAATAATAATGCGCCTATATTACAGCGCGACGCGGATTTTATGCACATAGTCGATGCCGATAACCTTGACGTTGCATTGATTTCCGCTACAACTTTTGGCGTACAAATGCCAACATGGTCTGGCGCCAACTTACATGCATGACGAACTACGCCGACCAGCAGAGGCCGAGCAGACACTCAAGCCAGACGACGACTACGTTTTGCCTCATCAACTACTGGATGTGCGACGTACTCTTCTGTCCACTGTCGGCGATAGAGCGTTTCCTGACACAGCCGCTCGTCTATGGAACAATCTTCCGTCGCACGTCACTGTTGCCCCCTCTCTCCATCTTCTCCTCTCGTCTTAAATCACATCTCTTCTCACTTTCTTACTCCTCTTTCTGACTCTTCTCTCATTTGTACAGTTCCGCGCGCAGTGACTCGTCATTTTGGACATTATAATCGCTTGTATATATTTTACATTTCAACTTTGATGCACATGTATTTGTATGCTGAACTCTCCGAATGTTGTACGAAACAAAACACAGAGTGTGGGTGGGCAAATTGCCTACTTGTGTCCTACAGCTACGGCTCTTTCCGGTAGGCGCCCGTTGTCAATCCTACGCATAGACATTTGTTTTGTTTTCGTTCGTACACCATTCGCAAAGTTCTGCATACAAATACGTCGTAGATAAATGTAAAAATATAAAAGCGATTGTAATGTCCAAAATGACGAGTCACTGCGCGGGCACTGTACAAATGAGAGAAGAGTCAGAAAGAGGAATAAGAAAGTGGAAGATATATGACTTAAGATTATGATAGACATGATCGTACGACTTTCGCGGGTTCGGGGCGCCGTTATACAAATAAACTGTGCCACATAAACTTATGACGTAACACTACGACGTAATTAGTCACGTTATTCAAGGACAGTTCGTGAAATGGCTAAGTGTCAAGATGTTGTAGATTAATTTTTGTTGTCTAACTTGTTGTACAACAAATCGAAGTAATGGAGTTTGGTTTTAAACTATGATCCCAGCATAGCAGGTGGCTGGCTGAGTGTCATCGGCGTCCATCCGTTATTAGTTACAAGGCGGACAGTGCGTACATAGTGCATACTGCAGTAGTACCGGTTTGTAGCTTGCATCCTACAACATTTCGAGCGGTTGGCGGGTTGACTGCCGCGGCGTGCGTTTCGTACGTGACTTCCGTCCTCCTCTGTCAAACGTGCATCCGGTTCGTGCACCTTGGAACTTTCTGCGTATACTTCGTAGAACGCACTGCTAAAGAGGTGCGCTGGGGACTCATAGATATACCGACCACAACCAACATCGTCGGACGTTATTTATTACTTGTTGCTACCGGATATTCAAAGCATCACTTTCACTGTAAATACGCTCGTAGCTCGAGCGTGTAGAGAGACTGATAAGCCGCGAAGTGATAGGATCTGCTAGCAAATGGATTGTATAAGACTGTTTAGTTATTTTTAAGGTAAACCTGGATTTGTAAATGTGTATGCTTGTCTGTAGTACCGTATTTACTTTCATAGCTGAGCTCGTGTTGCTCAGCTTCATGTCTGGAGTACGTTGCCCTTTTAAAACTCAGTGCAGTCAGCAATTAATAAATGATGAATATACATGTAAGTATTAACGGCGGTAGGCGTCAGTCAGATGTTAAATCGCTCTTGTGTGTGGTGTGCACCTATGATGACTGACGATCTGATGTAATCGATTGTACCGGTGAAACGAAACTGGCAGTGCGTCGGACGTTAAAGGCGCATGTACACGCTGTAAACTTAATTACTGTATGTCTTCGCGTGCGATAGCGGCAAAGAAGACGCGACAAAATGACGCGCCTTCAGAAGTTCAGAGAGAGAGAGAGAGACAGAGAGAGTTAAAACTAACGATTTCACTGGTTTGGGCTGTCATACATGGTCATATCCATGGTCATATCCACATCCACAAGGCGGTTATTTATTTAGGATATTTTTAACGAGATGCGCTATAATATTATAAAAGATGTACGTTTTACTTACTTTACAGAAGTTTGATCTGGTGTCAGTCAATAAAGCCTTGTCGACACTGGCGACTATAGTCGCTATAGTTCGGCGACATAGTCGCCGGTAACGGCGTCACTATCGTCACCGAAACTTTAGTCCAAATTCCGTTACTTCGATTTGTTGTGGATTTGTTGTACAACAAGTTCACAACAGCATGACATTCTTCTTCACCCATTCACGACGTCGACTTGCCATTGAATCGCGTGCTAATTACGTCAATATAATAATGTTACGTTATAAGTCTTATCTATAACAGTGGCTCCGAACCGGCGAATTAAGTCGCAGATTTGACAACGGGAACCTTTATAGGTACCTACTTCGAAATGTCGCGCCTGTGTGACACAAAATACGTAAATTCACCCACATTCTGAGTTTTTGTTTCGTACAGCATTTGGGCTGTTCAACATACAAATTCAGCAAATTAAAATCCGCCACTGGCACAATGTCGTCGATACAACAAATCCACAACAAATCGAAGTAATGGAGTTTGCGCTTATAGTCGCCGAAATCGGCGACTATAGTCGCTAGTAGGCCTATGGACGAGGCTTAAGGGTATTTCTATAGCGCAGTTAAACAGGATGTTGCATTGCGCCCCGGAAGAAACATTAAAACCAATAGTATGAGTGTATATGGAACAAAATTCGTGTCGTAATGAATGAATAATGTGTCTGATGTTCGACAATGTAGTCTACACATTGTCACCGTACGTTAGTGGTCCTATTAATGCGGACTGTGCATGCGGGTATGTTTACGTTAGTGACACTAGCGGGGGGGGGCTTGCCGTTACGTCTGTCTGAGAAGAGACTATACGCAAACTGCTGGCTATCTGTCTGATACAAGCCACATGGCGGGTGCTTTTTCGTGCAGTATGAATGCCTGCCTGCCTGTCAGCCAGGCTGGTAGCACTTGCGTGTCCTGAATACATGTCATGCTGGTATACCGTGACGTGGCTGATTCAACGACAGAGAAGCTCGACTGCTGGGCTCCGGGTCGGCGCAAGGCGTACGTAAGCGGGCGTCACCATGAATGCGACGCTGAAGAGTAGATGCCTTTCCGTTGAGTTTACCAGTTTACTCACAGAACAACTTGGGAGGTTCAAAACCCCGTTGAACATAAGCAGAATAACTGTTATGTGCGGGCATGTTATTGTCCTCATCGTTAAATGGTAAATGTAATGACGATTATAGTGTCGAAAAAAGATGAGTCACTGCGCGGGCACTGTACAAATGAGAGAAGAGTCAGAAAGCGGAATAAGAAAGTGAGAAGGGATGCGATTTAAGACGACAGCAGAAGACGCAGAGACAGGGGCAGAAGTGACGTGCGATGGAAGACTGTTCCACAGACGAGCGGCTGCAACAGAAAACGCGGACAGACGAGTGCGTCGAATGTCCAGAGACGCTAATGAAGCAGAACGTTGTTTTGGATAAGGTGATGCTATAATATTATTAATATGCCGACACTGATTAGACGCATAGTATATATAATGTATTTATTTATAATGAAATTTGTGCCGATACTTTATTATAGTACACGTATATGAAATACAAAATATGTACGAAGTTATGGCATTTCAAGATATAGGAGTCGACTCGATGTCGACCACTGTGCGCGATACAAATGTTTTTATTGTACCGGTATTGTATTGTAAGCCACATAACAACGCGTGCGCATGCATGCATGTATATAATGCTCAGCCGCGTACATTTGGAATACAAAGCACTATTCTTAACTATACGTTTTGTTTCAGTCTTCAAGTTCTGATCGAGATTTTACAAGGTAGTGGTGTTGTCAGACCGTGCTAGATGGAGGCTATTTAATCTATCTACTTATTGCATGTCTGTCAATAATCACGACAAAGTTACGGCAGTAATAAAAGTACCGGTAGGCCCTATAGTATATGACCTACAGCTGTTGAGCCCAATTTGTTCCTGTTGTCGGCGTGACGTGTGGTAGCATTATATAGACTGACAGTACACAGGTAATACTGTGATAATATTACCTTGTGTCATGTTGATACTGTTAGGCGGACTTGGAGGCGTAGGTGTGACACGTACAAATACAATACCGGTACATTTGCATATATTAACGCACCTGTTGTTCGAACTTAGCGATGCGAAGCGAGATGATGATCGAATATCGTACTTCTGACCGGCTAGCGCCGATTATATACGACGTAGTTCACTCTTTTTTTGGAAGCTTTGCAATAAATAACGAATGCAGCCAAAAACTATACCGGCGTGCGACACAGAGCCCCGCGAAACAATAATATCATCAGCCTTCACTACGGCGAAGACGGCATGATTCCGCCATTGTTCGGTGAATTGGTTGCAGCCTACCGCTATAGTGTTTAATGATTTTTGGAGAGGAGATTATTTTTTGTCCTTGATGTGGCACGTGTCCTTGGCGTTAGTCTTGTTGTCAGGCTTACTCAGTTTTGACTGGCAACGCCTTGTTATTACCGCGCGATGCTACGCAGAGCGCGATTATGAGATTGCGTGTCGTCTGCAGTCTGTCTGTCCGTCACGTTGAGGTATGTTTTCCACACATGTTGGAATACTTCAAAAATAATTTCACGGCCGAATAGCTTAAGGCCTCTGCTCTGACTGACCCCAACATGGGCGATCTGGTGCAACGGGAACACCCCAAAATTAGGGTGGAATAGGGGTGGGTGTACTGGGGTCAGGAGCACATAAAAGCTGAAAAGTCTCCGAAACGGTGCAAGATAGGACCAAGGTTACTATTATGGACTAATATAGGAAGTCACATACGCGCTTTCATTGGTACCAACATCAATGACCTTGGATGACCTTGAACGGCCGAAACGCCACTCTTGCAGAAACAAAATCGTCTTACGTAGCGTGGCATCTTGTTTCCTTAATAATGCGTCCTGATAGTATGCCGTCTTCGTCAATTTCTCCCCTCTCCCGCGACCCATATAGCGCTCCCACATAGGCGTAGGCAGGGCGGCACTTGGGGAGGCAGTGGGCAACAGCCCCTCCCCAAGAATCCAAGATTGGTAGAACACAAAAAACCGAATCGAATTAAGAAACGGACGTAAACGGCATTTGTGGCCAATAGACGCGTTTTCTGGGTTCTTAATGCGTCCAAATAGCTTTTACGGTCGGCTGGGGGAGCTCACATCGCTCCAGCAGACTCCCTGTCTGCTGGTGAGCGGGCTCGCTGCCCCCTCCAAGAACCCCTCCCCCACTCTCGTTAAGACAAATTCCTGGCTACGCCTATATGCGCTCCCACTGGATACACCGTGGACAATAAAAGTACTTACCGGTAGTTGCTTGTGCTAGCGTGAACAGTGTTGTTGTCTCGCGTGTTTAATGCAGGTATTTCGGTGAATCATTGACGTTCAGATCAGCAGTAGTGCAGTCGCCGTATCCGAGGTCGTCTTCATTCGCCGTCTCTTTGCCTCTCTGTTCACGTAAAGGTGCAAATCGTTGCCAGAATGTCCACCGAACATCCCAAAGTACCGGCCGAGATCGAGAGCGGAATCCAGAATTTCGACCACGGAAAGTTGAAGCACGCCGAGACGGCCGAGAAGAATCCGTTACCGAGTTCAGAGAGTTGGTATCGCGTCTTGCCATTTCTCTTGTCTATAAAACGAAACTTTATTGGAACCGGTTTGATATGGGATTGGGAACTTGTTATCGTAGGTTTTATCTGCCTTAAGCCCGGTCCACACTCCACACTGGCGACTATAGTCGTCGAATTCGGCGACTCGCCGGAAACGGGAATTTGGCGACAGTCGCCCAATTCGGCGACTATAGTCGCCAGTGTGGACAGAGCTTTAGTGTCCATGTAACGTAGTCACTACAGATTCTGCCAGGGGAGTTGCCACGTTTCAGTTATCGGGCGGTCATATCAGACCGGCATTATTGCTGTCGTTAACTGCCGATATTCTAGTTTATCATCGAATAGTCTTCGCCGCTTGACTGTGCAGGGAAGATTAAAATGAACAATTGCTAGCAATACTGGGTAGTAGCCGTGCTTTTCTTAAACTCCGCGGAAGTATGCTCGGGATGACATTGTTAATGTTTCTGCCCTTGAGTTAGAATTTCCATATATTAAAATGCATTGCTGGTCAATATCTGCTGCTTTAACTTTAATTTTACTAAACGTTTACAAGCTGTGACAATAAGCTGAAGTTATTATAGCTGCCAGGAATCCAAAATCTGAAAATTGAAACTATTTTTGCAATAAAATACAAAATAGAAATTAAACTGAAGTTACGAAACTGAAAACTTATTTAATTTTGGTGAGTGGAATTGCACTGTTCTGTTGCTGCCGACATGGACCGCATGTTTACATAATGTGTTTACACCGATGCAGCCTGGGGACAGAAAAAATGTCCTTGATTGCTTTGTGCTTATCAGTCAGTGCAAACTTACGAATGGCTTCACGCACCGCTTAGCAGCTATGCAGCATTACGAATACAAACGCTGCAGGCGTCACATTAGGGCCTGGCTGTCAGTTGTGCGTCACGTCTATTCAGCTCCTGCAGTGGTGGTGAGCTAAATAACGGTCGTCAGTGATTTCTTGTTGGTTGAGCGTCGGGATGAGCACACGGCCTGTAACAAGTTGTTGACCATATAAATTTGGCAAGTTTTTAACAAAAACTGCTGCAGCTGCCTCTTATTTAACGGTCCCATGTTTGGCGAAATAAAGTTCATATATACTTTTCCGGAGTTATTCCAGGTTAGGGAGGTTCACAAAAGTAAATTTTGAGAATTTTTAAAAATAGTATTAACCATAGTCCGGATAGCCTTATGTCGCCCAACTAAGAGCACGAGGGGTCAAAACTACGACGTGAACAACAAGAAAGACTAGCTAACGCAAAGGTAAGCGCGCGACAGCCTTGGTATATACAGTGTGAGTCAAAAAAAAGTATCCCCCTGAGGTTTTCTGACATTTTTTCCCAAACGGTTGGGAATTTTTAGTCCAAATTTTACACGCCTATTATACGTTCCTATCTACGCTAGACTACAAATTTTTATTCAATTATCTGCAACTCTGACGAAGTTATGCCATATTAAGCGCGACCACCCAGTTCACATCATATGCTCAATGTCCACCATCGGCCGAAACGCACACGTTCAGACGTTTGCGAAAGTCGTCGATAGCTTTGTTGATCGTTGTCTGTGGCAAGTCATCACAGATCTGCTGCAGTGCACTTTTTACCGCGCGATGCTAGCGCAGAGCGCGGTAATGCGACAGTAAGTCGTCCGTCCGTCTGTCCGTCTGTCTGTCTG
>Ga0209681_1000261_pt1 | contig 13590 bp, 11 predicted proteins | sample WorMetLIZISLAND2_3_FD_187416 | JGI IMG/M metagenome (GOLD analysis project Ga0209681, IMG submission 187416) | Marine gutless worms symbiont microbial communities from Max Planck institute for Marine Microbiology, Germany - Olavius clavatus LIZARD... ... | reverse complement strand
ACAACGAAGAGTGTAATTTATACAGCCGGTATAGCGTCGTCGCGTGGTCCGTCATTTGACCCAGGCGTGCAGAGCAATTAAGTAAGTAAGTATTTGTCGCCGGATTGCGGGCGAAGTCTTATCGCTGTGCATTAAACGATGCGAGCTGTCAGTGCCACTGTACTTGCCGTCGGCATGTCTCTACGCCAATGTTGCCCAAGGTCATCTCGTCGACTTACTGTCTAGGACAGTGTAGGTGTATCCGACGTCGTTGTCCTTGCGGTCGTTCATTAGTGTACGGCGGATCTCGCAGTGGAGTATCGTCCTTCCGCCTTCATTTTCCCCTTGTCTTTCCTTCCCCTCTTCATCCCTTTTCCTTTTCCTTCCTTCTTTCCCTTTCCTTCTCCTCATTCTTCGTTCCCCTCTTTAATCCAGCTGCAACCTCCTCCATCGAGTCTGAGAGGAAGTAAATTAACCTGTTTTACGGTAAAAACACACATAAATCTTTATTCGCCGAAAAGAATGGTATCATCAGAAACACGGGCATAATTTTACGTTCTTGTGCATAAGACGAAAACGGCCCTGACGGGATGTAATAAACGTGTACTTGTCGTTACATAGCGGAGTAACTGAGTTATGTAATGTTGATTCGCGTGGAAATGGGACAAGCACGGTCCCGTGATCAAGTTACTCTGTGGCAACTACACACCGTTGCTCCGCTCCTACAGGCATTTTAGGGTAACTGAAAACCGACCAGTCAGCTTCCGTTTGGCGACATCTCGATTTTGTTAAATATACGCCGTGTCTCAGAAAAATTGTGCCGGTGTTATTGTTTGAATAACTCCGTGAAACATCGGCCGACTTGAATAATTTTTTGGTATGCAACATCACGAAGAAACTTGACGAATGACTTTAGTTTTGTCCACCTCACCTTAATACTGTTGCAACACTACCTTGTGAAATGCCGAAGTCGTACCTTGACCGTTTACAACAATGAATTCATACTGAGTATCGCATGCTGTCTCAGAAGATCACTGTGAGACCACATTGTCATTGAAAATCTGTTACGTATTTAACATTAATTAGCAGCGGGTCGATCGTACGAAAATATCGGACGTCGACGAACTGAAACGACGCATCAACAGCGAGTGGGCCACTCTGAGACACACAGTGACACAGTTATTGAATGTGCCGTTGGCGAGTGGCTTCAGCGTCTACGCGCTTGCGTTTGTGCTGGAGGCGGACATTTTGAGCACACACTGTAATGAAGATGATGTGATGTGACACGTGTGACTTTTTTGAGAGACAATTCATTGGACGCTTTGAACCTCAACGTCACTGCCGTCGCTTGTTTTGGCCTGCTGACGCTTCTGATACTTGCTTACTTATTTTTGCGATATGGTATTGTAACCGTTGCAACTTTCGCCGTAGGTGCTCTATACCATCTCAGTGCATTATTGCAGTGACGACGGAACCCGGTGGGCAGAGGGCCAAAATTACCCATTTTGGTGCTGTGCCTTAAGATCCACAAAAACACGTTATTTCATGATCGAAAAGTCCAGAATGCCGTACCGCGAACCGCGCTCGATTCTGCCACCCCCACACTTTGAAACAGCGTCCGCTGCCGCTACAATTTTGCCTTCATGAACAACCATTTGTCACATTTTTTTAAGTGAACTGACAATGGACAGTTATATCTCTCGCCCTTAGCCTAAATGAATATTTCTTATATGTCTTATAAGCATTAGTGGGTACTAGTATCGGACTGGGGAGAGGTACACAACACCGCATTAGGCTACGCCAACATTGCGCTGAATTCTAGGCCTCGTCGTTGTGCAGCGGCTAAATGGGGGTGATGCATTGTCCTTCCAAGGCAGCATTCGCCCCTCTGCCTCCGCGCATGTGCGGTCGCGGTATGGAGACCAAGATTGTGACAAAATTTGGTGAAAACTTCAAAATTTCCGGCGGTAAACAAATTGATCCCGAATTGCAAATACTTGCAGAGTATGGTCGCGTCGCGTCGTTTCGTCGATAACACCGGAAGCGTGCATTTGCCAGTCTGTCTCGGTGACGTCATACATTGTGGGCGTGGTCACGTCACGTGACAGCGACAAGGGTATACTTCTGTTTGACGGACGTTTTTGACGTTTTCGTTTCGGTCTGTGACAGTCTGTGGAAAAACGATTCCGTCATCCGTCACGCCATCGTCATCAGTATCATCATCTATCGATCACGTCTGGTCGTCTCGTTCGTCAAGTGCTCTAGCTGTTTTGCGGTTGTACGCGCCATTAAATCTGCTATTTAGTACACGCTAACGCAAAAGTATCTTCGTTTTTTGCATTCTCGGTTTTGGATCAGGAATTGTTCTAAATATCGCGTGTTGTTCTTCTTGTTCTTGTTGGGTGACCTCTTCTAAAAAAGTCTAACGCTCCATCCTTTCAAATTGGATCGGGGTGAAATTTGGCAGGAATGATCTTCAAGTGAATACGCATCGATTGACGGAGTCGGATTTTCGATTTGACGTCACACCTTCAAGCTGGCAGCCATGACGTCATTTCACCCAGAAAAGCACTGCCATCTGATGAGTGCACAGGCAGCGTCTGCCCGGCGCATATGCAGCAGCGTCCGCCAGTTCCTGATCAATAGTACATTCGTATTGGACATAGGAACATATTTATGAGTAGCCTCCAGTATAACAAGTACGAATGTACTACTGATCAGGAACTGGCGCTGGCCAGGCGCTTCGTGTTCACATTTTAGGTGGCAACAGTTTTCTGCGTGAAATTACGTCATGGCCGACATCTTGAAACTGTCCGGTCAAATCGAAAATCCGACTTGGTCAGTCGGTGCGTATTTACGTGAAGTACATTCCAACCAAAGTTCATCTCTATCCGATTTGAAACGACGGAGCCGTGGGCTTGTTGAAGAGGTCGTTTCAACAAGAATAACAAGAAGAATGAGAATTCGATGAGAAGTGATATGAGATCAGTTCCTGATCGAAAAAAATACGAATGTACGAAAAAGTACGAATGTACTTTATGCTGCAGGCTACTCATAATTTCCGTGAATTCGGTCAGGTTTATGTTACACACATGTACATTGTGAATTCTGTGCACCTTACATTATTTTTCCATATTTATTTTGTATTTTACCTTGAATGACCTTGGTTTTGATTTGTGTTCATGTTGTTACTACATAAAACAAGTAAGGCTCCTGGCCCAGCTGCCGCAGGAAATATAGCGCTGCGGCGATTATCAGTAGTTACGGTGTGCGTGTGGCATCTATAGTGAGTGAATAGTATTAAAGTATGTGGAACTTTTTCATACCCTTCGTGATTTGGTGCCCTCGCTCGGCGTGATTCAGTTGGAATTTTCAAATGAACCTTACCGCGCGGAAAGTTAGGATGATGGGGCCATGTGACAGCGAAGACCGCGCGATCTTAGCTGGATTCATTTAGCCACAATACCAGCGCGTGACAGCCAGACGGACGGACGACCTATAGCTATAAATCCCTGCATAGCATTAGCTAAGCTGCAGCGCTCCAGTAGTCATGTGTGGTTGTCATGGATTCAGTGTTTTACCGATGTTGTGTTTTACCTTTACGACGTTAACGGCGTGTGTATGTGACAACCAGATTATCTATTCGTGGTTGCAAAGATATAGTGGAGTTATATGTTATGTTTTTTGTTATGTTTTTTTCTTTATTTGTATTGTATGTCAGCAATAATTCATATACATTTATGGGCGGCCAGCATAGATGGGCTCCGGCCTACCTGGCAGCCTGCCATCATATACATTATTATCTACTACATGTATATTTCTTTGGCTAATAAAATTGTTGTTGTTGTCAGTAAGTAAAAGTAAGTACTGTAAGTACCGTAAGTAAAACGTGGATTACGTTAAGGAAACCTCTGATGATAATGATTTGTGTTTGCGGGTGTGCAGGGTTCCGCGGACTCCAACTACAGCCAACACTCGTCAGACTTGAGTCTAGAAGAAGACATCGAGTCACGGCATCGTGAGAACGAGCGACATGCGCTGACGATGCTTGAAAAAGCGCGGGTATGTGACCATCATCATCATCATCATCGTCGTCATCGTCGTCGTCGTCGTAACCGTCATGCCCAGTGGTTAACGTGGGCGGAACGCGCCGGAACTGAGTTCCCATCATCCCATGGGCTCCACAAAATCGCAACCTTGCGTTCCTGAGCCCCAAATTTGTTCGGTTCTTGACGTAACTTTGGTCTTTGGCTGCCGGAACTCTGTTCGGAGGTCTTGAATCCTGAGACAGTGTCGACAACCAATCTCACCTAGTCTCAATACTTACTTGTATTATGATTACAGACGTGTTTTAAAATTTATTTGCTTATTTTTTTACCAACATTACCACAATTGGAATTGTCATCTTCTTTCCTTATTTTGCATTCACGCCGTTCACGGACTGCTGTAATTACGTTCAGTGGCCCCCGATCTTGTATTGGGGCCCACATTTAGCGATAGGGGCCCCCATACCACATAGAATTTCTGGGCCCAAATTTTACACTTAAACCACTGGTCATGTCTGTAAATAACAGGTTATTGCTGGGTGCACATCAGAGTGTGTATGTCAATTGTCAAAGTCGGTTCTGTTATGAATGCCTTAAGGGACGCTGCTGAGAGATGGTGCAGATTTGACGTTAATTAGCTGTTCGTTGAACTTCGTTCCATTTGTTTTTGCACCAGAAACTGGAAATGCTAGTCTAATGACGTAATGTATACCAATCGTTATGTATTGATTGCCAGTATAGCGCCAATGAAAGGCTCTTGTTCTTAAGCTTCGTATGTGATCTTTCTCAGACAGTGGGTCATCGTGACCCATACTGCGTCATAAGTTTCCGCGCCGTCGGAATGCTGTACCCGGATAATAACCACCCGGTACCGGGTACATGCTTTAATTCGGCCCTGGAGTTAATAATAGAACGATCTAGTATGATTACCTGATGTTATGTTACGTCAATATTGTGGCACGTGACCATCGGATAGCGTCACAGTGACGAGGCGACGGGCCACCAATAACGCTGCGCCCCAGCGGGCCGGTGAATGAATCATCTTAGTGGTTGGTGCGTGGCGAATATTGAGCGCTGAGTTGTTTTATGTCTGCTGTCTGTGTGTTTGTTTGTTTGTCTGTCAGTCTGTTCGTCTCTCCGTGCGTATGTGTGTATCGATGCAATGTCACCAATTGCTTGGACCCGTGTGCATTGCCGATATTGCTTTGACGGTTCACCGTGCAGCCGGAGTTTGCTAGTACAGCTGCATGCTGGTGTTATTTAAGTTGACAGCATTAGCATAACCGAAACTGAAACCGAAAAGCCGCCGTAACTGAACGACGAAGAAGCCATTCCCGAGGATTTAGGCTGGTCCTGAAGGTCATTAGTCGTTAGCATGATTTGTTTCTAATTTCCCGACGTGTTCACCAGAACCGCCACGCGTCTGTGAAACTCGGCTGCAGAAGATTTACTGCACGAGCTTTCGGGCATTATCGTCTCGATCACCGTTAAGGTCGATACACTTTGTCCCCTTCGCCAATGCCGAAGCGTTCTTTGGGCAGTGAAATAAGCACCAGTTGCTGGCGAGAATGCAGTACGCTTTTCGCTGGTCGTTCAAGATGTGACGAGACGGGCAGGTTGCAGCTAGAACCCAGCGACGCGATCTGTGTGGTAGCTGCTGACATCACGTTGATATCTCTTTCCTTCAACTTGCAACTACTTCCGGTTTCTGTCTGCCATCTTGAATTTAGGAAGTATCAGACACGGCTGGCGTGGGTACGACGGAATTGTTTTGTAGTGAACTATCGACAGTGTGGAAAAACTCGTCAAAAATATTTGTCTAGCTGTCTTGTCACGTGAGACATTATTATTTCCCGTTTGTCAGACGCCATATCTACTTCCGGTTACATACCGACTTCCGGCGACATAGCTGTTAGCACCATTGAAAAGTTTGACCTCGAGAACATAGGTAGGGGCCTATACTGGTGGAATTTCTGTCATAGGTGCCACATAACTCAAGATACAGGTGGGGGGTAATTTTACCCCCCCCCCGTTGGACATAAAATGGTGTAAAAAAAATACTTGGACATAGGAGGGATAAGCGGCTTTCGCTGTAGGTGGAGAATTAAATACAGCCATCTGTGTCTTAATCCTATATCGTCATTAGTTTTGCCATTTGACTGTGGCAGTGCATCTCAAATGCCAGTCTTCTGTTCGTCTTATTTCATGACGGTCCATTTTCTGCTGCATCAAGTTCTGCGTGCATGTGCAACGTAAACAAATGCGCATGCAGTAACGTCAGTGAGGGACATTTCGAATGTCGGCTGTGCGCTTTTCCTTCTGTTTCTTTACGGCAGGGCGGCAAAGAAATTGCGCGTGTTATTTCTGGCGGTCTGGTCGAGTAAGTCTGATTGTGCGGCTAGCGATGTGGCGTCGGGAATGGATGGGGACGCTGGCCGAGGTGCTGCAATGACGTAATAACATTTTACTCGCGTTTTATCGATTCCCGCTAGCAGCGGTGGCGCCGACTAGCGACTGTCACCGGCGTGAAATAACACCGGACTTGCATTAGTGCATCCTTCGTTGTGACGATCGCCGGCAACGTCAACGATGTACGGCCATCGCCAGTTCGCTTTTAATGTCAGCCAGAATTAGGGGCAGCACTTATTCGCGTTGTTTTAACTGGCCCCTTTCACTGAAATGCCCCTCACAGACGGTCAGTCACTCCGATCATTTGCAAGCCCCCCTTGAACAAGCACCTGCTCAGGCCAACTTAGCTTCCTGCCCTCAGTTGGAAAGGGAACTTAGTAGTAGCTTTCGGGCTGTGGAAGTGGGATGAAGACCTGACGTGGCTAGTTGAGTCGGGTATGTTTAGCCTGCTGGCTGCACCGCAAGTCTAGTTTCGTTACGTTAGCATAATGCGCGTCGGTACCGTCGGCTCATGCCAATCAGCTGCCAATTCAGTGACTTTAAAGCGATTCTGGTTGTTGCCTTTAGTTTTTCCCTCACCGTTCACAAACTAATACCCAGTTCGTCATTTTCGAACCATCCACTTATGTCCGTGCAGCGCCGGCCGCATTGCGTGGTGATGTCGGACTGGCGACAAACCGAGTTAGGCGGGTTGGTGGCGTCACCGTCGAGACGTTTTAGTGGCTGAGTGGACACTTCATGTCCAGTTGTCCACTGTCGACATCATCATGTCGTGTCCACGACGTCGACTCGACACCAGCACGCTAGCTGACCAGCCGTCCATTCTGCAATTCCTCTAATTGTACGTGTCGATGTGTGTCATCTCATTGGTCTAAACGTCGCAATACCTGACCAGGTTTCTTCGCTTAATGCACCTATACCGGTGTCAGACATGATTTTGTCGTATCCCGACACCGACACCTATCTGCACTTGGGAAGCTAAGTAAGTACCGACACCCAATCCTACATTAAGCCGATTTTTACTGCGTTTGCAAACCGCCGTTTTTACACCGAGTCAGCATGGTATATATCATATGGTGTTCATTTTTATTCGGCCAAAGTCGATGGAGCAACTTTGTCGCTTTTTTGCCCGACAAAGTTGCCTGTGACTTAAGTTGACCAACTGTTGACGAGTCGCGCAACTAATCTTCTGGATAGAAACCATCTCCATTCTTCATATTCTTCGTCAATTTCTCGCTCTGTCGCTGAGCTGTGATTAGCTGTAGCACCGTATTCACCACGCTTTGCGACCGAGTCCAGTCGCGTGCCCATGAATTTCTCTTACGCTTTCAGATATTCACCTGGCGCCTCTGAACACCTCTGACAGAGCGTTCAAGCGATTAACAAAGCACTACTGATATTGTTGTCTTTATCACTAAAAGCCAAGTTTATTTGGCGATTGTTTGCCGATGGAAAATTGACAGTTGCCTATAGGCAAAGTTGTTGCACGCAACAGCGTGAAGCGACTTTGTCGCTAGTCTGACCGGGGACTTAGAGTTAGCTCACTCGTCCGTTGTCTGTTTGAAGAGTAATAGTTTGAAGAAAAGGTAAGGTTCTGAGATGAAGCCGAGACATATGTGAGAGCGGCAGTTTAGTATATAGAACGAGAAATGCCGAGACGCCGGCGTCTTTCTGGTCCGACAGCGAATGATTGGGTTTGTGCGACGGCGCCATGCTGGCTGAATGCGACGCAGCGGCAGAATCAAGTTAATGTCTGTCTGTGGAACGGTCTGCAGCTGGACTGCTCGTCGACAGTGTCTTCTGTACGTTTTTATGCCGTGGAGTTGAGGGGTGGGTAGGTGTAGCCGGTTTTTTCTTGTACAAGTACGACACCCAGTCGCCCTGTGTCCAGTCCACCTCACCGCCGCTGATCGAGTTTGTCCGCCCTTTCTGCTGCAGTGTCGTCGCGTTTAGCCCAGACAGATTTTCAGCATCGTCTGCAGACTGGAGCCAGGGCCAGCGGCTTGTTTCAGTCTGTGTGAAGAGAGCAAGGTGAAGCTATATAGCGCTCGGTGGCCGATTGTCACAAACAGTGATGTTCCCAAGACGCCAAGATACAGGGTAAGGTAAGGTAAGGTAAGGTAAACATCAATTTGTTATAGCGCACTCAAGCTAGACAAGCCGCCTCAGAGGCGCTCAGGTACATGGCGCGCACCAAGCAGCGTCGCACATACCTGCCTTATACCTTCCCAGCCGTAGCCGGTACTCATTTACCGACCCCGAAAGGATGGAGGGTTGAGTAAACCCAGGCCCAGGGTGCAAAGAGCAGGGTCAACTGGGCTATGGCCAAGCTCATCACTGTCTACCATTTGCTCGAAGTTTACATGTTAGTGCAAACCGTAGATACATGTGAACTAAATTGATCGCACTGTCTGCAAGCCGCGTTCCTGGATTTTATTGGCTTTTGTGTTTTGGCGTAAAATTTACAGATGGGTACCGTTAAATAAAATCACATATCAAGCCCACGGCTGAAGCGTGACACAACACGGCAGCAAGGACATTACTGGAGAGGGGCGGAGTAGATGGGCAGGAGGTTAACCCCCAAGACTGCACCTCACATAGGCTCTCCTCGGGCCCACCCATCAGTGACCAGTCAACTTCGTATTATCTGTTGTATAGTTAGGAAAGTATTTGTGTTGAAATGCTGGTGAATGGTGAATAATCCCTTGCATTCATTAAAGTTCCACCAACCTGAGTTTAGCCTACAACAGACAGATGCACTTACTATGAGAACCAGTATATGTATAATATGCAGTATTAGGTTGGTCTTCTGTGTTGAGAGGCTATACCAGCTGGGAGGATCTTCAACACCCACAGTAGCTGCCCTCCATTTCACCCCTTCCCGTGAACGAGCCTGCTCAGTGGTGTCTTAACATAATGGGAACTGTGACGTCAGTTACCGGATTTGTACGCATATGGACCCAGAAGTTTTCAACACCCCCGACTTTTGACCACCGTCGGCTTCCGAACCCCCTAATAGCTCACCTGAGGTATTGAATGTTGCTTTTACAGTGCTTTAGTGAAGTAAGAATGCTGATAATAACACCCGCCCATCAAACACTGGCCTGACCCTCGCTCTGAGCTATGAAATCTGAGAAAACACTCTGATTTAGACGCCGTTGTTCCATGTCATTAGAGTGCATGAACCGTGATTTCAGCTGCACATGAGATGATAAAAGGCGACTGTTGCGTTGTTTGTGTCTTTGATCAGTTGAAGCCGGTAGCGTTTGCTGTGAGGACAAACGTCGCTTACGATGGGTCGTTGGAGGATGACGCGCCTGTTCACGGCGGCTGCGTAGTCTCGTTCGCCGCCAAAGATTTCCTGCACATCAAAGAGGTGAGTCACGTGATGCTGCAGTAATGCACGTGGGCTGAAACTTGAGACAGGTGGCTACTTGTGCTGTCTGTCACACGCATTATTTGTTTGAACCTATGTGTAACTGTTGGTCTAGTGTTCTGCTTAAGTTCTAACGTTATCGTGCATAAATTTATCTGATACTGAAATATGGTCCGACACGCCACATATTTCTTCGTGCAGTATGAGTCAAGCAATATGAGTTCTTTCGTCAACCTTAGCCCATTAGAATACACAGTTATTGTATTTGCGTTGGTGCAGCTTACCTAAATTGTAGTTTGTGTACTTTAGGCGTCGTGTATTTTTCGGTTTTATCATTTTGCTGTTTCCTTCAATGCGGCCTGCAGAAGATACTACCACACACGCCACTTGTGATTTTTAACTGGCAACTTACATTATGTACTAAAAAACTGACTAACTAAACAACTAACAACACGTTAACCAGTAGGCCTAGACGGAAACATGATTCCTGTTTGTTACGTTAGCTCTCTGTCTTGCCTCTCTGTCAAAAATACGTTGATTTCTAAAAATTGTCTTCATAAACATTGGAAAGAACATATTTACTTTGACGCTGCCACTAAGATCAGTCTTTTGCTGAAGTGAAGATCGGCAAAAAGTCATCAGGCCCACCAAGCCGAAGAAGATGGTAAGTGATAAATGGTATGGCTGTTGTAAGTCTCAAGTTGTTTCTGGTCGCTGATCAATGTCCTTACTCGGCCGTTTCTGGACAAGCCAAGGCCGCTGCGTTGCCAACCAAGTGAAGTCTTAACCGTGTGAGATTTGTGTGCATGCGGCCACCGCGAAGCAATGATATGTAAGCGTACATTGACGAACAGAGTGCAGAGGCAGCTTACAATCTCTTCACTAATCTGGCAGTGAAGCTGTCCGCTGGTTGGAGAATACAGGCTACTACAGCATCTCGCGAAATGAGGAATTGATGTCACATATTCGCCAGATGTCTGCAGGCCGTTGCGGTTAAAAGTACACAGCACGGCGTATTTGAAAATGATATGCAGCATAAATGTAACAAATGACCTACGGTATCTTTTTACACTTTGATGATATCATAATTACTTTTGTCTTGTTTATAACCTGAAGTTACGCAGTTTGAAGCAGCATCATTTACCACAGTGGCTTTGGGGATACCTGGCGAGAAAGTTTTTACATCAGTCCCTCATTAAGTGAAATATATTGTTTCTGGTTAATGACAGTTTAAGCCAATTTATATATCTGTGTATGTGTGTGCACAGAAATTCAACAACGACTGGTGGATTGGTCGACTAGTAAAAGAAGGCTGTGATGTGGGCTTCATTCCGAGTCCTGCGAAACTCGAAAACCTCAAATTGTTACAGCAACAGGCTCGGCCTGTTAAAATATACACAAAGTAAGAATTTGTGTTTAGTTCGGTAGTAGTTTGTGGCTGCGTGTTGCACGCAAATAGAATTGTAACGACTGTAGTTCACACACTACTCTGCCTTTTTCTTTCCTGCCTGCTGTGTATTCCATAAAAATAATAACAATTTAATAATACCACGAAGTATCAGGAACTTGAGAAGACCTACATCTTTTACGGTTGCCATTGAGACAGCAGGCTCATGGAGTCAGCAGGCCATAGAACTGCTGCAGTAAGTCGGGAGACGCATCTCGGCCGTAACTGAGGATAAGGGAAACCACCTTCCTGGTTCAGAGGCTGTCCGTGGCTCTGCTAATCGGAAGTGCGCTCTCATTCTTAGGCAGTTTTGCCGCAAGATTGACCCGCCGTTTGCAGTCATTTACAGTACACCTTTTATTAGTTTTTAAGCCTGTGGCTTTGTGTTACTTGCAAAACATAATAATAATGATAATCTAACTTATAAAGTGCCATATAGTCGTAGCTTCAGAGGCGCTGCTATTACTGCCTGCCTGAGTCCATTTCATGTTCGCTGACCGTCAGATATTTCTCTTTGTACGCGTGTTGTCATTTATGTTTTTATTGTTCCTTTGTGGTGCTGCCTTTATGGCAGATAGAGACGTGTATAACTGTATATACAGACTGGGCCAAAAAATGATCCCAGTTATTGTTCTATGTATTACTACGCATGTTTTAAGAAGGTCATTGTTGCACATCATGTAGAATTTCTACGTGTTTGTACTGTGTGCAGTAAAACCAGTTCTTCAACAAACATTGATAATCTACTAAATTCCAAGTCTTCTAATTCCCGAGGCTCGACACCGCCTACGCCAGGTAATTAACTAATTTCTACACAACTCTTATTTATTTGCCTCACATTAGTTCACAGTAGTTCAACAGTCGGTGATGGACAATTCAATATTTCGATTTTTTGCAGTTTCTGGTTACCCATTTGCTGTTAAAATTCTTATAAATTTCTATAAAGCACTGCTCTTACCTCGTGAGATGCATTGCAATTTGGGGGTCTGTCAGTAATGTGAAATTAATGATGCGGTCTAACACAATAAAGGTTAAAGGTCCCAACGTTTATATACTGCCGCTTACAGGGAAACTATAGCTGTTCAATTCCGAACTGGCGTACTTACCAGCATTACTGCATTAGCAGTAAGCAGCTCAACGCATTTAGCGGCTGCCTTTGCCTGAATGAACGGACTTTGAACCTGCAGTCTGCAGCTAGACAGACCCACCTATGACTGCCAGTGCTAACAGGTCATACAGAATAACTGAGTAATTTTTGTCTCCTTACTTCATTTCATGTTATGTTCAAATCTGCAGCAGAGTGCAAAAATCAATTTTTGCATCATAAAACATTTCAGTAAATGAAGCTGCAGTTTGAATTTTTTGTTTGACATGGTCGTGGTGTTCCATGCTGATCGATATGTGCCATGCCGGTGAAGTGAGTCAAGACAAGTTGAGTGATAGAGTTAGACTGCTGTCATGCAGAGCAGTGTCAGACTATTCCACACAGAGGCCCATAAAAATAATAGTGTAACATTGGAAATGGTTTACTGGTGTTACTCTGGTGTAAACTAGTTGAAGCATCCTCGCATATTGTTACATTTTCCGGCCTCTATCCTTACTTATGTGGTTGTGTTTTGTTGTCCAGAAATCGATCTGAATGGCATGGATAACATGGGAGACGACAGTGACAGTGTTGGCAACGCACCTCGGACAACACGGTCGGCGGCGGGCGGTGGCGGCGGCGGCGGCAGCGGTGGAGCCGGATTTACGATGCCAACTAAGGAAAAACGAAAACCGTTCTTTAAAAAGGTTGCCATGCTGTATTGTTGCTAATATGCGGCGTTGTAGTGTATTTAAATACTTGATGGTGAACGCGAACGCGATGAGCAAAAGTACCATTGCAAGGTGATCACTAATGCTGCAGATAAAAGATTTCGTTTAGGTCTAGACCATAGGTCTGCTTACCGGGTATGTCTGTTGCGAGGGAGCTCATCCCCTTTGAGGTGCTTTAAGCTGGCGAGGGTTATGCCCATTGTTATTTATGTTATTATGCTAGCATTTATCCCAACTGGGCTCGATGGCCGGCTCAGATAAGAAGAGCCAGCACAACTTTAACTGACAAGTTGGACTGCCAACAGTCCTGGTAACAGGGCCTACTGTTACACAGAGCTCGCCGAACCCTGCAGATAACCATAGTAGAAACCCAGGTGAAAAATAATGAAAGAAAACAGAAAAACTGAAAAACAGTCTGACACTTTCAAAACAGTGTTAGTGTTTATTTGTGACAATAGTGTTTTTTTATATTTATACCTGCTTACATGATAGTCCTTGAATAATGGGCAAAACTAAGC
>Ga0209681_1000260_pt1 | contig 13627 bp, 7 predicted proteins | sample WorMetLIZISLAND2_3_FD_187416 | JGI IMG/M metagenome (GOLD analysis project Ga0209681, IMG submission 187416) | Marine gutless worms symbiont microbial communities from Max Planck institute for Marine Microbiology, Germany - Olavius clavatus LIZARD... ... | reverse complement strand
CGAATATAGTAAGTAAGTGAAAACGACCGGTGGGATAGGTTTAATAGTTATTAGTGATTAATTACCGAAATTTAGAGGGATTAGGCCGTCTACAATACTATGATGGGTGATCACTTGCGGGTATACTGTCTTGGTGTTTAAACCAGCAACCCAGGCCAACTCAGCCTAGCCATCCCTCTGTGGGGAGGCGTATGAGTACTGGCGTTTGGTTATGGCCACCGCTAGGGAAGAAATGACACAGGAGTTGTTATCACGACTGCTGCATAGTGAACCAATTTGTTATATCCACTTGGAGTTAATGGAGCAACATTATGTATGGCTGATTTGGGCTGTATGCTAGCTTCACTGAGTTTAACCGTCTCCAGCTCAAAGGGGATGGATCCTACACAGTGATGCAAATGACACGTGTTCTATGTGGAAATCTTTATTCCTAGTCAGTCATCGGCGTCAAATCACACAAGTGCATTATGAGCATTTTACAAACAATAATCACATGTAAAACATTAAATGCAGGCAGCGCATAAACATAAACAAAAATAGAGTGATACAATACAGTACATACTGCTTTAACCATGCTAGGCAAATATACAAGTGTCTGAGATTACATATTAGCATGACTGACAACTGCCACAGCATATCAGTTTACTGCAACACTTATTAGCAATTCTTGGGATCAACAGCCACAGAATTTGGCAAACTGGTCCGCGGAATTTGGAAAAATTTGCCGCGGAAAACTGTGGTCCCTAAATATCAGCCTATATAGAATAATGTTAAAGCAATAAATATCAATGGTCAGATAGTGGGTTGATCAGTAAGCCAGTGAAATGATAGACAAGAAACAAATTGCAGTGCAACATTTGTATGAATGTCACTGAATGTCACTGTGAGTGTGAGTTATTCGTGCTGTCTCGAGGTGACAATGACACTGTATCAGTGGAACTACTAACAGATGCTGCCACTGATCCTGACTGTCTCGTAGTGATTGGTGTAAATGATGCTGACAAAGACGACTGTGGGGTTGGTGTTGATGATGCAGTTCCGGCAAGGTCGGCGAGGAACCGACGCCGCAAGGCTTGTGGTGTCCCACCAGTGCATGCAAGAGCTGACAGCTGCGGTGATGGACTTACACTTGGCGTTGTATTACGTGAACTGCTCAAGTCACACTGGTCAACAAGTTGAACTAGTTCACCAGGCGTTAGTCCACCATCCTCCTCTACAGCACCTACACCGATACAACTTCACGTTAACGTTCACAGCTTACTTTAAGAGAAACAACAGTAACTACCACCCAAAGAAATCAAGTGTCTCTTTCATAAACATTATTCACCATTGCTTACTTGTATCTATGTTGTCTGTACTTGGCTTAGCAATTTACAAAATGATCATAATGATATACCTCGTCTGTCACCTTATTTAAAGATCCACTACTTACAGTCAGCCCCCTAGCACCCATCCCCACTGTACCCTGATTCTCTTCTGAGACTGGTGCTATATAAACTGCATGCTTACTTACTTGTGCAAACTATTAACATAGATAAAAGAAGTAGAAGTGGGAGTGACAATACAGGCTACAACTACAGTACTGTTGTGGCTACATTAAAGCTATGATATTCTTATGACAGCACTAGTTTACACACATTGTCTCATGTTAGTTACATGTTATAAATAGACACTAAGTACTCACACTAACAATGACCATGCTAGTGCAGTAGCTGGTCAGATTTTTTACCTTCAGTATCAACACAAATAAGTCAGTTTTAGTTTTGGCAGAAATTGAGCAACCCAGCATTGGTCAGTCTGTTGACTTTATTCAACAAGCATTGAACTGACTGCAACTAGCACACGATTAACTGCCACAGCCCAGAAGACTTCTGCCAACTTTTAACACTTCAAAAGTACAGAGAGTAAGCATAGCAATAGATAAACGTTATAAAACTAGCTATAACTATCTGGCATTCTTCAGCATTTGTGGCACTGAACCCAGAAACTTATAATAACAGAATTAACACATAACACTCAGCAATGCCAACCAATAGCGGTAACTTACTGTCAGATTTATTTGCCAATTCCAGAGCAGATGACAGATCCCACATCTGATAGCAACAGTGCACACAACATCATTTTTAACTAACACACACAACACTAACATGTGATACAAATAATGCCATTAGACACTGCTATATTTTCCAAACATGCCAACTTTGTGTTTCACTTTTGTAACTATAACTACAATTACAACTGCAGCAAAAATTTGTACAGTGCCACCTGCAGTGCTTCACGAGCAGAAAAACTAAGCCTAAAATGCAATATAAAATCTTGTCTTCAGTCTTCCTCGATCCAAGGGTTGACTGCACTGCCAACCCAATACAAAGTAAGTATAAAGATAAAGTTTATAAAGTAACAGTACAATAAATATATGTATTAACATACGGCTATAAAAACAAGCATCAATGGACAACTAGGGCACTAGGCCCTCAGTGCAGCATGCAGACATGCCACCAGTAACACTGTGAAATAAATGCTTTTCACACAACAGACAGAGATCAGTAGACCTGGATGCTTCCATTACTGTGACCAGTGAAGATATAGCGCCGGGGTCTGGCACCCATTCTAGTTGATCCCTCACACTCATGAACTGTGTATGCCGTTACACTCGTGCCATCAACTGATCTGATGATGCAGACCCTAACACATCCAGCCAGCACACGCTGCATTCAGTTATACAGATCAGGTCAGGTCTTCACCATGCAGCTGCTTTTAGCTGCGGATACAATACCATACAATAATACAATAATGTGATTTATAGAGTGCTATTTACGAAGCGTCCAGGAGCGCTAACACAACTAGCAGTGATATGCTCTGCGAAATAATTCAGTTTTTAGGCGATGCTTAAAAAGACCGGTGTCACTGATTTGGTGAAGGTGATGCAGAAGACTGTTCCAAGCAGCGGGTCCAGCATAACAGAAACTGCGCTCGCCGAACTTGGTTCTGCACCTCGGCTTGACGTAGGCGGCTGTGTCAAGAGGATCTGAGACCAGGTCGACGGCTTTTGTAACAGTTATGCAACTGTCTGAACATGGATGCTGCTACCAACTCCCTCCACCGTTCTCTCTCTGCTACAATGTCACTCAGTGTCACTCTTTGTCTTCCCGTTGTTTTATTATTTGGGAAATTTGGTTAAGAACTAACTTAAATATGACCAACAGACAGATGTCAACAAATGTTACACATAATGTCTACTCATACGTCAAAAATCACTACAGAATCTAACCACTACACAAAAGCATAAGAGACGAAAACCTTTTTCCACTGTATGAATGACGAACAAACAGTCGGTCGGTATCGGGAACGACTTTCTGAACAAACACCTGCTGGTCATCTCGATCTCCGAATGGACCTGCAAACAACGACAATAACCAGTGATGAAGACATATGCAAACATCATCCTTGAAGTCTACTGCATAAACATAATATGGAAATGTAAAATTTCTTTTTGAGCTGTAAGACCAAGAACTAATATCAGATTCTTCAGCACTTGGCTGGATACGAGTCAAACCTACAAAACTAGGGAAATCAGGCAGAGTGTCAGAGTGTCAACCTCCCAGTAGCAATGTCATGCAATAATCGATGTAAAACAATGCAAAAACAGTAACTGATTACTGCTGTCCAAGCCTTCAAATATGGCAGAACAGGATGTTAAAAGGCATTTACGTTACAGTCAATGGGTAACGCCAACATATACCAAGTATACTGATGAACATTAACTGTTACACTAAATATGCACCAAGCACCTTTTGGTCAAGCGATCAACTGTCAGCAGCCGTGCTTTCCCAGTTGCCGGCCCAAAAACTTGGAACACCCTGCCGTAAGATGTAACACCTTCCCAGTCTGAGTACACCTTTCGCTGTGAGTTCAAATTGTGGCTTTTCAAGAAGTCTTTTCCAGACATCATCATCTGATACTGACTGCATCTTGACTTTTAGCTTAGGCTTGTCTGTTCCAACTACGAGATGGTTCTGCCATTTAAGGTCTATAATATGGACTTGATATGATATGAAACAGCCAAAGATGATCAGGAGGATTTGTATAGTTGAAACTGAGCAAAACAAAACTCAAAGTAAAGATGTACAAATGTCAACATTATTCTTTAACATGCGAAAGGTGATGAGTGAAAAATTTGACCAACGTATGCAGATGTGGGTGGTACAATGAAATAAGATGACAGCATTTTCACCACAGATACTAACCAAACTCGTTTCCACTGGAGTAGTATGCTGGAACCATGGTATCCTCAACAGCGAGAATCTTAAATGAGGCAAGAGGCGTGGAACCAGGCTGTGTGCTTAGCATACCACGGAAACGTGTAACGGTCCAAGATCGTACATGATTGTATTCTGAGCACACTGCCAAAACACAACAAGACTCACGGTAACCAAGGACTCCATTGTACCAATTCATTTTCTCTTATTATCTACCCAAATGCTACAGCATAGAATGGGACAGACTACAGGACCAATGTCAATGTCAATCGTGAAATATTTAACGTGGCTAAAATAGCCTAAGCTATTGCGTAGACCACGAAACAGCCAGTCTACTCTGTGATCCTACAGTTGCAATATTCATTCGATTATAATAAAAGTTTACACCACCATGTGGGCTTGTAAATTAAGAACACGTTTGTCAGGCAGTCAAAACCTGATAATGCATTCCCCAGTTTGCCATAATTTTTCAATTCATCACAGCCGTAAACACGAGTAGGGTCCAATACACATGGGAATATGCTTGGCTACACTTCTCTTTGGATGGGTGATATCTCAGCAACCACGTGAGATAAACAGATGGTTTCAATCAGTGTGGTTAAAGGGGGTTAATTGTCACTACAATGGAACCAGTATTGCAACAAAACACAACCGGACACACGATGTGAACTCAATAACACACACACGTAAGTCTAACATAAAAGAATAATTCATCAGCACTACGAGTCAACAGTATGGTTGGTAATACCTGACACAAGGTGTTTTTCAGAAATCATGACTCGTATGACTGGATTACAGTGGACGGAAAATGTCTGGAAAAGCTGAGGTCCCTGGCCAAGCGTTTCTGGATGTTGAACGATAATACAAACAGTACCAGCACTGGTACCATACGCAATCTCTATCCAGTCACCACCAAAGCCGACAAACTGCTGATCTGTCAGACAAAACATTCTTCAATACTTCACAAAGAAGCAGACTATGACGCAGTTAAATGTAAAACTCAAACCAGAAAAATTTCTCCCATATGTACATACAGCCATTTTAACAACCATTTACACCTTTACTGGAATTAGCCAGTGATTTACTGAATCCAAAAAGCCGCACTTTTACCATCCAGATATCATCTGATGCATTAACAACAGTTTTTAAGCACTGTGGGCAAAGTTTTTTGATATGTACCTATCAGCAGCACTGTATCTACAGAATAACACAACTTTACAAAAATGTCTATTATCACAAATTAATATTCTGAAATTGCACATTAATATTGTGGAAAGCTGCAAAGTGCAAATACAACATGTTCACACTATACACACAGTGACATGACAAAATGCTTTCCGATTATACTCTATAATACAAGCAACTATCAAAGTGCAATGGCAGGCACAACTGACTGGCTTTCTGTGTGAGATAGACACTAAGTGCTGTAATCCGATTTCCAGATGGATCTTTGTAGAGTTCTGTCACCAGCAGGTCATTGTCCTTCATGCGCAGTGGAAATTTCTGCATATCTGCACATAAAAGTAACAAAAATTTACAGAACTGGAACATAGCTTATCAGCATTATTGACACAAATGTCGCTATTATAAAGAATTACTTACACACCACAGACTGTAACATGAATCAATGGCACAATCTAACTCAGAATTAAGAATTACATAATTACTAACCAATGTTATAAATGCAACCGTTGTCACAGCCTAGCAGAAGGAACGAACCAGTGGTGTCATAGCTTGAGACCGGAACTACATCTTGGATCTGCAGGCACAATGACAAACACACGGATTAAATATGCCACAAACTAACCATTTCGTCACAAAATCATTTATCACTGACAAGATTATGCATTTAACCACATAAACCATACATTTAAACCTTCAAAATAATTCATTATATGCAACAGAGCTAGATACAAATACACAAGCCACAACAACACAGGGTGGTTTACAAGATTAAGTCCTGCATTTCAGTTCAACGATAACACGTAATATGCAAAAGATTTATCTACCTGCCAGTTCTGTGACACAGCATGCCAAACGCCGAGTTTACCAGACCGATTCAATGCTACTAGATGGCTTCCAATGAAAAATAATGCATCAACAACAGCAGTCAGATTGAAAGTTCCTACAATCAGTTTCACTGCATTTCATCAAAAGCCAGATTTTAACTATAATTTCATTAACGTTAGCTCTCAGCTACAAATACACATTACTAGGCATCTGACAAATGCATTTTTGTCTGTCCAGAATCATCAACTTGGTCCAAAATTTTCCCAGATGATGAAGAATATTTAGTTTGCAAATAGACAAAAATTTACTGGTTCCTAGAGTCTGACATGAAAACACGCATAATAAGTTAGCATTGCTATTAATTTAATGTCTTTACAAATTTTAAAGTGTGCAAGCAGCATGTTTCCTGGCCTAAAGTCTTATGTTTCTATACAACATAAAATTAGCACATAGTGCACTAAGTTATTCCACTATAACAAATGAATGAATGTTATGTGACACATAACATTCAAGTGTCATGAAAATGTCACACACAGTCACTAACAACATGTTTACTGTTACCAACAGCAACTAATTCATACAAACTCTGAAGGAGTATACAGTGACACTCATTTCAGCAAATCACTTCAATGTCACACTTAAAATACAGTGCAGCAAGACCGCTGAAGTTTTATTCACACAGTGATATTCTCTATGAAGTTTTACAAACAGTCTGTTCTACATCAACTGATGCAACTGGAAAACAGACAGAAGCAATTAGTGGCACTTTTTAGGCGACCAATTGGCAAAGTTTTGTCCATTTTCATTCACAGTTGTGAATTTCATTTTTCTGTTCACAGTAGTAAATTTCACAACTTCATAAATTTATTGTCCATAACAAATTGTCAGGTTCTCATCTAATTAATGTTACGAATTGTCAGCAAATGGTTACAGACAAGTGCATCAGAGGACTGTAACATGACGGTGACTGTAAAGCCACATGAGCAGCAATCAACATAAAGCAGATGCCATCAAGTAAAGATGTGGTACTAATTACTGACCTATTTCTCTTGTACTCTGGCCATTGTCACTGATCTGCCACAGCTGTACAATACTGCTGTAACTGGCCGCTATCATGCGACTGCAGCCATCATGGCCAGGATTTGCCATCTTAGCATTGAGAGCAATGCGGTCGACAACCGACTCTAGATATGGACTCATCCATGCCTGGTTCCATCCAATTGATTCCTTCAGCCTGTCAAACATGAACGATTAACAATAAGGCCAAATGGAAGTTAAGGACATTATAAAGAACAAATTAACAGCATAAATTATTACATTTGAATCTGCAGTACTGACATCACATTCTAAGCCTCAATCAGGCAATCAAACCAAACGTCTTAGCGTCTGAGTCAGAGCACTGGCTTACATGCCTACTAGTGCCACTACTTAACTCTTAAGTCTCGTGCATATTTTACTGTCGTACAGGGACAAATGCAGAGTTCATCTGAGCTGCATACTTTGCACAGACTATGCCTAAGACCATTCATCACACTATGCATGCAACAACTATGCCTGCAGCAGTCAATTCTCAGATTCAAATACATCATACACACTGCCAAACCATCAGTGAAAAGCACAGCAGAAGCTACCTTCTACTAGTGCACTATGCCCAAACGCCGTAATAATTCTGGCACACGGCTGTTGGTGTGACAATGGCCCTTTCTCATGTGTTTTCTCATTCTGAATTTCCTGAAATTATTTGGTCCAATCAAAGTATACTCCGAATAAAGCAAAAAAATAACAACAGAAGCAAACACGTGACCTGTATAGGCCTACAAAATGTTGAAAAGCAACTGCAATCCAGTTGAAATGTCCTTTGATTATTGTCACTTTCAGTGGATGTTCATAAATCGTACCTGAAACGAGAATACCTGACTAATGCATCGTAGTAAACACTGTGCAATGCCACTCAGATTACATGACTGATATTGTACAGTCTGCACAGAAGTCTGGTTACTGTCTCTTAAGTCAGACAATAAAGTTCAACGTAACACATTATCAAAATGGAGATGCAAGACACAGCCTGCTGTATATATGTAGCAGTCCAAGTCAATCTGTATTCTATTCAATGGACTTCGGACCTTACTAGGTCGGGTAGACATCTCAAAATCGACTATAGCTATTGCATCCATCAGAAAATGCCCTTCATCAACTGATGTGATCTCCATACTTGTCATCTATTGGTTAGGATGTTACACCTTAAAACCATGCAATCCTCCACAATAATTCAGTATTTGCTGGCCTACTTTTCCACTGCTTGTTTTCCATTTGAACATTTACTTATCAATTACACGAACAATATCAGACACGTTTTACAGTGTGTCAGCACTGGACAGCTATGTACTTTTGATTGGTACTGAAATCAACAACTTTGTATGACCTTGAACAGCAGTAGCACTGTTATTACTTTAAGTAATGCAATCTTTCACAACTACTACTAATTTTAAAAAACAGCAGTTTACACACTTTAATGGTGAAAGAGGTAAAGGAAAGTCACAGAGCATAATATGTCACCCATAAGGTACCATAGAGCTGGGCTTGCATTGTGACACAATTATGTGACAATTTCGCAATCGATTCTATGTTTTTGATTCTGTATTGGGTCTGATTTCATCATAACCTTCTGAACTTGAAATTTCACTGTTAACAAATTGGTGCCAAGTGTAAAAACAGCATCAAATCACACAGCCACATAATTACGTACACAGCATAATATCTCTGTACATTACTTACCATTTCTGGTAACTCTAAGATCTGACATGCTGACTGGAGCCCACGCCTTGTTATCTGAACTAAATATCCAAACAACCAACTATTTCAAATACTCAGATACTCTCAATATTCTGTCAACAAAACTCTGATGGGTTGCGTTCGCTGAGGCATTATACACAATTTGCAATTTTTGACCAACATCTGGTTATATACAGGAAATGACACAAGATACATACATAGCTGCAATAGCCAAGTTTATAGAAAAGAATGAGTGTGGTAACGATGATGACTGTTTTCAAGTCACAGGAAGGATGGTTGCTATAAGGCTAGATTGATAACTCTATATTAAATTTTTTTTTACAAAATATAAGCATATGAAAAAAAACACTACAACATGAATTCATGACAATCATAATTTATGACAACCACATGACTAGTAACAAAGTATTTGACATATAAAAATTGGCATAAATTATTTACACTTCAAAGCTTCCCATATCAGCTAGCTGTTAAAGTTACTGCCATGCCACATAATGCAAATGTGCAACATTTTGATCTCAGGCAGCCCAACAATACAAACTTATTCAACAGATATCATCCATCCAAGCACAATAATACGAGTGAAATTTAGCAGCACATTCAGTTTTATTTACCGTAAATTTGACACATTTGAGTCCAATGACTGTGACTGTATCACACCGATTTCTCGGTCAATGCTGGACAGCGACTGGCGTTTCTCTGCCACATTCTGAGAGTTCACAGGAGCAGGTGGAGCTACAAATTCACATCGACTTATATTCACTCAGCAATATACAAATGTAGCAACTCGGATTTGCTCAAGGTGCTGAATAAATAAAAAAAACAACAGTGTCAAACTTAAAATAGATTATTCAAGCTCACTTAATCACAAAAATCAAACCGTAGCAATTACAAAAATTCACCATACCTTGAAACCATTGGACTTTCAAGAAGAACATACAAAATAAAATCCAAGCACTTGAAATGAAATATTGCAAAGTTCTGAGAGTTTCTTGGAAGCAGAAAAAGTAAAAAAAATGGATCTTGGAGAAGATGGCTACTGAGCCATCACTCTTCCAGAATATAAATTAAGATCTGAAGGAGACACACTGGACAAAGATATTATAGTTAGAGCTACATCGGATTCCAGAGGTAGAGGAACCCAGAAGATGACGGATTGACAACATCAAAGATTGGACAGGTTTGTAGACTACAGACGCAGCAGAAAGTGCAGGCGTCAGTGGACAGAAATGGTCCATTGTGTCACTGACCCATCTATGAGGGATGGCACATGACATGACATAAAGCCATTGGCCATCACATGACATCAATCAATCAATCAATATGCGCATTTGTATAGCGCAAAATAAACAATCTAAGAATGTCATCTAATGCGCTCTCATTGAGTGCTCTTGAACAAGTAAGTTTTCAATTGTTTGCCAAAAGTGTATAGACACGCAGTAGCAGTATGCAGTTCTGTCGGCAGAGCATTCCACGTCGCAGGGCTGCACACTCTGAACGCGCGACGACCAAGAACAGTTCTTGTCCGCTGACTGTCCAGAGTGCCGCTGACAGAGGAACGCAGTTGTCGTCTCCTGGCCAATGATGATAGTGGTACACAGTTGCTGCTGAGATAAACTGCTGCAGCACTGTGCAGGCATTTGTACATCAGGACTGACAACTTGTACACAATCTATTCTATGCACAGCACTTCTTGCAAGCATCACTTTACTTGACCACTGTTGGTTGGCAATGAACAAATTTCTAATTTTTAATTTAAAATTTAACAACTGCTGGTGTGACATTGCCAACAAATATGAGCAGCCTACTAGGAGGAGGAATGATGCCGTGAAATAGAACTCCTCCGCATGTATAATGCTCCAGTTCCTCACACAGCAGCAACCTACGAACTGCAAAACACAATGCTAACAATATACCAACTGCTACCAAGTACACGAAGTATACAATAACTTCGGTAATGACCTTAACTTGAGAAATGCATAAAACCACAGAAAAGATGATGAAACTAACACTGAAATGTGACTGACAGATAAAACAAAACAGACTTTATCAATGAGTACCTGCTCAGACAGTAAATGTTCCAGTTTTTTGCAGTCTTCGTCTTTATCGAGACACTAATTACGTATGTAAATTTCTTACTTCTAAGCTACTAACACCGGTGGAAACAATTTTCTCACCACTTAACAGACTGACAGAACAGCTTTTCTAGTCCTATGCACTTGTGTAGTAAGTAAATACATCAGATGTTATGACGAAGTAGAATTAACACTCACTGAGTGGAGTAATGCAGTAAAACTCCGCTTCACGTTTCAATGCATGAACATCAACATTACTGCAAACAAACACACCTGCATGACAGAAATCAGCTATAACTCAAATACTGAAACAAAAGTTGCATGAAACAAACTCATATAACATAATAACTGAACTGAATAAAAACTTTCAATAAATGACATCAAAATAATTTATATACACAACTACAATTACTACGTTTCGACTTTCATGTAAATTTTTAAAATTACTGCAAGTCAGACCTGGTTACCAAACGTCAACCTTTGGCAATTGTTAGCACAATCCCACACTTCCTCAGGCAATCTTCACTGACAATATTCAACAAGTCCAAACCACTCTAACCTAGACCTTATAATCACCAAGCTTACTGGTTAAAATCTCTCTTTTTTGTTCCTTTTTTCAGTGTTAATCCACTCACTCGACATTTAATTTCTTTTCTGTCTATCTTTACTTCATGCTCCAACTTCATTGGCCAAGTTTCATTGCCATAAATCAAACACTTCCTTACACAACTAGCTAGTGCACAGCTAACTTTGCAGCACACAAACGCAAACATAATCTATGCTATAGCTAAATACATATTGAAAGAAGCTTGTATACCTTAAGAGGCTAAACATTTTATGAATAAACGGCGATATTTTTCAGTATTGATTTTTTTTATTACTAACAATATTAGTCTCATCATTCATATGTTTGGACATCAGGCATTTGAATGATGGGCATTTGTCTGCAGCAGCATTTTTGAAAGCAGCAGCAAATGTCTGGCATTAGTTCAGTTCACTCTTCAACAAACAGTTCTCAGAGAAAGAGATTAATGTCCTTCACGTCACCCAACCAACACCAATACAACAGAACATTCATTTAAACTGCTGCAAAACTGGAGACATCGGCAAAGCTACAAACAAACCTGAGATCAATCTCTTTTGTTCGAAGATAGTTGAGTATTTTGCTAAAGAAGACAGGATCACGATCAATAAATATCTGAAACAAACACCAATAATTTAGCTGTAACAATATCTTAAATCAACGTGTAGGCACCTTGTGTAAAACAGCTAACTGTAAATACCAGTAATTCAGCTGAACATCTGTTGTTATTCAAATCATACAGAAATCTTTCCATGCTGACTATTACTTACAGCTCCTTGTTCATCACGCAGCGACGGTATTCTTCCACTCAATAAACTACAACAATAACGACCAATTTAGCAAAGTATCAGCTACCGTCAAAGATATTTAAAAAACTATAACATTTATGCCATAGTTCTTAACCACTATTCCAACCCACATCTCACACACTTGTATAGTCAAAAGGTTAGGGAATTCTTCACCATAACCCTGCACATCTATTTGCCATTCAGTAGTAGAGAGTCATTGTGGACATAAGTACCTGCAACTGTCACTACAGAAGACCAGTAAATGTTGGAAAAAACTGAAGATACAAAAAATCCTGCAGGCCCCGTTGTCTGCGAGTGCCACTGCTCTACAGAATCAGCTGCAGTGGTTACCCGTCAGACAACGGGTCGTCTTCAAGCTGGCGACTCTCACCTTCAAGGCAAAGCAGTTCGGCAAACCGTCGTACCTCAGCGATCTTCTACACGAATACCAGCCTGCATCCCGTCAGAACACTTTGGTCATCCATAGCTCATCTTCTACACCAACCAGCGGCTTCTACATCATTTTTTCTTAACGTTCCTTCTCTGCTGCCGCCGCTCCAGCTGTTTGGAATAAACTCTCTGCAAACGCTAAAACTGCAATAGTACTACTCTCGGCTCTCGCTCAGTTCATTTAAATCTAGAATTAAAACTGAACTTGGACGACTGGCGGCATTGTACAACTGAAATGAAAGGAACGTTGTCAACGGAGCACGGTGAGTAGGACGCTGGAGGAGTGCAGCTCATCCATCACTTATGTCATTTCAGCTTTACCCACACGACATGACCTTTCACACATTGAAAGACAGTAGCAAGGAAAACAGTCATCTCTCCACCAGGACTAATATTAGTGACTGGCAGACTGCTTGGGTAGCTGCTAATCACGGTTATGTAATCAACTGCTGACACTAGCCGACAATATCAGAGGATCGTCTCTGAGTTCGTCGTTCATCATCATCATCATCATCATCATTCTTATTCAGTGCTGAGAATGTTTGAAAGTGCCAGCATCACAGAGTGTCTTTTCAGCGCAGCTGAGTCGACGTCGACGATCAACTAACTGTACACCTCTATGGCGCCGTCGCCGTAGTCGTTAAACCCGCAAAAACGCGCTCTGTCAGC
>Ga0209681_1000259_pt1 | contig 13641 bp, 14 predicted proteins | sample WorMetLIZISLAND2_3_FD_187416 | JGI IMG/M metagenome (GOLD analysis project Ga0209681, IMG submission 187416) | Marine gutless worms symbiont microbial communities from Max Planck institute for Marine Microbiology, Germany - Olavius clavatus LIZARD... ... | reverse complement strand
ATATAAAACCTAGATAATATGACCAAAACTATGGTTTAATTACACAGAAGTCCATTAGCATCATGAGACAAGCTAAACTGGCGCAAATAATGTCACTTGACATACCCGGTATGAATGTTTTGTGAAGGTAACAGTAGTAATGTCGGGTAGTAATTATCTGAAACTGAACTGCATAATAATTACTTTTTGAGTAATTGTGACTTGTTCACTGTACAAAATGCAATCATTTGAGTGACTCTGTATTCAGCAATACAAACAGGCAGTCACTCAAATGATTGCATTTTGCACAGTGACCAAGTCCTGCAATGCTGAAAAGGCATTCCACAGGTGCAGATAATGGAATAGGGGTGTTACAATGTACGAAAACTTACTTTGCATTCACTTACTGGTTAGCATGATAGCATCACAAGATATGTAATGCTGAATTACTTTTGGAAAGTTGGTCGCTTCTTCCCAGCAAAAATCTCATACTAATGTCATATATGCTGATATACAGGGTAGGTCAAAAAAGTAAGCCTGATAATTTTTACAATAACTTTGTCTACTGCCAGTCAATTTTCATACTTTTTGGCATATGTACTCTATAAGAAAATGCAACCAGAGGATATATAGTTAGCCCACATAACATGGTTTGTGTAACTGCACTACCTTGTAAAAGCTCGATCACAACTTTACCCATGTGTTTGTACATGCTTACTGGAGTTACTGCCGTTAATAATAACAAATACGAAAAAAATCTGTTCTTTAGATACAACTCATGTTAAGAAGCAACATAATGCAGATAACAGCACATTACTGATATGTTATCCATGGTCATAAAGGATTTGTTGTTACATAAATGCCCACTGATGTCACGAACTGCTTGAAACCACAGTTTACGTTAGTTACGTCATCCACTGCCATAGCAACAATCACCCGGACGCAAGGGTGTACCCGTCACTTGAAAATAAGTAATATTTGTCAAATGCGACTCTTTTAAAAATCATTTGGCAAAAATTGGCAACTATTACTACTGGACTTTTTGCAACAGTGTATAAAATTTCATGTTATAAAGGCTGTGGTCTAGATTTTACAAGGTAGTGTAGTTACATAAACCATGTTAGGTGGTCTACCTATATATTCTCCAGTTGCAAATTTCCTGTACTGTATATATGCCAAAAATTATAAAAATTGGGTAACAGAAGACAAAGTTATTGCAAAAATTGTCAGGCTTACTTTTTTTGGCCCACCCTGTATATCTGGATTAATTACCATCACTGTCAGTGAGTGAGCAGTTTCTTAACGGCACATCAGCACAATATAGGCTATGCAGTGCCATACTATTAAAATTACACAGAAATACCTATTGACAATTTGACAGTGATGGTAATTAATCCAGATATATAACATCAGCATCACAAGAAGGCTGGGAAGAAGCAGCCAACTTGTTCACAGCATCTCCACCATTTACCAGTGGAAGTCGCGCAGAGATCATCTCACATGACTGAACGTGGTTCAGCTGTGTTAATGTCAGACTGTGTAGCTGACTCGGTGCATTAGTGTGAGTGTTGGCTTGCATCTGATCTGCTGCGCTGACACCTGCCGTGCTGTTACATGATGGCCATGTCCCTCTAACACTCTGTGCAGGCACTGAGTGACTGGCTGGGCTCGTAGGTGACTGGCGTGGTCTGGGCTGCAGTAAGTACAATGAACTGTCATGCTGAACGGCAGGTGCCAAGCCTGTGTCTGAAGTGGACTGACTGACAGTCAAACAGTTAGGTGCAACAGCAGACGTTTGTGGAACGTGTACGACCTGCATTGTCACGGAACCGTCAGATTGTGGTATGTCTACAATATCTATGTCTGTGATGCCATGGCATGTACTGTAGTGTTTACGAATTAACCTACGAAAACTAGCATCACAGGGCAGCTGGAGGTCACACTGGTGACATCGGAACATGAGATCTTTTTGTCTTTTAACAGGCATTTGTAGTTCGTCTTCGCTGTCTGATGACAAACAGATGACATCAACAACAGCATCATGTGATGAGCTAGGAACAGCAGCTGCTTTTTCTTTCTCTTCCATTTTCTTAACATAGTCACGTAATCGCTGGGAACTGCGCCAGTCAGTAATCTCATCTGCTGTAAGTGGCAGCATCGCTACAGAGCAACGGTCATACATTCGACGTAGTCTACGAGACCTGCCACTTAGCCCAGTGTCAAAACGCCGGCAAAACCGTCGGCGATCAGCACGACCAAAACAGTAATAGTGGTAATGAGAACCAGCTGATGAGTGTCTATATTTCACAGGATATTCTCTGTGTCGCAGTCTGCCACTGAACTTTCCTTTCACCGGCGTTCGGCAGAATGTGCCATAGTCCAGCGCATTGTCAGATCCAGCCAGTGAGTGTGAAACAGTATAAGGGTTCAGAGGCATTACATCGCTCCTGAGTGTCGACGTAACATACTTTAAAGTGCGTAAACCTAATGGCGATGAGATGTCAATACTTAGCAGTTTCCTTAACCGGCTCCACGGCTGTGCCAGTCGACTGGTGGCATTTGCCTCAACATCGCTACGCAGAGACCGCGTTGATCCAAATAAATTGGCAATGCAACAGTCCTGGTGACGTGGTATCTGCTCGTCATCCTCGTCGTCATCTATCACAATCACGTCACATTCTACTACTTCTGACTGTTTCTGTGTCACAGACGACCGTGCTGCCGTCAGACCAAGCCGACTGAAAAACTGGTTCTTGTATGTAGCGGGCAAATGTTCACTAGCTGAATGTGCCGTAGATGATATGACTGCACATCTGTCATCATTGACCTGTGGTACTACAAGCGATGTGCTTTCCACACAGGACAGCAACTTTTTAGACTTGTCAACGGGCCGTTGTACAGCATTCACCAAACAGCTCAGCATGACAACAGCAGCTGCAAGCAATACAAAACACCATTCCAAATTATTATCACTTTACACAATCAGAATTGAACAAGATGTGTAGTCCTGATGACTGAAATGATACAGCAGTTCTCCCTACAATTTCAAAATTGCATTCATCACTGTGACCTTGTGACCTTGATATACAACCATTTTGTCTTGCTCCAATTAATGGACATTCCTAGAGGCCGAGCTTCAGTATTTAAATTAAGACACAATACTAACACACTAAGCATCTCGGTGAGAAGGGCAACATCACCAGCAAAGTCAAGACCTGCAAAGAGCGCCTTCTCCATACCACTAGTTGTGCCAACCATGCCACGACGGGAGGTATGTTCCAATGACACAAATCCATTGGGACCATTTCAGTGCTTCTAAAGATGGTTGTTCAAGTAGTTTTACGAGATTAACATTTCTCACCATATCTGAAGTCTCTCTATCAGCTCATTGGCGTATTTGCCATTACACAACATGTCGAGATCTTGACATTTTGACCGTAAAATGGTATCAAATGTTAGCAACTGTGCAGATCATTAACTAAACAAAAGTAAACGTTTTCCTTCGGAATGTTGTTAATGGTGGCGTCACGGACACCTCGACACAATGAAAATGTTCTGTCAGCTTTATTTTCTTAATAATGACAGATGCGTCATCCACAGAATACGTCAAAAACATCAAAGTAAACTTTAAAATGAAATTCTCAATATGCACGGCTGAACTTCAAGCATAAATCTTGAATTATACTGTTACGTCATGGAATTGTTTACAACAGATTCTATGCACTAATTATGCTGAGCAGTAAAAATTAATTCATTTATATTTGGAGTTCTCAAGTACTCTGACACAACCGTAGTTTTCACAGTTGCTGCTAACAATGCATGCATCATGCATATTCAACAGACAGACATATATTAATGCATACAGACCAATTTCCAAACTGGCTACAATTTTCAAGCACATTGAGAGACTTGTGCTGACTCGTCTGCGACCACATCTGATCGGTTATAACAACTTCAGCGAGTTTCGGTCTGCACATCGGAAGGGACATTTTACTGAGAGCACATTGTTGGAAATTCTGGATACACAGCTGTCGACAACAAGGAAGTGACAGTGCGGATCGGTCTCGACCAGTCTGCAGCGTTCAACACAGTCGACCACAAGATTCTGCTCAAGTGCCTGCAGAGTTCGGAGTGGAAGGAATGCTGCTGACCTGGCTCCGGTCTTACCTTGACGGCCGGACTCAGTACGTGAAAATTGGTCAGCACCAGTTAACTGCTATCCAGCTCAAGGTCGGTGTCCCTCAGGGATCAGTACTGGGACCCATCCTGTTTGCCGTCTACGCCAGTCCAGTTGCTGACGTCATTGCAAGCCACGGTGTTCAGTACCACAATTATGCTGATGACACTCAGCTTCGCCTTGCAATGCGCGCCGACAACACATCTGCCGGACTGTCCGTTCTTGCCGCATGTACTGCCGACGTCAGACAGTGATACATGCAGAATGGCCTGCAGCTCAACCCGGACAAATCAGAAGCACTGATCGTCGGAACAGCACACCAGCTACGCGCTGCGACATCAACCATGTCGTCCATCACTGTCGCCGACGTCAATCTGCCAACGAAATGAAGGTGCTCGGAGTCATCCTAGATCGGCACCTGACTTTTGAGAAGCACGTTTCAGCAGTTGGGCAATCGAGTAATTACCACAACCAAGGCATCCGCCACATTCGCCATCATTCTGCTGACGACTCATCTTGCACAGACCATTGCCTGTGATACTGTCAAGGCTCGACTACTGCAATGCTGTGCTCCACGGCATTCCATCCAGCAACATCCAGAAGCTACAGCGTGTTCAGAACAGTGCAGCACGGATCGTTCTGCAGATGCCAAGGCATTCTCACACCAAGCCACTACTACGCCACCTGCACTGGCTGTCGGTTCAACATCGAATCACGTACAAGTTGGCGGTACTGACGTACAAGCCTACAAGGTCCAGACCACATTGACACCAGTGTATCTGAGTCGTCACATCAAGCTACATGACAGCGTGCGGACCGTATGTTCGGCCACAACCACTCGACTGTCTGAACCATTCACCAGTAGAGCTTATGCCAAGCATCATTCCGCTGTTCTGCTTTGACCATCTGGAACTCTGTGCCAAGAACAGTTACTGACAGCGACTCACTAGGAACATTGAAGTCTAGGCTAAAGACACTTCTGTTTTCTCTGACATTACCCGCCACCAGCGCCTCTGAAGTTACGACCTAATGGCGCTATACAAATCTATTATTATCATTATTATTATTATTATTATTATTATTATTTAGCTTATGATTATTATTATTACTATATTAAAGACACTCTTACATAAGCAATCAATATTTTCTTTAAAATTTTCTATGTTTCTCGGTGTAAAACTGTGCTCAGTTGCACTTACTTTTGCCTTCAGTGTGGTTGTGTGCTGTATCCTTGAAGGCAATCGTTGGTGACATTACATCAGGTGCAACAAACGACAAGCACTTCCTGCTTTCAGCAACAAATACATATACTACATTTTAAAATTTGTGCCATTTGTACATTATCTCAGTGTGTAGTTAACAGTATACACTGTATCCAGTTATAGTCATTTCTACACTGTGCCTCAAAAAAACTGAGACAACATCATAAATGACAGGTCCTCAGAATTATGCATATTTGCCGAGTGGTTGTAAATTAATTAGACGTAAAGGCTGAAATTTTTAAGAAAAATTGCTGCATAATTTCTGAGATATGCCCTTTTAAACACAAGCACGCAAAAACTCAAAATTACCATCATCAAAAATGCCTTATCTACCCATGTACTCTCAGTTCTTTACATTTCAGCCACAGGTAGTGCCATGAAATAAATGTGGGTATGCAGTTGTTTGCGGTAAAGGCTGTCGATTTGTACAGCGCATCGTCGTGAACGCCGTAGGCCGGCGGTGCCACCTCTAATGCGCTCTCGTCACGGGCCCGGAGCCGCTGGCCACACAGGCCACTGCCCACAGCCTGCACACACAGGCCTGGGCAGCAACCCGACTGCTGACCAGACAGTGCCAGTCCGCAGTAGGTCTCCACCTCCGTAACCCATCATTAATGGATTACTACCCATTTAACCGACCCCGGAGGGATGGCAGGCTGAGTCGGCCTTGTTGGCTGACTGATAGCGGATGCTTCACCCACAAAGAGGTTACACGGCCAGCCGCCAGTCTAGCGCAGGACAGGGAAAGCACACTGGCAGAACCGGCGGTCTTAACCACTTAACCACTATGCCACGCCACCAACTGCGGGCAGTGAACCGAGTGGTTGTAGCTACGAGGAGAACTGTATGATCCCCCAGTGGGGTTGGGGACCGAGCCCCAGAAAATTTTGATTTGGTGCATTTTGAGACTGGAAAAAGCATTAAAACAGTGTAATGTGGCAATAAAACTTTTTGAAAAGGTCTAAAAGTAGGATATGCTTAGCATACCATACTTCACGTGTGGGTGCTTGAGCATACCCAGCATACATGGTGGCACCACCTATGATTATTTCAGCACGGCAATGACCTCGCTAAAGTCTGTTCAATCACAAAATCAGAACTGATGCCATTTATGACGGATCAGTCACGACGGATCACATGGAGACCATTGAAAAATTTGTCGAACATGTCCGGGTGAGGGCAATGGTTGACTAATCCGAAGGCATAGGCGTACGGGCCAATTTTTTCTAGGGGGCTGAGCCATCTTTGCCCCAAAAAATTTTTCGACAGCACCCGAAAAAACTGCTATGCTAACTTGCAAAATTACTTAGCCCCACTCACCCCACCCAGTAATTATTAGTAAAAATCCCGGATTTCGGACACTTTATCTCGCTGGCCGGAATCAATTCCGTTTTCTCATTTAATAATACCAGCAAAATTTTTTTCATTTTTTGGCTGTAGGCTTCTGCCCGAAAAATTTTGCTTTTGCCCGAAAAATAATGGCTATACCCGAATCTAGGGGGGGCTGCAGCTCCCCTGGCTCGTATGCCTATGTCCGAAGGGTCACTAGTCCGAATTTCTGAACAGCCTTGTACATATGAAAAGCTGTTCATGTTTCCTTATTCTTAAGGTCAAGGGTTAGGGTTAGGACGTCGCACTTCGGACTAGTGACCAGTGTGGTGAATATTAGAGCGTAACGTTACACTAGGCCCACCACTTTTTAGTCACGTGACCGGGGCTAGGCCAGCCAGCCAGCCTAGCATTAGTAAGTAAGTTGTTGTCGTAGAGTTGACATCGTTGTATGTGACAGTGGAAGGAACTGTTTCCTGTGAGATATCAGCGGATGTTAGTTAACTGCCAGTTTGGTCTTGACATATTTTATTGTTCGTGAGCTGTTTACTGTATTATACGTTCTGTTTAACTGATTCTGCGCTCGTGTTTGAACCCATGTTGAGGCCGACCAGCCGCCTTGAGCCGGAGTCGTTTGTAGTGCTTCCACGGGGATGTCCGAGGGAATCCCCAGGTCGTGACTTGAAGGGAAGCTGAGCCCCACCAGGGAAGTCAAGTTCACGACAGTTGGCACCCAATGTGGGGCCAAACTGTGCGTTGTAGGCTGGTGATTCGTCGACCGGTACCTCCTGCAGCACGTGTTGCCGATACCGGCAGTGCCGTTACCTGCCGGTACCCACATCGGTGCGTCGGCACTCGCGTTCGCATCGGCATGGTGGATGTGGACCAGTTCGAGGAAGCTGAGACCGATTCGACCATCGACCAGCAGTTGAATGTTGTCGTCGAGGACGAGGAAACGGCGTCAGTCGCCGAAGAGATCGTCGAAGAAGCGGAGCGGAGTGGCTTGACCAGTACTCCCCAGGTGCCGGTACTGTCCAGTTCAGCGTCCGGCCAGGAGCTGGGGCTGAGCGTGGTAGCGTGTCTCCGTCATCCGCCAGGGTACACGGGTATGGAGCCGTCGTGGCTAGCAAACCGGCAGCTGTGGGGTCGACGGGGTCCCCCGAGCGGGTCAGCATTAGCACGAGGTCCGTACCGGCAGTGACTGGTACTCTCGAACCTGAGTCGTCATCTCTTCGCCACGGAGGGTTCTGCAGCGGATTAAGTGGTTGGAGTCGTCGGTTTCTGCCGTGGTGGCTTGCCCTGGAGAGCCACGCTGCCGACACTAGCATTCCTCACTTCGTTCGATATTGTCTTTGGGCAGTGGAGAGCATGACCGGTACGCGGCCGGAACCCGCCGGAACTCTGCCGGTGCCGGACCGGTACCCAATAGTCATGACCGGTACGCTGACCGGTACCTAACGGTCAGGTGACCAGTACTCCACGTTGTGCTTGTAAGGGTCAGGCCCAAGGCACAGCGTTTTCTGTCTCGACCTAGGTGTTTTAGCATTCAGCTAGCGCACCCTGCTGCATCAATCTATGATGTTCAGCCGCCCTATGGGGTGAGACGTTACTGGACGGCGCTGTGTGCCGAGTGCAAAACTTAATCCGTCGACTTATTAGTTGTTCACAGCGAACAAAGCTCCGTTGACGGTATTGGCGACTTGGACATAGCATTTACGGTGGATGGTCATCCCATGGAGGCCAATGTCAGTGTGTCACCTGACAATGAGGAACTTCTATTTAGGGATGTGACGAAGTTCGAATTCGAATTCGAACGCTGGCGAATTTCGAACAATTTTACAGCATTCGACATTCGACGAATGTTAAAATTGCCTAGTAGACGAATGCGAATTTGCAGTTTGTTTACATTCCGCAAATGTAAACAAACGCGGCAACTAACTTAAACGTAATGTAATGTAACACAATAATATAAACTTTCGGTCAATACGTCATTATTTACACTACAGTTAAGCTTGGTGATTTCTAAGTCACATTGTTAGAGATCTGAATAATGGATACGAACAATTTTGGACATGTTTCTATTGTTTCTGAATATGACATGAATGATGTGTGCACTGCACGTGTTTATCACGTGAAGTGTTTTAATTTTAGTGACATTCGCATTCGCACGTTCGACGAATGCGAATTTTGATTAACTCCGTCACATCCCTAATTCTATTGGGCAGCGACTGGCTCATCAGGAACCAGTGTCATTGGAATTTCGCTGCAGGGCCATCAGATGGGTGATCTCGAGTTGAAAACCCATAAACGCTCTTCTGTCGACACTAGCCGCAGGGTGGTGGTCGCAGAGAGATGCATTGTCCCACCTCGACACGAAATCAATGTAGCTGTGAAGGTTATGAGAGTAGAAGCCGAGAAAGCTGAACCAGTGGAACCTAGAGAACTCACCCCTGGTGTCATTGCAGCTTGAACTTTACTTTCTAACAGTACGTGTGTGCTGGCGAGTGTGTTGAACTATTCAGATTCGCAGGTCGTTCTGGAGCCTGACAGTTATTTCAGCTGTGCAGAGCCAGTGGAGGTGTCGGAGACAAGACCCGGTGTCCCGTCAGATCCCGGTGAATCTCGACCCATGGTGCCACTGAGTTGAATCGGCCGTGTGGATCAGCGTCGGAGTGAAGACCTGTTGAGGGATGCCAGGGTAAGGTATTGTCGGAGACAAGGCCCGTTGGAATATTGCCTGTTGTTGGATCAGCGTCGGAGTCAAGCCCCGTTGAACCCAGATCCAGAGTTGATGTCGGACGGCTGGAGCAGTATGCTGAGTCTTCGACCGGTACCAGCCCGGTACACGACCGGTACTTCTTACGCCTGCAGTAAAGTCTGACCGGAACCAGACCGGTACTCAGTTAGCTGACCGGTACTCTACAGATGATATATCCATACAGTCGCTTGACCGGTACCCGACCGGTACTCCCCAGGTGCCGTACGGCGTTGTCAGCGATACAGGAGATACCTATGACCGGTACGTCGTCGGTACCCAACAGTATGCGACCGGTACTGTCAGACCGGTACTCGGCTGAATCGTTTCGTTCATCATCTGCTGAATCTGGACTTACAGCGCAGTTGAGCAGACAACGTCAACTTGCCAGAGTGGAGACTACTTCAGCCGGAGATGGTGAGGATGACTTTCAGCATGTGCGGTGTCTGATCGACCGGCTTCCGACCGATCTTTCAGACGACCGGCGACAGAGAGCTGAAGAGTTCATCAAGTCGAGAGCACGTCTTTTCTCGCTCGGATTTTGACATTGGACGGACAGATATTCTGTTTCATCGCATTGATACTGGTGACAACCCCCCGCATTACGAGAGGTTGCAGAGATATCCGACTTGTCAGTTACTGCCTGGTCTGACTGATGAGAACATTGAGCAAATGCAACAGCATGTCGTCATTAGCAGCATCACCATGGTCCATGGTGTTCAAATGTGTTGATGGTCAAGAAAAAGAATGGGACCATGAGGTTCTGCATCGATTATCGTCGTACCAATGAACTCATACGCAAGGATAAGTTTCCGTTGCCAAAGACTGACACGTGTCTTGATATGCTTGGAGGGTCAAGGTTCTTTAGTAGCTGTGACCTCAGACAAGGGTATTGGCAGACAATGCTGGAGGAAGAGGATAGAGACAAAACTGCATTCGTCACCCGCAAGGGGCAATGGCGGTTTAAGGTTCTCAGCTTTGGTCTGTGCAATGCCCCTAGTCAATTTGCAAGGACTATTGGTGCTTTCAGGGCTGTCGTACGAGGTGTGCTTAATCTACCTTGATGACATTCTGGTGTTCTTGAGGACGTTTGAGGAGCATTTGGACCGCCTCGCAGCCATATTTAGTCGACTCGAACAGCACACTCTGAAGTTAAAGGCAGCTAAGTGTCATTTATTTCAGACGAAGGTGATGTTCCTGGGCCATGTAGTTAGCCAGGATGGTATCGAGTGCGACCCGGATAAGACCACTGCCATAGCCGATTGGCCGAAGCCGATGAATATTCAGGAAGTTCGCACGCTTTGTGGACTGGCATCTTATTACAGAACTTTCGTCCCGGGCTTCGCCAATATTGCAAGACCGTTGCACGATCTCACTCGGAAGAACGCCGTCTTTGAGTGGAACGATGCTTGTGAACAGTCTTTCAAGAGCTCAAACGGTCACTAACTTCATCACCGACACTAGGTACCCCCGTGATGAAGGCACCTATATTCTGGACACCGATGCGTCTAACTGCATTGGGTGTGGTGCTTCAACAGGAACAGGACGGTGAGGTGAGTTATTGCTTATGCAAGTCGAGCACTCTCAGAGGCAGAGAGGAGATACTGTATCACTCGCAAGGAGTTACTTGGAGTGGTATTCGGGCTTAAAAGTTCCGGCAGCATCTGCTGGGCAGGCCGATGGTGGTGCACACTGACCATGAGACGCTGACCCATCTTCTGTGGACTAAAGAGCCAATTGGACAGCAAAGTCGTTGGTTAGACTTGCTGGGTGAGTTCCACCTGACCATCCAGCACCGACCATCGTCTGGAGACAGTAACTCTGATGCTTTGTCACGACGTCCCTGCCTTCACGGCAGTGGGACCGAGTGCAAGCAGTGCTCGTGGACCATATGGTTGCCGGAAGTACAGTCTCCAGGCATCGATAGCGCTCCGCCTGTGGTAGATAGTATTTCGCCCGGTATTGGATCCACATTGCTCTGGAATGCACGACTTGTAGAGATACAGTCTCAAGACGATGATGCCGTTCCGTCTGTTGCAGATAGTATTGTGAACCCGAACGCCACGAACCCACACAGTGTTTCAGACGTTCCGATGACGTCTCCAGTTGATGTAGGCACTGTTGAAATAGTGACTGTCGATGTGCATGCGGCTTGGGATGCGGAGGAAAGTCGGCTAACTGATCCAGCTGATGACATCGAAGCACAGCGATCCTCCCCAGGGGTCGGCGACATCCAACAGCTGCCCTACGATCGGACTCACGATCACATGGATCGCACAGATAGCATCGAACACAATCCTGCTGCTGCTACTCACGTTCAGGAGGAAGATGTGCGTCAAGTGGAAACTCCGTCAGCAGATGGCAGTTATGTTGATCTGGACAGCATCCATGCTGCACAGGCTGAGGATGATTCTGTCAAGGTAGTGATGGATTATCTCAGCGCTGGGCAGGCAGGTCTAGATGGCATAGACATCCGGCAGTATCCGGAGGAGGCTAGACAACTTTTTGGTCAATGGGAGTCCTTGGTAATACAGGATGGAGTCCTGTATCAGAGATTCTATCATACGGATGGAGTCACCAAGTTTCTTGAAGTTGTGCTTCCTGCTGTTTTACATCGTGCATTCGTTGAGAAGATCCATGCTGAACTTGGACATTTCGGTCGAGTTAAGACAGCTCTAGCTGTTTCTAGCAGAGCTTATTTCCCGGCTTGGAGATCATTTACGCATCTGGTGATTAGGAACTGCTCCGTGTGTAACAGACTGCAATGGAGCAAACAGCCACAGAAGCAGACGAAGCTCAAGCCGATGACCGAATTTCGTCCTGTGGCAGTTTTGCATGCGGATTTGGTTGGACCCTTTCCGCCTGGCAGAAATTGTCAGGGGCAGCGAGGGTTCCAATACATTTTATCCGTGGTGGACTCTGCCACACGCTGTCTATCTATGGCTCCTTCCGTTACGTCACAAGACAGCCGACGAGGTTGCAGCTGCTCTGTGTGAACGAATAATTCTGAGGGTGTCAGTACCGTCATGTATACTGCCTGACCAGGGTAATGAATTTACCGGTGCTGTCGTGCAGGCAGTATGTGATCGCTTGGGCATAGTGAGATTGCACACTTCTGGGTACCACTCCCAGACTGATAGTAAAGCCGAGCGAGTGCATTTCTCTGTGCACAACATGATAATTAAGCTCTTGGATGGTGTAAATCCAGCCTTTTGGGTAGACACGCTGGCTCTGACAGCTTTAGCATACAACAGCACTGTGCATTCCACCACTGAGTTCTGCCGTCACAAATTATTCTATTCGTTTCGACCATCTTGTCCGTTGGATGTGCTAGTGGAAACATCGGACAAAGATGCAGTTCATACCGCGGACGAATACGCATTACAAGTTGCAGAGAGAATGCGAGAAGCATTCATTCAAGTTTATGCACGAGTTTAGTCCTCGACAGAATGAGAGAATGCGGTCGAATTACGATGCATCTATTAAGCCTCAATCTTTTGAAGTAGGAGCTTATGTTCTATTGTTCGTGCCTAAGATGCCAAAACTACCTATTCTAAGTGGACTATCTTTTACCAGGGGCCGTACAAAGTCATAAGGTGCATTAATTCACACAACTATGTGGTTCGTAAGTCTCCAAAGTTGAAACACTTTATCGATCATTGCGATAGAATGAAGCCGTATTATGCCAGTCTCCAAGGTATGCCATGGAAGGTTGCGGCCAAAGTTCATTCTCAGAATCACGTGGACGACGCGATCGTAAACAACCAGATGACCCCAATGCATACTAATGAGCAAGTTGATGCGACTCCAGCTAGTGGTCACGTCGCCCTAGATGACACAGCCGCAGGCTAAGCCGGTACTGCGACGAAGTGTGGGTTCGGTCCGTTTATTGTGTTCAAGAGTCGCGAGGAAGGAGACGGTCGCCATTGTTGTTGGGAATGATTCATTACTTCAAAGGACTGTGCGAGATATTCATCGAGTCTGTCGCGTAATAATTGTAATAATCGTCGTGTGGACACTCGCACCAATAGCGCTGCGACGATTTTGGCGTCGAAACATACTGGTACTGGTGGCAGTGCACGTGATGGCGACGGCACCGCATGTGGCGGCCATAATGGACATACTTCTGACAGTGATGG
>Ga0209681_1000258_pt1 | contig 13683 bp, 12 predicted proteins | sample WorMetLIZISLAND2_3_FD_187416 | JGI IMG/M metagenome (GOLD analysis project Ga0209681, IMG submission 187416) | Marine gutless worms symbiont microbial communities from Max Planck institute for Marine Microbiology, Germany - Olavius clavatus LIZARD... ... | reverse complement strand
CGTTTGTCACGGGCGCGGGTGCGCGAGCTCCTCTCCAACTGGCCCCGGTTGTCGTTGTCCACGGCAACCATCAACCCGTGCGTTCACGAAGCGGCACGTGCCGTCGAGCCGGTGGTCGAGAATAAGAGGCTCTCTTGCGTTTGGTGTGACCCGCCGGTCCACGACACGCTTGAGCGCGACTGGCGTCACCTGAACTGCTTTCAATTCCAAGCCTCCATCCACGCCAAGGTGCCCCGTGTGCGCTGCGGGACCTGCGCCAAGACTACCCCCAGGTCGGGGTGCCCTGGGCGCGCCCCAACAGCGGCTTCAGCCAGCGGCTTCAGCCTACGGATGGAGGCCTTATTGGTCACCCTCATATAAGGCGATGGTGGTCTCTCGGGTCGCTCAATTGCCTAGCGTCAGCGACGGGCGCGTCTGGTGCACCCTCGATCATTACGTCGATCAGGCGCACGCTCAAGAGGACTTCTCGACCGTCACCGGAGGAGCCCAGGAAAGCGAGGGAGCGTAAGCGACGAGCGGAGTGCGACGACCCCCGCGTAGGCGTAGGGCCGAGCGTTTCGTCGGAGTCCAGCGCGTGAGCGCAGGCGGAGACGAAAGGCTCGGCCATGCGACACGGCGTCCAGTTATTGAGGAGTCCTGGTGCCGCGCGGAGTGCGTGCCGGGACGGACGCAGGACGAACGCGGGCCGCCGAAGGCCATGGCCGTCGCCTAATTTTGTGCACCCAAAATCGGACGGACCCCATTTCGGGTTTCGCGAACAATGGTGACGCTCCGGTTTTACACAAAGCTCGTACAACACACTCGATAAGTTGGATCCGTCACCTTTGAGTGCATGTTCCACGACAAAGCTGTACTCCCGCATCGCCCTGGGGTTCGGATCGAGAAACAAGATTTCTTCCAGCAAGTTGCGATACTCTCTTACCATGCGGGGTATCACCTTCTGGGCCTTACTGTTCCTACCGGCAAAGCGCGCTGGGGCTTCTAGCTGCGTAAAGACGGCCTACTGATCACTATAGGGGGTCTTTAGCTTCTTGCCGCCACGAGCAAAGTTGTTGTACTGCACTTGTAGCTCGTGACTGAATCGATGGCTAGCCTCGGCGACGTTGTACAAGGGTACCGAGGACTCTGAACTGCTAACCAATTCGGAGACGATTTTCATCCCGTCATCGCTTGATAGATATCGGTTGAGCAACGAAAGCCGAACCTGTTCGTACCGTAACTATTCAGGATCTCTTGCCAAGCAGCAGGCTACGCGCGTACCCATGGAACCATGCCTGAACAGCACGCTCTAACCCATTCTCCGGAAAGCCCTGACGACGAGCTTAAGCGGCTGCGTGAACGGGTGGCGGAGCAGGCTGCGATCATTGAGGGGCAAACTGCGACCATTGAGCAGATGCATGAGTGCATTCAGGAACTCGAAGCACGTCTGGCTAAGGAGCCACAACTCCAGCCGGCCACCATCCTCGGACTCACCGTTCAAGAAGCCGCCACCACGCTCGCAACGCCAGCCCGGCGGGCGCAAGAGCCCGGTGGACAACCGGGCCGATGCGGTGTCACCCGCTCCCTGGTCGATGACCCCGATCAGTGCGTGATCCTCCCGCTGCCGGGGACCTGTGCGGGCCGGCGCGGCGGCACCGGGATCGCCACTACGGGGCTCGCGGAACGACGCCAAGTGGTCGAGGTGGTGATCCAACGTGAGGTCATCGAGTACCGCATTGTCAGCGGGACTTGTGCCTGCGGGCGTGCGCAACGCAGCACGTTTCCCGCGGGGATCGAGGCCCCGGTGCAATACGGACCGGGCGGGTCGGCCTTTGCGGTGTACATGACTCCATATCCGCTGCGGTCCTACCAGCGCACCGCCGAGGTGCTCAATGAGCGGGCCGGCCTGACGATCTCACCGGGCACCCTCCAGCGCACCGTACGGGTGGTCGCCGCTCGCCCGGAGGCGCCAGTCACCGCGATTCGCGACGCACTCGTCGCCGCGCCGGTGGCCCATGCCGATGAAACCAGCCGGCGCGTGAACGGCAACCTGTACCGGCTACACGTACTCAGCACCAACCGGCTTACGGCCTGCTGCCCTCATCCCAAACGCGGGGCCGAGGCCCTGGATGCATTCGGCCTATTGTCCCAATTCGTGGGCATACTGGGGCATCACCACCGGTCAGCCTACGAGCGCTACCAATGTCTGCATGCCTTCTGCAAGGTCCATCATCTGCGCCAGCTGATCGCCATCGCTGAGAGGTCCCCGAGCCGGCCGTGGGCAACCGATATGATCACGCTGTTAGGCCAAGCCAATGCCCTGTCGGCGAGGTCCAGGACCAGGACCTTGAGACGCTGCCCGCCGGCAACGGCGAGCACTTGCGGGACCGCTACGACACCATCCTCAGCACAGCCGAAGCCGGCAATCCTCCCCGTCCCCGCCGTCCCGGCACCCGCGGGCGCGTCACACAATCCCCGGCCGGCCACCTCATGCGGCGGCTACGCGAGCGCCGCAACGAGGTCCTGCGCTTCCTCACCGACCTGCGTTCCCTTCGACAACAACCATGCCGAACGTGACCTTCGCATGCCCAAGCTCAAGCAGAAAGTCCCCGGTTGTTTCCGCTCCAATACCGGCGCCGAGGACTTGCCATCATCCGCTCCTGCCTCTCAACTCCCCGCAAACAATCCGGCGATATGTTCAACTCGCTCGTCCTGACCTTCCAAGGGCAACCCCCTAATGCCCCAATTGAAGTAACTGAATATGTTACCTTATACCAGCTTCAAATACCAATTCAGCGTAGAGATTTCGCAAGCTCTCGTGTGTAATATGCGGCGCACCATCTATGTATTTGTCAGGATTTTCTTGGGAATATGCCGCCGTGTTGGCCAACGCGGCAATCTGCTCAATTCTGTTGTTCATCAGCTGACTCTCCTAACTTATCCCGGTGTCCTGATTAACCGGGCGATATGACGGATAAACGCTGAAATACCTATTACGCCCAGGCGATTGAATACTTCGGTTCGACGGTTGTTGACACAGACATGATGAAGGCGTAGGTGGCCGGTTGGTTGGTGCTCGCCAATAGTGCAGAAGCGGTCCAGGCGAGCTGACCCAGCTGCCGACTTCACCGTTCTTCGTCAAGTCAGGCCTTCCCATCACGACTTGAGTCAGGTCGCTATGACCCGCTACCCACACCAAACGTAAGAGAGCCAAAAAAGGATTTCAACGTGGCTATTACTTCCGATAATATTTCGCACCGAATCCCTTGTCTTCTTCAGTTTGAATCTATAGAGATATCCTCCCTGAGTAACTGCACATTATTCCCACTATCAATAGCTTGCTTTATCGCTAAGAAAAACTTCGCTGTTTCATAAACATAAGATATATCCTCACCCGATTCATCATCCGACTCAGATTTGATAATAGTATTTAGAATATTTTCTTTATGGCCATGACTTCTATACACTCGCCAATGCTTCGATTTTTTATCCATTACCTCTATAGTTAGCTTTTGGAAATCTAAAAGCGTTGCCAAAACGTTTTCTTTATGTACATTAAGAACCTCTCGGACGCCCTCAAAAGTATGGCCCTTTGCCGAGAATGTGATGGCCATGCACGACTGATCGGGAAAGATCACGGAAACCACAAAATCTGATTTTGCTCCAACGGGAGTGGCCGGAACAATAGTGCAAGGAAACGCCTTTTCCATCGTAATCAAGTGAAGGGTCAGATCCGTCCAATGACAGAGATTACTAAGCACCCTCCCACCCTCTTCTAGATCGAAATACCAGTGCCCATCCGGCATCTTGTGTCCCGCAATAAACCAATTAATCATCAGTGGTCCCGTCTCTCGTCTGAGGACTCTCATCAACTTTTTGAACAAAAGGCTCTTTGGACGGTTGAAACCCAGGAAAACTTTCGATCCCGGATTAGCCTGCATGGCCCGAACAAGCCGAATTAATTGCTCTTCCGATACGACATGTGGCTTTTCGATATGCACATGTTTCCCAGCCTCTATACATGCGATAGCATATTCCGCATGACTTGCATGATTCGATGCCACAAAAACGGTCTTGATCTTTGGGTCTAAAACGATGTCCCGCCAATCCGCAGTAACGTACAAGCCACTGAAATTTTCGCACAACGACATCGCACGCCCCTTGTGGATATCATATGTACCCCGCAAAAATGCCGAGTTATGTTTCTTTAAATAGTAGCCTATAGTAGAAAAGGCGTAGTTTCCACAACCAATCAACCCAACTTGGCGAAAAGTATTATCCGGATTGTGACACTTGGCATTCGACCACTGTAGTCCATCAAAGTCCACGGTTGTTTTCATATGATATTGCCCCCTGATTTTTGTCAGGGTTCTTTGGAATCCATACAGACGCACATAGCGAACGGTCTTTTTAATCTTGAACCAAAGTCCTGCCTGTGTATAATCCATGCTCATTCTAACAATCTCTCATGATCGATCATATTTTCGACAAGGAATATACCAAGGTTTGATCTCTACCGGAGCGTCGCCATTGTTCGCGAAACCCGAAATGGGGTCCGTCCGATTTCGGGTGCGAAAAATTAGGCGACGGCCATGGCCTTCGGCGGCCCGCGTTCGTCCTGCGTCCGTCCCGGCGCGCACTCCGCGCGGCACCAGGACTCCCGCAATGATTGGACGCCGTGTCGCAAGGTCTGGCCTTTCGTCTCCGCCGGCGCTCACGCGCCGCATTCCGACGAAACGCTCGACCCTACGCCTACGCGGGGGTCGTCGCTCTCCGCTCGTCGCTTACGCTCCCTCGCTTTCCTGTGCTCCCCCATCGATAGTGAACAATGCTTTATTCATCTTAATGACATCAGGATCGGATAATTTTCGTCGCGCAAACCCGCGTGCATTACTCGATAATTCATTGAACTTCTCCTGATCCATGTCCAGTAATTCCACTATCTTTGAACGAAACAACTCCTTTTTCCCAAGGGAAATATCCCAACCTACACCCTCTGCTTCCAGATTACACCATGGCGTTTGATCACTGATGAGAACCGGACATCCCGCAGATAAAGATTCAATAATTACATGGCCGAAATTTTCACCGAGCGTCGGGAATAAAAAAACATGATGTTCTGAAAAGCAACCATACACGTCAGAGTGAGGAATTTCGCCCCAATAATGCACTTTTACATTGGTTGGAATCTCTCGAATGACGTTCCGGCACACATTCCAATATTTAGAATTATCAACAGGTCCATAGATATCCAACACAATATTGCCTTTCAATCCGCTTAGTAGCTCAAGGGCAAACCTAAGGTTCTTTTGGGGGGCCATCCTTCCAAGGAAGATGGCCTTCAATTCACCGGGGCGCTTTACGCAAAAAGCGGTATCATTACTCTCACCAGCAGGATATGAAGCAATATCCGACGCAACCCAAACCCGAGCACTTTGACCAAAGATCCGCACGATATCTGCTCGTTCGTCCTCAGTCGATGCATGCCAAATGACATTCCTATATAATTTCAGGATTTTTGCAGCACCAATGTAAATAAAGTATTTTACTGGTTTTAAACTAAGGTGACCCGGGGAAAATTCCCCTCTGGGCGCGATGATGATCGGCACTGATTTAACTAAGCCTATGCGCATAAGCAGTAAGGGTAGAATCGAAAATCGCGGAGAGAAGAAGCTATTCAAATATAGGATATCATAGTTCATGGTATTGAGCAGATGAATGCATTCCTTGAATCGATTTGCTTCACTAAGATACCTGACCCAAGCTTTACCTACAGGATTCCATTCACCCTGTAATATATTCGAGTATGGTTCCTGATCGCCGAGATCCCGATCTCTAGTGATGATTCGAAATGAGAGATCATCGCCCAAGCATTCTACAATGCCTGAGATAGAGTGAATGGGCCCTCCCGCCTTGAAACCAGGCAAAAAGTAATCGCAACAGAGTAGTACTATAGGCATGGCAAGACTTGATTAACAATAACCTTCCGCCAGGGTCATGAGCTGAAAGGCTGTCTAAAAATTTATTAGTAATGAAAACTCAACGCACAGCCATTTTATAGGGTGTCTGATGATTACAGATTTGCCGGCGAAGCAAACGACTGGATGCGAAATAAACCTGTGTTTCGATCGAGGTTGATTTCCGTTCATAATCGTTACTCAATCGACGCCATCGACTCAGCCAAGCGAGTATTCTTTCGACCACCCAGCGGCAAGGTAAAACGTGGAAACCTCGCTGTCCTTTTTTCTTTCTAACAACTTCGAGCTGGCACTCGAATGGGGTCAAGACCCAGTTGGATAGGTCCGCACCGGAATAGGCATGATCGCCCCGGATTTTTTTGACGGTATGGAGGCTCGAAAACAAGTTCATAATGACTTGACGGGCGGCTTTACCGTCAAACACATTGGCGGCGTGTACCCGGCGACGAGCACGCAATCGATTATATCGGCAACGATAGGACGTTTTCTGCCCGTAACGAGTTAGCCCCCGTCACATCCCGATTCTACATAGGGTTCCGGGGTTCCCTTGACACTTTGACTATCAATAATTGCTCCCGTTGGATCTGGCTTCCGGTCTTTTTTTTGGCGTAACCGCTGACGAAGCACCGTATTGACTTTCTCTAGCCAACGATTATCTGTCTACTTAGTCCGGAGCGCCGCCATTGTTCGCGAAACCCGAAATGGGGTCCGTCCGATTTCGGGTGCACAAAATTAGGCGACGGCCATGGCCTTCGGCGGCCTGCGTTCGTCCCGGCGCGCACTCCGCGCGGCACCAGGACTCCCACAAGGACTGGACGCCGTGTCGCATAGCCTAGCCTTTCGTCTCCGCCGGTGCTCACGCGCCGCACTCCGACGAAACGCCCGACCCTACGCCTTCGCGGGGGGCGTCGCACTCCGCTCGTCGCTTTACGCTCCCTCGCTTTCCTGTGCTCCTCCAACGTTTACGGCGGCGAATTCTTTCGCGAAGTTCATGGTGTTTCTCCAAAAGATCCGTTCGTCAGTCGTTGGTAAAGCAGGATGTACTGCTCCGCGATCACATCAATGGAATAGCGCTCCTGCACGCGCTGCAATGCCTTTTCACCAAGACCGTCGGAAAACCCCGCTTCCATCGCCATACGCAAAATCTCATCGTGTAAGTGGTCTTCGTCACCTACCGGCACCAAAACACCTGCCTTCCCATCATCCAGGACCTCCCGATTCGGCGGAATATCGTTGGCGATGCATGGCAGGCCGTGGGCCATTGCCTCCAGTAACGCGTTGGATAGACCTTCACGTCGTGATGGCAAAACGAAGCAATCCGCCCACTTCAACCAAGCCTCCGGCTCTTGCAGCCCCGGCACCTGAATGCGCTGCCGATTGCGGGACTGTGCGACCAGATTTGCTGTCTCTTGAAAGAGATCGCCAGCTCCCACCAGGGCCAATTCGGCGTCAGGTATCCGATCAGCCACTCGGTCGAAAGCACGGATGAGCGTAGGAATGTCTCGCTGGCTATGCGCAGACAGGCGCCCCAAATAGAGAAAACGCCGCGCTACAACACTCTTCGCGGTTGCCCCAACATTGCCATCCAACTCTACCCCGTTCGGGATCATGGCCATCCTGTCAGGCGCAACGCCCCAATCCTGCAGCGATTCCCGAACCGCCTGGGTGGTGGCAACCCAGCAATCCAGTTGCCGGATCATTGCCCGAGCGAGTTGTGCACCACCCACCCCGATCCCACAAAGCTCGCCAAGGTCGGTTTTCTGCCCCGCCGTAGCCACCTTGCACAACGCCGGCACGGCTGTTTTTTTCGCCGCCTGCAAAGCGAACGCTGTTAGCGGCGAGGCAATGTGCATATGGACAATATCTACGCCATTCATATGCCGTGATACTGCCCGCATCGTCTGGGCACGTATGGACAGCAGATTCAACGGCCCGAGTCCACGTATCCAGGGTAGGTACCGGTATAGATCGAACAGGGGGAACCGCTGGATCACCATCCCGCCGTCTTCCTCATACTCCGGCGTATCCCTTACCAATCTCGGCGTGAGCACCATCACTTGCACTGCGCGTTCAACCAGGGCCTTGGAGAGCTTCTCCGCCTGCCGTTCCGCCCCACCTGCAAGGGGGCGAAATTGGGGGCAAAACATCAACACTGAACGCATCCCGGTCACGCCTCCGAAACCGCATGTTTGCGCCAGCTACCATACATCAACAACACCCATAGACGAGGGCCGTGATCCACCCCATGGTGGAGGAATTCATCCAGCATCCTGCTCACTAGGCCAAGATTCAGCGGTGCTATCGCTTCCCGGTCACGCAAGGTTTCCTCAAGATTCGAACGCAACGGACCATGCAACCATGCCGCCAGTGGAATGCCGAACCCCATCTTACGCCGATGTACAAAGTCGCGGGGGAAAGACCGCTCCGCGAGTTGCTTGAGAAGATATTTACCCACCCGATCCTTGACCTTGTATTCCACCGGCAGTGCGGAGCAGTACTCGATGACATCATGGTCGAGCAGCGGCGAGCGCGTCTCCAGGCCACAATGCATGGAGGCGATATCCATCTTGACCAGCAAATCCCCGGGCAAATAGGTGTGGTTATCGTACCAGAGCATCCGTTCCACCGGGTTAGCCGCAGCCGCGCAGGCACCGGTGAACCACTGGGCACGCCATTCCGGCAGGCACCTCGCCTTGCCGTGTCCTCTCAGCAAGTCGGCGCGCAATCCATCGTCCCAGAAGCTATTGTACATCTTGACCGAACGGAGCTCCGGCCAACCATATTCGGTCACCAGCTTGCGAACGGCCCGTAACGGCAGGCCGGTGACCGTGGCCAGTCTGGCCGCTAAGGTCGTCAAGTTCCTCGGGGAGAGCAAATCGGGCACCATCGAAGCAATGCGAATCCGCCACGGTCCAAGCCAGTACCGGGGATAGCCCCCCAACAGTTCATCACCGCCATCTCCGTTCATAGCGACGGTGACATGACGGCGCGCGGCCTGGGACACGAAAAAGGACGGAACCGCCGAGGAATCGGCGTAAGGCTCGCCATAATGCCTCACCAGCACGGGTAAGAGATACGCTACATCGCCCGCGACGACTTCCGGGTGATGAGTGGTGCCACAGATATTCGCCGCCTGTTGGGCGAAGGGCAGCTCATTGTAGGACTCTTCGCGAAAGCCGATACTGTAGGTACGGACGGGCTCACCACTCAGCTTGGCCATCAACGCAACCACCACACTGCTGTCGACCCCGCCGCTCAACAGCACGCCCAGTGGAACATCGGAAATCATGCGCAGCCGCACCGCTTCGGTGAGCTTTTCTTCCAGTCCATCCAGGGCATCCGATTCGGATATTCGAATCTTCTTTGTGTAATCGACGTCCCAGTACTTTTCCAGCCGAAGTCCATTGCGGTCCAGCACCCCGAAGTGGGCCGGCGGCAATTTCCGGATGTCCTCATAAATGGTCCAAGGCGCAGGGATGTATTGGAGTTGCAGATACAGTTCCAGTGCCCCCATGTCCATCTCGCGCGAAACGTCCGGATGGCGGGAAAGTGGTTCGATTTCCGAACAGAAAACAAAGCGCCTGCTGGTAAAGGAGTAATTGAATGGCTTTTTTCCTACCCTGTCTCGCGCAAAGAACAAGCGCTGGTTTCGTTCGTCCCAGATGGTAAAGGCGAATATGCCGCGTAGCTTTGTCAGGCACTCGACACCATACCGTCGGTACAGGACTAGGATCACTTCCGTATCGGAGTGGGAGTGAAAGACATCGCCGCGCACTTCGCACTCCCTGCGCAGGTCTTGAAAATTGTAGATATCCCCGTTGAATACAATGCAATTGCCGGTCTCGGGATCCGGCATCGGCTGATGGCCGAGCGGACTCAGGTCGATGATGCTCAGCCGGGCGTGGCCAAGAACACAGGCTTTATCGGGCGAGGTCCAGACGCCTGAATCATCGGGTCCGCGGTGGCGGATTCCTCGCACCAGATTAGCGATGTGCCCGCTGGCAGGAGGAACTCTGAAACTGATTTGACCGGCTATTCCGCACATGAAAGTACTACTTCCTTACCGCGAGATTACACGTCGCCTTGGTCACGACACCTCTAATGAGAAAACCACCTCCTCCGGAAAAACCAATCATTCTTTCGAGCTTGTCCATAAGGTAATCATTTCTGAATTATTTTCATCACATTCATCGAATTTCTTTCAATAGCTGGCAATACAACTCATAATACGCTTGGTCTCGGATTTTCGGCGTGAACCCTCGACCAAACGATGCGCAGTGCCGACTTAATAGTTCTTTTTCCGCACCATTCAGATTCATGAACCGATTCAACCGCTCGGCCAGAATTGTCGAATCGCCTACAGGAAAGAGATAGTCACTCATACCCACGGCCTCCGCGATCTCGCGATGAATCGGGATATCCGACAGAATCAACGGTAAGCCATAGGCTGCGGCCTCGAGGACCGCATTCGGCAGACCTTCACCCTCGGAGGGGTTAACGAAACAGCCGGCTTTCTCCAGCACATCTTCGGGACTCGTCACGGCCCCGAGAAACTCGCAGCGATCTGAAATATCCAATCGACTTGCGTAGTCTTCCAGCGCATTTTTAAGCTCACCGTTACCAGCAATCATGAGCATCCATTTTCGGTTATAGAGATTACAACCTCGTTGAAAGGCCTCCAACAAACTATTCACATACTTTTCTTTCGACAATCGACCCAAGAAGAGGATCGGCAAAGGATGTTTTCCAAAGTGCCTTCCATCACCGGAGGGAAAACGCCGAAACACCAATCCACTCTGAATGATTTTCACTTTGTCCGGCACCGCCCCGTGAGCGATTGCTTGATCACAGGTGTTCTTGTCCAGCGCAATGATGCGGGATACGTCCCTTACCATTCGAGGAAGTTGCCAACGACTCAACCAGTTGCCGAGGGTAAAGGTCAAATCGCTGTAACTACCACTGCTAGCCAAACGCACAATCCAAGGCACATCCAGCACCTTGGCGAGCCAATACCCGACCATTGCGGGCTGTCGGAAAGTGGTCACCTGAATCAGGTCCGGTCGGGGTATCCGTTCAAGAACCACGTGGCGAATGGTTCGCCAGACCAACCAAAACTCGATATTTCCCGGACTTAACGGACAGGAAGTGAGCACCGGGAATGGCACACCCCAAATCGGGAGCCCTTCGAATTTTTGATACCCATGGATAACCTGCCGAATATCTGCCAACACATGGACTTCAACCCCGCGTGCAAGCAGCCCTTTATGCAGGGAATGCATCTGCCGCTCCGCGCCGCCAAACTTCGGCGATGGTGGACTGAAGGGAAGTATGGACAGAATTCGCATCAAGTTTTTCTCGGGATGGTCGCTTGACGTACTTTATGGAAAGCGTACTTGAACCAATCGGGAGCAATGACAAACAAGAGAAACATTGAAATAACTATTCCAACGGGGAACTTGCCAAGCAGGCTGAGCAAGGGATTCTCTAACCAATCGAAGCTCATGACCAATCCCGCACCCAAAGCCGACAAGAGACCGACGGCTAAACGAAGCCAATCAATAGGCAGGGGCAGGATCTTTCTCGATGCCAAAAGAATGCCCATCGCAATAAACCCATAACTTACACACTGGGCAATCGCCGCGCCATAGGCGCCGAGACGCGGCACCAGCAATAGATTAATGCATAAACTCAATGCACCACCAGCCAGCCAGTAATAAGCGACATAGCGCATCTTGCCTTCCAGAAAGAAAGTGGTATTGGCCAACCCGGCGAGGCCATAAAAAAATACCCCACCTGCCAACCAGGGTATGTATTTCGCCCCCTGGTGGAACTCGGGCGCGGCCAATAGACGCAGAACATCTCCACCGGCGGCGGATATGGCTATCCAGACAACCGCCAAGCCAATCACCAGCCGTTCCCAAAGTCTGCCCAGGGGCACTAGGGCAGATGACGTATGCCTGCCGTATAGCAGACTAGCTTCAGGAAACCAAGTCAATGTCAGACTGCTGTTCAACAACAGGCCCAACAAGGCCACATTGGATGCCATCGAATAGATGCCGATCACAGTTGTATTGCTGTATTCGGCTAGAAACCAACGGTCAGTGGATGATATGAGCCAATGCATGGGGGCTGTGATACTGCTTGCCAACCCCAGTGAAATAACGGCTCGCTTCATCCCGGAAGGAAGATCGGATCGTTTCAGAAATACCGATCTATTCGGGATACCCAGCAACACAAGCGTGGTGAACGATGCTCCCAGGACGCCTAAAAGAAGCGCCCGGATATCCGGCCGCCAGTAGATTGCCGTACCTATACTAATCAGTACGGAGACGAATGCCGAGATGGTCAGTGCCAAAGCCAGCTTGCCATAATTCCTGGCTAGGCGGATACGCGTGGTCGCCATGGCCACTGCTACGGACAGGATGACGGCAGCTAATGAATAACCTGCAATTGTTTGGTGGTCGGACGGCAACCAGCGGTGGCCGAACCAATACCACCCCCCCCCTATCAGTACGGCGTAACCAATGGAGCCGACTACGGAAAAACGCCAGCAAAATCGTTCCACGGAGAGCCGGGAGGTCATGTCCTCTTGCAGAAAAAAACGGGCATAGGCCATATCGATGCCGAGCAGCGCCAAGATGGAACCCAGAGAAACTAAGGTACCAACCAGTGCCGCCACGCCATAAGGCTCAGGGCCTAACAAGGGGGTCAAAATGGGGATGGTAACAAAGGATAATACTCGGGCTCCTGCACCCGCCAGAGTAATGACGCTTGTCCCGCCAATGACCTGCTTCGCCAATGTCATGATAATGATTACGGTCTCAACGGTAATCGTTCAGACCCTCCCTCCAACTTCCCATCCCGAAAACCAGAAATCAAAGGATTGCATCCGAATCGAGCCAAATCAAGTGGGGGCCAAATTACTCTCAACGCGGCCTTTCGAGAATGCTCATGATACTCATACGCCATAGATGCCAACGATCCAACAATCCCATCGCAGCACAATTTCGGTACAGAGATGGTGCGAATACCATTCTGGCGATAACGCGCACCCACAAAGATTCGGATCGTGCTCCCCCGACCCACCGCCTAAGCAATGCACGACAATCATGAATTCCCGCAGGTCCGTATCGGATAGCACCAAGATTGCAGTCGGTTAGGCGGGCAAGCACCTGCAATTGATCCGATGTCCAAATCCAAGACCGAATCTCCCGATGCTATTATTTTGGATGCTGCCAGGAAACCCCATTTTTCAGTAACTATTCAGCTACTCCAATTGGGGCATTGGGGGTTGCCCCTGGAAGGTCAGGACGAGCGAGTTGAACATATCGTCGGATTGTTTGCGGAGAGTTGAGAGGTAGGAGCGGATGATGGCAAAGTCCCCGGCACCGGTATTGGAGCGGAAACAACCGGGGACTTTCTGCTTGAGCTTGGGCATGCGAAGGTCACGTTCGGCATGGTTGTTGTCGAAGGGAACGCAGGTCGGTGAGGAAGCGCAGGACCTCGTTGCGGCGCTCGCGTAGCCGCCGAATGAGGTTGCCGGCCGGGGATTGTGTGACGCGCCCGCGGGTGCCGGGACGGCGGGGACGGGGAGGATTTCCGGCTTCGGCTGTGCTGAGGATGGTGTCGTAGCGGTCCCGCAAGTGCTCGCCGTTGCCGGCGGGCAGCGTCTCAAGGTCCTGGTCCTGGACCTCGCCGACAGGGCATTGGCTTGGCCTAACAGCGT
>Ga0209681_1000257_pt1 | contig 13728 bp, 10 predicted proteins | sample WorMetLIZISLAND2_3_FD_187416 | JGI IMG/M metagenome (GOLD analysis project Ga0209681, IMG submission 187416) | Marine gutless worms symbiont microbial communities from Max Planck institute for Marine Microbiology, Germany - Olavius clavatus LIZARD... ... | reverse complement strand
GTTGTCGCCGGGAACGCGCAGGTCGGTGAGGAAGCGCAGGACCTCGTTGCGGTGCTCGCGCAGTCGCCGAATGAGGTTGCCGGCCGGGGATTGTTTGATCCGCCCGCGGGTGCCGGGACGGCGGGGGACGGGGAGGATTGCCGGCTTCGGCTGTGCTGAGGATGGTGTCGTAGCGGGTCCGCAAGTGCTCGACGTCGCCGGTGAGCAACGGAGGAGCACAGGAAAGCGAGGGAGCGTAAGCGACGAGCGGAGTGCGACGACCCCCGCGTAGGCGTAGGGTCGGGTGTTATCGTCGCAGTTTGCCCCTCAATGATCGCAGCCTGCTCCGCCGCCCGTTCACGCAGCCGCTTAAGCTCGTCGTCAGGGCTTTCTGGAGAATGGGTTGGGGCGTTCTGTTCAGATATGGTTCTAGGGTACGCGCGTAGCCTGCTGCTTGCTGCTTGGCAAGAGGTCCTGAATAGTTACCGCAAATAAATGCCAATGAACGCAAATGTATTCAAGGAAAGTCAATGAGGATGTCCCACCTCTCGACGTGTTATCGGGTATGCATTCGAAGTCGGCAAAGTCTTGGGGCCTGGGTCTTTGGAGTCCGTGTACGAGAACACTTTGTGCGTCGAGTTGGCCGAGCGCAGACCTTAGCTGAGTGTTTTTCGGTTCATTTGCGTTCATTTGCGGCAAAAAAGAAAATATCGAGTCGGTCCTGCTGTACTAATACATGATTTCGATTGATATTGCTGGCTGCTGCCCAGGAGCATAAAGGTCGGCAGAGACTATGAATTTGCAATATCAGTCGGAACTGGGCACTAGGCAAAATCCATAATTCAACCTCGTTTCCGACCACGCATCGCACGTTTGGCCGTGCGGATGAGCTGTACGATGGGGATCCCCGAGGGACAAGCATAGGTGCAGGAGCCGCACTCGACACATTCCATGATCTGGATGTGTTTCATCTCTTCGTACATCCGGGATTTGGCCAGCCGGGCTAGGCGGGACGGGTTGAGGAAGTAGGGGCAGGCCTCCAGGCAGCGGCCGCAGCGGATGCAGGGGTATTCCTTGGGCCAAGCGGTTTCGGTGGCGGTGAAGGCGAGGATTCCGGAGCTGCTCTTGATGATGGGGGCATCCAGGCTGGCGATGGGGGTACCCATCATGGGGCCGCCCATGAGGACTTCTCGGGTGTCGTTGCTGAGGCCCCCACAGAAGCGCAGCACTTCCCGCACCGGTGTGCCTAGGGGGACCACTAGGTTGGCCGGTTGTGCGATGCCGGGTCCGGAGACTGTGACCATGCGGTCGATGTAGGGCATTCCGGTGTCGAGCCAATCCGCGATGGCGGCGGTGGTGCCGACGTTGTTCATGATGATGCCGAGGTCCGCTGCGTGCAGGCCCGCCGGGACCTCGATGCCGAGCAGGGATTTGATCATCATTTTGGAGTCGCCCTGGGGATATTTGACTCTTAGGGGGACTACGCGAATCGGCTGATCGGGCCTGAGACGTCGGCCGAGGGCCGCGATGGCGTCGGGCTTGTTGAGCTCGATGCCGATAATGGCCTCTGCGGCACCGAGCTTAGTTTGGAGGATCTCGACGCCCCGTAGGAGGCGGTCCGTGTGCTCGACCATGACCCGGTGGTCGTTGGTGAGGTAGGGCTCGCATTCGGCACCGTTGATGATCAGGCATCGGATGCGGACGCCTTCGCGCAGGGAGTATTTGACGTGGGCGGGTAGGGCGGCCCCGCCCAGCCCAACGATTCCCGAGTCTTGCAATACGGATGCGAACTGGTCCAGGGATAGAGTGCGCCAATCGGGGGGACATTCCCCGGTCGGGCGTTGGGTGGCGTAGGGGTCGGCCTCAATCTCGATGGCCTTGCTGAACTGGCCGTCGGGATAGCGGTATTGGCCGATGGTCCGTACCCAGCCGGTAACCGGGCTGTGCAGGCTGGTGGATAGGAAGGCGCCGGGTTCGGCAATGCGTTCGCCACGTTGTACCCGCTGACCGGGGATGACCACGGGCTTAGCGGGGACCCCCAGGTGTTGGTTCAGGGGCAGCACATAGCGGCCGACGAAAGGCATGCGCTGGGTCGGCAGGTCCGCGGTCAGGGTCTTGTGATCGTTGGGGTGGACCCCGTGGGCAAAGCCGCGGCGGAGGTGGGCTACCGGCCTGATCATCGTGGTTGCTCCGCGCCGGCTCGGTGACGGTAACCTGCCAGGGTCATCAGGCGCTCACGGACGTCACTCCGCAGCTCTTGTTGCAATGACTCGCGCAGGTCGGCGAGCTTTTGCTCATAGGCCGCGGCCTGGGCCGCGAGCTCGGCCCGTCGGTCGGCGGCCACTTGCTCTTTGGCCTCGCGCCGGACACGTTCGGTGAAGGGGGTAACCAAGCCCCCGAACTCTTGCAGCAGGCGCCAGACATCCCGGCGTTCCCGGCAGACCGCGACCAGCTTCGGGTCGACTCGGTAGCGGGTCGGGCTCCGGCGGGACTTTGTCCCCCTTTGCGTGATATAGGGCGTCCGTCCCCGCTGCTCTCTTGCGGTCAACTCCAGATAGGCGTCCAGGGATAGGGGATCGGCAGCGTCTTCCGCCAAGGGCTCGATCCAGTGACGGAATCGCGTCTCGCCGAGGGCCCAGTGGGCCGGCGTCACCGGGAGGGGGGGCATCGCGCCCGCGGGTCGATCAGTCGTCGGGTGGCAGGTCCAGAGGGCTAGCGGCTCCGGGTTGGCTTCGAGCTCGAGGCGGGTCCCGAAGACCCCTTCGGTCCGGGGATCGTAGCGGTATAGGGGGAAGGTCCGGGTCGTTACGGCTAGGCGTGCTTGCTCCAGGGTCCGGTCGCTGGGGAAGCCGTGGCGTCCGGGGCTGGGGGCGTGGATGTGGAAAAGGGCGGCCCCCCCGAAATCGAGCCCGGCGGTCAGGCTCTCCAGGAGATGGGTCGGTGTGCCGAGGGAGGTCTGGGCGATGTAGGCGTGCCGCCGGGCCAGGGCCAGCAGGCCCAGGTCCGTGGTGGTGTCCGGGAGTGAGGCCGGGGCGGATTCCGGGACGGTATGACTGGAGAGGCCCAGGTCCAGGTCCGCCAGCACCAGGATTTTCAAGGGGAGGTCGCTACCCAGCAGTGCGGTGAGCTGGGACAGGCCGGTGCTCGCCAGTGCCCGACTGCTGCCCACCAGGAGCAGTCGGGGACAGTATTCCCATTCCTGCGGGGTCAGGTCGTGCCGGCTCAGAGCACCCAGGTCGGCCCAGAGCCGCGGGGCGTCTTGGGGCCGGTCGAGCTCGAGGCGCGCCCGACGCAGCAGGATAAAGCCGTCGATGGCTTGTCGGAGCTGGCTCTCCAGGAGCCCGGCCGCCAGTCGGATACCGTCCCCGGTGGTGTCCAGGGTGACCGGGATCCGGAAGCTGTTGTGTGGAAAGGCCCCGGCCCAGCTCGCCACCTCGCCCGAGGCCAGTACGAGCCCCAAGCCGGCACGGCCGAAGCCTTGGCGTCCAGTCTCCAAGAGCCAAGCGAGCTCTCCCAAGCCCTGGGCCAGCTCTACGAGCCGTCGCAGACGGACGGCGTCTACCGCGCTTGTAATGGCGCCCTCGGCCTGGCCGAAGACGGCGCCGAGCTCTGCATGTCGGGTGCTGACGGTCTCCAGGCCGTGGGCCAGGGTATCCAGGTCATCCGCTGGTAGGGCGTCGGCCAGTAGGGCGCGGATCAGCGCGGTGATTTCCTTGTGGGTTTGTTCAACCTTGCGGGTGAATTCGGTGCGTCGGTGTTCTTGATGGGATACGGCCAAGCCCAGGGTCAGACGCAGGGCGAGCCGTTCACCGGAGCCGGCCTCCGCCCCGTCGCCGCCGGCCAGGGCCAGGGTTGCCTGGCGTGCGAGCAGGGTCGCCGGCAGGGGGCCGATGCGTTCGTCGGCCGCGGCTCGATCGATGGTCGCCTGGGCGGTCTCGGGGAGCTTTTGCCAAGCCGTGAAGATCCGGTTGGCCGCTTCCAGCTCCTCGGTGGTTTGGGGGACGGTCCTTAGGGCGCCGGCATTGCAGGCCCGTACGCAGAGGCCGCAGCCCTTGCAGTCGTTGGGATCGAGGGCCAGGAACAGCAAGGCGCCGGAGGCGTCCGTGAAAGGGGCGGCGACTACCGGCAGGCGCCCAACGGCGGTGGTCAAGCGTTCGAGAGCGGTATCCATGCCGTGTTTGCGTTCTTTTGGTAAGGGGGTCCGGTCTTGGAGGGCGGCATAGGCCCCATTCACCAGCCCCCCCAGGGTGGCAATTTCGGCCCCATCGGTGCGGCATACTTGGTCGATCCGTTCAGCCAGCTTGCCGGCCAGAGGACGCAGGGCGCCGGCCTCGGCCGCCGGAATGGTCGCATCCAGGGCCTGGCGTGGGGTGGCGGCCGCTGCGTTCCAGGCACCCTCGGGGCAATGTGTCCAACAATGCCCGCAGCCGATACAGAGCTCGGGGTCCAGGCGGGGTAGGCTGGTGCGCAAGGGGCTCAGGTCACGGAACGCGGAGAGCAGCGGCGGTACGGCCCCGATGGCCATGTAGGGGTCCGGCGTGAGTTCCCTGGTCGCATCGTCCCGATACAGGACGCCCACTTGATCCCAGAAGCGGGGCAGGCTGTCGTAGGCGTCGTCGATAGTGCCGAAGCGACGGACTGCGGCCGGGGCCTCCTGCTCCGACCCTGGGGTTGGCCGGGCGGCCGGTAGCTGCCGGTAGTCGATGCGCCGGATGCCTTCCAGGCCGGTCCGGAACGCCTGCATACCTACCTCGCGGCTCGGGTGGTCCGCGTCGGCGAACTGTTCTTCTCGAAGCGAGACTAGGCGCCGGGAGCCGAGCTCGATCCAGCCTTTGTCCAGCAGCAGACCACAGATGGTCCCCAACCACAGGTCCGTGGAGGGCTCATCCGTCGGTGGGACGGCATAGAGCGCGATATCAGTTGCCTGCAGGGCTTGCCGGAGGGTCGGGGGCAGGGCTTGCCAGAGGGCTGCGTCCGGCTCCGGTCCCGTCAGTAACAGGGCACCACCGGGTTGTAGGTCCACCAAAGGGTCGCTACGGATGCTTTCCGGGTCTACCGTGAGCAGGGTCAGGTCCACGGGCATGACGGCTCCGGGGTCGCGGAGTACCTGCTGGCTGAGGGTAAAACGGTCGTGGCAATAGGACCCCAGGGGTTGGGCGAACAGGGCCGGGTGACTGCGTAGGTGAGGGCCCAGGATCAGGCGCAGGAAGCTCGCTGCCTCGGTGGCGAGACCTTCTCCCGACTGGCCGGAACGGTGGTGGACGGCGAGGGTGAGGGCACCGGCGGGGCGCAGGTTCGGGGTAGGCTCGTGGCTGCGCAGGCCCAGTCCCGAGACCTGTGGATAATCACGGCGTAGCCGGTCCAGCAGGATCTGGCGCTTGGGGTAGTTGCTGGTCCGGGGGGTGAATTCCATCCCGAGAAAGACCCGCGGCTCGCTTCGATCGTCTCGATCGTTCGTTTCCCGGCACAGGTGTATCAAGTCCGCCCCGCGCAGGGGCAGACCACCCAGGCCATAGATGACCGACCTTATCTGTGGCCGGTCTTGGGCACGTAGGGCCGGATGGTCCCTGGCCCCGAGGCCGGTGTCGTGGAGACCCCGGTCGAGGAGGGCACGTAGCTCGCGCAGCAGGGGTGGATCGTCCGCCAGGGGGGCGCTCATCCGCTCCAGGACCAGCAAGTGCCGCGCGGTGCCCAGATGGGCCAGCAGGGCCGGGCCGGGGAACGGGCGCAGACAACGGATGCCCAGGACCCCCACCCGTAACCGCTCCGCCTTGCGCAGATGCTCGGCGACGGTCTGGGCGGTCTCTACCGCGGCTCCTTGGGCCAGGAGGAGGATCCGGGCGTCCTCGGGACGAAAGGCCCAGACCGGCTCGTACGGCCGGCCCGTCTCGCGACGAAAATCGGAGACCGCCTGCTCCAGGCTGGTCCGCACTTGGCTGTCCAAATAGATGTCGGCCGCCGCAGTGCCCTGACCCCAGACCTCCGGGGATTGCCGGGCCCCTAGGAGCACTGGGCGGTCCGGGTCGTACCAGCGCGGAATTCGCCGCCGCCGGTCGCCGAACAGGAGCCGTTGGGTGGGGGAGGGTACCGGAATCAAGTCTTCCGGTGCGCCGAGGAAGCGGCCGATCAGCTCGGCGGGGGGGAGCCGTACCTCCTGCATAGCTAGGGCGGTATGATCCCCGTCCATGACCACCAGCCCCGGAGTCAGGGTCTCTTCGGCGACCCGACGGGCGATCAGGGTCAGGTCCACCGCCTCCTGCACATTGGTCGCGAACAGCAAAAAGGCGCCGGAATCCGCCGCCAACTGGCCGACCTCATGACCGCTGCCGGTGGCGACGGCATGACCGGGCAATGCCCGGTCGGCGATGTGGAGCACCAGGGGTAGGCGCCGCCCGGCCGCGAGCCGCAGCAGATCCGAGCCTGTCGCCAGATCGGGGGTGGACAGAAAGACCGTGGCGCGGATCCCACCCATGGCTAGGCCCAAGGCGGCGGCCAAGGCCCCCCTGGGGCTTTCCGCATGCTGGTTGCCGAGGGCGGTCCCGAACCGGTTGCGACCGTGACGTAGCTGCTCGGTGCGCCAAGCTAGGTCGGCCATATCCGCCAGAAAGGTTCCTCCGAGCACCGCCAGCTCGGCGATAGCTGCTTCGGTGACGGCGACGGCCGTGTTGCCGTCGAGGGCGGTCGGCTCGCCGGCATAGGGGCCGGCCGGATGGTCGGGGGCGCCGAGGAGACGGCGCAGGAGGCGCAAGGTGCTATTGGCGAAGCTGGGCATGAGGGAGACTCTCGCTCTCGTACACCGAATACACTGAAGGAACCTTGGTAGCGGGCACCGTGAAAAATCCCACGGGAGGTAGTTTTTCAGGGTTCCCTTTGTTCGGCAACAACAAGATTAGGACACCCCCGATCTTTTCCCGGCGTACCTAGCGCGCATAGACCTCGATGCCCTTGCACAGGGCGCCGACCAACCGATCGATTGGGCTTACTCGATATTTTCTTTTTTGCCGCAAACTGAACGCGAATGATGTGAGGGAATCTCTCTATCGAATCCTGGAAATAACAAAGCCCCGGGAGAAGCTATGGTTTTCCTATCTCACGCGACGACGCAACGGGTTATCAAGGTACAGTCGTAACTATTCAGGACCTCTTGCCAAGCGACAGGCTACACACGTAATCTATTCCCATGCTGGAACAACCCACCCCAACCCATTCTCCGAAAAACCCTGACGACGAGCTTAAGCGGTTGCGTGAACGGGTTGCGGAGCAGACGGCGCTCATTGCGCAGCTGCGCGAGCGCATCCGGGAGTTGGAAGCGCGCCTAGCCAAGGATAGCCACAACTCCAGCCGGCTGCCATCCTCGGAGGAGCACGAGGAGCACAGGAAAGCGAGGGAGCGTAAGCGACGAGCGGAGTGCGACGACCCCCGTGTAGGCGTAGGGCCGTGCGTTTCGTCGGAGTGCGGCGCGTGAGCGCCGGCGGAGACGAAAGGCTCGGCCATGCGACACGGCGTCCAGTCCTTGTGGGAGTCCTGGTGCCGCGCGGAGTGCGCGCCGGGACGGACGCAGGAGGAACGCGGGCCGCCGAAGGCCATGGCCGTCGCCTCATTTTGTGCACCCGAAATCGGACGGACCCCATTTCGGGTTGCGCGAAAAATGGCGACGCTCCGGTCAAAAATTTCAATCCTGGAAGCCAAAATTCGGGTCGATGAGGTGTTTACGGCAAGCTTCCCGGTAGCAACCCGGAATCCGTAGATATCCCCGGCAATTGCCGCTGAGATGAGCATTTTTCACCGATTCGAACCTAGCTGCCGCCCTTCTCTCCTGAAATGAACAGCTATCTGGTCGCACCGGCCATCATGGCCGGATTGGGTTTAGTCTTCGCCGTTATCCTGGCAGTAGCCTATCGTTTCTTGAAGGTCCAAGAGGACCCACGGATCGAGGCCACTCTAGACCGGCTGCCCGGCTCCAATTGCGGTGCCTGCGGACAGCCCGGCTGTCAGGCCTTTGCCGTGAGCCTAGTGGCCGGCAAGGAATTGCCGGGCCGCTGCACGGTAGCCAGCCCGGAAACGATCGATGCCATTGCCGAGCTACTGGACGTGGAACCCGGGGAGCAGGAAAAGCGTGTGGCTCGCCTACACTGCGCCGGTGGCAGAGATCAGGCCTATCAGATCGCCGAGTACCAAGGCTTCGAGAGTTGCAGCGCCGCGGCCGTGGTCTCCGGCGGCGGCAAGGGTTGTTCCTGGGGCTGCCTAGGTCTGGGGGATTGCCGGGTCGCTTGCACCTTTTCCGCTATCGCTATGAACCATAACGGTCTACCCGTGGTGGACCTGGCTCGGTGCGTGGCCTGTGGCGATTGCGTCGAGGTCTGCCCGCGGGACCTGTTCGAGCTGACACCCGTGAACCAGCATCTGTGCGTCCAGTGCCGATCTTCCCTGGCCGGCGACTTGGCTCTCGGTCTGTGCTCCGTCGCCTGTGACGCCTGCGGGCGCTGCGTGGCCGATGCGGCACCGGGACTGATCCGTATGGAGGATAATCTGCCCCGGGTCGATTATGCCGGCGGTGGCCCGGCCCTGCCCCAGGCTGTCCACCGTTGTCCCACGGGGGCCATCCAGTGGCTGGAAGGTACCCAGCTCCAGGAATCATCCACCGTTATAAGGTCACTTTGAAACGGTTCTCCCCTGGAATCTTTCCAAGAGCGAGCTTGGTTCGCGAGCAAGCTCGTTCCTACGGAGAAATAGATAGACCTCCGACGCGGCCTTGTGCTCGGGCGGAATCACCCGGCAGGTACGCCGATGTGGCTCGAACTCGTTTTTTTCAGCGCTCGCATCACGGTTGGGGGGGAAATCGATTCCACGATCCCCTGGGCGACCAGCTCCGAGGCCAATAACCGCAAGGTCCAGCACGCGTGTCCGGGGGGTGGCTCGCTGCAAGTGAGCTGGATCAGACGCGCTTCTTTCTCCTTATCGAGAATCGGCTCCCGCGAGGGCTGGTCCTGTTTTTTGCGCGCCAGTGCGGCCTCGAGTCCCTGCTCCACAAAGCGTTCACGCAAGCTGAACACAGTTCGTGGCGCACACGAAAAGGCCTCCGCGGCTTGGGCATCGCTCCAATTCGGTCCGTTGGCATCGACCTTGAGCAGGAGATGGGTGTGCTTGATCTTATAGGCGGCCGACTTACCTTTGCTGACGATCTCGGTGAGCTGCGTGCGTTCCTCCCCCGTCAAACGCACAATGTATTTTTTCGTCATCGGGACACCTCCTGAGCGATGATAGAATTACTTCTATCGATAACTTTATGATTTTACGATTTTTTAATCTCAAGAGGCCGGCTGAGCGCGCAATAGACCAGCTCTTTTCGCGCCCAGCCGGCCTGCGGAATGTATAAGAATAGGGTAACCAGCAATATCAATCGAAATGATAGGCTAGGGTGCCTATCAGGCGGGCTCATCCTCAGCGAGTGCGGCCCGCGTTCGGATCCTCTTCAGGGTATCGAACACCTTCAGCTCCCCGGCATCGTAAACCACCTGCATGAGGTCCGGGTGCGTATCCTCTACCGCCGCTTGGCCGGTGAGGGTGATCACCCGGCCTTCCGGTGAGCGGATCACCTTGAGTGGTCCGCGCTTTGAGCGCTTACCGGGGGCTGTGACGGGATCCTTATAAACATCGATGGGTCTCCCATCGACCACCGAGGCGTTGGCCTTGAAGGCGAATTCATTCGTATCCCGATTCATCTTCATGAGCAGACCACCGCCCGAGCCGAAGGCCAGATTATCGGCGCTCCAACCATGCTTTTCCAGGGTCCCGAGGATGGGATCCAAGGTGTTCACATCGATGCCATCGCCTTGGATCAGGCGGACCTGAGGGGGCAGGACCTTATAACCCTTCTCATTGATCGTGGCTCCGAACTGGGCCTCAAGAATACGGAGTACCTCGATCAGGACCTCATGTGGGTCACCGCTATCCGGTCGGATCACGAGCGTACCGTCCCGCCCTAGGATCCGGTCCTTGAATCGAGTGCCTAGCTGGGTGCAAAAATCGTAAATATCGTAGGTATCCCCCACGATCGCCACCAGCCCTGTCGGGTACTGATCCAAGACCTGCCGTACCTGATCGAGCTCCCCTTCTTTACCCCTCAGCGCCATGACGGAATGTTCGGTGGCGACAATCGAGAAGCCGGCCATGCGCTCGCTATAGTATCGGTGTAATAGCCGCAGTGCCGGGACCGTATCTGTGCCCATGAAATTCACCAAGTGGGCCGCTCCCCCCAAGGCCGCCTGCTCGGGGCAGGTGACCCCACGGCATCCGAAATCATGCAGCTTGAAGAAAATGGTCTCGGGTGTCCCCGAGGTCTTTAGACGATCCAGAATCTGCCTTTTTTGATGGCGGCTTTGGCTCGCCACCGTGGTTGGATACCAGACCTGGACCAACAGGGTCTCGATATAGTTGACGAGGGCGATCAGACGATCGTCGATACTCTCCACGATACTCAGGGGTACCCGTTGCGGTACCACCATACCTTCCGGTAGGGCGCGAATGCGCACCGGAGGGTGGCCGTCATATTCCTCAATGATGATCTTGAAGGCGTCCCGGTTGAAGATATGCGGCCGATCGAAATGTCGATCACAGGTCTCGATCATATAGGCCATATTGTCATAGGTTACCGGCTGGTCTAAGAAATACTTGATAATGAAGTATTGGAGTCCGAAATGGACGATCTCCGGGAACCTGCCCCCACGGGACTCGAAGTGGGACTGCATGAAGGTAGCCGTCTCCGGATACAGGGAATAATGGGTCAATTTATAGCTGTCCGTAATATCCGCCCAAGAAGGTGTCGGCAGTCCTTTCAGCTCGGCCAGTATAGGTTCGATCTCGGATGGGTTTTGGCTGCACTTTACGCGACTCATACTATTGCTCCGGGTGGTGTCTTGATTTTCTTTGGCTCTCTTGCGTTTGGTGTGGATAGCGGGTCATAGCGACCTGACTCAAGTCGTGATGGGAAGCCCCGACTTGACGACGAACGGAGAAGTCGGCAGCCGGGTCAACTTACCCGCCACAAGGTAGAGGATGGTAATCAGGTGCCTGGTGGTCCCGTAGCCGCGGGCCCTGACTTTGGCGGCCTGGATGAGCGAATTGACCGCCTCGACACGGCCGTTGGTGAGCCTGAAATCGAACGCATCGGGAGGCTTGGCCAGTGCTTCTTAAGCGTCTTGGCCACCGCTTTGATCGGCTCCGGGCGGCAACGGCGCGCCCAGCTGTACCATCTGTCGGGGAGCGGCTCGGCCTGCACCGCGCTCTGAGCGCTGTGGAAGAGCTCGCGTAACGTCTTCTGGATCCTCCAAGCGTGCTTGTCCTGGAGCCAGATATAGCGTGTACGCCGCCGCTCCGGGGCCCTTTTGACTTCTTGGCGACGCACTTCGTCAACTGCTTTGTTGACGAGCTGAATGACGTGAAACTCATCGAAGGTGATCGCCGCCCAGGGCAGATGCTCACATACGCCAGCCTGGTAGCTTGCCGACATATCCATACAGACCGCGCAGCTGTTCCCGGCACAGGTGCCATGAGCCTCGAGCGCATCGGCAAACTGGGCCACGCCCCGGGCTTTTCGCCCTTCGCAGGCATAGAGCACACGCTGGGCATCGAGATCGTGAAACAAGCTGATGTCATTGTGTCCACGTTGCGAGGCGGTCTCGTCGAGACCAGCCGAGGTGACGGTTGAGAAGTCCTCTTGAGCGTGTGCCTGATCGACGTAATGATCGAGGGTGCGCCAGACGTGCCCGTCGCTGACACCAGGCAATTTGAGTGACCTGAGAGACCGCCATCGTCTTACAGAGGGTGACCAGTAAGGCCCCATCCGTAGGCTGAAGCCGCTGTTGGGGCACGCCCAGGGCGCCACGACCTGGGGGTAGTCTTGGCGCAGGTCCCGCAGCGCACACGGGGCACTTTGGCGTGGATGGAGGCTTGGAATTGAAAGCAGTTCAGGTGACGCCAGTCGCGCTCAAGCGTGTCGTGGACCGGCGGGCGTTCTGCCCCACACTGGGGACAAGAACATCGTGTCCCCGGGGCGAAGGCGCGGTGGAAATCGATCCGGCCCGATTGGGGATCGAAGGCCACGTCAACGACCTCTCAGGGAGCCGGAAGGCCGAGCGCAAGGGTAAACAACGACAACGGGTCCATGACGAAAACCGCCGACGTTTGGCCTGGCAACGGGTCCGAGCCTACAGGCGAAAAGAAGGGCACAGAGTAGGCTTGGAGCGGACTGCCCTACGCGATGGGAAAAATGGCGCTACCCACACCAAACGCAAGAGAGCTTTTTCTTTTTTGCCGCAAATGGACGCAAACGAGCCAAAAAGTACTCGGCTGCGGACTGTCAACTCCTTTTGCCGCTTGAAAGGGATTCGTTGCCCGGCCAGCTCGATGCACAAAGCGTTCTCGTACACGGACTCCAAAGAACCAGGACCTAAGGCATTGCTGACTTCAAGTGTACACCCGATATCGTCCTGGGACGTGACGGTTACTTATTCCGCAGCCTCATTGAAGGAGGGGCGATTCATGAATCGCCCCTGGAGGAACACAGGAAAGCGAGGGAGCGTAAGCGACGAGCGAAGTGCGACGACCCCCGCGTAGGCGTAGGGCCGTGCGTTTCGTCGGAGTCCGGCGCGTGAGCGCCGGCGGAGACGGAAGGCTCGGCCATGCGACACAGCGTCCAGTCATTGCGAGGGTCCTGGTGCCGCACGGAGTGCGCGCCGGGACGGAGCAGGACGAACGCGGGCCGCCGAAGGCCATGGCCGTCGCCTAATTTTTCGCACCCGAAATCGGACGGACCCCATTTCGGGTTTCGCGAACAATGGCGACGCTCCGGGCCGTAATTCTTGATCATCGCCGCCATACTGGCATGGTACAGGAAATCCTGGGGAACATCGCCGGTATGGAGGTGTGGGAGAATGTCGAACTGAATCCAGGTTTGAGTGGGGGCGGAGGCCGTTACGGTACCCATGACCCCCATGAGCAATACCGATCCCCAGTGGCGGCGAGCTACCCGCAGAAAACGGGTCGTGTACAAGAGTCCGCAGACCGCACAGGTGTGGACTGAGCCAATGAGCCAGGGGTGACAGCCGTAAGTCGTGGTGCAGATCAGGGCATAGGTGAGCACCAGCCCCCAGGTCACGCTGCCGAGAGATCGGGCCAGGGTGTAGAAGAGCGCTAGGATCGCGAGGCCCGTGAGGGCGATCGGCCCCGAGCGCGCGAGGACCGAGGCATCCGGCGAGGGAAGATTGCCGCCGATAAAGCCGCCGAGCGCGGTCATCGCCAGGGCCGCGAACAGCCTGTTCAGCGTCGCCTCCGAAAGTTGCGATCGAATCCTGCAGGCCTCGATCCGGCCCAGAATCGGTGGCAGGGGGCATCCTTCGCATGTGCTTCAGTCTTGTCCGGTGCTCGGCATGAAGATGGTGAGTAACTATTCAGCTACTCCAATTAGGGCATTGGGGGTTGCCCCTGGAAGGTTAGGACGAGCGAGTTGAAAATATCGTCGGACTGTTTGCGTCGGGTCGAAAGGCAGGAGCGGAGGATGGCAAAGGCATCTCCGCCGGTATCGGAGCGGAAACAATCGGAGACTTTCTGCTTGAGTTTGGACATTCGCAGGTCGCGTTCGGCCGGGTTGTTGTCGCCGGGAACGCGCAGGTCGGTGAGGAAGCGCAGGACCTCGTTGCGGTGCTCGCGCAGTCGCCGAATGAGGTTGCCGGCCGGGGATTGTTTGATCCG
>Ga0209681_1000256_pt1 | contig 13792 bp, 14 predicted proteins | sample WorMetLIZISLAND2_3_FD_187416 | JGI IMG/M metagenome (GOLD analysis project Ga0209681, IMG submission 187416) | Marine gutless worms symbiont microbial communities from Max Planck institute for Marine Microbiology, Germany - Olavius clavatus LIZARD... ... | reverse complement strand
GACTGGCCCGAGCCTACAGGCGAAAAGAAGGGCACAGAGTAGGCTTGGAGCGGACTACCCTACGCGATGGGTAAAATGGCGCTACCCACACCAAACGCAAAAGAGCTATATTGATATTGGTTTGACCGAATTTCCAGTTGGTCCGATCTAGGGGCAGTAGATACTGACCCTCGGGCAACTGACTGACAATAAACCGAACCACGGTGGAGAAGTCGAGAGGAAAGGTTCTGATATACTTTAAGTCTTTCAAGGTGCCACCGGGAAGAGCGGTGGCTAATTGCGCGAAATTGACGGTTCTGACCTTGATCAAAGCGATAATCAGACCGACTAGGAATTTGGTTCCGGCCAAGTTCCAACCGAAATAGCCAGGCAACAGAGGCACAAGAGCGGCGACATTCTGATCCATCGCTGGGAGCCCTCCGAAAAAATTTATCTATTGATTAAAGGGTTATGTCAAAATTCGACAGGGATGACTTTGAACACCCAGCTCAACTGTAACAAAAAATACTCCTTTCAAATCAATGTATTGAGGTTTTTGTCCTGTACTATGGCTAATGAACGCAAATGGACGCCAATGAGCCGAATAATACTCGGCTGAAATCCGCGCTTGGCCAGCTCGAGACACAAAGCTTTCTCGTACACGGATTCCAAAGACCCAGGACCCAAGGCTTTGCCGACCTCGAATGTACACCCGATAACACGCCGAGAGGCGGGGTTATCCTCGTCGACTTTTCTTGAATAGATTTACGCTCATTGGCGTTTATTTGCGGCTGAATCTTCTTCCCGCAGCCCTTACTCGATATTTTCCGGTGGACGTAGCCCGTCTATGAATCCCCGCTGGTGCGGTCAACTTGGCCACGGAGCTTTTTGAATCCACGGGGCGGCGCGGAGCCTACGTCCCAGAACGAGGCGGCGTGATAGGGAGACGGTGCGCAAGCTCCACAAGGTATCCGATAAACCGGCCTCGACGCTCGGATTTTGGCCCCCGGTGTCGTGTCAAAAGAGCCACACCCATCGGCATTTGAGCGTACAATCAATTGAAAATACAGCTAATTCTAGGTCGCATTTTGACTTGGCGACCGGAAAAATTCCAGGGAAGGCGCCGGAGGATACCATCGGGTACCGGGAGCCGGCCCGGTCGGCACGGAGCCGCGATAACCGCCGGTTTTGCCGTGTCCCGAGCTCTGCTACCATCCGCCACACCCATGGACTTTTCCCACCCCACCCGAGATGCTCCGAATTTACAACAGCCAAACTAGAAAGAAAGAAGCCTTGGTACCCATCGTGCCCGGCCGGGTCCGCATGTATGTGTGCGGCATGACCGTCTACGACCTGTGTCACCTGGGCCATGCCCGGGTCCTGGTGGTGTTCGATCTAGTCTACCGCTATCTGCGCGCATGTGGCTACCAAGTCGACTATGTGCGTAACATCACCGACATCGACGACAAGATCATCGACCGTGCCCATGAGCGGGGAGAATCCTGTAGTGAGCTCACGGAACGTTTCATCACCGCCATGCACGAGGATGCGCAGGCCTTGGGCGTGCTGCCCCCGACCCGAGAGCCCAGGGCTACCGCCCATATAGCGGAGATCCTGGCCATGATCCGAGTCCTGGTGGACAAGGACCATGCCTACGTGGCCGCCAACGGCGATGTCTACTATGCGGTAGCCAGCTTCGACGGTTACGGCCGACTCTCGGGCAAAGACCCACGAGCACTGCGCGCCGGTGCCCGGGTCGAGGTGGGGACAGCCAAGCGCGACCCCCTGGACTTTGCCCTGTGGAAGGCGGCCAAGCCAGGGGAGCCAACATGGGACTCGCCCTGGGGTCCGGGTCGCCCCGGCTGGCACATCGAGTGCTCGGCCATGTCCACCGCCCGCCTCGGCAACCACTTCGATATCCACGGTGGCGGTGCGGACTTGCAGTTTCCCCACCACGAGAACGAGATCGCCCAGTCCGAGGGAGCCACCGGCGAGCCTTTCGTCGACTGCTGGATGCACAACGGCTTCGTGCGCGTGAACGACGAGAAGATGTCCAAGTCCCTGGGCAACTTCTTCACGGTACGCGAGATCCTATCCCGCTACCGTCCCGAGGAGGTGCGATACTTCATCCTCGCCAGCCATTACCGCAGCCCCCTCAACTACAACGACGAGCACCTGGACCAAGCCCGCGGCGCCCTCACCCGCCTCTATACAGCGCTGCGGGGCCTGCCGGAGGCGGATCCCACCGATGCCGGGGGCTTCCGCGAGCGGTTCCATGCCGCTATGGAAGACGATTTCAACACCCCCGAAGCGGTGGCCGTACTGTTCGAACTAGCGCGGGAAATCAATCGAGTGCGGGCCACGGACGGACCGGCAGCTTCAGCCCTAGGCGCGGAGCTCAAGGCCCTGGGTGGGATTTTGGGCCTCCTCCGGAACGACCCGGAGACCTACTTGCGGGGGGAGAGCTCCGATACGAGTCTGATCGATACGCAGATCCGGGAGCTGATCGACCGCCGCGCCGCTGCCCGTCAAGCCAAGGAATGGGCCGCTGCCGATCACATCCGCGATCGATTGCAGGCCGCCGGTATCCTGCTCGAAGACGGACCGGAAGGGACTATCTGGCGCCGAGGTTAATCATTCCAGCCAACCGGCTACCGGCGCTGTCCCCACTCCTGACCGAGCTTCGCCTCCAGCCCATCGCGCAGGGTACGGAGGACCTTGATGCGGGCATAGGGTTTATCGTCGCCCTCGATCAGGGTCCAAGCGGCATACTCGGTGCTGGTACGCGCCACCATCTCATTGACCGCGGCCCGGTATTGGGGCCATTTCTCCCGATTGCGCCAATCCTCGTCCGTGATCTTGAAACGCTTGTAGGGTACCTGTTCGCGGTCTTGGAAGCGGCGCAGCTGCTCCTCCCGGCTCACCTCGAGCCAGAACTTGAACAGGATGATCCCGCTGGCGACCAGCTGCTCCTCGAACTGGTTGATCTCGGCGTAGGCACGACGCCACTCGACATCGGTCGCAAACCCCTCGACACGCTCCACCAGAACCCGGCCATACCAAGAGCGGTCATAGATGGTGATGTAGCCGGCCCGGGGAATATGGCGCCAAAAACGCCACAGATAATGGTGAGCCTGCTCCTCTTCGGTGGGAGCCGCGATAGGTATAGCGTGATAGAGACGGGCATCGATGGCCCGGGTGAAACGGCGGATGGCCCCCCCCTTGCCACCGGCATCGACCCCCTCAAAGACCAGTACCAAAGAACGCTGCTTATTATAGGCCTTCCACGCCAGCTCATTGAGCTGTACCTGCAAGGCGGACAGCTCCGACTTATAAGTCTGCCGATCGAGGGACTTGGACAGATCGAGCTGATCGAGCAGGGTAACCCGGGCGCTGGGCACCTCCGGCAGATCCGGATGGCCGGAGCCGGGGGGCGGCTCCACGGCGGACGTTTGGCCGAGACGCACCCGGATAGCTTGGAGCAAGGTCTTGCCGACGGTGAGGTCCCGATAGCGCCAATCCTCCGCCTCGATTAGGTACCAGGGCGAGATCCCACGGTCGGTATGCCGGACAATGCACTCGGCGACGCGCTCATACTCGTGATAATACCGATGAAACCGGCCCTTCCGGGGCAACATCTTCCAGCGACTGCGGTCGTCGCGGGAAAGCTCCTTGAGGCGGGCCTTTTGAGCCTGCTCGGAAAGGTGGAACCAGAACTTGACGATCAGGGCCCCGTCATTGACCAGCATGCGCTCGAAGTCCACGATACGATTGAGCTCCGCATCCAGCTCGGCATCGTTGCAGCGCTCTCGGAAGCGCGGCTCGATCATGGCTTGGTACCAGCCACCGAACAAGATGGCCAGCTTGCCGCGCGCGGGAAAGGCGTTCCAGAACCGCCAGTAGCGCGGTCGCCGGCGTTCCTCGTCGGTCTCGTCCCAGAAGGCGAAGGTGCGGATACCGCGGGTATCCAGCCACTCGTTGAGGCGATTGACGACCTCACCCTTACCGGCCCCTTCGACCCCCGAGACGAGGACGATTACCGGGACATCCGTTTGCAACAGCTCACGCTGTGCCTCCAGTAGCTGGGTACGCAAGGCCTCCTGTTGCGTCTTGAAGGACGCCTTATCGACCGTACGTCCGACCTTCGCCACCTCGAACATGGACCGACCTCTCAAGAGTAACCGGACCGAATACTCGGGAACCTCGACCTGTTCAAGATACCCTGAGCCTTCGTGGTGAATCCTGTGCCTGGGAGGTGAATCCTGTGCCTGGGAGGTGAATCCTGTGCCTGGGAGGTGAATCCTGTGCCTGGGAGGTGAATCGAAGAATTTCCTCTGCAGGCTCCCTAATCGGAAGCTTCGGGCTATCGATCATCGGCATACGGTGTCCCGACCTTCACCGACGGACCTCGCCGTTGCCCAAGACCACGAACTTGAGCGAGGTCAGCCCCTCCAGACCCACCGGACCGCGGGCGTGGAACTTGTCGGTACTGATGCCGATCTCGGCACCGAGACCATACTCGAACCCGTCCGCAAAACGGGTCGAGGCGTTGACCATCACCGAGCTCGAATCGACCTCGCGCAGAAATCGCCACGCTCGACCATAATCCTCCGTAATGATGACGTCGGTATGGTGAGAGCCATGACGGGCGATGTGCTCAATGGCGGCATCCAGGTCCACGACCAAGCGCACGGATAGGATGGGGGCCAGATATTCGGTATCCCAGTCCGCCTCCGTAGCCGCCAGGGCATAGGGCAGAATCGCTTGCGTACGCGGGCATCCCCGCAGCTCCACCCCCCGGTCACGAAAGGCCGCCCCGAGCCGGGGTAGAATCGCTGCGGCGACGTCCTGGGCCACCAACAAGGTCTCCATGGTATTGCAGGTCCCATAGCGCTGGGTCTTGGCATTCAAGGCCACCTCGTAGGCCTTATCCGGATCGGCCGCGGCATCGATATAGACATGGCAAATACCGTCCAGATGCTTGATCACCGGGACCCTCGCCTCGCGGGCAATGCGCTCGATCAGACCCTTGCCACCGCGCGGGATGATGACATCCACCCACTCGGGCATGGTAATCATAGCGCCCACCGCGGCACGATCCTTGGTAGCTACCACCTGCACTCCGTCCGCGGGCAACCCGGCCTGATCGAGCCCGCGCCGGATGCTGCGGGCCAGCGCCTGATTCGAACGGAAGGCCTCGGAGCCGCCGCGCAGCAGGGTGGCATTGCCGGATTTGAGACACAGGGCCGCGGCATCCACAGTGACATTCGGCCGCGACTCGTAGATGATCCCCACCACCCCCAAGGGCACCCGCATGCGTCCGACCCGGATCCCGCTGGGGCGGCCGCTCAAGTCCAGGATGGCACCCACCGGATCGGGCAGAGCCGCGACTTGGTGCAAACCCTCGATCATGGCCTCCACCCGCCCCGGGGTCAGCTCCAGTCGATCGAGCAGGGCTGGGGCCAGACCTTGGGTGGCACCGGCCTCCAGATCGGCGCGGTTCGCCTCCGCCAAGGCATTACGGTCGCGGTCGATATCCGCGGCGATAGCTGCCAGGGCTCGGTTCTTGGCCCTGGTATCCGCATGGGCCAACCGCCGGGATGCAGCCCGTACCCGCATCCCGAGGTCACGCATAGAGGCGACAACGGCATCGTGGGGTGTCCCCAACCTGGATTCGGATTCAGGCATACAGCAAACTCTCCCATGGAAAATCGAGCACCCATCCCGGTGCCGGTGAAGAAACGAAATTCTATCAGATTCCTATCCGCTCCGAAGCCAAGCGTCAGGACTGACAAATGATAATTCTATGTAAAACAATGACTTGTCGATTTCAGACGCTTAAGCATGCAGAGGGGCTGAAATAACCGCCATTAGCTACCCGTTGTTAGTACGAATTACCGATAATATCGGGCGAGCAGGATTTTATGGAAATTTCAGCCGCAAATGAACGCAATTTAACAACCACCAGCTAAAGTTGGTGGGTTAGTACTACGGACTGAGAGGCTGTCTAAGAACTAACCTATTTATTTTCATAGATCCGTATCCCTAGGGTGGGCTGTGCCCACCGGTCGGGCGTAGCATTTAGTGGGCACAGCCCACCCTGCAGGTTAGTTGGTTTTTAGATAGTTTCTGAAAGTCCGGATACGGGTCAGTAGACCCGTTTTAGGGCTCCGTCCGAAAATTATTGCAACGGAGGAGCCCAGGAAAGCGAGGGAGCGTAAGCGACGAGCGGAGTGCGATGCCCCCCGCGTAGCCGTAGGGCCGAGCCTTTCGTCGGAGTGCGGTGCGTGAGCGCCGGCGGAGACGAAAGGCTCGGCCATGCGACACGGCGTCCAGTCCTTGTGGGAGTCCTGGCGCCGCGCGGAGTGCGCGCCGGGACGGACGCAGGACGAACGCGGACCGCCGAAGGCCATGGCCGCCGCCTAATTTTTTGCACCCGAAATCGGACGGACCCCATTTCGGGTTTCGCGAACAATGGCGACGCTCCGGCGATTCGGTATGCAAATTCTAAGGTGGTTCGGGGTAAACTGGGGACTCGAAGAATCGTGTCCCTGCAATTCTTTCAAGTCGCAAAGCGAGAACATTTCGCTAGGCTCCCATTTCTCAAGCACTTGTGTGCCTGAAAGCTGGCGCGGCATCCCTGCCTCTCACGGGTGCCTTGGGATTTTTCCAGGCACCCTGGTCGCAATATCGACAGGTCGATTTCAAGGTTACAGGCAATGGCCCCGAGTGAAAATAACTTGGTGTGGATGGATCTGGAGATGACAGGGCTGGATCCCTTCCATGATCGGATCATCGAGATTGCCACCATCGTTACCGACGATCAGCTGGAGATAATGGCCAAAGGTCCGGTGATCGCCATCCATCAACCCGAGCCGGTATTGGCCGCCATGAATAGCTGGAACCGAGAGCATCACGGCAGCTCGGGTCTGCTGGCCCGGGTGCGGGTAAGTACTTACGGCGAGCGACAGGCGGAAGACGAGACCTTGGCCTTCCTAGAGCGGTATGTTCCGGCTAAGCAGTCACCCCTATGCGGCAACAGTATCTGCCAGGACCGTCGCTTTTTGGCACGCTGTATGCCACGCCTGGAGGCCTACTTCCATTATCGTAATTTGGATGTCAGCAGTCTCAAGATCTTGGCCCAGCGGTGGGCACCCCAGGTGGCCGAATCCTTCTCCAAGGAGAGTGCGCACCTAGCCCTAGAAGATGTCAAGGATTCGGTCGCGGAGCTGCGTTACTATCGGGACCACTTGCTGCGGGTCTGATGTCGGAGGGCCCAGGCGACGTGCTCTCGTACCAGCGCGTCGGGGTGATCGAGGCGGGCGTGCAGGGCCGCCGTGACGGCCGTCGAGGAAGGTCCATTGCCGAGTGCCACGGCTAGGTTACGCAGCCAGGCGCGATGCCCGATTCGGCGTATTGCCGAGCCTTGGGTACGGCTTGAAAACTCGGATTCGCACCAGGAGAACAGGTCCGTCAAGCTGGCGCAGTCGAGACCCTGTCGCGGTGCGAAGTCGGACTCCGTAGTGGGTCGGTCGAAGCGGTTCCAAGGGCAGATCAATTGGCAGTCGTCACAGCCGTAAATGCGATTGCCGATCAGCGGCCGCAGGGCTATCGGTATCGGGCCCTTGTGCTCGATGGTGAGGTAAGAGATACATCGGCGTGCATCCAGTGCATAAGGGGCCAGGATAGCTCGGGTCGGGCAGACATCCAGACAGGCGCGACAGGTCCCGCAATGGTTGGAGGCCGGGGCGTCCACAGGCAATGGGAGGTCGGTGTAGATCTCGCCGAGAAAGAACCAGGAGCCGGACCGAGTGGCGACTAGGTTGGTATGCTTGCCGATCCAACCCAAACCCGCCTTCTCGGCCAGGGGTTTCTCCAGTACCGGCGCGGAATCCACGAAGACCCGGTAATAGCCGGTACCGACCGCGTCGCGAATGTGCTCGACCAGTTGTCGCAGGCGGTGGCGCAGCACTTTATGGTAATCCCGTCCCAGGGCATAGCGGGAGACGAAGGCGGTGGCCGGGTTGTCGAGTACTGTTCGAATCCGCTCTTTGGCCTCGGGTAGATAGTCCATGCGCGCGGAGATGACCCGTAAAGTGCCGGGGACCAGCTCCGCGGGGCGACTGCGCTTAGTACCGTGGTGTGCCATGTAGTCCATTTCGCCATGTCGGCGTTGGCGCAGCCAAGTGGTATGACGCAGTTCCGCGAGTCCGAGATCGGCGTCGGTGATGCCTACCTGCTGGAAGCCGAGCGCATGCCCCCAGGCCTTGATGCGCCGGGCCAGTGCCCCATGATCGCAGGTGGTCGGTGATGGGGGCGGGTGAGTAGGCATGGGTCTCCGCTGTCGGTAATCGGCTACCGGTCGTCGGTATCCGCGTGGTTGTCGAGGGCTCCTTAGTGGTAGCGTCCGATTTGTAGTGATCTTGCGATTGTCCCATCGGAGTTGCGGCGGCCGAAAGCCCCTTTCTCTTGAGGATACTTGAAAGACTCGAGGTTCCCTCGAGGTATCCGCAGGTCGTCCAAGCCCTGCCATTTCGGTAGACTTGCCGGCAGAAGGTTGCAGGATCGATCGGCCTATGCGCGTTTCAGCCATCCCCGACCCCGTTGCAGGTGTCCGGGGTCCAAGCGAGGGGTGTCCCGGATCGTGAGTCAGGATTTCGAACACATCGTCATCGGTGCCGGTATCAGCGGACTCGGTATGGCCCACCAAGCGGTGCGGCGCGGGATCTCAACTTTGGTCTTGGAGGGAGAGGACCGGGTAGGTGGTTGTTTGCACAGCCGGATCTTTCCCGGTTGTGGTGGATTTTGGACCGAGGCCGGCGGCCATACCTGCTTCAACAGCTACGGTCACCTGCTCGCGATCCTCACCGACCTCGGTCTCATGGGGCGCCTGATCGGCAAGGAGAAGCTGAGCTATCAGCTCTGGCGCAATGGTGAGCGTAGGTCCATCTTCTCTGCCCTCCATATCCCGGAGCTGATTCGCTCTCTGCCCCGGCTGTTTACAAGCCCGAAGGCCGGTAAGTGTGTGGCCGAGTTTTATGGTCCGGGGCTCGGTCGCCGTAACTATCGGGACCTCTTCCGACCGGCCTTCCGGGCCGTCGTCTGTCAGGAGGTGGACGACTTTCCCGCCGATCTGTTATTCCGCCGCAAACCCAAACAAAAAGGGGTCATGCGCCGCTTTACTTTTCCCGGTGGGCTAGGAGAGATTCCGCAGGCCATCGCCGGTCAGGATGCCTTGGATGTTCGTACCGGGCAGCGGGTGTCCGGAGTCGTGCGCACGGACCAAGGTTATCAGGTCCGACTGGCAGGCGGCTCCCGGGTTGGGAGTCGTTACCTGACCTTGGCGGTACCGCCGGATGTCGCCGCAACCCTGGTACCGGAAGGGTTGGAAGATCTGCGAGGTTTGATCGGGAGCATCGGGGTCACGGCGATCGAGACCTGGGTGGTATGTGTGTCCGCTGCGGTGCTTGGCCATTGGCCACCCCTGGCCGGCCTCATCGCCATCGATGATGCCTTCTACTCCGTGGTTTCTCGGGACTATCTGCCCGACGGACATTACCGGGGATTCGTCTTCCACTTTCGGCCCCAAGACCCGGATGCCCAGGCCCGAATGGCCCGTATCTGCCAAGTACTCGGGATCGCCGAAGAACAAATCGCTGGGGTATCCCAGGTATCGAACTGGCTGCCGGTGCTGCGTGCCGGTCATCCGAAGCTGGTGCAAAAAATGGATGCACTGCTGGCCGGCGGTCGTTTGGCCATCACCGGCAATTGGTTTCTCGGGGTGTCTATCGAGGACTGCCTGACCCGCAGTCATCAGGAGTGCGAGCGCCTGTTTCCGGACTGAAGGGCACCTCGAGAAATATTCAGGCTCTCTTGCGTTTGGTGTGGGTAGCGCCGTTTTTCTTGTTGCGTAGGATAGCCCTTTTCAAGCACACTCTGTGCCCTCTTTTTCGCCTGTCGGCTCGGACTAGTCGGTGGAACTGGCTGGCCAGTCGCCAAGCCAAGCGTCGGAGGTTTTCATCATGGACCCGTTGTCGTTGTTTACCCTTGCGTTCGGCCTTCCGGTTCCCTGAGAGGTCGTTGACGTGGCCTTCGATCCCCAATCGGGCCGGGTCGATTTCCACCGCGCCTTCGCCCCGGGGACACGATGTTCTTGTCCCCAGTGTGGGGCGAAACACCCGCCGGTCCACGACACGCTCGAGCGCGACTGGCGTCACCTGAACTGCTTTCAATTCAAGCCTGCATCCACGCCAAGGTACCGCGTGTGCGATGCCATTCCTGCGCCAGGACTACCCCCAGGTCGTGGCGCCCTGGGCGTGCCCCAACAGCGGCTTCAACCTACGGATGGAGGCCTTACTGGTCATCCTATGCAAGGTGATGACGGTCTCTCGGGGCGCTCAATTGCCTAGCGTCAGCGACGGGCGTGTCTGGCGCACCCTCGATCATTACGTCGATCAGGCGCACGCTCAAGAGGACTTCTCGACCGTCACCTCGGGCGGTCTCGACGAGACGCGCCTCACGGCGCGGACACAATGACATCAGCTTGTTTCACGATCTCGATGCCCAGCGTGTGCTCTATGCCTGCGAAGGGCGAAAAGCCCGGGTCGTGGCCCAATTTGCCGATGCGCTCAAGGCTCATACCTTGTGGCGGGTAAGTTGACCCGGCTGCCGACTTCTCCGTTCGTCGTCAAGTCGGGGCTTCCCCTCACGACTTGAGCCAGGTCGCAATGACCCGCTACCCACACCGAACGCAAGAGAACCGAAATTCAAGGCACCCGTGTGGATCAGGGATGTCCCGTCAGCATTGGAGCATGAAAGTGCTCGAATGCTTGGAGAGCAAGCGGAATATTTTTGCTTTGCGGCTTGAAACATTCCGAGGACGGAGTTTTTCAAGGTCCCCTGAATTCAACCCCGATCAGAGTAGAGAGCCATGCGTAAAATCCTTCTCATCACGGCCCTATGTGGCCTCTTCGCCACGGCCATGGCCGAAGAGATCGCTACCGTCAGCACCAAATTCAAGCTGCTCGGGCCCAACGACAAGATCCTGGTGGAGGTGTTCGATGACGAGGCCATCCCCGGCGTCGCTTGTTATCTGAGCCGGGCCAAGACCGGCGGCATCAGCGGTGCCATCGGGGTCGCGGAGGATAGATCCGACGCCGCCATCGCCTGTCGCCAGATCGGTCCCGTGCGGCTAACCGAGGAGATCCGCACCGGCAAGGCCGATGGCGATGTGGTGTTCAAGAAGCGGACCTCCTTGATTTTCAAATCCATGCAAGTAGTGCGCTTCTACGATCCAAGGCGCCATGTGCTGGTCTATCTCACCTACAGCGACCGTATCATCGAGGGTTCGCCCAAGAACAGCATCTCGGTGGTGCCAATCCAACCTTGGCCCGATACAGGGACCTGAGGATTCGGAAATGTCCGCGCCGGCATCGGATTTCCGAGGCCACCACGGGTGAACATGAAGACATGAAGACGGCTGGCGATGGGGGCGGGCTCCGGACCGCTGCCCCAATTCACAGCGGCTTCCTGGCCACTGCCAAGCCGATCAACCGGCGCATCCTGACCGCCTTCACCGCTTTGACCTCGGACGAGTTTACCCGCCGTACCCATTTTTTGGATGGCCGCTACGAGAACCTGTACCTGGAGCGCGATCGTATCCCCGAGTTGGGGGCCATTCTCGACTAGGCGGAGGTTTGGGCGCGGGAGATCCTTAGGCTGGGGCAGGGAACCCTTACGTTGTGGGTTCTAGCTCAACGCCCAGGGACCCGGTCGATCCACCTCCGAGCATACTCAGGGAGGAGCCCAGGAAAGCGAGGGAGCGTAAGCGACGAGCGGAGTGCGACGACCCCCGCGTAGCCGTAGGGCCGAGCCTTTCGTCGGAGTGCGGCGCGTGAGCGCCGGCGGAGACGAAAGGCCGGGCCATGCGACACGGCGTCCAGTCCTTGTGGGAGTCCGGGTGCCGCGCGGAGTGCGCGCCGGGACGGACGCAGGACGAACGCGGGCCGCCGAAGGCCATGGCCGTCGCCTCATTTTGTGCACCCGATATCGGACGGACCCCATTTCGGGTTTCGCGAACAATGGCGACGCTCCGGTTCCTTGGATAGGCGGGCCATCTCTTGGGCCATTTCTTGGAACTTGCGGTCCGTTTCCTGGAACATCTGCCGGACTTTCTCGAAGCTCAGTGTGGTTTCCATGATGCAAACCTCTATCGGTAGGGGTTTTCTGTTCAAGCAGCTTAGCCCGAAGGACCATTTGAAAAATTCCAAGGACGGAATTTTCCAAGTCGCATAGCGAAAATACTTAGTTTTTCTACCAGCTTTCAAATCAGTTGCGTGATTGAAAGCTGATGGAGCATTCCTGGTCCGCACGGATACCTTGAATTTCTCAAGGTGCCCTCAATTCCATGCGGTCCACATCGGCCAAGGCGACAGGGCGACCGTCTAGGGTGACGAAGCGGCGGTTGACCACGTCGGTGTCGGCCCGTCGCGCCTCGTAGGTAGTCACGTGGCCGGTCGTCGCGTTGATGACCCGCACCGTCACCACCTCCTGTCCTCCCCTGTAGTCCAGGTACAGCCAGAGCAGACTGCCCACCACCATGACCACTACCAGCCCGTAGGCGATGGCCCTCGGAAAAGCCCTCGATGACAGCGATGCCGGTGGCTGTGCAGCCGGGGCGGAGGTCGGCTCGCGGTCGTGTCGCAGACGGGCGCGGAGTATCATGTAGACGCCCATGATAACCGCGATGGTCAGGAGTATCTTGCCGAACATGGCAAACAAGGTAGCATGTTCCCGTGTGCTTTGCGTCTTTCGAGGACCTTGAAAAATTAGTGGTGCTCAATAGAGAGTGCTCGCACGATATCCCCCAGAAGAACAAAGACTTGGCAGAAGGCTCACCACTACAAATCGAGCGCCACCGAAAACTCGAAACTCCCTGATTAGGAACACCTTGAAAAATTTGTAACTATGCAGGACCTCTTGCCAAGCAGCAAGCAGCAAGCAGCAAGCAGCAAGCAGCAAGCAGCAAGCAGCAAGCAGCAAGCAGCAAGCAGCAAGCAGCAAGCAGCAAGCAGCAAGCAGCAAGCAGCAAGCAGCAAGCAGCAAGCAACGCGCGTACCCATGGAACCATGCCTGAACAGAACACCCTAAGCCATTCTCCGGAAAGCCCCGACGACGAGCTTAAGCGGCTGCATGAACGGGTGGTGGAGCAGGCTGCGATCATTGAGGGGCAAACTGCGACCATTGAGCAGATGCATGAGCGCATTCAGGAACTCGAAGCACGTCTGGCTAAGGAGCCACAACTCCAGCCGGCCACCATCCTCGGACTCACCGTTCAAGAAGCCACCACCACGTTCGCGGCACCAACCCAGCGGGCGCAAGCCCGGTGGACAATCGGGTCGGCGCGGCATCACCCGCTCCCTGGTCGAGGCCCCGGTGCAATACGGACCGGGCGGATCGGCCTTGAATGAGCGGGCCGGCCTGACGATCTCACCGGGGACCCTCCAGCGCACCGTACGGGTGGTCGCCGCTCGCCTGGAGGCGCCAGTCACCGCGATTCGCGACGCACTCGTCGCCGCGCCGGTGGCCCATGCCGATGAAACCAGCCGGCGCGTGAACGGCAACCTGTACCGGCTACACGTACTCAGCACCAACCGGCTTACGGCCTGCTGCCCTCATCCCAAACGTGGGGCCGAGGCCCTGGATGCATTCGGCCTTTTGTCCCAATTCGTGGGCATACTGGGGCATCACCACCGGTCAGCCTACGAGCGCTACCAATGTCTGCATGCCTTCTGCAAGGTCCATCATCTGCGCC
>Ga0209681_1000255_pt1 | contig 13832 bp, 7 predicted proteins | sample WorMetLIZISLAND2_3_FD_187416 | JGI IMG/M metagenome (GOLD analysis project Ga0209681, IMG submission 187416) | Marine gutless worms symbiont microbial communities from Max Planck institute for Marine Microbiology, Germany - Olavius clavatus LIZARD... ... | reverse complement strand
TTACAAACACAGGTCCAGGATGATACAACAACTGCACATGGGATACACAGTTTTCTGCAGTCCGTCAGCATTGCGCCAGTGATTCTGCACTTTTTCACAGAAAATGGTATTAGACTGTTTCACAGCCTTAGCTGCTGCAATGCATTACTTATTGATGCTACAGGTTCTGTAGTTCGAAAGTTAAAAAACTGTAAACGAATCTTGTATTACGAGTTAAGTGTGCGAAATCCAACAGGATCGGGTTGCAATATACCAGTTGCAGCTATGTTAGCTGCTGAACATACAGTTACAGTTATTTCTAACTTTTTGCAGTGCATTAGAGATGCAGAGAAACGTATTTTTGGCTTCCGAAATTTAGTAACACCATCTCTCGTGAAGGTTGACTTTTCAATAGCATTGATATCGGCCATTATAAGGACATGCAACCGCCAGGACCTGGAGGAATACCTCAAATGGTCCTGGGATGTGGCACACCGTGTGGAAAATCTGCCACCAAAAACAGTCATTTATGTGTGTTTAGCACACTTTGTGAAGTGTGTAAAAATGCAGTGCGGCAAAATTTTCAAACCTGGTACCGAGCTTGTCCTGTATGCTGTCAGTTTGATGGCTTCTGCTGACAACCTGATTGACATAGGAGAAATTTTTACTGACTTATGCAGCATTTTGTGCAGTCCGCATCAGAGTGATCTGTTCCGGCTAGCATTTAGTAGAATGCAACACAAAATTTCATCCTATAATCCCAAGCACCAAGAGGCATTGTCTCTGTTGGACGGTAACACTGATGAAAATGAAATTGCTGTCAGTGATGTACATGGAAATGAGGATTACGTAACACTACGGTCCCCAGCATCACCATTTTTGTTGTGGTCGTCACAGATATATACTTCAGTAAAAGATTTGGTAAATTTGCACAGTGAGGACTGTCGGCCTATTAACCGTTTCTGCAATGTAATGCTGTGTGAAAAAATTTTGCAACTGTATATGCCAACTCTGCCTCTGTGGTGCAGGGGTCTTGTGTCTGAGTTGGTTAACCTGCACACATGCACACATGTTCGTAATGCGTCTTCCATTCGCAGCCTGCCTCGGACAACTGGTTCTCAAGAGCAGCGTTTCACTATTCTGAAAAGTTCAATGCTGAATGGCAAAAGTAATTTGAGAATGGATGAATTTACACAAATCTTGCAGGAATTGTTTGTGGGTACTGAAAAAGAATTTGTTGTTGCATACTTACGACAGCGTCGCAAACGCACATCAGTATGCAACACAGTTCCTGTGCAAGAAACATGGGCAAAAAAATGTAAACAGTCACCGGGTTTGACAAATCCAAAAGTTGGAAAATATCAGCAGGCTGCTAGTGCTGGTGTTAAGGATCTGAATTTACCAAAAAAACAACCTTACAGACATACAACAGCTGGCACAAGTGTAGACAGTAAGAAGCATGAATTGCAGTCCGACAATTTCTGTCCGATGGTGAACCTGGGAGCTACCTGTTGGTTTAATGCTACGCTGCAAGCACTGCACAAGTCACACGCTGTATCATTTATAACGGAGCATTTTGTGAAGTCAGTTGATGGTAACTGTGCTGATAGTGGGCTTGTAGCAGTACATTCAAATTTGTGTGATATTTGGCAGTTCATGTCTTGTAATGCTCCTTCACCGGTCCCACGTGCTTTACTTAACGCATGCATTAGTAATTACTGCACTCTGTTCCCGGGTTGGCATGTGACAGTGGGTACTCAACATGATGTACATGAATTTCTAACACATGCAGTATTTAAGTTGATGGACATGCATGGCCTTTCTCCAAAACTGACACAGTGCATTATGTGCAACAGTTGTGGCCTGTCCTCTTCTCAGTTAGACCAAGATGAGGATTGTCCCTGTATTATTCTGACTGTTTCTGAAGCCTGTGGGCGCAGTGTGACTGTTCAGGATTTGCTGAATGAGTACTGCACACATAATACTGTGATAGCTGCTTGTAACAGCACTGTCTGCAAAGGTAGTGTGAATGAAAAGACAGTAAATGTATTCTTTACGTGTATGCCTAACTGCATTGTCATACTTTTACAGAAGTTCAAAAGAGTTCGGCAACTTTGTGTGAAAAGTAACACTGTTGTACAGCTTAACAAATGCCTTCAACTGCATGCCTATGATCGCAGTCGTGGTTTGGAGTACCAATGTCTGTATGACCTCTGTAGTGTTGTTTCACATACTGGGCGCAGCCTCGACCATGGCCACTACACGGCTGGCATTATTTGTGAGCATGATAATAAGATATCACTCATTGTGTGCGACGATATGAGTATTCGTGTAACTGACGCTGAAACTACAGCCAGTGGTGTCATGGTTGGTGAGAGCATCCTAAGCGATGCAGTAGTACTCATATATAATCGTAATCTTACACATGCAGAAGGTTTTTGTGGTGTGTTGCAAGCTCTGCAGCATACTGGTGGTATTCACTCACTAGCTGATGCAATGCATTGTGCAAGCACTTCAAACACACAGCGCCGTTGCAAAATTGTGGGATATATATGTAATGGGCAACATGGTGCTGCATTGTCAGAACTTGTTGCTTTAGGCTTAGATGCACAACCATCTCCCCTGCAGTTCATTGTTCAACTGTTGGATTATTTGACATGCACGCATGAAATGAAATTTAATACATTCTACATGCACTCGTCTGGTAATGGAGCGCTAAAAAGTAAACAAAAATCAAAAAGTCTTCTGTTTGTAGAAACTAACGGCATTGTCAATAGTGAAGTATTTATGTCAGCACTGTGTGAGGGTAACAGTGCACAGCAGCACAATGTGCTGTTCTTCCCTGAAACTGTTCTGTGTTTGTGCAAAAATGTGACAAGAATAGACCAGTCTTTGAACCTTTCTGCATGTATTCATCACATTTACCCAACTCAGACTCTGCTGTACGCTTTTTGTGGACTTCTTATGCTCTCCAGTGAATGTATAGAATACTCATCTAGTGTAGAAAAGGTCCAGAATTGCGATTGCATTTTGTTGTATAACATAAACAAACGTCTTTATTGCACATTGCCAATTGAGCACAGAAAGCAGTTGCCAGAAATGACGTTAGATGTAGTTGGTCTGATGCATAATGATATTGACACAGCTTACTTCAAGGGTGTATCACGCAACTATAATGGCATGTCATTGTCTACAGTGGACTGGGAATTAATTTTGAGTAATCGATGGTTTACTGACATAATTATTGACTGTTATCTGCATGTGCTGGCGTCAAGTGCTTCTGCTCGTGTCTTGACATATAAATGTACTTGGTTCAACACTCTATTCTACAGCCAAAACCCAGATAAACCGAAGGTGTCGCTTTGTAGAACCGAACACTCAGAAAGCTTGTGGTTTAATTCAGCCGGTCAAGCACAATATGACTTTGTGATAATTCCCGGGTCCATTCTGAACTGTCACTTTGTGGTTGTTGTGATTGACTTACAGAGTGCATGCATACATGTATGTGACTCAATGCTTGGTTCTCATAATACTATTGTAAATCAGGTTGCTAGATACATGTGCCAGGAGTACTTTGTAGCTACAGGAAAACATGCAGACCTGAGTATGTTCACATTCAACAACTATTGTACGTGGGATTCTGACTTTCCAGTACAGCAGGATAGTCATAACTGTGGCCCTTACATCTGTCTGATGGCGAAGTGCATTGTACAGAACAAAGTTTTGCGTCTGCACTCCTCTGCAGCTTTGCGCAGAACAGTATGCATTGAGTTGCTGAATGGAATTCTACAATAATATGGTACTTCCTCCTATTAGTTATTATCTTTGTCCTAGTTGCCGTTAGCACTCAGAAACCAATGTGGCTGGGTTATGTGGGTGCAGTTCAGGTGTGGGTAGCGGTTTCCTTCATTTACATCTCGTCTAAGATTTGCAGTAACCTTTGGTCGTCATCAAAACGAGTTACCTCTCCATACTCTCAATAATACGTGTTTTCTGATAAAGTAAATTACTGGGTTATTATTATTACAAGACACAAGTGATGATCTTTCTCAGCAGTAAAAGAAATACTATCCGCATTCAATTAGACATAAATTTGGTTAGAAAATGTAAGCAACTGCCGCTACCTGTCATTATAATTTGATGAGCAGTTAAATTGGGAAACTCGTATGGACAATCTGTACAAAAAACTAATGACATATATTGGCATTTGTTGAAGTATTCTGAGAGATATATGTTTTGCATTTGTTCATTGTCATATTTTGTATGGTATTGAAATATATGCTAATACTGCTTCTGTCCATCTCAATAGACTTATTATAAGCAATAATAAACTATTGCATGTTTTACTATTACATGTTGTACAAAATAAACATTACACTTACCGTGTTAAAGATTTGTATAAAAATTGCAATACAATTCCGAATACTGATTTGCATTCTTTACAGCTGCTTGTCTTTTGTTCATAAATTTATGCACCATACACATTTGTTGCCGACAGCATTTCTTGACAGATCTATTCGTCAATATGACGCTCAAGCATGTCATGATGTACATGTGAAATCCTTGAAGTTGCTTTGATAAAAGAAGTACCAAATTTAAAAGATGCACTCTATGGAGTGCATTGCCTGATGTCTTTAAAGAATACTGATACTCGTAATTGTGAGTAACCCGTGATGGATACCTATCATAGCATTTTGATTAATTGTTTGTTTAACTTGATAGTGTCTGTAAATCCATATTAGACTCCAAAGCCGTGGCTTAAGAGTCTCTGATGGCTGACTTACAATCCTTACGGCTGGCTAGCCGGCTTACGCCATGGCTTAGGACTATTGATGGCTTAGGGTGGCTGATGGCGGCTAGCCACGGCTTACGGGTACAAACAAGAAAGTTAACTGCTACAAATTAGCACATTCACTTTTCACATCAATCTGTCTCATTTATTTTGTCCAATGCCCAAGTTTACTCCTAATGGTACCGTTTGTTTTCAGTTGTAATTACTGTCTTTTATGTCTGCAGTGTATTTTATATTATATGTTGTTTTGTCGTTCAGCGTTTCCAAAAAGACCAGTCAGTTCCGTGGATCGCGTGCTATGGTGCTATTGCAGGTCTACTCTGAAGGAAAAATGGCGTTAAGTAATAAAGTAATGCTATATTGTATGTATTGTCCATTATAATGATTAATATAGTGATTAATTAATAATCTTTGAAGGACAACGCTTTAAGCTGCGCCGGCTTACGCGACTTATGGCTCACGTTATTGCCGGCATGGCTTAGAAATTTTGTGGCGGCTTGTAGCTTAGCACATTCCACGGCAGCTTACGACTGTGGCTTTGGGGTCTAATCCATATGGGCTTTGTGTTTGTTTGTGTGCATCTCTGTGTGTCAGTCAGTATCTATTTTATTTGCTTAGAAAATAACTGTTTATTACTAATCGTGGGTGGCCAGCTTAGATGAACAATTGCTTTTCTGGTAGCCTGCTGCTCTGGCTTCTGGCTATATTGTATTGTGTACTTCAACAGTTTGCTAATAAATTGATTATGATGATATTAGTAGTCAGTTTGTCTGCTAGCCATTTGTCAGGTGTTGTTTCTCATTATGTACATTATGTATGGTGATTATGTTAGTATTGGACTGTGTTTCGGTGTTAATTTGCTGTATAAGGATGATATGAACATTGCTTTGTTATTTCGAGACCAACGTCTCTGGTGTTGCTGTAATAGGTGAGACACTGGTATTAATTTGCTGTTTAAGGATGATATTTATGAACATTCCTTTATTATTTCGAGACCAAAGTCTCTGGTGTTGCCAGTGTTCGAGAATACGTATTTTTCGTTTTTTTCAGATTTAAAAAAATGACTTTTACGTTTTTTTTTAAATGACTCGGAAAAAAGACGTAAAAAGTCGGTAGCAAAACTTTTGTCCTCAATGATGCTAACATTGTTACAAAAAAAGGAAAAAAGTTTGTTGAATGTCTATAGAAATTTTGGCCTCAAAACTCCCCATGTTATGGGTTTGCATACTTTCTTGTGTCCACACTTCTGAGCAAGATACAGTGTATTTGATGTTGGTGACCGTAACTTAACGGTACTGACTTCCAGTAATTGAGTAATTAAAGGCTGAGTGATTAAGTGGCCTGTGAAACTACGTACTTTTTAAAGGTTTTTTTAAAATCCAAAAAAATATGACTTTTTACGTTTTTGTGTGTGGCTGACCACGTTTTCTCGAACACTGGGTGTTGCTGTAATAGGTGAGACACTGGTATTGGACTGTGTTTCTGTGTTAATTTGCTGTTTAAGGATGATATTTATGAACATTGCTTCGTTATTTCGAGACCAACGTCTCTGGTGTTGCTGTAATAGGTGAGACACTGAGAACAGAACTGGATGGAACTGACTGCTAATGCTTTGAAATAAATCATTAATGTGTGAATATGTGCAAATGTTGCTGTTTTATTAGCAAGGTGTCACACTTGGTCTCGAGTCTGTTTAAAGGTCTTGTTAACAATACTGATGATAATGCTGTAGAGTGTTTGTCATACATTCACATTGTCCATTATGACAGTATAAGAAGTTACTTGCACCATTCAACCCATACTTACACAAAAAGTAGTGTTACTTTGAAATATTTTCCTTTAATACTGATATTTATCTAAGCAAACAACATGAAACCATCAACTGCGAACGTACTGGCAAAAACGTAAAAAAGTCCATTCATTGACTATAGCTTAGATGAAACTGTCCCTACACAGACAACTGTCAGCAGCAGGAGGCATTTAACTAGCGTGATGAAGGTGTAAAGAATAACGACAAGTATGACAATAAATAAACAAAAAAGCTGAGCTATCGCAATAAGAAGACCGCATGATGCGCCCAATATATGGGTGCCCTGAAAAATATGACTACGCCCACGGCTACTTTTCCCGAAATTTGTAATGGGCTTTTGTTCCGATCGATACTAAGAATGTGCATACAAAATTTGAAGTTCGTACCTTTGCCCGTTCCAGAGATAATAGGGGGTAAGGTAAAAAAAATTGGCAGTCCCCGGATACCCCCACGGTCCTTTTCCCAAAATTTTAGAGATATTGCTACTTTTGTGCTCCAGCACGCCACTGTTTCCCACCCCAACTCTAGTCCCCCCAAAATTTCCCTATGTTCCCGTGGGAGTAGGTGAATGGCCTCTGGGCTACGAAGAGCGGTGTTGGTCTAATTGTCCGTGCAATTAGTTTCCAAGATTTCCAACCTATGTGGTCCTGATCCATTCCACCAATTACACGTTATAATATACAGATGGACGACATGCAATCTCAATACCGCTAAGGTAAGCGCGCGAGAGCAGTGCGTCTGTGCGTGAATGAAAGGCTCCTGGGTCCTGGCGAAGAAATCTACAGCAATGCGCACAAGGAATGTTGGAGGAAAGCTATTGTTGGTTATATGTGAATGACAACCTGACACCCGGTGTTTATTTGTTAGTAATTAAATTTCTTATTTGAATTACCACTATTTATTAGTTAAAATGGCTTTGTTTTACCGACCCCATCCTTGTTTGACGCCTCCTAGTGATATGCTGAGGCTGAGAATTAGTACATTTAGTGCATTAGTGGGCTACAATTCCGTCGCTGAACAATACGGGTCTATCTTCATTCTTTTAACCGCTGTTGCCTCCCAAATACGTGAAATCCAGCGAAATTCCGAGCGAATTGGAACTTATAGGCCTAGCAGTTCAAGGTCATTGTCATCGATTTCGGTGTCAATCGACTGTATCGCATATGCGACTTCCTATTAGGAAGTAATGATTAATAGTAGAAATAAATACCGGGAAAATGGATTGAATTTGCCGAAATAGGCCTAGACGTCAACATAATTTCCGCGGGAATTTAATTTCGCCATTTTATGCCACTCGCGAAATTCGCGAAAATTAGATGAACGCGAAAAATAGCCTATGTATCGTACTACAAAACGCGCGCAATAAAAAAACGCGTCCATTAACAGACTAAAGTAGTTTCGCTTTCACAAATGACATAAAAGGCTATAAATAGCGCAGTGCAACCGACATGTACTTATTTTGGATAACGTCTCTATGGTTATGACGTCATTATCTACTTCCGTTCGCTAGCTTCACATCGGTAGGTAAACAAACTAATAAACATAGATGGAATATGGAGAAATTCGCAAGAAACATCTTTAAAATCGGTAACTCAAGTACGATCAGTAACTTTTCTCTCCCAGAAACTTTCCCTTCTAGCACTGGAACAGGAGCAGTTAGTCATATCTGCTAAGAAAGTGTAATTGCGCACAACTGCTTTTGTTACCACTACCCTCAGCAACGCTACACTCTGCTATAATCTAGATAAAAAGGCCGATATAGCTTTTCCTGGGGGGAACCCCACCTCAGTGCTACGGGACGTCACTTGCCATATGGGATCACACCTGTCACCCGACACAAGTGAACGCGCCCCACCTAACCCCAGCGATGCAGGCTGATACTCGATTTACCTACCTCTGAGGGTGGAAGGCTCAATTGACATATTTGACCTGATAGCACCCCGTCCAGGAGTCGAATTAGCGACCTTTCAATCACGAGTCCGACGCCCAGCCACTGCACCACCAAGACAGGTAGTGCTATCCGAGTAATTTGCTACTCGAGTACTCGGCAAGTACCTTAGCGAGTACTCGAAGACAAGAACTCGCCTGAACGTTTTCAATAACATAATTCTATGCCATTGCTGCCTTTTTACCGTGCAATGCACTATAGTGCAAAGCACGGAATTGCGGAACCGAATTGCGATTGCATGTTGTGCTGTCTGTCTGTAACATTGGTGGATCAGGAGCACATAGGTTGAAAATCTTGGAAACTGATTAGCCCCACACCTTCACTTTCTGTGGGCCGAAGGCCATCCACCTACTCCCAGAGGCACATGGGGAAATTTTGAGGAGAAAGAGGTGGGGGGAAGTGGTTTGCTGGAGCACAAAAGCGGCAGTATCTCTGAAACGCGTAAAGATAGAGGAAAAGTTACTATGGAGGACCTATAGGAACTGACCAATGTTCTTTCGAACGGTACCATCTCCGACTCGCTACGGCCTCCTCTTCCTCAAGATTGGAGCCCCCCAAAACTCTAATCGGTGGTATTATCTTAGGATCGGGTGAAGCTACAGACTTCAAATTTGTCCAAAACATTCACAGGATCCATCTGAAAAAAGCCCATTAAAAATTTTGGAGAAAAGGAGCGTGGGCCCTATGTATGACTGCCATGAAAATTTTCAGGAGTCCCTGACTATGCACATGGCTACTTTTCCTGATATTTTAATGGGATTTTCTTCCAATTGATGCTATGAAGATGCATACAAAATTTGAAGTTCATAGACTTACCTGTTCCTGAGATACTGGGGGTACCCAACAAATTTGGGTGCCCCCAAAAGTCGTGAGATGCCTGATGCCCCTTATCACCCCTATTTTTTCTGCCCAGTCCTGGTTGTCTCCCTTCTGCCCCCTCGCTATGCCAATCTTTCCAACATCAGCATTCAACAGTGCTGTGATATGTCACAAACCATTGGCCATGTGCATGCACTGAAGCTATACATGGCCCGCCGTGTGTATAGACACTTTGTATATAAAAAGGTTCACCATTGAGCCTCACAGCAGTTCCTGGCTGTAGGTGACAAAGTTGTATATACTACATAAGATGGGTAGAGACTGATAAATAATTTAGTCAGTCTCCACCCATCTTACATCATGTCGTATCCACGTGATCATAGACAGTTTAAAACACGATTACAAATATGTGATCATGGACACCCTTATAAATTATTGGCTTTAATTCCTAGTTCTTATATATGGTAATTACATTTTACCGTTAACCTTAGAGTAGAAATGCTTGTTGACATTTACTCTTATGGTTTGTGCTTGTTTAGGAGTGACATGCTTATGACTTTACTGTTTGGATTCACTACATTTGAGCTGGTAAAAATAAGAAATGACTGTTGAATATTCATCACATGTTATAACTTCGTCATTTTCATGCTTCCTTAAACTCCTGTTTAGGTAAGTTTTTTTGCTGTAAATTTGCACTAGTTTTGAGGCATTTGGATGACACTGTTGATAAAGCAGCAAAGATTGGTGACATGTTGTGATTATTGTAGATAGTACAAAACTTTCTTGATTCTGAGGCTTTTCTGTATCAACATTGCATAACATTTTATCAGAGTATCAGGTTTTTAAATGCGTTATAAGTTAACCAGTGAACAGATGTTAACAGACACTGAAGCCAGACGACATCTACTTTCTGCCTCATCAATGTCTGCATGTTTGATGCACCCGGCTGTGCCCATGTCAGCAACAGGGTGTTTTCCACTGCAGCTGCTACTCTGTGGAACGGTCTTTCATCTCACATTAACTGCTGCCCCCTCTCTCTCCATCTTCTGCTGTCTCTTCTCACATCTCACTTTCTTATCCCACTTTCTGACTTCTCTTATTTGTATATTGCCCACACAGTGACTTGTCATTTTCGACAATGTAATCGTTATTACATGCAGACATACAACAGTGTCTTATGTTATGGTGGCAATATTGTGCCACCAGTGAAGTGCCAGTAATGGAGAATGTGTGCAGTGAGGAAGCCAGATGTCGTGGTCACAGTGAGAAGGTCATTACATTGTTTATGTAGCAAATAGACTGTAGTATGTAACTGGCATCGTATTTTCTCAGACTTGATGAGTATGTTGAGCTGATGCACCAATGATGACCTTTAGAATTCAGATGTCTTAGTAAAGAGGTCTAAATGTATAAATGCTGTCCTGAAAATTTGGAGGCAGATATTGTGTTGGGATTGTCGGCCATCGGGGGTTCACGTCTTGTTTATTATTTGTCAGTGTACGTGCAGTTTGGATTGTGTTGTACACTGTGTTTCAAAAAAAAGTTCACCCCTATGACGTTCACGATAACTATGTGAAATGAAAACCAATTTAAACAATATTTGGCACAAATGTAGCTGACGAAATTTGCACCAAACCTATGTAGAACAAATGTCAGATTTATTCGTTGAGCATCGCTACTTTGAGTTTCAAAATGAGATTCAATTTTTTCGTATTACAACAATGGAACATCAAAACTTCTCCATTCAGAAAGCCTTCCTGGTGGCAATAGGCCTACAAATTGCTTTTCCAAGTCTCGCATCATATCACTTGCATGACAGGTCTTAGCTAATGTCATGGTGCAATATTATTTTTACCTTTTTGTCTAACTTATTAAGTCGATGGGCACCTAAAGCGCGTTGCCTGGCAGCTGACGACGCTTTCACGGGTTTCAGCGACAGTGATCGACGACGCTGTCAATCAGTGGCACAAACGTCTGCATTGCTGAGTGGAAATGAGTGGACATCACTTTGAACATTTGCTGTAACAGTGCGACTGGAACTTATCTAATTTAGGCTGGCTGAGTAGCTGATATTTGGATAATTCGCCGTGTTACGTCGTTCTCCGTGCGTCGCGCAACGTAATTGCGTAATAAACTTTTCCGTTTTTCTGTGCATAATATTCATGCGTATGTATTACTGTGTGATGAAAGGAATATAATCGTTCACTGCAAATTTCCTCAGCTACAATTCTACCAAATATTATTAAAATTGGTCAAACTCTGACTTAGTTATAGTTAAAACAAAAAGGGTGAACTTTTTTTTGAAACACAGTAGTTTATTCTAATTATTATTACCGGTAGTCTGATGTTCATTAGTAATACTACAAAGGAGTTTTTATTGCATAACTGTAGATGGCGTGGCAGTATTTACAAGTTAGTCTGGCGAGACTTTCTGGTATTTGCTGCGCTGTACTATTTGTTGAGTTTTGTCTACCGCTTTGCTTTGAATGATGCTGGTAAAAGGTAAGATCGGCTGTTTGCATTAAACTAAATTCAAATTATTAATTTGATTATCGAAATTAAGCAAATATAGCTTTAACTTTCTTTATACTTTATTTTGTTTACAAAGATCACTTTGAAAGATCCAGTCTAACCTGGAGTAATTCTAGAAATCATGTTAGCATTTTTGTTTCTGGTGATGTCTGTATAGTTTGGTAGTAACTGAGAATCATTTTTGTAGTTATGTGACAATATTGATAATACGAAGAACAATGTTTATAGTGCTGTCTTCATGACAGAGTCATTGCCTGAGTTTATTCACATGATGAATACAGTACAGCAGCCAAGCAACCATCGACCTTTGGACAAAGCCAACAGCTTGAGCCATAGTAAACCACGTCCACATCACCATTTATTATTGTTACTTAACAAAAAAGCTGATACTCATTTTACTGTCCCTCACAGGGTGTATGGACTGTTGTCACTGGTTGCTGTGTATTGTGTGAAAAAATGTTGACCAGGTTGCAACAATCAGAGAGAATTTTTAGAGCGTCTTAAGTTGTGAGGAAATGAATGTGTGACAGTTGGCTTAATGTATTTAGCTTCTTGACTGATCTGTCGGGTGTTTAATAAAGTGATACAAGTACATATTTTTTAACAGTTGTGTAATTTGTTAATGAGCTAATATGGTGGTAATTTTTCTCTGGGACTGTAGTGTGTTTGAACAGGTTGCAGAATACTGTGAGGAATACAACAACCTCATCCCGGTTGCATTCGTCCTTGGTTTCTTCGTATCACTGGTTGTGAATCGGTTTTGGGAGCAACTGAATATACTTCCGTGGCCACATCGACTAGCGATGTTTACGTCATCTCTGGTGCAAGGCAATGACAAGCGTGGTCGCTTGTTGCGGCGGACGATTCTACGCTATGCTAACTTGGCATACGTGCTGACAATGCGGTCAATTTGCTTCCCAATCAAGAAGCGATTTCCTACTTTGGATGTGATTACCGAATCAGGTACTTGACAACAGAGATGGTGTACTTGGTACATACTTGTGCGTAAAGATATTTTATAGTACTTGTACTTGTACTTGTACTTGTACTATGGAGCAGTGTACTTGTTCCGTCCATATGTAATAAAATATATTTGAATGTTTGACAGAATACACTTGCAACTCGCATATTTCTGTAAAGTAACAGCTGTGCATGACTGAACTGACAAGTGACGTCAGAGTAACAGTTAACTGTTGTGAATGTGTATTGTTTGGATACTTTAAAAAACCTGCATATTTCTTTAGCTTTAATGATTTTATTGTGATTTTGAGTTTGAAATACTTAAGTACTTCAGAGTCTGTTTAGAGTAGTTGTACTTGTACTTGAATACATCATATTCAAGTACTTTGCTTGTCACATCTCTGTTTGACCAAACTGCAACTGTTTTGTGAATGGTGATAACTGAAGCAATGAATGAATGAATGAATGAATGAATGAAGCGATTGCTATATAAACTAGTGTGATATGTGGCAGACATCATGTTGCTTTGTGGTGTAATGTTTAGCACATCGGTCTCCCAGTTCAGTTTGCAGGTTCGACTTTTTTCAATGCAGCAGTCACCAAGCAGTGTAATTTGGTACTGGCTGTGGTGCTTTGCTTCTGAGAAGGTAACTGCGGGTCTAGTGCACATGTCTAGGTGCACTAGACACAGGTGTCTAGTGCACCTAGACATGTGCACTAGACAACTGTGCCGCTAGTCTAGAACTGTCGACTGCAGTTCCCAGTACTGTAGAAATGTCTGCTTGCAGGGATAATGCTGGTGAATGAGCAAGAAGTTCTGGAGAATATGTCGCCAGCAGATACCAATGGCTGCACAGCTAACTGTGGTCAGCTGTGCAGCCATTTCTCATTTTAAGGTGGTAGACTTTTCCCGGGCAACCTTTGATTACCTGTTGAGACTGATATGACTATTAGTAAGCTTTTTTGGTAATTGCTAGAGGAGGACTTTATAG
>Ga0209681_1000254_pt1 | contig 13833 bp, 16 predicted proteins | sample WorMetLIZISLAND2_3_FD_187416 | JGI IMG/M metagenome (GOLD analysis project Ga0209681, IMG submission 187416) | Marine gutless worms symbiont microbial communities from Max Planck institute for Marine Microbiology, Germany - Olavius clavatus LIZARD... ... | reverse complement strand
AAATCCAGTACAACCGCTATGTCGAGAGCTTCGATGAATTCCGAGAAACGTGCGAGCAATTCTTTCAAAATCCCGGCAAACACAAGCCGGAGCTACGCTTGTTGCTGACGGAAAATTTCGTAATCCTTGGTTCACAGCATATGACATAAATTTACATTTAAAATCAGATGGTTAGGTTGATATTTGTGGTTCTTCGAATAAAGCAACCGCTTGAACGGTGAGTCTGAGGATGGTGGTCGGCTGGAGTTGTGGCTATCCTTAGCCAGGCGTGCTTCGAGTTCCTGAATGCGCTCATGCATCTGCTCAATGGTCGCAGTTTGCCCCTCAATGATCGCAGCCTGCTCCGCCACCCGTTCATGCAGCCGCTTAAGCTCGTCGTCAGGGTTTTCCGGAGAATGGGTTAGGGCGAGTTGTTCCAGCATGGGAATAGATTGCGTGTGTAACCTACCGCTTGACAAGAGGTCCTGAATAGTTACCTCAATACACGATCCAACCCGGTCAGATTGAGTTGCTTCAAAATCGAACCCTTGGCTCTTCACGGCTTTGAATAAGGTTTCGATTTCCCAACGCCGTTTATCGTTGCCCAGGATGGCGGTGACCCGAGAGGCATGTGGAATGCGTTCGTCCGTGTTGGAATTGCCTGTTTTATCTGGCAGGATCGATAACACGGGGATCGCCACACCTTGTTGGACGATCGCCAAGCACAGAATATTGATATGGGTTTGACCGAATTTCCAGTTGGTCCGACCCAGGGTCAGTAGATATTGACCCTCGGGCAACTGACTGGCAATAAACCGAGCCACGGTGGAGAAGTCGAGAGGAAAGGTTCTGAACAGGCGTTGAATGTGTTTATACTTCGAGTCTTTCAAGGTGCCATCGGGAAGAGCGGTGGCTAATTGCATGAAATTGACGGTCCTGACCTTGATCAAAGCGATAATCAGACCGGCCAGGCATTTGGTTCTGACCAAGTTCCAACCGAAACAGCCCAGGCAACAGAGGCACCAGAGCGGCGACATTCTGATCCATCGCTGGGAGCCCTCAGGAAAAAAATATCTATTATTAAAGGGTTATACCAAAATTCGGCAAGGGTGGCTTGAACGCCCGGCTCAACTGTAACAAAAATACTTATTCTAAATCAACATATTGCGGTTTTTACTATGTCCTCGGTTAATGAAAAACCCAAAATTTGGTGTTAGCTGGGTATACGTATGAGTTCCTTTAGGAGTATCCTGAAGGCACAGTGAAAAATTGCATTCTTGCAGTTTTGCAAGTCACCAAGCAAAAACGCGGTTTTCGCTCCGTTCCGATGTTTTCAATCACCTAGGTGAGCGGAGACGGGCGGAGCATCCCGGCCCCGCACGGAACCTCGAAAATTCCCCTACCTCGCTTTGTACCTGATTCTCGATCGAGCATTTTCCGCTTCCGGACAGGTTACAGCATGATCAATGTCATTAAGGGCCATACGGTTCGCAAATACGACACGGAGCTCGACAATGTCCGCGAGAGAACGCTGGCAATGGGCGGGCAGGTGCGGAGCCAAGTGCTCAAGGCTATTACGGCCGTGGAAGAAGAGAATATCGACTTGGCCCGCGAGGTAGTCGATCGTGAGTATAAGATCGACCATTGCGAGCTCGATATCGACGAGGCTATCTTCAACCTCATCGCCAAACGTCAACCTGTCGGCCGCGATCTGCGTTTTATCCTCGCCCTATCCAAGGTCGCCGGTGATCTGGAGCGGGCAGGGGATAAGGCCGCGTGGATCGCATGGTGCGTCATCCGCCTCATGGAACAGGCCGTCCAACCGCTTTCACCAAAAATATTCCGCCACACCCGTGAGCTCGACCGGGTTGTCCGTGGTTTGCTGGAACGCAGTCTCAATGCCCTCACCAGGACCGACGTGGATGCGGCTTTCGATGTGTTGCAAGCGGGCTTGCAATTGGATAGCGGGTTCGAAGCAGCAATAAGCCGTGTCATGAGCTGCGTGTCCGAAGACGATCGACTACTCGATCAGGTTCCGAATCTGGTCTTCATACTGCGGGCGCTGGCGAGTATCGGAGGCTTGGCCAGTAACATCGCCGAGCAGGTGATCTTCGTGATCGAGGGAAGGGACGTGCGCTATCAGAATAAAACATTCCTTATCGATGCCCTGAGCAAGCGCGAAGACCATTAGTCGGCAGCTTCACTGAAGCTCCAGGGCATCTTGAAGAATTCAAGGCACCCTACGAAGCTAAGGATGTCCCGCCAGCTCTCGAGCACCTAATTAGGCCTGAAAACCGGAAGCAAAGCGAAATGGCTTGCCGGAGCGTCGCCATTGTTCGCGAAACCCGAAATAGGGTCCATCCAATTTCGGGTGCACAAAATTAGGCGACGGCCATGGCCTTCGGCGGCCCGCGTTCGTCCTGCGTCCGTCCCGGCGCGCACTCCGCGCGGCGCCAGGACTCCCACAAGGACTGGACGCCGTATCGCATGGCCGAGCCTTCGCGGGGGTCGTCGCACTCCGCTCGTCGCTTACGCTCCCTCGCTTTCCTGTGCTCCTCCGGGGACGGCTCTTTTAAAACGACGCGGAGAAACCTGGAGACAAAGGCTTAGAATCTATCTAAAAACTAACTAACCTGTAGGAGGGGCTGTGCCCACCAAATACTATGCCTGACCGGTGGGCACAGCCCATCCAACGAGTATATTTCTTTGAAAAATTAATAGGTTATTTATTAGGCAGTCTCTTATCCAACCATAGAGCTTACTCGATATTTTCTTTTTTGCCGCAAATGGACGCAAATGAGCTGAAAAGGTCGGTTCATCTTGTCGACTTTATCTTGAATACATTTGCGTTCATTGGTGTTTATTTGTGGCTGAATTTTCTCCCCACAGCGCTTGCTCGATTTTTTCCGGTGGGCACCAATCGTTCCAGAAGAGCCGCACCCAATGGCTTTGCGACTTGAGGGAACCTTGAAAAATTCCATCCCTGGAATCTTCCAAGCCGCAAAGCGAAAATGCGGTTTTCGCTTTGCTCTAAGTTTCCAAACACATAGGTGCTTGAAAACGGGGACCTTGAATTTTTCAAGGTGCCCTTAGAACAATCACAGGAATGCAATTTCTCGAAGTCTCCGACGATCGATCCCTTGCCGATCACTGGCAAGCATCCGAAAATCGGCCCCGGACAAGCCGAAACATAGCTCGAGCTACCGTGAATACCGACACCCTTCTGCCCCGACTCCTGGAGCTAATCTGCGACCTCTACGAAGACTCGCAGGGCTTTTTGGACCGCACCAATGACGCCCAGCTCTGGTATAACCGAGGCTACGCCAACGGCGTTATCCAGGCCCTCCCCAGCCTGGGATACGCGCGCCATGTCGCAAGTGCCCTGGAATCGGACGGCTCGGACCCGATCGCTGGTCAGGAGACCTTACCCTGGGGCAAGGCTTAGAGGCTGTCTAGACCCCCCCCTTGCAACAGATGACTTAATGAAAATTAACTCTATGTTTTTAAATGTGTTAGCCAGATAGAGACTGTCTAATAAAGGCAGTCTCTTACCGTCACGGCTGGGAAATGGGACTAGAGGAACTTTAGTGAAGTTATGGAGACGAGTTGAATCCGTGAAGATCATAACCTTCAATATCAATGGCATTCGTGCCCGCCCCCATCAGCTGAAAGCGCTGACGGCCCACCACGACCCGGACATCGTCGGCCTCCAGGAAAGCAAGGTGGCCGATGAGGCCTTTCCCCGCGAATCGGTGGAGACCCTGGGCTATATCCCCCACTACTTCGGCCAGAAATCCCATTACGGCGTCGCCCTGATGAGCCGGCAGAAACCGCTGGAGGTCGGTAAGGGCTTTCCCGGGGAAGGCGACGGCGAGGAGGTTCAGCGCCGGCTCATCACGGCCCGTTATGCGCTACCGGATGGCCAGGAGCTTACTCTGATCAATGGCTACTTCCCCCAAGGCGAGAGCCGCGAGCACCCGATCAAGTTTCCCGCCAAACGCAAATTCTATGCCGACCTGACCGCCTTGGTACGCGGGAATTTCACCCCGGATCAAAATCTGGTGATCCTCGGTGACATGAATGTGGCCCCTCTGGACCCCGATATCGGTATCGGTCCCGACAACGCCAAGCGTTGGCTACGCACAGGTAAATGCAGCTTTCTACCGGAAGAACGGGGGTGGCTCGCAACCCTGACCGACTGGGGACTATACGATGCCCTCCGCGTCATTCACCCCCAAGCCAACGACCGATTCAGTTGGTTCGACTATCGCAGCCGGGGGTTTGAGCGCAAGCCCAAACGCGGTCTACGCATCGACCTGATACTGATCACGGCCCCCCTGCGCGCACGCTTGGCGGATGCCGGTATCGATTATGAGATCCGCGGCATGCCGAAGCCCTCCGACCATTGCCCGGTATGGGCCAGCTTCGATCTTTGACCGCGTCACGGTGGTGTTCTAATCTTGTTGTTTCCGATCATAAAGGGAATCTCGAAAAACCGCCTTCCTGGGTTTTTTTCACAGTACCTGCTACACTGGATACAACAAAATTAAAACATCACCCGCTTTTTCAAGGCGTCCTTATGTGACTTAGGTATAAACAAGTGAAGGCCAGACAAAGACGCTTGCTCTTCGTCGCTATTGCCATTCTTGGGGTGGGCATCGCCGCGACCCTGGCTATCGATGCCCTGCGGAGCAACCTTACCTACTTCTTTAGCCCCTCCCAGGTAGCTGCCGAGGCCCCGGCGAAGACTCGATTCCGGCTCGGCGGCCTAGTGGTACCGGGTAGCCTAGTCCGCCAAGCCGACGGGTTGACCCTGGTGTTCGCGGTCACCGACAATGCCGCGACTCGGCAGGTGAGCTATACGGGGATCCTGCCGGACCTGTTCGGGGAAGGCCAAGGCGTGGTGGCCAAGGGCCGTCTGGGTACGGATGGGGTCTTTTACGCCGATGAGGTGCTGGCCAAGCACGACGAGTCCTATCTACCGCCGGAGGTGGCCGACAGCCTGCGACCGGTCCCGGCCACGAGCGACACCGAACAGGCCAGAGACCCATGATCCCGGAGCTCGGCCACTTCGCCTTGATTCTGGCCCTGGTGCTGGCCGGGGTTCAGGCCGGTTTTCCCCTCGCCGGCTCTTTCACTCACCGTCGGACCTGGATGGCCATGGCACACCCCCTGGCCTGGGGTCAGCTCGGCTTCCTGGCGATCGCCTTCGCCTGCCTGCTACAAGCCTTCCTGAGCGACGATTTTTCGGTCCTCTATGTGGCCCGTAACTCCAACAGCCTGATGCCCACCCTCTATAAGGTCTCGGCAGTATGGGGTGCCCACGAGGGCTCGCTCCTGCTTTGGGCCCTGCTGCTCGGCGCCTGGGGGGCAGCGGTGGCGGCCTTCAGCCGTCACTTACCCCGCCCGGTAGTAGCGCGGGTACTGGCCGTGTTGGGCCTGATCAGTGTCGGTTTTATGCTCTTTATGCTGTTGACATCCAATCCCTTCGCGCGCCTCTTGCCGGTGCCGTCGGAGGGACGGGACTTGAATCCCCTGCTCCAGGACCCGGGGCTGGCCATCCACCCGCCCATGCTCTATATGGGCTATGTGGGCTTCTCGGTGGCCTTCGCCTTCGCCATTGCCGCATTGCTCGGCGGTAAGTTGGATGCGGCCTGGGCCCGCTGGTCCCGGCCCTGGACCACGGTGGCTTGGGCATTCCTGACGATCGGCATCGCCTTGGGCAGCTGGTGGGCCTACTATGAGCTGGGCTGGGGCGGCTGGTGGTTCTGGGACCCAGTGGAGAATGCCTCGCTCATGCCCTGGTTGGTGGGCACGGCCCTGATCCATTCCCTGGCGGTCACCGAGAAGCGGGCAGCCTTCAAGGGCTGGACCCTGCTGCTGGCCCTCTTCACCTTTTCCCTGAGCCTGCTCGGCACCTTTCTCGTGCGCTCCGGCGTGCTGACCTCGGTGCATGCCTTCGCCACGGACCCGAGCCGCGGGGCCTTTATTCTGGTGTTTTTGTGTCTGGTCGTCGGCGGCTCGCTAGCCCTCTACGCTCGGCGCGCGCCGGAGGTCTCCGGCGGCGGACGTTTCGATCCGCTGTCCCGAGAAAGCTTTCTGTTGGCCAATAATCTATTGCTGACGGTCTTCGCCATCCTGGTCCTGTTCGGCACCTTAGCACCCCTGATCTACGAAGCCATGGGCTGGGGTAAGATTTCCGTGGGTTTTCCCTGGTTCAATAAGATGTTCGTGGCCCTGCTACCCTTCCTGGCCCTGTTCTTGGGTACCGGCCACCTGACCCACTGGAAACGGGATGAGCCTGACCGCTTAGTCGAGAGGCTCTGGCTCCCCGGTCTGCTCGCGGTCGCCGTCGCCGTGGCGGCCGTAGCCTTTTCGCCCCCGACCACCGGCCACCCCCTATTGGTCGCCTTGGGACTGGGGCTGGCGACCTGGATAGTGCTCGCTCACCTAGTAGGGCTGTGGGAACGCCTACGCCGGCGGCGGGCTATGCAGGCCCTGACCGCGGACCTAGTCGGTGGTGGACGCAGCTACTACGGTATGCTCCTGGCCCACCTGGGTACGGCCCTGTTCATCGGCGGGGTTACCATGGTTACTAATTTCGGCAGTGAACAAGACATCCGCATGACCCCCGGCGATGTCCACGAGACCGCCGGCTACCGCTTCCAGTTCGAGGGCGTGGAGACCATCCCCGGCCCCAACTATCAGGCCACCCGAGGCCGCTTTTCGGTCTTCGAGGGGGAGCGCCGGATCGCGGTGCTGGAGCCCGAGAAACGCACCTACTTCGCCAACAAAAGGCCCATGACCGAGGCGGCGATCGATTGGGGGTTTACCCGCGATCTCTATGTCTCCCTCGGCGAGCCGGTGGGCGGAGGCGATTGGGCCCTGCGCATTTATTACAAACCCTATGTGCGCTGGATCTGGCTCGGTGGCCTAGGCATGGCCCTGGGCGGCCTGCTGGCGATCACGGACCGACGCTACCGGATCGGCCGCCGCCAAGCCGAAGCGACGGGCGCGGCAACCGCGAGGGCCTGAGCCATGGGCAAAACCATCGCCGCGCTACTGCCGCTGGGGCTGTTCGCCGCCCTGGCCGCATTGTTGTTCAACGGGCTGCTGCGCGATCCCAGCGCTATCCCCTCCACCATGATCGACAAACCGACCCCGGAGTTTTCCCGCCCGGACCTCCTAGACCCCACCCGGCTGGTCACCCAAGAATCCCTACGGGATGGCATCACCTTGGTCAATGTCTGGGGGACTTGGTGCGTGAGCTGCCGCCAAGAGCACCCGGAGCTGATGCGGCTGGCCAGAGACGAAGGCATCGGGATCGTCGGCTTCAACTGGCGGGATGACCGGGAGCAAGCTATCGCTTACCTGCGTACCTATGGTAATCCGTACAGGGTCAACGCCATGGTAGGGGACAGAGACCCACTGATCGTCGATTGGGGTGTGGTGGGTGCCCCCGAAACCTTCTTCATCGACCGCGAGGGGATGATCCGCTACAAGCACACGGGCCCCATCACCCGGCGCGTTTGGGATGAGCAACTGCGCGCCGTTCACACCACCCTGAAGTCCGAGAATCGAACATGATCCGCCCCCCTGTTCTGCTTGCCCTGTTAGGGGTTCTGGTACCCTCTATCGCGAGTGGTTACACCCTCGAGCAGTTCGCATTCGACACCCCGCAGGAGGCCGTGGCCTTCCGCGAGCTACTCGGCGAGCTGCGGTGTGTGGTGTGCCAGAACGAGACCCTCGCAGGCTCCCAGGCGGATGTCGCCCAGATCATGCGCGAAGAGGTATACCGGCTGGCTCGGGAAGGTAAGGATGAGGCCCGGATCAAGGGCTATTTGGTAGACCGCTATACAGACCATGTGCTTTACGACCCGCCTCTGAAGCCGACGACTTACCTGCTGTGGTTCGGCCCCTTCTTACTGGTAGCCGTAGGTGCCGGGTTCTTGGTATTTATCCTGCTACGCAAGCGGCAAGACCCGGATCGGGCACTTTCCGAGCCGGAACAGCAACGACTACGGCAGCTGCTCGCCTCCGCGGCCTCGGACCAGGATAACTCCCAGTGATTCTCTTTTGGAGCTTGGCTACCGGACTCGTCGCCCTGGCACTCCTATTCGTGCTACCCCCCCTGCTCTCGCGAGGCGGTGGCCATGAGAAAGATCGAGAACAGGGCCGACTCGCCCTAACCCTCTTCCAACAACAGGTCCGGGAATTGGACGCGGATCTGGCCGCCGGGACCCTGGACCGCCCCCAATACCAAGCCGCCTGCCGAGACCTGGAGCGGGAGCTGCTCCAAGACGTCGCGGAGACCAAGGCCGAACCTCCACGCCCTACCGGCGGCGGGCGCTGGGCCGCCGGGCTGCTCGCGGCCCTCCTGCCCACGACCGCGTTCTCCCTGTATCTCTATCTGGGGAACAGCACCCTCATCCCGCACTTGGCGACCGCCGCAGCTCCCCAAACCCCGGGGACCCATTCGGGGCCGGGCGGTGAGCTACCGCCTCTGGAGGTCATGGTCCAACGCCTAGTGGACAAGCTGAAACAACACCCGGACAACCCGGACGGCTGGATGATGCTGGGACGCACCTACTTTGTCATCGACCAGCCCGGAAAGGCCCGCGAGGCCCTGGAGCAGGCTTACGGCCTAGCCCCGGACAACCCGGATATCCTGGTGGCCTACGCCGAGGCGATTGCCGCAACCAATCACAGCAAGCTGGTGGGCCGTCCGGCTGAGCTGATTCGAGCCGCCCTCGAGATCGACCCGGAGCACGCCAGTGCCCGCTGGCTCGCGGGTCTGGTGTCCTTCCAGGCGGCCCGTTACGGCCAAGCCGTCGAACAATGGGAAGCACTGGTAGCGACCTTCGGCCCCGATAGCAAAGAAGCGGCGGAGCTTTCGCATTACATCGCAGAGGCACGCAGCCGTACGGGGCCGGGTCGCCCCGATAGGGATAAACAATCGCCGGTACCGACATCGGAAGGAATATCCTCCGACAGGGGCGAACAATCACCGGACGAAACCGGGACCGCGACCAACGGCGGGGCAATCCGGGTAGAGGTCACCCTAGCCGAACACCTGTGGCCCCAGGCGAATGTGAACGACCCGGTCTTTATCTACGCCAAGGCAGTTGCGGGTCCGCCCATGCCGCTCGCGGCCCGACGTGTCCGGGTCGCCAACCTACCCGCGACCCTGACCCTGGACGACAGCCTAGCCATGAACCCAACCATGAAGCTGTCCGGATTCCCGCAGGTCACCATCGTCGCCCGTATTTCCAAGAGCGGCCAGACCACTCCCCGAAGCGGCGATCTGGAAGGTATGGCGGGCCCGGTCACGCCGGGCCGAGCCGGTACGGTACCGATCCTTATCGATCGGATCAGGCCGTAGCCTACCGGCTACCAGCCAATAAGAGCCGCACCCGATCTAAAGGGAATCTTAAAAAATTCCATCCTTGAAATTTTCGCAAGCTGCGAAGAGAAAATGTGGTTTTCGTTTTACTCTTAGTTTTCAAGCATATAGGTGCTTGAAAACTGGCGAAACGTCCCGATCCCGCACGGGCACCTTGAATTTTTCAAGGTACTCTAAGAGCCTGTCTAAAAATTTATTAATAATGAAAACGCAATGAACAGCCATTTTATAAAGTGTCTGATGATTACAGATTTATCGGAGAAGCAAACGACTGGATGCGAAATAAACCTATGTTTCGCTCGAAGTTGGTTTTCGTTCATAATCGTTACTCGGAGGAGTACAGGAAAGCGAGGGAGTGTAGGTGATGAGCGGAGTGCGCGCCGGGACGGACGCAGGACGAACGCGGGCCGCCGAAGGCCATGGCCGTCGCCTCATTTTTCGCACCCGAAATCGGACGGACCCCATTTCGGGTTTCGCGAACAATGGCGGCGCTTCGGAATCAACGCCATCGACTCAGCCAAGCGAATGTTCTCTCGACCACCCAGCGGCGAGGTAAAATGTGGAAACCTCGCTGTCCTTTTTTCTTTCTAACAACTTCGCGCTGGCACTCGAATGGGGTCAAGACCCAGCTAGATAGGTCCGCACCGGAATAGGCACGATCGCCCCGGATTTTTTGACGGTATGGAGGCTCGAAAACAAGTTCGTAGTGACTTGACGAGCGGTTTTACCGTTAAACTCATTGGCGGCGTGTACCCGGACGATGAGCACGCAACCGATTATATCGGCAACGATAGGACGTTTTCTGCCCGTAACGAGTTGGCCCCCGTCACATCCCGATTCTACATAGGGTTCCGGGGTTCCCTTGACACTTTGACTATCAATAATTGCTCCCGTTGGATCTGGCTTTCGGTCTTTTTTTGGCGTAACCGCTGACGAAGCACCGTATTGACTTTCTCTGGCCAACGATTATCTGTCCACTTAGTATAGTAGTAATTAACGAGCTTGTAGGGAGGGAAGTCTTTTGGCAGATACCGCCAGGGACAACCTGTTTTATTCAAATAAAAAAATGGCATTTAGGAGTTCGCGAAGATCACGTTTTCGTGGGCGTCCGATGGTATAGGATTCCAATTCGTTGATGATGGGCTCAAGGATTTCCCCTTCTTCGTCGGTGAGGTCACTCGGGTACCTGACAGCCGATTGAATCTTTCCTTCAGTCATAGCAAACTCCGGGATTACATCGCATAAAATCACAAAATGTACATATTTAATTTAAATTCAATGTGTTACTTTCTAGGCAGCCTCTATCTGAGCTATCCCCACAGTCTCGAACGAGGAGTACGCCAATGAGTCGTTTTCGCAAGCGATCACAGGCTATCTGGCCTTGTCAGTACCCTCTTGTTTGGACGCCCAGATATCGCTTTCGGACCTTGAGTGGTCCGGTGGCGGAGGAAGTGAGCCGCGGTATCCGAACGTTTTCGGAGCAGTTCACGTGTGAGGCGGTGGAGTTAAACGTACAAATCGACCATGTACACCTGTTGGTGATGATTCCGCCAAAGATTTCGGTATCGGATTATGTCGGGACGGTGAAGGATCGAACGGCGATTCGAGTCTTCAACCGGTTTCAGCATTCGAAACGTAAGCTCTATTGGGGCAATCACTTTTAGGTCAAGGGTTACTGCGCCGACGCGGTTGGGCTCGATGCCGAGAAGATTCGGGCTTACATCCAGTACCAAGAGAAACGGGAACGCCTGATGGAGCACGGTAGGCTGAAGTTCTAACTGACCAAACTCTCATCCTGGGAACCGCCGGATCTTGCCTCCTCTGGAGGCAAGGCCGATATATCCCCTTCTAGGAGTTATATCGAAAGCCCCCTTTCTAAGGGGGGCTTTTTTACTTCCAAGCTACATCCACGCCTCAGCGACAGGCGCGTCTGGCGCACCCTCGATCATTACGTCGATCAGGCACACGCTCAGGAGGACTTCTCGACCGTCACCTCGGCTGGTCTCGACGAGACCGCCTCGCAACGTGGACACAATGACATCAGCTTGTTTCACGATCTCGATGCCCAGCGTGTGCTCTATGCCTGCGAAGGGCGAAAAGCCCGGGTCGTGGCCCAGTTTGCCGATGCGCTCGAGGCTCATGGCGCCTGTGCCGGGAACAGCTGCGCGGTCTGTATGGATATGTCGGCAAGCTACCAGGCTGGCGTGTGTGAGCATCTGCCCTGGGCGGCGATCACCTTCGATGAGTTTCACGTCATTCAGCTCGTCAACAAGGGCGGTTGACGCAGTGCGTCGCCAAGAAGTCAAAAGGGCCCCGGAGCGGCGGCGTACCCGCTATATCTGGCCCAGGACAAGCACGCTTGGAGTAACCGCCAGAAAAGCCGGTTTGCGGAACTCAAGCGCCGAAACCTCAAGACACACCGTGGCTTCCGGATCCAGGAGACGTTACGCGAGCTCTTCCACAGCGCTCAGAGCGCGGTGCAGGCCGAGCCGCTCCTCGATAGATGGTACAGCTGGGCGCGCCGTTGCCGCTTGGAGCCGATCAAGGCGGTGGCCAAGACGCTTAAGAAGCACTGGCCAAGCCTCCCGATGCGTTCGATTCCAGGCTCACCAACGGCCGTGTCGAGGCAGTCAACTCGCTCATCCAGGCCGCCAAAGCCAGGGCCCGCGGCTACGGGACCACCAGGCACCTGATTACCATCCTTTACCTTGCGGCGGGTAAGTTGACTCGGCTGCCGGGTCCTGGGTCTTTGGAGTCCGTGTACGAGAAGACTTTGTGCGTCGAGGTGACCGAACGCGGACCTCAGCCGAATATTTTTCAGCTCATTTGCGGCTATTTGCGGCAAAAAAGAAGATATCGAGTAAGCTCAATGGTGGGCACAACTCGTCCTATGGTCGGCTGGGCCTTTGTCTCCGGGCTTCTCCGCGTCGTTGGAGGAGCACAGGAAAGCGAGGGAGCGTAAGCGACGAGCGGAGTGCGACGACCCCCGCGTAGCCGTAGGGCCGAGCCTTTCGTCGGAGTGCGGCGCGTGAGCGCCGGCGGAGACGAAAGGCTCGGCCATGCGATACGGCGTCCAGTCCTTGTGGGAGTCCTGGCGCCGCGCGGAGTGCGCGCCGGGACGGACGCAGGACGAACGCGGGCCGCCGAAGGCCATGGCCGTCGCCTAATTTTTCGCACCCAACATCGGACGGACCCCATTTCGGGTTTCGCGAACAATGGCGACGCTCCGGAGACTTCATCGAGGTAGCGGTTAGCCGCTGTCATGTCGCGGATGCCGGCGATGGCCAGCTCCTGTGGCAGACACACGCCCCTGGTGGGTACGGAACATGCGCTCTGAGCGTCCTCGTGCCTCAGAAGAGTAGGCCGGGATCATCTCGATCCCCAAGCGGGCCATGGCCTTGCCAGATTGCGTGGGGTTCTCCTTGGCTACCTTGCCGCCAGCTTCCGGGGTATACCAGTAGTGGCTGCCCCGATCGGTGTAGAGCGAGGCGAACAATCCGCGTTGCCTGATCACGTCGCGCACGCCCATGAAGCTGGAGGCCGTACCTTACCTCGGTGACCGGCGCATTGAGTAATGCTCGTTGGTGGCGTCGTCCATGGTTACGACCCAATCCCACTTCACTCCCGGTACCCAGTCGTGGGTGCTTGCGTCCTGGTGCAGCATCATGCCCGGCCCGGCCGCGCGGGTGCGCCGCTTGCGGTGCTTGCCTCGCCCAGGTGCCTTCTGCACCACACCGGCCTCTTGCAGCCGGTTCTTGACCCAGGTTACCCCGCGCAGCCCCCGTCGCGTTGGTACCAAGCTGGAAAGGCTTGACGTTCCAGCCCGCATGTCGTCGACGGTAGCGCTCCACCAGCGCCATGACCTCATCCCACTGACGCCCGCCGGTGCGAGACCTGCTCCAGGCGCTTGTCGATCAACCCGACCATCTGTCGAGGAGCGGCTCGGCCTGCGCCGCACTCTGAGCGCTGAGGAAGAGCTCGCGTAACGTCTCCTGGATCCGGAAGCCACGGTGTGTCTTGAGGTTTCGGCGCTTGAGTTCCGCAAACCGGGCTTTCTGGCGGTTACTCCAAGCGTGCTTGTCCTGGAGCCAGATATAGCGGGTGCGCCGCCGCTCCGGGGCCCTTTTGACTTCTTGGCGACGCACTGCGTCAACTGCCCTGTTGACGAGCTGAATGGCGTGAAACTCATCGAAGGTGATCGCCGCCCAGGGCAGATGCTCACACACGCCAGCCTGGTAGCTTGCCGACATATCCATACAGACCGCGCAGCTGTTCCCGGCACAGGCGCCATGAGCCTCGAGCGCATCGGCAAACTGGGCCACGACCCGGGCTTTTCGCCCTTCGCAGGCATAGAGCACACGCTGGGCATCGAGATCGTGAAACAAGCTGATGTCATTGTGTCCACGTTGCGAGGCGGTCTCGTCGAGACCAGCCGAGGTGACGGTCGAGAA
>Ga0209681_1000253_pt1 | contig 13843 bp, 11 predicted proteins | sample WorMetLIZISLAND2_3_FD_187416 | JGI IMG/M metagenome (GOLD analysis project Ga0209681, IMG submission 187416) | Marine gutless worms symbiont microbial communities from Max Planck institute for Marine Microbiology, Germany - Olavius clavatus LIZARD... ... | reverse complement strand
CCCTACAATAGTGTAGGACCTGTAGGTATTGACTCAGTCGGTGGTATGTTTGGTTCAGTGTTCATTCACCGTCGAGACTTTCAGGAGCAGATATCGGGCGACATCACAGCGCTGAATGATGTATTGTGTGAAGTCATGGCACCTGCGCCTTGCCGTTGGAGATGGAGTAACAGTCATCCTGGAGTGTACGTACGACCTGCTGGAACACAGATACGTCACCATGCCAACTTCATGGAGCTGGAGGTAGTTTAACATTGAAGAAATGCTGATTTTAAACCTACAGATGTGACAATTTCAATGGCTTGACCAATGTTTCACCGACCGTCACGGCACCTACGCCATGGAACTACACTGTCTGTGGTCAGTACACGAGCCGTTGGAGATGGAGTAACAGTCATCCTGGAGTGTACGTACAACCTGCTGGAATACACCATGCAAAATTCATGGAGCTGGAGGTAGTTTAACATTGAAGAAATGCTGATTTTAAACCTACAGATCTGACAATTTCATTCATTGGCTTGACCAATGATTCACGTAAGAGCCGTTGAGATAGAGCAACAGTCAGCCTGGATTGTACGTACAACCTGCTGGAATACAGATAAGTCACCATGCCAACTTCATGGAGCTGAAGGTCTACCTTTGCCGTAAGTTCATTTGCAGACACGGTGTTAAATTGATTGGTAGATGGAAAACTCGCGTAGTCACTCTGTGTTCTGGCAGTCATTATATTTGCATTGGGAGTAGACAGTTGTGTTGTTTTGATAGTGGAGCAGACAGCAAGATGAGTGAGATTTGGTATAAATATTTCAGTTACAAGTCATCGCTTAGTTCTGATACTCAGCACTATACTGCCATGATAGAACAACGACCACTCACTGCTTGTAAGAGTCCCGGGGCCACAAGGGACACTACACGGTCTCCCACTGCTTACAGCCATCCTACACTGGATCCAACAACAGCATCTAGTCATCCAAGGCTCCCTACAGTGTCTCCCACAAGTTCCGCACATCTTACACAAGCTTCTAGTCAGACCGAGCATCTTACACTGATGGTGACCCATAGTGCATTTTCGTGTTCTTCACTTCCACGCTGATCGTGCAGGAAACCAACCACTATGCAGATCCAATGCTGCCACACAGAAAGACCGCGAGGGCGCCTGTGTCAGATGATGATGCTATGTGTTTTTAGCATTGCCTTTGATGATGCATAATGTTAGAAACCAACCTTGAAGTCACACTGGTCAACAGATGCAATGTCAACAACACTATTCTGTTCTGCATTTGCAACCATTATACTGGGGAGAAAGCACTTACCCTGAAGACGATCCTGGTGTGAAGTCCACTGTGGTAGACTGGACCATACAGACTGGACTATACAGTGCTTTGTGTTCTTGACTACAATGCTGATCGAGATGATCATGCAGAAAACAAACTGCTATGCAGATGAAATGCAGCCACGCACGAAGACAGTGTGCACGCTTGTGCCACTAGATGATGTTGTGTTTTTAGCATTGCTTTTGATGATGGGAAATGTTAGAAAGCCTACCTTGAATTCATATTGGTCAACAGATGCAATATCAACACCGTTATTTTCTGCATTTGTAACCCTTAAGATTGGCGAGAAGGGGGTACCATTAGCACTGAAAAAAGTAACACAAAGTTCAGGTGTTCTGAAAAACTGTTGGCCTACAACCTGGACGAGGCTGGACTGTTCTAGAGAATGCCATGGGCCAACGACGCCAAAACACTGCAGCATGACTTTGGTAATCTATTTGAGCGCCTGAGCCAGTCATTCAACATCCCTGCAGAGCTCTTAATGATGGAAGCATTTTGCCATGGTTTGGTGGATGGTGTTGAATCATCGCATGTCAAATGTGACCGGTGCAGCACATTGCTCCACTGGAATTCAAGGGATGGAACAATTGGATTACGGGTGCATTTGTCTTACTGTCAAAATAAGAAACCTCAGGCCAAGATCTACCAACAAATAGATCTGCAGGGGATGGGTTGGGACGGAAACGAAATGGTGCGGGGACGGGTGGGGATGGGACTGACATTCTGTCCCTGTGCAGACCTCTATAACACACGGCATACCATACTCAGATTCATGTCAAGAATTCTTTGAAAAACCATATTACCACAGTTCTGAAGAATCAGAATCAAACAGCGATATGCAAGTGGATTCAGATACCAAATACACTACTGAAAGTCTATAGACTATACAATTGTAATGCACCTGCGTTCTTTTAGTAGTGGGGGCACTACTAAAATTTTTTTTAACTTGTAACTTGTAACTTATGCACTTAGCAAGTTGGATGCATCAGCACAATGTAACAAGAAGTGCACTTAATGACTTTACTTGTTACTTTTGAGGCAGCATGGACATTCTGTTCCAAAAGATGCACGTACTGTTCTACAGATCCCTAGAAAAGTGCTGCAGCAGGAAAAGTGTGGTGGTCATTTTGTGTACTTTGGAACTAAACTGGCATTTTAAATATCTTACCTCAAAAAACAGATTGCCATTTATAACGCAGATAATATATAAATTTAAGAAGTATATTTCAGCAAGTCCTGCAACAGCCAAAGTAGCACACAGGCACTGGGGCGCATTGCAGCAATGGGTGAATGACATACCATGACCCTCAACTCCTGAGCAGGTTTTTTTGATACTAAAATTGAGGGGCCATTTGATACATAACATGAGTCTGCTTCATAAAATAATCATGTAGGTCACGTCACGACTTAAGCTGCGCAACTTTGTGTTTTTAACACTTAATTATTCTTTTTGTTGCTGACAAACTACGAGTGTGTGGCTGTTTCTAGTTTCGTTGCACATGTGAAACGAACAAGAATTCAGACAACGCTGAAGAGAACAGTGAAGCAAGCAGTTGCTACATCCAGTGCAATGTAATCTGGATGCACTGAAGAAACTCGCTGAGAGTTGAGTACAGATGAGGAGCAGCAGAAACAGGCTAAGGTACAATATTACATTGTAGGACATGATGGTGCCGGTCTGCAGAGTGTAGAAATGCAGCAGTAATCTCTAAGTCTCGTATCAGCCTACTACAATAACAAACAGACACTGAACTACAAAACAGCAAGACCAGTTAAACAACATGAAGCTGTTCCTAAGGCTGTAATAAAGTCATTCTCTGGACACCTGTGGTACTCAAGTGAAATCCTGGTCGGTTTGGCATTTTTTGACTCTGCACTCTAAGTGTCACCTGAGATGAAGTCAGCCATGGTGAAAGCGTTGACAAGAAAACAACAGATCATCCTCAACACATTGCTTTCAATCCAGCTGCACCTCAGAAGCAGTTGTCTGACTTTGTATAACAAAGCACCAAGCAGCTTTTCACAGCCTTATTATATCACAGCAAATCCTCACGACTAGTGCAGATACATGGACCACTGACAATGATAACATTCAATGCCAGCAGAAAGTATGAAGGCTGAAAGTCATTAACGATGCAGCTGAGCAAGGGGAGGTCTTGATTCAGGGGTTCAATGGAGTCCTGATGCATCAACACAAACAGAAACAGTTCTTGTGATAAGTCGTGAAGAATCACCGCTATGAAGTTAGCAACTCTTTAGTTAACTTATGCCACAACAAATGCTATTACGGCAACCCTGATTTATGTCTGGTTTCATCAGCAGTGAAGTCCAGAATAGGAAACAATGGACAGCAAGGGAGTATGGTGGCACAAGCTCTGCACTTTGATCACCACTACAGGGGACAGGTGTCTGCACTGTCACAGACTGCATAAAAACTTCCAGACTGCTGCTGCTGCAAGAAGGAAATTGTGTTGCAGGAAACTTAAGTCAAACTGAACGCATACTGTACGTCGTCTAAAGACCCGAGTGCACATACTTAGACTGCTCAGTAAGTGAGTGAGCAGTTTCTTAACTGCACATCAGCACACAAAAGGCCATTCAGTGCCTTTCCACCCTGTACAGTTGTATTAAAAACAGATTTCGGACACCAGACGTTGTTGGACGAAGGAGTTCAAGCTGAGGCGACCGTTCTCCGGATACTCAATCTTCATATCGGTGTGCATCGATGTAAAGAACACCTCCGAAGGTCGATTAATGTTTTGAGAAAATTCTTGAGTCTATAATAGCAAGCATAGGCCAGGCCTACCGTAAATTTCTAGAAAAGAATAAATGAACAAAATATAAATGCTTAACAATGTTAAAGAAATATACAAACTGAAACATTCACATCTCCGCTGTTAAAACGACAAGTAGGCTATATACACAAACGAGAAACGTCATGCTGGTCGATAATGTCCGTTCAGATACACAACTGTCTCTGACTGATTGTTAAAACAGCCATGTAGAGAAATAACATACGTTCCATTATTGTGCAGACGTCCTGAACGGTACGCGTCCACCAGCAGTGAGTCGGACAACGACATGGTTCTCAAGAAACCAAAACAGAAGAGGGCACCAGCTGTCCCCACTATGTATCCATCAGACGGGAGAAATGGAGACGAGGGCACTGAAGGTTATGGCCTGTCTCAGGCTGCTAGGTCCACAGGTAGAGACGAGGACACTGAAGGTCGCAGCCTGTCTGGAACTGGTAGGTCCACAGGTAGAAACGAGGACATTGAAGGTCGCAGCCTGTCTGGAACTGGTAGGTCCACAGGTAGAGACGAGGACATTGAAGGTCGCAGCCTGTCTGGAACTGGTAGGTTCACAGGCAGAGACGAGGACATGGCCTGTCTGGAGGTGCTAGGTCCACAGATAGAAACGAGAACAGTGAAGGTCATGGCCTGTCTCCTGTGACAACTCCATCTCTGGAAGAGACGCCGGAGGTTATTGCAGGTCTCTACCTCCGGTTTCCTCGGTTTTGTCATCTGTATAGACAGTTTACTTACGTTGTACAATTTGTTGGTCGGGTCTAGTACTGTAGGAATGTCGTTCGTTTGCACGTATAAACTTCTGCCACAACAAATGCCACTACGGCAACCCTGAGTTATGTCTGGTTTCATCAGCAGTGACGTCCAGAATAGGAGAAATGGACAGCAAGGGAGTACTGTGGCACAAGCTCTGCACTTTGATCAACACTATGGGTGTCAGGTGTCTGCACTGTCACAGACTGCATAAAAGCTTTCAGACTGCTGCTGCTGCAAGAAGGAAATTCTGTTGCAGGAAACTTAAGTCGAACTGTACGCGTACCGTACGTCGTCCAAAGACCCGAGTGCACACACTTAGACTGCTGGCAGCTCACGAAAGCACACTAACGACATATGAGATTTTGTGCTGATGAACTCATACAGTGCAAAACAGCATAAGTAGCCAAAACCAACAACTTAAGACACTTTGTTTATATAGTGAGTGAGTGAGTGAGTAGTTTCTTAACTGCACATCAGCACACAAAAGGCCATTCAGTGCCTCAAAGGTTTTGAGTAAAAACAGCTATGTAGAGAAAATAACATACGTTCCATTATTGTGCAAACGTCCTGAATGGTACGCGTCCACCAGCAGAGAGTCGGATGACGACATGGTTCTCAAGAAACCAAAACAGAAGAGGGCACCAGCTGTCCGCACTATGTATCCGTCGGACGGGAGAAATGGAGATGAGGGCACTGAAGGTTATGGCCTGTCTCCAGCTGTTAGGTCTACAGTTAGAAACGAGGACATTGAAGGTCGCAGCCTTTCTGGAACTGGTAGGTCCACAAGCAGAGATGAGGACATGGCCTGTCTGGAGGTGCTAGGTCCACAGATAGAAACGAGAACAGTGAAGGTCATGGCCTGTCTCTTGTGACAACTCCATCTCTGGGAGAGACGCCGGAGGTTATTGCAGGTCTCTACCTCCGGTTTCCTCCGTTTTGTCATCCGTATACACAGTTTACTTATGTTGTACAATTTGTTGGTCGGGTCTAGTACTACAGGAATGTCGTTTGTTTGCACGTATATATTTAGTCAGGATCACACTGAGTTGTTCTTTGGCAAAATCCGCAGCCTATTTGGTTTCAATAACAACCCTTCTGTCACACAGTTTTACTCGGCATACCGAAAGCTACTTGTTCAAAATGAAATTAATGACGTTCTGAAAGGTAATTGTGTTCCGTTAGAGCGTGTGCCTATATTGACTGTGTCCAGTGCATGTCCCGTCAGTGTTTATGATAGCACACCCTCTGTTGTTGCTCTCAACAACTCGTCAACACGTTACAGGCTGTTAGATGTTGACGATAACTCGTCCTATACAGGCGCCCAGGACTATGTTTACGTTCCAAAACAATCTCACTCGTCGCGTTGTTCAGAAAAAAAATTGTAGCTTACATTGCTGGGTTTGTTGTATTCAAGCTGAAGAGTGTAATTCAGTGCGAAGAATGTCTTTCATGTTTATCCGATTATAGTGGATATAAACCTGTGCACTTGCTGATAGATCTGAAAACAAAGGGTGGACTGATTTGTCCTTTGGATGATGTTATTGATGTGTATTGTGTGCATAACATGTGAAAAGTTGTCTCGTAAAAACGTTTTTGATTCAGGTCACTACTTTGTCTAAAGTTACTGCTCATCAGATTGTTCAGTCGGTATTGAAAGTGTCGCGGCAGAGACCGGTTTTTCACAGTTTGACTAGGCATGCGTACGAATGCGACCCTTCGGCTAACCATATGTTGTTGCTCATAAAAGCAATTGCAGAGAAGTACTTGCAGCTGCAGTATTACTATGCCGGCAGGCAGTTCACAGCTAAGCTGCAGGAGAAACGTGGTAAAATTAGCCGGCAGGTGTACACTAAATTAATACTGTTTTCTGAGCAGTGACATGTCATGTCATGGGCTAGTAATTATTTTGTGGATAATAGTTGAGCACCGAGTGAACTGTTTGGTAACTAGTGTATGTTTCGTATCATGTTATTTACTGTAAGTCACGTATGTTGCATGACATCGGTGCGTAGTTATCCACAGGTTAAAGTTTATTGACGCATCCCGACCCCAGTCACTCAGCTGTCAAGTTACTGCCTGGGAAGGCTCGTCTCGCACATGACCTATAATGTGTTGTTCATTGAAGCCTACTCACTCACTCACTCCTGATCTGACACGTCCTGGCACCTTTAGTCTAATTTTGTACACAAAATATAAATGAAGTAGATTGCTCCAGTACATCCTCGAAAAGTTTCACTTGACCCATCGCTACCTACAAAACTACAAATGACCAGACCTGCGAGTGTACTATAGACCCATGGACAACTCTGAATCTGTTTACACAGCAGCGTGTGCATGTGTGTGAGCGTTGTGCGCCAGTGCGTAAAGGCTACTCATTTGATTACTTGGTATCATGTTCTCTGTAAGCTCTATACGCTACCTGGTGTATTGTGTACGTAATGGTAACAAAATTGATTATTCGTTCATTCATTTCTTTCTTTGCAGATGACAGAACACACACGTAACACGACAAAATACACTACACAATAAAAGTCAATACATATCCTGATACAATAGGCAAACGATGAAGTTACAAGATGTGGTGGACAGATCTTGCAACAGTTATTGCTTGTCATTTATTAATGCTACATAGCTATCAAGTGATGTTAGACCTATGGACCAAGTGGGCACTCTGATTGTTACTAGAATATGCACAGGACTTGTTTCCTAACTCAACTTCTGTGAGTTGTGACGTCCTCTACAGTTGACTGGAGTCACGATTCAGGAAGTGAACAGATAGCCTAGTATTAGGGTCATTCTACCGAAAGTGGCAGATTCCAGTCCTTGGTAAACAAAATTGTCATCTTGTCGTAAAAATAAATATTTCGCGTAGCCTAATTAAGGCCCAACGTCTGAACAACCTGTGCGTGTGATTAGATTGTGTATAATTTAAGGTTTTCATGAGAAAATTTCCTCCGATATATGCGAAATATCACTGGTGTTACCAGTCCCAGGCTGACAGTCTTAAACTACTTTGCAGTTTTCTTTGACATTGTTTTTCTATCACATACATGTCTATAGGCTTGCAGTATGTTTTAACTGAACCAAATAACTATTGTTCTCACTCTAAAAAAATAATTTTTGTTATGTCCCTTACTTTTTGTGTCACTGGTGTTACTCAAGACACATTCAAGGCTAGTTTACTTATTTATCGAAATAGAACAATAATATTAGTGCTTCTATGGGAGATCGTGCATCAAGTAGCCAGATTTGCACTTTAATTTATAATTTTGCTAGTTTTATACAAAGATTTCTTCAGATTGCTGGAGCTCAGGTGCGACGTAGGTTCATTCTGTGTCACAAGTGTTACCTTTCCTAAAAATCCATGCAGTGCAAAATGTGTATCTCAGTCACTTTGTTAGTTTCATTAAACGTGTACCTAGGGAATAACGTCATCATTGTTGACATTGGGCATGTTAAATCTCTGTAATAAATAAGTAACTGCCTGTTTGTCACTGGTGTTACCTGTCACTGGTGTTAACCAAAATTGGTAACACCAGTGACTGTAAGTAACACTTGTGACAGGATATTGTTTAATGCATTACTTGTAAACAGCTAACGGTTTATATTGCGCGTATATGTTGCAATTGTAACCTGTTATTAAACTCGCATCATATTTTTGTAGTAGAATGCCGAAGAAGCGGTCACGTGCAGAAATACAAAGGGATTACCGTCAACGACGTGATGCTGACCCGCAGAGGCGTGAGGTATATTTGCAGCAGCGGAATGACAAATACATAAAAGACCTACAGAGTGGTAAAAGAAAACTGATTGGCAACATGAATGAGAGAGAGAGAGCCGGAGTGTCAGGTCTGGTTCACGCTCAGGATCGTTCGCACCTGAGTAGGCTTGCATGCAGAGTCTATTTTTGGCGTGGCAATATATTTTTGTACGTCGCAAAGGAGTTCCCCATTCACCTGTTACGCGTTCTTGTGTGTCACGCTGTGAATGGTCCTCTGTTATCGATGCTATGATGTCAGCAGCGTGTTTCCCTATACAGTGTTATGACTGGCCCATAGTGCGTGTGTAGGTAGGGCCATATTTTGTATACGCCAATCAAGTGTCTTGGCAGTTATTGTGTCATGTGGAGGCTGTGTTGCCGCATTCTGTTAGAGGGAAACTGGGCACTTTTTGTTGAGAGTTGGCCCGAGTAAGACGTGGCTTTAGTTTGGAGAATTACGGGAGTTGGGTGGGAGGTTTAGCCCAGGATTGATAAGGGTGATAAATGGTGGTGTTTAGGCCATAGCTTCAAGTTGGAAGCTGACTCCCCTTTGCTGTTTTTGTCAGCAGAGTGTGTCGTGTGTCGACATTTGACTGTCCCACTCAGTTGAGTATTATTGTATTGATTATTTGATGTATGACCTGTGTGGTCCTGTGTGAATTTATTGCTAGTAGAACTTGATAGATTTGAGTTACGTTCGTTGCTTGGTTCACAGTTATTGTGTGTAACAACTGAATTGCTCAGTTTATGCAATTGTGATTCTTGTTAGCCTGTTATAGGCGAAAGACTTTCACAGTGTTGTGATAAGGAAGATATTGTGAAACGAAACAGTATACCTCGAAACATTAATTTATTCGCCATTTTGCACTGTATATATGTTATTGATTTTGCACTTTATATTTTACACTCATATTGATCACTTGTGTTTGTTGTCTATTCAAATAATAGATCTAGATACCTAGTTTACCTCTAAGTAAATAAAAGACCTCACACGGAGACAGAGGCGTGAATGGAACAATAGACAAAGAAAAAGTCGGTTAAAATCAAGAATTACAGATTCGCACACTCCACCACCCAGTCCATTAGAATTTGTTCATCAATCACGTCAAAAAAAGAGAGGACGTGCAGTTCTCAAGAGAGACCGTTCAGCAGCCTACAGAAGAATAAAACAGTTGGAATTAGAACTGGACAACGCGAAAAGAAAAGCGGAGAAATACAGAAAAAGATATCAGAGACAGAGATTGGGTGTCTCTTGCAAGACAGGCAGTGAAACACCACGTACTAAAACACGGAGACTACTGGCCAATTTTCACCGTCATAAGAAATCTGTGAGAAAGGTTCTGACCTTCCATTATGCACTTGTCGACGGCATTCGCCACCGATATCAGGAGACAACTGAGGAGAGGCACAAGAGAGTTTTTATGCGGCTGGTTAGTAACCAGGTCATAAGGAAATACAATTGGTTAATGAAATAGTTGGGTCTAATGCACTAGCACATAGAAACATTATGGATAGGGCTAGACCTAAATCACGAATTCACGGATACCGTGAATTTTGGCATTTGCCGTGAATTTCGGCATTTGCTGTGACTTTTCACACGCACTGCACTTTTGTGACTAAATCTGTAAATTTTTGACGTTCAACATTGCAAATTGTAAATAAAACGAACGCATTAATCGAATAATCGAATCGTTAGGGCCTACTGCTTTTCATTTGGAGCCGTAACGTTGTTTATTTTTACTTACTGACTAATGCCACGTCAAGAATCAACATGTTACATGACGTGTATTAATGACGTCACGCGTGTTTGCTGTTGTGGTTGTTACGATGGCGCATAAATTTTTTGATAAAATGAGAAAAAAATGTTAGCCTGTTAGTGTAGAACAATGGCTGATCATTCAGTGAAAGACTGTAAGTGACTGATCACAGTGATTAATGACACATGGAACAAATAAGTGATTGTCAATGAGATATTTTAAGATTAATAAATGATGACCGTGAATTCGCCGTGAATTTTGCGATTTTTTTGAAAGTGTGCCGTGATTTTTCCACTTTTTCACCGTGATTTTCGTCTAGCCCTAATTATTGCTATCTGTGTCAGTGTCAGTGCTAGATGGTAGGGCTGCAAGTTTCAGTTATTTTAGGAATCAGTTAATCAACACAATCATTTAAATAACTAAGTAAGTAAAAGCCTGTCGTTAACATCATTTAAAAAAATCCGTTCTAGCCTTTCCTTAATCTTGCTTAACTTATCCATTGCCATTGTTCTGAGCATACTGTTTTGTTTTGTTATTGCTATATCTTTAGTGATGTTTGTGAAGTTACTACTACTATACGTAAATGTTTTCTGTTGGAGAATACGGAGATGTTCAAAATCGATTATTTGTTTGCTTAGAAGTTGGAAACAGTCTGTCCATCTATGTTGTAATTTCAATGAATATACATCGTTTCTACTTTTCCACAGTGATGGTGCTTAATTTGTCAGTGAAATGCACACTGTGATGATGCAGTTTTGATTAATCATTTGATTACTTTAATAAACGAATAATGGATTATAATCAGTTATTCATTCCTGATAGGAGCTGATAGTTAACAGAATACATTCAACATTTGTATTTCTAATCGATGGACTGAGCATGTATAAATGTGTGTTTGCAAATTAATGTTTTGTAGCTGGAGGATTCCTTGTGGACGGCACTGGTAGACCAGCACATCAGTACACCGATGGCTATCACAGCGGAGAACCTGGCTGAGAAATATGACATCACACGACAACAGTGTGATGAGTTTGCCGTTCTAAGCAACCAGCGCTGGAAAGCCGGTTTGTCTGTTTTATTCAAGGCAGACTTGGTGGTGCAGGTTGTCTTGTTGGTGCAGTGGTTCTGCGTCGGACTCGTGATCGAAAGGTCGCTGGTTCAACTCATCCTTCCATCCCTCCGGGGTAGTAAATCGAGTACCAGCTTGCATGGCTGGCGTTAGGTGGGGCGCATTCACTTGTGTCGGGTGGCAGGTGATCCCACATGGCAAGTGATGTCCCATAGCTCTGAGGTGGGGATCCCCCCCAGGAAGAGATATATCGGCGTTACCTTTACCTTTAACTTCAGAATGACGTACTTTTCTCCTGCAAGATTCAGTCACTAAGTACATACATACAATACATACATACGTGCAGTTTTAAGTGAGTAAATGAGAGCACTCCCTTCACTCTACAACAGTCAAATTTATGAGAGGGAGCACAGAAAATGCGCTTAGTTTAGATTTGAAAGCTTAAGCATTAATAATAATAATGGCAATCACGACAATGTTTATAGTGCAGTCATCGTAGAAGAGCTATTGTGAGAGTTCACTCGGTTCACGCGATGAATACAGAAATGGCACCAGGTGGCCGCCGATCTTTGGACCAAGCCAGTAGGCTTGAGCCGCAGGCCCGCCTATATAGGCAGCCGGTAAACTGTGTCCACCATCGCCATTTATTATCATTACTCAGCCCGAAAGCTGATACTCATTTTACCGTCCCACGAGCATTGTTGTTGAAACGCTATTTATTGCTTTGTAGCAAACGATGCTGGACATTTTGATGCGGAAATGGCGCCTATTACTGTCAAGACTAAGAAAGGTTTGTGTACCTAATACATTACAGCTGCACTGTATTTCTGTATGCACATGGCAATCAAATAAATGTATCACAGCTTGTGCAGTAGCAACATGCTGTTGTATAATAGATGTGTCTTGTCAATAGGAAAAGGGGATTTTTGACCCTCCACAGCTGCAAAATTTGGGACCGATCACTTTGAAACTCAAATTTAAGAAACACGTCCAGGGGGCTACCACACATGCCATATGATTAAGATCGTATTAAGGGCGCAGGTGGGGGGGGCCAATACCCAGTTTGTCACCTCACTGAAGACATTTTGTTGCAATAATTAATGGTACCTGCATATTGTTGTAGGTACTGTTCTCATGGATACTGATGAACATCCAAAGCCAGACACGACTGTTGAAACGTTATCAAAACTCCCGCCAGTATTTAAGAAGGATGGAACAGTTAATGCTGGAAATGCATCGGTATGTTATGTACATGAAGTTTGGTGTTGTCATATCATGATGGTAATGTAAACAATTTAGTCCATATTTGCTTAATGCTTGAGAGTGTGTAATGGATGAGTACATTGCAGACATTGTTCAGGCTCTACACTAATACGCTATTAACATGTCACTGGTGTACTTGCTAGCTTGTTGTTGTTTATTTAATTTTAACTAAATGACGTACAGTGTCGATGTGGAATACATCAGTTTATGACCATGTTTGATTTTTTGCCTGTTAGTATAAAACGTTTGAGTAGGGACTGAACAAACATGCTGTCCAAAATATCATTTTTTGTCTGCCCAAAATCACCAATTTCGTCCAATATTTCGTCCAAATTTCGAATTTTTGTCCAAATTTAGTCCAGCTACTGAAAGGAATTTAACTTGCAAATAGACAAATATGTACTGATTTCCAAGTCTGTGTAAAGAAATGCTGCATTTTTAATTCATAAATCAGAGTACTTTTAATGTCTGCACTAAGTTTTTGTTGTGCAACGGGCATGTTTTTCCATGTAGGCCTACCACACGACGTCACGACTATAGTCGCTGATTTCGATGACTGTAGTCGATTTTGACAATTTTTCCAGCGATCATTTTGTCATTTGCCCATTTTTCATCCAAATTCCATCCAAAATTGTGAATTCCATTTTTTCCGTCCAAAACGCCAAATTTCGCAATTTCACGATTATTGTTCAGTCCCTACGTTTGAGTGACAACATTGTTTTAGGGCATCTGTGATGGAGCGGGATGTGTTATTTTAGCCAGCGAGTCAGCATGTAACAAGTATGAGTTGACGCCTCTTGCTCGTGTTACTGGATATGGCATTATAGGTATCTATAAACTAAAGATTATTTGCAGTTGTATTATACGACAATAAATGCAGAAATGAGATGATGTTAGTAATTTTGTGAACAGTGTATTATTGTATAGTGCACAAGTTTATAAATTAGTGAAGCGGTGGGTGGTGACTAGATGGTTATTGAAAAGATGGGTTTTAAGATGCTGTTTAAACTTTAACGGGCACTTACACATTCAGTGAAAGAATCTTGTCAGCATAAGTTGTTGTAACAAATAAAGTTGTAATTTTTGATATTTATCAC
>Ga0209681_1000252_pt1 | contig 13843 bp, 14 predicted proteins | sample WorMetLIZISLAND2_3_FD_187416 | JGI IMG/M metagenome (GOLD analysis project Ga0209681, IMG submission 187416) | Marine gutless worms symbiont microbial communities from Max Planck institute for Marine Microbiology, Germany - Olavius clavatus LIZARD... ... | reverse complement strand
CCACTGTACCACTAGTTAGGTACACGAGGCAATAGTCGCAGTGTTGCGTGGTTGATGAGGTGTGTCCACGTCTATGCGCATCGTACTTAGCGCATAGGGCAGTGAAGTCAGATCCACTCAACTCGCAAACTTGCGACTTAAATCGTTAATGCTTGGAGGACCACCAAGTATCCCAAGTAGGCTCCTTCCCCATAGTTGCAAGGACAGTTTCGCTAGAGGTAGCGCAAGTGGTTGCGCAAGGTCGCAAGGTTGGTTGCGCTAGCACTTCATAGTGGCAAGGTGGGTGCGCAAGTGGTTGCGCTAGAGGTCCATAGTCATCAAAGTTGCACAAGTAGTTGTGCAAGGTCGCAAGTAAGTTGCACAAGTTGTTGCGCAAGGTCGCAAGTAAGGTTGCACTAATACTTCACAGTCGCAAGTCAGTTGTGCTAGTGGTTGCGCTAGGTCGCAAGGGTGGTTGCGCTAACAGTCTGTAGACGCAAGATAGTTGCACAAGTAGTTGCGCAAGGTTGCAAGGTTGGGTGCGCTAGCTACCCATAGTGGCACAACAGTTGCGCAAGTGGTTGCGCAAGGTCGTAAAGACAGTTGCGCTAGCGTCTCATAGTGGCTGGTTAGTTGCGCTAGCCTTTCATAGTAGCAAAGCAGTTGCGCTAGCATTCCATAGTCGCAAGTTAGTTGCGCTAACAGTTGCGACTCCCTAGCACTAGTACGCAGTGGTTGGTATCTAATACAGTAAAGGAGGACAGAGGCATAGAGGTTAGAGGTTCCATTCAATCGCAAGTCAAGTGGCCACGTCCTTCCACTGGAGGCGCTAGATCTGGCGTTACAGCTCATACTGGTCCCACTAAATCTGGTATCAGTACGTATCCACAACCTCACTTGGGAAAGTCGCGGTTCAACTCTGGCCAGTTCAGCGATTAGTATCAAGTGTCACCTCGTGTGTTGAGAATAAATTGACTGGGGATAGATAGCAGGAACAATAGAGGCCAGAACAATAGAGGAATAGCGCAGAGGATAAGCAGATCCTGGAGTGGTGCATCAGTCAGTTTACAATGGAAGTTCCTAAAACCCCAGCAGTTTACAATAACAATATTGAAAAGGGTCGCCATTCATGTCTTGAGACAATCGTCCTCAGTCACTGCTCTGTGTATGCTTGATGCGCCACTGATACTGTTGATCCATCCTATCACCAACTCTGACCCCACTGACATTCAGCGGACTCAGAACAGGCTATCAGTCAAAGACAGTGGCGTGGAAGTAGGCCTGAGAGGTGTAAAACTTGCAGCTGGTTTGACGTTGGCAATGTCATCATAAAGTATGCTGATGACACTTACTTGATAGTTCCGTCTGACAACAATGACACATGTACCTAAGAACTGCGACATATCCAAGCGTGGGCTGACAGAAATAACCGGTGCCTGAACGCAGCGAAATCCCGGGAGATTGTATTCCAAACTCACAATGCTCGGCGAAAGATGATCCAGTTGCCAACACCGTGCCTCAACATCGAGCAAGTCGACCGGATCACCATGCTTGGTGTCGTCGTCAACAACAGCATGACGGCAACTGATCACGTGGCTGAGTTGTTGAGGTCATGCACCAAGCTATTGTATGCTCGCCGGGTGCTCAGATCGCACGGATTACCTCAACAGTCTCTGAAGGACGTGTTTCGCGCCACTGTCGAGACCAAGATACAGTATGCGGCACCAGCGTGGTCCGGACTCTGCACAGCGGGAGACCGTGTCCAACGAAATGCGTTTCTCTGCAGATGCATGAAGCTTGGCTACAGAGAACGCGACGCACCATCTGTTGAGGAGATTTTTGCCATGTCTGACGATTAGTTATTTTCGAAAATAAACAGCAACAGTCTACACATTCTACAACAATTTATGCCTCATCGTCCAAGTTCAAACTATTCCCTCCGAGCGAGGCCTCACAATAAGACATTAATAACTAAAACAACCCAACTTAATGACCAGGACTTCGTCATTAGAAGTATCTATAAAGACTGCATTTTAAACATATACACCATCATTTTAACGGTGCTTTGTATGTATATTACTGCCCCTCCTGTGAACTATTCTATTCTATGTATCGCTAATATTGTACACATGGTTGCGTTTGTCAACTTGTTATTAAAGAAAATGGTGGGTGGTGGTGGTGGTTGGATTTTTGCCTGTCACATCACTGCAACTGTGGCTCTCCAGTTGACGCCTGTACAATCCTCTAACTACTACATAGTAAAAGAATCAGAGGAATTTGAAGAATATCAATTAACTATTACGCTAAAATATCATGCAGTTAGAATTACTTAATGTTGTTAAATTAAGTAGAATTCGAAGTATCACACGATATGACTAAGTTACCTATTGGTACTGGTGTAGTTGCAGGCAACAGGAAGCAGCCCCAGCGCTGTGTAACGCTGTTCACTGCACTAGAAAGCTGGTTGTAATCAGTGACGCTCACAGCATAGTTGTTAGTAGACACGCCAAACAAGGTGTTCGTGTCCACTCGACCCTGTCTGGTAATTCCCACTGCAATGACCCTGACGCCCTGACCCTTGACGCTGTTTGCCTCGTTGGTTAACTGCTGGCTCGACTGAATCTGATCAGTGATAACTACGGCGATCAGCGCCGAGCCTTGGCGTATGACGTTGGTAACAAACACCCTGGTACGTAGTAGGTTGAACGCGTTGGCCAGGTTCGACCCGCCACTGAGCAGCCCCAGCTGTCGGACAGCCTGCTGGAGCGAGTTCCTATCGCCATAGCGGTTCAGTTCGATGCTGACAACAGCATTGTCGCTGTAGCTAATGACTGCAGCGCGGACACAACTCGGGTTGATGTTGTATCCAGCGATCACTGAGTTTGTGAAATCCAGTATCCCCGTCCAAGCATTGCCAATCGACTTCGAAGACGAATCCAGCAAAAAGGCCAACTCGATATTGCAATATGTGCACACTGTACAAGGGACACAAACATTGCGTGTTTGTTCTTCATGCAGTTAGCGATGGTATACGAGAGGAAGTGCAAAACCAAGGGATGAAACGCAGTCATATTTTAAAGCGACTATATTAAACAGTGACACTACTAAAACTATACATTATTCGTATACATTATTCGTCGTTAAAGCTGCCAATAACACAGGCCTAACATTGTGACTTGATCAACAGCTTAAAGAGACGATCGTGCTAGAAGTTATAGCTATTGTTGTTGTTGTTGTTGGCATTAAATTACCCAGACGGCCAATTACACTTCATCAGTACTTTGACGGAGATTCCTTGGTAATCGTCTAGAACTGCAACCAAACGAGCTTGAGACCAACACCCTACCAAAGACCAACTCCTATACTAAACCTGAAGAGATTGACTATAGATGAAAAAAAGTGCATTTTGGTCACTGATTGAACATCCGATGTTAGGCGTTTCCCGGTGTATTGTGAGAGCATGACAGCTTTAAACAACAGCAGAATTTGAAGATCTTCTAATACTACTATTATGTAGAATGACAAACTATGTTGTATCTCTCTATCCTTCCTATAGACGTTACGGTATTCTACTTATCCCTAAATAACCAGAACCTGTTACAACTTCTGATCATATCTTCGTGAAGGTAAATTGCATGAACATACTATAATGCCATTAGTATATTATACAGTACAGAGGGGGTATAGGTCATTGCCAACATGGAATTTATGATCGTGAATGGACACGTATAAAAATTGACTATTTTCACCTACAACAAGTACGAATGTACTTGTTGTATGGTGTTCAGTGACTGTAGACAGAGTAGCTAGTGGGCAGTCAAAAAATGCCGCAGATGGAAGGCAGACGCTATATATGAACTCCCCAGATGACAGCCCTTTTCTGCAAAAAAATGACCGTTACGTCCACCATCCTGAAAGTACGGCGTCATATCAGAAATCCGACTCCGTCAATCGACTTACTTGAAGAACAATGCTGCCAAAGTGACAAATTTCATCCCGTTCCATTTTGAAACGACGGAGCTTTAGGAGGCTTTTGTGAAGAAGTCGCCAACAAGAAGAACAGCAATGATGAGTAGCGATATTATGCGATCAGTTCCGCACTCAAAAAGCAAACCGCTCAGTATGTATCGTATTTTTATGTGCTGCCATTTGGTGTAGTAAACGATGATGATGATGATGATGATGATGATGATGATGATGTTGTTGTTGTTGTTGATGATGTTATCTATATGCTCAGCGTTACTACAGTAAGAGCCGTAAAAGAGTAAAATATTGGTAATATTATCTGCTTTGAATGAGATGAGAACCAAGTGTAGTTGCAGGAAAGAGACCACACGGTTGTAATAAAAATCCGTCGCCGGAATTCCATCACAATTATTAAGTATTGAAACACAGAGAAAAAGATGCAGTGGCATATGAAATGCACATAAACGAATACGTATCAGCACCTGGTGGTGGTGGTGGTGTTGGTATAATCACCTCGAAGCAGCCCCAGGTATCTCGACCTGTAATTCTGCTAATCGCACCGGAAAGCTGGTTGTAGTCACTGACGGTCACAGCGTAGTTGTTGGTAGACACAGCATACAAGGTGTTCGTGTCCACTCGACCCTGCCTGGTAATTCCCACTGCAATGACCCTGATGCCCTGATCTTTGACGCTGTTCGCTTCGTTGGTTAGCTGCTGGCTCGACTGAATCTGATCAGTGACAACCACGGCGATCAGCGACGTGCCTTGTCGTATTACATTGCTAGCAAACACTCTGGTACGTAGTAGGCGGAACGCGTTGGCAAGGTTCGACCCGCCGTTGAGCAGCCTCAGCTGTCGGACAGCCTGCTGGAGCGAGTTCCTATCGCCATAGCGGTTCAGTTCGATGCTGACAACAGCATTGTCACTGTAGCTAATGACTGCAGCGCGGACACAACTCGGGTTGATGTTGTATCCAGCGATCACTGAGCTTGTGAATTCCCTTATCTGCGTCCAGGCACCGCCAATCGTCTTAGACGACGAGTCCAACAGAAACGCCAACTCGAGATTGCAATACGAGCACACTGTGCAACGGACACAAACATTGCGTTTGTATGTGCACAAGAACCGGCTGAAACAGAGTTATCAACGTGCAAATCTAGTGTGTTAACCAGTTATGCCACTAAACTTAGAAACCCACCAAAGTCGTACTTATTGAAGAAATCTAGCACGTGGTGTATACTGTATTGAAGCATGATTTAATCAGGATCATTAGTAAATCTAAAATGGATATTACATTTAAACACACGTGATTATGTAACTAACCAACTGGCATGCAGTGAAAATATTTATGCATGTTGTTATTGGCTGTAATTAAACCAACAAACATGAGAATTAATTATTATACAATATGTCATGCAGCAAGAATTACTTAGTGTTATCGAAGTAACTAGAATCTGAATTATTACACGTTATGATTAATTAAGAAAGTAATTATATTCTAAGTAATTAGTTACCTATCACTGGTGGTGGAGTTGTAGGCACCAGGAAGCAGCCCCAGCGCTGTGTAACGCTGCTTACCGCACCAGAAAGCTGGTTGTAGTCAGCAACGCTGGCGGCGTAGTTGTTGGTAGACACGCCAAACAAGGTGTTCGTGTCCACTCGACCTTGTCTGGTTATTCCCACTGCAATAATCGTGACGCCCTGACCTTTGACGCTGTTCGCCTCGTTGGTTAACTGCTGGCTCTGCTGAATCTGATCAGTTACAACTACAGCAATCAGTGCTGTGCCTTGTCGTATGACGTTGCTAACGAACACCCTGGTACGTAGTAGGTTGAACGCGTTGGCAAGGTTCGACCCACCGTTGAGCAGCGTTATCTGTAGCACAGCCTGCTGAAGGGAGTTTATGTTGTTGTAGCGGTTCAGTTCGATGCTGACAACAGCATTGTCGCTGTAGATAATGACTGCGGCACGAACACAGCTCGGGTTGATGTTATATCCAGCGATCACTGAGTTTGTGAAATCCAGTATCCATGTCCAAGCATTGCCAATCGACTTTGAAGATGAATCCAACAGAAAAGCCAACTCAATATTGCAGTATGTGCACACTGTACAATGAACACAAACATTACGTGTTTGCTCGTGCACAAGAACTGGCTGAAACAATGCAATCAACGTTTAAAACTGGTGTGTTAACCAATAATGCGTCTAAATCTATAACACCGCTACAAATTCCTCTTTATTGCAGCAATCTAGCATATGGTGTAACACAATTTAAAGTTGATTGTTAATTGTTGAATGGAGAAAAATTTTAAACATATGTAACTAGCGAATTTGCTTGTAGTATTTGTGCATGTTGCTATTGGCTGTGTGCTTGTATTTATGCCCATAAACACTAAAACGTAATTAAGGAAGGTGAATTAATTATTATGCTACATGCCATAGAGAAAGCATTACTTATGTTGTCGAATTAGCTATAATTTAAAGCATTACACGCTATAATTAATTATCAAGTTAATTATATTTTAAGCGATTAGTTACCTATCACTGGTGGTGAAGTTGTAGGCACCGGGAAACAGCCCCAGCGCTGTGTGACGCTGCTCACCGCTCCGGAAAGCTGGTTGTAGTCAGTGACACTCACAGCGTAGTTGTTGGTAGACACGCCGAACAAGGTGTTCGTGTCCACTCGACCCTGTCTGGTAATTCCCACTGCAATGACCCTGATGCCCTGACCTTTGACGCTGTTTGCCTCGTTGGTTAGCTGCTGGTCAGCCCGAATCTGATCAGTGACAACCACTGCGATCAGCGCTGTGCCTTGTCGTATGACGTTGCTAACAAACACCCTGGTGCGTAGTAGGTTGAACGCATTGGCCAGGCTCGACCCACCGTTCAGCAGCGTCAGCTGCCGGACAGCCTGCTGGAGTGAGTTTCTGTTGTTGAAGCGGTTCAGTTCGATGTTGACAACAGCATTGTCACTGTAGCTAATGACTGCAGCGCGAACACACGTCGGGCTGATGTTGTATCCAGCGATCACTGAGCTTGTGAATTCCCGTATCTGCGTCCATGCATCGCTAATCGACTTAGTAGAGGAGTCCAACAAAAATGCCAACTCGAGATTGCAATATGAACATACTGCACAACAGACACAAAATTCATGTGTTCCTGCGTATAAAAGAACTGGCTGGAAAAAACTATCAATGTTTAAATCTGTGCATGATCCAATGATGCAATAAAACCTAGAATGCCAATACAAATTCGTACTTATGGAAACAATCTAACATATGGTGTGACTACAATTAAAAGAGGATTGTTAATAAGTGTTGAATAAAAATTATATTTAAGGATACATGAATATCTAACAAACGAGCTGGCTTGTAGTAAAATATTTCTGCATGCTGTTGTTGGCTGCATACTTGTATTTAAGTCCATAAATGTTGAAGCTAAGTTCAGTGTCGTCAAATTGCTGAGAATTTGAATTATCACATGTTATAATTAATTAGCAAGTAAATTATACTCCAAGCAATTAGTTACCTATCGCTGGTGGTGGAGTTGTAGGCACAGGGAAGCAGCCCCAGCGCTGTGTGACGCTGCTCACCGCACCAGAAAGCTGGTTGTAGTCAGTGACACTCACGGCGTAGTTGTTGGTAGACACGCCAAACAAGGTGTTCGTGTCCACTCGACCCTGTCTGGTTATTCCCACAGCAATAATCCTGACGCCCTGACCTTTGACGCTGTTTGCTTCGTTGGTTAGCCGCTGGTCTGCCTGAATCTGATCAGTGACAACTACGGCGATCAGCGCCGTGCCTTGTCGTATGACGTTGCTAACAAACACCCTGGTGCGTAGTAGGTTGAACGCGTTGGCCAGGTTCGACCCGCCGTTCAGCAGCCTTAGCCCCCGGAGAGCCTGCTGGAGCGAGTCCCTGTCGTTGTAGCGGTTCAGTTCAATGCTGACAACCGCATTGTCGCTGTAGCTAATGACTGCAGCTCGGACACAGCTCGGGCCAATGTTGTATCCAGCGACGACCGAGCTTGTGTACTCCAATATCCGCGTCCAAGCATCGCCAATCGTCTTGGAAGACGAATCCAACAAAAAAGCCAACTCGAGATAGCAATACGAGCAAGCTGTACAAAAGGCACATACACTACTAGTTTGCACTTCACAAAATGTTTTAGGTTGTATGACAATGCTAGTGTATTATGCAGAAGAAACTGCTAAAACGCAATCATTACAGGTTTTAAAACTTTCAGTTGTTGAAGTATGGCACTATTATATCACGTCGTGTACAAATGTTCAGACTCAGTTGATTGTTTTATAGGTACCGTATGGCCTAAACAATGCCTGGACGTTCAGTTGGCTAATGTTTTTCTCGGCATTGTATTTCGTTACCAATGGGCTAATTGTTAACGTTCTCAAAATGCACCAAAATCTTAATGGCCAGAAACCCATTTTGGCAGAGTTTTTCGGACAATGCGGCAGAATTTTGCGATTTCATTCCGTAACGGGAAAGCATGCCCATTTACAACAAAAACCGTGCTATCCAGGGAGGACCGCGCGATGCCGTTGTAACTTTCCGCACGTATTGAAGTTTACAGCAGCATCGCGCGGTTTTCACTGCAATAGGAACGCTTTCGAATTAAATAATAGCACGAATCGCGGCAAATTAACGGTGTTCAATACATCTATTTATTGCCTTAAATTCATTATTTGACTCACATTGACTGCTCTATAAACATCAGTGACCGTTCAAAATGCTGAAATTGTACATAGTATGACGCTATGTAAGCCTATATGTTTAGCATGATGAATGATCGATTTCATTGTAAGCCTAATGGTACTGTTAAATGTTCTGCATTTTTGAGCTCATTTGGCACTAAAATATGACACGTTTCATTTTTTCATTTAAACTCAAGTAACAACGTCCTGTTGACCACAAAAATAGCGACGAATCGACGATTGAAGAAAGGGGTTGTAAGAGTTTGCGGTCGCTAACAGCGAGTTTGGTTGCTTGGTGATGGGTGCCTTGGCTAGCTGTGACCAGTCATGCTGTTTCCTGTCGGCCGCTTTTCTTACATCTCTTATTCCATGAGTAGGGAAGTTTCCCTGGTCGGTAAAAACGCCATTACCCATGGTGGGGCGTCGGTCCTGCTATACAAGAGGTAACGAACAACTGTCAGACTGTTTCCGGTTGAGATCCAGGAAAGTCAGGAGTGGGCTTCCTATTAGACTGTAAGTATCTCCGGTTTGGATGTCGGGTGTCGGCCAGAAGTCGGGAGTCGACTTCTGGCTTGTCTGTAGCAGATGTCGGGCCGGAAGTCGGGAGTCGACTTTCGGTATAGCTGCGGCAGATGTCGGAGATGTCGGGCCGGAAGTCGGGAGTCGACTTCAGGCTTGGCTGTAGGATGGCTGACCTGGTGTCAGAGCTGCTGTAGTCTTCGGGCGACTTCCCTGGGTGGAAGTCGGTCTTGTCGGCTTTCCAAGGCGGCAGTGGAATTCTGGAAAGTGTTTCCGGTTTCTGCTCGATTACCCAGAACTCCGGCTTACACGATGTACACAGTATGAAAACCGCGATGAAGACTGACGTTGCTGTCGGGTATTTATACCATTTCTAGCCGGAAGACGTGGGTGTAGAGACCTCAGGCGCCAAGAGAGAAGAGAGGCGGAGCTATCTCCAACATAATGAGGAACGGTGCATCCTGGGAATGTCCGTTGCAGCGTAGATAGGCGGAGCCAGACAGTCTCGAGACGTGGGAAAGTAAGTTTGGTTGCGTAGTGTGCTTTTCGCGTGTATGTTATTTTAGGCGCGCTATAAGTTTTAGTGTGTTTTGGGTGATTTTCCTATGTATTTGATTATTGTAAGTAGCTAAAGAGACCTCAGTCTCACAGGGCCAGTAGGCGTGGCTAGGTGATACGTATTGGCCGTAAATAAATAAGTGCACGTTAAAATTGACGGTCACTGGCCATGCATTATATACCTCACATTTTTAGAAACCGAAATCATAGGCCTACATTTTGCCGCCGATAACATAGGTCTATCTTCGTTGACATTTTTTTATGGTGGGCTCCGTAAATTTTGTTTATTTCTGCAAGAGAGACGTTTCAGCCGTTCAAGGTCATCCAAGGTCATTAATTTTGGCACCAATCGAAAGCGCGTATGTCCGTCATAGTAACCTTGGTCATATCTTGCACCGTTTCGGAGATATTGCAGCTTTTATGTGCTCCTGACCCCTATTCCACCCTAATTTTTGGGTGTTCCCGTTGCACCAAATCGCCCATGTTAGGGTCAGCCCGCGCACAAGCCTTAAGCTATTCGGCCGTGAAATTGTTTTTGAAGTATTCCAACCTATGTGATCACGATACCTAAACGTTATAAACAGACGTACAGACAACTTACTGTCGCATAACCGAGCTCTGCGTAGCATCGCGCTGTAAAAATAGCACCAAACATTTATGATTTTTCGCTATCTGTAAAGAAATGAATAGAGTGCAAGAATAACAAAAAAAAGAGAACTAGTGTCACCAGAAATTTGGAGGATGCTTCCTTATATCTCGTCGAAATTTTGCGATCTAATTCGGTCACGCAAAGCAATGTCTACAGCACAAAGCAAGCATCGGTCACTGGTGTTTGCCTGCTATCTCTACTAATTAGGATGAGGGGCAGACACTGCCAATAATAATGGAGAACCATTTTTTAGACAGCTGGTATGCCCCCTAATTTCCGACTTTATTGATACATTTCGATCACACAATACATCGAGACGAGACGACTGGTCTGACTGTTCGGCAGCGTCTGAGCATAAGCTCTGATGACGTCACATAAGTACTACTTCGCGGCAGCCGTCAGCCCGTAACGCTAAAGAGGCGGCCTAACACTAATCCACCTTACCATAAATGTCGCTGCAGCAGACTTCTAGAATTCGTGGCTCGTCGGACAATTAATATTATTCTTGGTTGTCAGAGCAGCCACACCCCGCTCGTCTTGCACGAAGATGACCTCCTATCGTATCTTCAGCGCTTCACTATAAGTAAGCAAGGGAACTAGCTACTACATTTTTGCATCTTTCCAAAAGAATTTATGTTCTTTAATCGCCATTTTGGCTATAACTCGGATTCGTGGGATATGTCACAGAATCTTGTACCAAACTGTGCGTTTTGGGTCGGCAAATTTTCTTGTATCATTCACAGTTGCTCCCCTTATTCTCAGATGTTTTGACCATATTCTTTGTTTGATGGAAGAAACATACACTGTATTCAGTATTCCTGCAGCAACCACGTAAGTAAAATATTCAATAACGTTCCGTACTTGGTCCAGGCGCAGGTGTAGGAAAACAAATCTCCCGGGGCTGCAGTTGAATGATGACGCTAGTGAGAGCGTCAAAATCATCCACTGCATGGTAGTCAGATGGGGAGGAGACGATCTGCAACAAGCGGGCTCGATTGACTTCGTCAGATATACCGATCGCAATGAGTCGGATTCCCTGTCTCTTACACGCTGTGGCATTCTGTATCGTCAGCGGAGTTCTCTCCACCGGTACGTTGTCTTCACCATCAGTTAGGATGACGGTAGCCTTGACAGCGTTTGGACGAGTACCACGGCCTGGGGCGAAGACTTGTGTCCTGGTCAGGTAGAGAGCATCATTGAGATTCGTTGTTGCACCAATGTAACGGACAGTGCGGATAGCGTTGAGGAGACTTGTCGAGTCCCGGTATCGCGTCAAGTCCCATTCAACCGTTGCAACATCACTGAACAGCACGAAGGCGACTTGTACGTTGTTGGGTCCGATCGTAAACTGGCTGGTGACGTTAGCGACGAATTCCAGTGTTATGTCCCAGTTTCTAGGTCCCTTGAAGTTTATGCTGCCCGACGAATCGACAACGAAGTTCAAATCGAGCAGACATTCTGCGACAGACATAACATAAACGTGTCTACATTCTACAGGCACAAAACACAGCTTCAGTCACTGATTTTTGTCCACTATCTGTACTAATTTAGATGGGGGGACAGATTATACCAACAGTAACGAAGAAACTGCTTTGACCAAAACTATAGTGTCCCTTAACCGCCACGTTGATTATAACTGAACCTTCCATATATAACCTGCTTCAGAAGTACTTCATATAAAAATATAAACAGCGGAGTGAAAATTGTAAGTGAAAAATAGAGGAGAAACAATAGGAAGAAGCAACATATTTTAAGGGATTGCATGGGGAAACTGTGTTCGCCCAATACTGCTGTAAACCTTGTTTCTCAAAATCTGGATGAAGTTAACGCCATACTTAATGAAATTCAGCAAAAGATCGAAGATGGGGCAGATTTTTCAATCAGCAAGAAAATTAAAGAAATTACTCAAAGGAGGCCTATGCCTGTCACGGGTGGAAGACAGATTGACGTAGGCTACTGTCGACCGTTACAGCTATTTTACATGACCTATCGCCAGTGATCCGGGTTGACACGGTCTGCACGTGCATTTACAATCAAACGTCACAAAACTTTCATACCAAATTAATAGGACTAAACACATCATTTTGTACATACAATGATATTATAAATGATACAATAAATGTCAGCGTACGTTGTTGAGCTGCAGATGTTGAGATGGTCCCTGCCAGAATGCAAAACAAAGCCCACCAGCCAGCTGATGACCGCATCCTCTGCTTAATTCGAAAATACAGAAAACATCACCTTTATTACTATTTAAACAGCATAACGTCATTACTCTACCATACTCATCATCACCGTCATCCTGGTGTCACATGTCGAATGATGCAACGACTATGAATGATGGACTTCTATCGAGTGCTTGATCTTGTGTTCACTTCAGGAAATCTAAAGGAGACGAACAGTGCTTGCATACGCTTATACACCGTGTCCGGAAAAAAAGAGGCCACAGTATATCCTAAGCATAACTTTGACAAATTTAGTCACACTTTTGTAATTTTTGGCACGAATCATCCTGATACTTCAGTGTACTTAGAACATTTAGCCTAACTCTGCAACGTCGTTACGTGGAGATGACGTCATATCTGATGTCATCAAAAATGTCGTTTACACACAAAGACGGACATTTAACAAAAGCTTTTCAAAAGGAAAACCATGACATTGCAAGTCAGTTGCTGAAAGAATATGCGAACAGAAACTATAGAGTTGTCGTTGATTAAATTTCTTTCGAGAAAATTGATAAAATCGGTTCTGTTTGGTAGCAGACCTCGCCCAACTTGATTATGCCGTCGTTGTTCAGTTCAGTAGCGTCGCGCCGTCGTGGTACCTCAGCATGCGTTAAGGGCGGCGGAGACGTTCATGAGGTCAGTGTCTTCGGTGACTGTTGCGTGTGACGTGCAATACTGTCGACGGGTGTGTTTTTGAGCATTGAGCATTATGTGCAATAAATCGTAACACTGTTCTTATGGCACGACGCGCATTCAGTTCAACTATCACATAGCACTTAATATACATGTGTAACGACTGAGAGTTCTATACACATTTATGTATGAAATGGCACTAAGCCCAGAAAACCAGTTAGGCGCCTACAAATTTATCAGTCAACACGCCAAATTCACAGTCTGTTGTATACAGAGAGGGCCGAAAATAAGCCGCCGCTGATATAACAAAAGTCGTATTAATACTGACCTATTTTTAAAATTCTTTTATTTCTAAACTATGTAAGGAAATCTGCAATAAATCCATCGTTAAGGATCCCATAACACCCCAGGCATGTCGCTGAAATATTGCTTTCAAAATTCGAGCTGTCCGCATGTTCGGCAATGACAGATTATGAGCACACGCACTGAAGAGAATATGGCCGTAGTAGATTATGTCTGCTGCTAAGTCAAGAAGACCAGTTACAAGTTTATCATTTGAGACAATAAATATCACAGACTGCTGTGGTATGGATCATTTTTTTC
>Ga0209681_1000251_pt1 | contig 13880 bp, 15 predicted proteins | sample WorMetLIZISLAND2_3_FD_187416 | JGI IMG/M metagenome (GOLD analysis project Ga0209681, IMG submission 187416) | Marine gutless worms symbiont microbial communities from Max Planck institute for Marine Microbiology, Germany - Olavius clavatus LIZARD... ... | reverse complement strand
TTACAGACAGACGGACAGACAGACGGACAACTTACTGTCGCATCACCGCGCTCTGCGCTAGCATCGCGCGGTAATAATTAAAATACCAAAACAATAATAAGGCTGTTTCTGTCTGAAGAAAATTCTATTTTACAGAAATATGTACTATTCTGAACTTCTAAGTGCTCATAACTGCCACAGTTCCACACAAACCTCTTCAGCAGCATCATTGTCGTCATCATCATCATCAAAATTTCTGTCAGTCAAATAGTTGTCAGCTGCTCGCTTTGCCATCGTAATATCTGGAACACATTCCATTACATTTGTTATAAGTTCAGAAGTGCTGCAGGACATACTGGCACCACTGATTTCAAGCCAATGAAACAGCACCACTATACTGGCAACTGTTTCAGCAACTGTGCTGGGATAAATCGGTGCCAGTTCTGTTTTTATCAGTGACCTGCATGTTTTTACTCTGAAAGCAATTAAATGTATTCATTATTTATTGCGGTGCATGCATTAAGGTTAAGTTGCTGTGTTGTGATTGGCTGACAGCACCGTGCAATAACAAATGGCTTACATCTCTTACAGGCCATCCAGTGAGTTCAGCAGCGAAAGAACACATCAACAGGTGCTACACTAATCTCAGTCATTCAATTAGGTGACACAATTACACGTTTAGCACCATCAGATGCAGAAGACTTTGTGTGCATTTTCAACAGCAGGAGCGTCTTCGTATGCCGAAGTATTGGTTGAATGCGTCGATGCACGCCGACAACACATCTGCCGGACGGTCTGTTCTTGCCGCATGTACTGCCGACGTCAGACAGTGGTACATGCAGAACGGCCTGCAGCTCAACCCGGACAAATCAGAAGCACTGATCATCGGACTTGGATGATCTGAACGGCACACCAGCTACGTGCTGCGACATCAACCGTATTGTCTGTCACTGTCGCCGAGGTCGATCTGCTGCTAGGCAATGAAATTAAGGTGTTCGGAGTCATCCTAGATCGACACCTGACTTTCGAGAAGCACACTTCAGCAGTTGTGCGATCATGCAATTACCACAAATAAGCCTTCTGCCACATTTGCCATCTGCTGACAACTCAACTTGCACAGACGCTTGCCTGTAGTCTGATACTGTCAAGGCTTGACTACTGCAACACTGTGCTCTGCGGGATTCCATCCGGCAACATCCATGAAGCCACAGCATGTTCAGAACAGTGTAGCACAGATCGTTCTCCAGGCGCCTAGGTGATCTCACACCAAGCCACTACTACGCCAGCTGCACTGGCTGCCGGTTCAACATCGAATCAGATACAAGTAGGTGGTACTGACGTACAAGGTCCGGACCACATCAATGCCAGCATATCTGAGTCATCACATCAAGCTATGTGACAGCGTGCAGACTCTATGCTCGGCCATGACCACTCAATTGTCCAAACCATTGGCCAGTACAGCATTTGCCAAGCATAAATTCAGCTGTTCCGTTCCGGCCACCTGCAACTCTCTGCGAAGAACCCTTACTGACAGTGACAACGAATCACTAGGAACACTTAAGTCTCGGCTATAGACATTTATGTTTACTCTAGCAAAAGAAATTAGATCCACATGCTGCGGATTGTAAAGTGTGTCATAAAACCTTCAGTATTGCAAACATGGGATTACGCCAAATACTGTCCCATGCAGAAGCTGAGAAGCATAAGTCGAACATTAACAATCTGAAAGGACAATCAGTATTCAAAGCTGTAACACCAGTGCCAGTGTCGATGCCTGCATCACCATGTGTTGCGTCACATGAAGAATGTCCAGCTACACAGTGTGCCAGTGCAACTGCAGCAGATGTTGTCCTTGTTTGTCCAAAGACTCAGTTTGGCAAATCGTGGGCGCCTATTAGCCTTGATGACAAGGTCAAGATAGCGGAGATTTTGTTTGTAGCTAGTTCATTCCAACAACTCAATACAGTGACATTGTGGACGTGTGCAAGAGTGCTTCTGAGGACTCCGATATTGCCAAACACATGCAGCTTGGCAGTACAAAAGTCTCATATTTGATTATACACGGTCTAGCGCCATACTTCCGAAATTACTTCATGAAGGATCTGAAATCTGGAATTGGTTACTTTACCATATACTTTGATGAAACGACAACCCAACAGGTCAAGAAACGGATATGTACATTGCATATTGGTCACCGAGTTTCAAGAAAGTGGTCTCACTGTTCGTAGATTCTGCCTTTCTTGGTCATGCTGCAGCTGACAAGATCACGAGTGAGATTTTGGCATTACTACAAAAGCATGATCTGGATGCGCATATGCCTTTGCAGTGCTCGATGGATGGTCCTGCAGTGAATCGGTTGTGTGCTGTGTGATATGGCTCGTGCGTCGTCAGTGGCCGCCGTGCAGACACTAGCACCGGCTGCCAGCTTGTCGCGGTCCATCTGGGCCAAGATGGATCACGCCAGCGCCACTACAATGACCACGTCTGTGTCCACGCAAGCCGACCAGCGTCAGCACGAGCTGGACACATACTTGTCGGTGAAATCCGTCGATCGGGATCAGTGCCCACTGTGCTGGTGGATGGGAAACAAGGCATTGTTTCCGGGATTAGACTCCGTTGCGAAGAAGATGCTTGCAGTACCCGCGACGTCTGTTGCGAGCGAACGGCTGTTTTGTGATGTCATCACAAAGAAGCGAAATCAACTGTCTGCGTCGAAGGCTGATCAGGTCTGCTTTCTTATGAAAAACACTTCATATGTTTTCCATATCAAAGGCAGCTCTGATCGGCCTTAGACTTAGATTTACTGTAAACAATTGATTTCATTTCGCCTATTATTCTTATCGTAGTGACATCTGCGCTGATGTTTCACTATTGATTCTTCGTATAAATTTTACTGACTACAGATTAATCGTTTTTTTGTGTATTGCTGTAAGTAAATAATACAAATTCCTTAAGATGATTTTAGACTTGAGAGACTAAATAATATTTAATAAGGATTGGACTGTGGAATGTTAGGCGCTACAAGTAGGCCTAGTTCGTGCGTGTGATGCTGATTAAAGATGTTAGACTGCTGTCACTGAGTAAATAGGACTCGTGTTTGTTTGGATTTCTACTGTATAAATCTCATTACATCCTTTAATGGGTGTGTTGCCGAGGCAGGGCGGGATAAGACAGAACGACGTTGCCAACTTGACACAATAACCATCATAATTACATGCCAGCGGGCGCCGGTCACTACCACCCTCCCCCTCTCATTCACTCCACGGATGGCCTTGAGTAAACAAACACACATAACGACCGACCGTCGGCATGCCTGTAGACGTGGGCGCCGACGATCGCTGTAGAGCTGAGCCGCGCCAAATGAAATAATCATTTCATCAAGTCACTCAACATCGCCATTTCGATTCGATACGATTATTTAAAATAATCGTGATTAAATAATCGTGATTACGATTTTCGATTTGATAATCGTAACATCACTATGAAAGTACGACCACTAATTGACCGAGTCATGCAGCGCTGTCAAGAGCTTGAAGTGGAGGAAAATGTATGCATTGACGAACAGATTGTCCCTTTCAAAGGACAACTAAACATCAAACAGTACGGTACATCAAAAACAAGCCATGCAAATGGGGCATAAAGGTGTTTTTGTTGTGTGGATTAAGCGGTCTGGTTTATGATGGGATAGTATACCAAGGCAAACAAACAGGCTTATGTGAGGACAGTGTCATGAAATATGGATCAACGGGTGCCCTCGTTATCAATCTAAGCCTGGGCATTCCATCAAACAGAAATCATAAGCTATTCGCAGTCAATTCTGCTAATTCGTTACTTGTTTCAGATTGGTATCTACTATGCAGGAACAGTACTGCTGAATCGTATGTAACTTGCCAATATATGGTGGTGGTTTGGCATAGCGGCAACGTCGTTGGGCAGATCAACGAAGTTACTCTACGCCAGGCCCGGTTAGTACTTGGATGGGTGACCGTCTACGGATGTGTAAACCATCTCGGTATGTAACAGCCACCGAAGTCGACTCAGCCTTCTACCCTCCGTGGGATGGTAAAATGAGTATCAGCTTTCGGGCTGAGTAATAATAATAAATGGTGATGGTGGATACGGTTTACTGGCTGCCTATATATAGGCGGACCTGCGGCCCAGGCCGATTGGCTTGGTCCAAAGGTCGGCGGCCACCTGGTGCCATTTCTGTATTCATCGCGTGAACCGAGTGAACTCTCGCAATGGCTTTGCCATGATGACAGCACTATAAATATATTCATGCTTATTATTATATTATTATTATTATTATTATTATTATATGACATAAACTCATAGTGTGCCAATAAGTACTGACTTACAATAGTAGAATAAAACGTTAAAAAATATATGCAGAGAAGGTGCAAGATCTGTGACTAAAAGGGTTAACCTTGAAGTAGCTCTGCTACTTAGGCAATCCATGATTGATTGATTGATTGATTGATTGCCAGACTGGACATTAGTTCATGAAACTACGGTTAGCTGTATTGTTGCAGTATGGATAGGCAAAGAACTATGACAAGAGGGTAAGTCTGATCACACTCATGCCGCACATGCCAGTGCCAATACTGTAACTGTGGTTGCTGAAATCCATACAGAATGTCTAGCTGCTAAGAAAGTGAAGCTGACTTCACAGCAGTTTACAAGGAATATCACTCCAACACTCTAACTGGGATGAAATTACAATGCTTCCAGATTCGCTAGAATCTTGAAGTATTTTAATTTCATCCAGAGAATCATCCAGAGAAACCACTTCGGCCATGGAACTTCAGCACAATTTACATTCATTAGTATCCACTGAATTGATGTTGCAGGATGATGGAGATGTTGGTGCTCAGGGTGCTGATTAATGACGGTGTTGATTCAAAGTCAGACAACATGTCAGTAAATATGGAAAAACTGAATCTGTTGAATGGTTTTGAGATCAGCAGTTGCATATAAAGTGGTTACTTTTGAAAAATCCATGTTATCATTCTAGTCATGGGGCTGTCAAAAGAGGCAAAATGCACCTGTCAGTGTATTGTATAGTTTGCCGAGAGTTTGAGGATGAAGCCAGAAAGGTTTCTAAAACGGGCACTACACCAATGGCGTGTGGCATTCGAGTCAATGGTAAAGCAGAAATGAAGCGATTAACTGTGCATGTTGGGTCTGTCCTTGCCTCACATATAGGCTGCGGCGGCCAAGAAAAATTATGAAATGTGAAAAAGTCACTCAGCTAATCATCCGTTGATTGCAGTACTTCGCAAACAAGATGCTGCTGTTGCTACTTTGAAGACTCGATTGGCCTTCGATGTGTATAATAATTCCTTAATGTCAACTCTACTGGCATGGAACTGGCCATTCAGATCATTAGCTCAAATGAAGGCTGACCATGTGCTGGCTACGGTACATGATGACGGTTGGGACGTTGACCTACAACCATTCAGTCCACCGATTTCAGCATTGCATTATAGAGACCCTGTTGTGTACCGAGATGAAAGCAATGTACTTTCACTGTGCTTCGCGCCAATTGAATATAGCACTCTCGAAGGCGTCAAAAACAGCTGAGATATATAATATGATATGGTATGGTATGCCTCATGCAGACCATTGAATTGTTCTTTAAATTTTCGCCAAAACGCCAGCGTGTCCTTGAAAGGTCTGTTGAAGACGTTTGTAAGAAAAATCACAAAAATCTGAACACAACTAAAACAAAACTAAAACCATTGTGTGAAACCAAGTGAGTAGAATGCCATACTACATTCAATGACCTTGAAGCCCTGTACAAACCATTGATCGAGTGTCTGGACTTCATTGATGCTAATGAGAACAACACATGCGACCCGAAGACCAGAACTGAAGGCACAGGCATAAACAAGCGGCTGCAAAGTTCAAAGTTCGTTGTTGCATTTATCATTTGCCGCTACATTTTCGGCTTTTCTAAAGGCCTGTCTCGTCAACTTCAAGGCACGTCTCTTGATATAATAACCGCATATGAAAAGAAAAGGTGGAGTTGATAACTGATGAGTTGAAAAAATTCGCAGTAAGGACGTGACAGAATTTTCAATGTTGTACACAGATTATGTTAACTCAAAATGGCTGACTGTGCTGAGGAACCCTTATCCAAACCTTGCATTGTGGGGTGCCAAACACTAAGGTCCAATGTTGAAGCAGAGAATCTTGAAGAGTACTTTCGGACCCATATTCCGGCCATTCCTTGACGATCTCAGCTCTCAACTGGAAGACCGTTTTTTTGGGCCAATCGCAAGACGCGATCAAGGCCTTGTATTTGTTGCCTAAGAATCTGTGGAAGCTTGAAGATGACACTGTGGTGAAAATCTTCTCTTGCTATGAATCTAACCTTCACTCTTTTGTTCATTTTAAGCAGCAGCTTAAATTATGGCGGCGCTTCTGGTCTTCCTCAGATGAAGATAAATAACCATCAATGGTGTCTGACACTCTGAAAAAGTTAAGTGCTGACGGGGTAAAAAAAACTGTACCCAAACATTTCAACCATATTTGGCACTGTGCTGACATTGTCTGCAACGACTGCTAGTGTGGAACACATGAATTCCACACTGTGCTTCATAAAAACATTGTATCGTTCTACGATGGGTGAACAGCGATTCAAAGCACTTGTCCTCCTATTTGTCCACAGGGATATTGCACTCGACTATGGAAAGATCATCGACATGTATGCCCAGAGATACCCTCGATGAATGCTGTTCCAGAATGCCCTCATGGAGAGTGACAGATAGACAGATTTTAATAGATTGAATCAGACATTTAGATTCGTCACCTGATTCTTCATCTGTGGAAGACCAGAAGTGCCGCCATAATCTAAAATTAACGGAAAAGGGAAGGTCAAGTACTTGCACAATTACTTTATTAATTTGATTATTCTAAATGTTAAATTTCGTCATTGTGAACTTACGTGTGAATTTTTTCTAATGAACTTGTGAATTTCATTAAAAATGCTGGAAAGTCGACAAATGCTTTGGCTTAATAAACTTCAAACTGAGTACATCCCCATACCCCTGCGACAAACGGGGAAGTAGAGCGTTTTCACTGTACAGTGTACACTAAATTCTATGTTGAGGAAAGTCATTATGGACTCACAGAGGGACTGGGATGAATGGTTGCCGATGGTGCTGGCAGCATACCGAGCATCGCCACATGAGTCCACTGGATAATCTCCAAACCGTTTATGTTTAGGGCATGAGGTCAGAATGCCATTGGACTTGATTACGGGTTTACCATTGGAAGAGAGCGAGTCTCGTGGCATAACTGATGTCTTTGTGCGAGACATGCAAGAAAAGTCAGCCGATGCCTATGCATTGGCACATAAGCACTTTGGCATAGCCACCGAGCAGCGAAAAACAGCTTACAAGGTTCGCACATGTGCAGCAGAATTTGAAGTCAGTGACTGGGTATGGTATTGGTACCTGCAAAAGAGTTGGGAAAATTAGAAAAACACTTTTGTTACTTACTTGTTTACTAACTGTAAAAAGGGTTCAGCCTCGTTTTGAGCTGTTGAGACCTCGATATGGTGTTGTGAACTTGTTTGGTTGATTTCGCTGTTAAAGGCGTGATTTTCAGTCATTAATTGTGTAGATGTGTAGTAGTTTTTTGTAATAGAGTTACGAGTAAATTGTCTTCCATACTGCGAACTTACCAACAGGGATATGGGTAGGGCTCCGATCGATCGGCCAATCTCGCGAGAATCGTCGGCAAGTCCTAATCTCGTAGGGTGATCGATCAGCGCAGCGTACCAGACGACGTCTCGGCAACCGGGCATTTTGCGTCGCCGGTCCTACAGCGTGGAACAGCCTGCCGTCAGACATTCGAACTGCTTCTTCTGTGACAACTTTCAAGAATCTACTCAAGACTCATTTATTTATCCAGTCATATTACACGACATAATTTCGAGTGTCCGATGCTGTACGGCGCCCTTGTAGTGACTTTATGGACATGTTACGGCGCCTTATAAATTATCGTATTATTATTATTATTATTATCCAGTGTGCGATCACTAACGCTCATAGCAGTGCCACGCAGCCGCGGTCTGGATTCAATTAGCACCTCACCTCGGTTACTCAGTGACGGTCAACTTGCTGCTATTTGAGTGGCTCAGCGCGGCCGTTGTTGACTCAGTGTCTCTCCGCCCCCTCCCCCTTGCTCACTCACTGCCAAGCAGCATCAGTTGCAGCTGGCCAGCAGCACAGTGGGCAGTGACACGGCCGTCGTGGCTATGATACCGGGTATGACTTTTGTGGCACTGGCTGGCTGTCGGAAGATGCACCTCTGTCTCTCTCTATAGTCTATAGCGTATAGGAGGTAACAGTCCACTAGAGTTTAGTCACAGTACACACACTAGGGATGTAGATGTACCGGATTTCACTTTTCCAAATCCGGCCGGAGCCGGAACCGGGGCCGGATTTGAGAATTTAGTTCAACATAAAACAACACCAGAGCTAGAGTGAGTCAAATAAGTCTCTTAGCATTGTCTATAATCAACATTAAATGCACATGTTCAAAAACTCATTATAAAGTAAAATCAGAGCCAGAATGAGTCAAATGAATCACATTAACATCAACGACTAACACGTCACACGTCCAAGAAGTGGCTGTTGAACTTCAATAAGATCAATGTCTCTGCATTTTCGGGTAGAAGATGACAGCGGTGGCCAGATATAATGTTACCAGCTGTACTGAAGAGCCTTTCTGATAGGACGCTGATAGGTGGTGGTGCCAGGAATTTCTGTGCGAGTGGTGACAACTGAGGAAACCTGTGCATGTTCATCTTCCACCAGGAAGCAGGATCATCCTGATGGCTGATGAGTGGCTCCGACAAGAACTGATCCAATTCTGCACTTATACAATTACCATCAGCTGACATGTCCTGAAGTATTGTGTCAAAACAATTCCAGACACTGGATCCTGTTTGCTTCTCCATAGGTTGTTCACTACTACTCACAGAGGTAGAAGATTCCAGTAGCTGTTGTTAAAAATATTACCACACGGGACAGCTGCCCCAGATGAGGTCAAAATTCTGGCCGGAGCCGGATTTGGCCGGATGCCGGATTTGCCGGAGCCGAAATCCGGTACATCCCTAAGTCACACAGTGTTCTTTTTCAGTAACTGATATCACTTTTAAGTACGTGCCACTGGCGAAAGCTAAGAATGCAAATCTGTGGAGATATTTTGGGTTTAAATCTGTGTTTCTGTGTACTGTGTACAGTGTTATTGCAGCATTGCAGCACACACCACTGTAGCTCAGGCGTGGCGCGGCGGCGGCTAGGCAGCAGCGAAGGCGTGGAGCAAAGATAAACAATGAGCGGCAGGCACTGGGGGTACTCTCGCCTGGGGAGGGGTAGGATTAATGGACACACGAGAAATCGCGAGAATCGTCGCCACCAACACCGCAAGAATCGATCTGCCCATCTGGCTACGATCGGAGCCCTAGTTATGGGCCCAGTGCCGGGACGATTTACGTAAATGAGTGATAATACGGACTGTTTACCAACTGATGGCTACTTGTGACAAAACATCGATTATCCCGTTAAATGGCACAAATTATGCAACCTGGAAAGTACAGTGTCGAATGGCACTGATCAAGGAAAATTTGTGGAATATAGTTAATGGGACAGAACAGCCGCCAGCAGACGCAGCAAATCGAGCCAAGTATGCCATTAGACAAGATCGAGCCTTGGCAATCATAGTATTATCAGTCGCTCCTACTCTCCTCTACCTGATCGGTGATCCGGAAAATCCTGTAACTGTTTGGGAAACGTTGGCTAATCAGTTCCAGAAGAAGACATGGGCTAATAAGCTAGAGTTACGACGAAAGCTGTACTCATTACGGCTGAAGGAGGGCATCACCATACAGAAACACATTAAAGAAGTGACTGAAATTTTCAATGAATTATCTGTAATTGGCGATCCAGTGTCAGATGAAGATAGAGTTGTCTATCTCTTAGCAAGTCTGCCGGAATCGTACGACATGATAGTGACAGCTCTCGAAGCAAATGATGAAGTACCAAAAATGGAGGCCGTAACTGAGCGTCTTCTTCACGAGGAACGGAAGCTTAAGGAACGTACAGCTACTGGATCTAGAGTGAAACGAAAGTCATGACAGCCAAACACCATTCGAAGAAAAAGGGACCCAGGTGTCACCACTGTGGCAAAGTAGGTGACATTAAACGTAATTGTTGGGAACTGGCTGGAGAGAAACCTGATTCAAGCCAGAAGGAGTCACGGAACTTCAGGCACAAAATGAATCAGGCTGAGGTGAAGCGAAGAGACTGTGACAGCTCTAGTAGTGAAAGTGCAGGGCTGATTGATATTCGCCACCGACAAGCAGCTGGAGTTGCTGGCGAACACCCGCAGTGGTACGTGGACGGCACATTCTGGACCGTGCGAAAGCCATTTGTACAGTAACTGACGGTGTGGTGCACGGGTGCACGCTACAGTGTTGCATGGGAGTGGGAGCAGTATAATCCCACGGGAATCCCGCAGGATCGGGATTACATTTTCTTGAAATCCCGCAGTAACAGCGGTAATGGGAGTCTGTTTTGCGGTAATCCTGCGGTAGCCGGATAAAATGTTGTGGTTTTTCCCGTGAGCTTCCACCTCAACGGCGAGTGCGAGCTACACGCGTTATAGATAGACTACAGACTGAAGTATCTATTGTCCCACCACTGTTGCCAGATTGCCATTTGCCACTCTCGCCGTCTCATACCGACGAGGCGACGACACCGAGTACAGCGACTGGGCAGGCTTGTGTTTCAGTAAACAACCCCCCACTGTGTGGATGCCGTGGAGTGGACAGTGGACACCTGTCAGCAGTGGGTGTCATAAAATTTAATGAGTCACAGCATGACGGCATTAGCTCTGTCTGCGGGGCAAAGGTCTATGGGCTGTTCAAGTGTTGATGCTATCTGGGCTGCTGCTGCTGATCGCAATCACATCTTCTCTATCCAATCCCCAGACAGGCTGACATATCCCCCAGAGGCCACATATCCGCCAATCAGCGTTTCTGAAAGTGACCACCAGGCACCAGCGTCCATTCTGCGTGCTGCAGTCATAATTTCCGCACTAAGATGGATAAGAACGAAATATGAAAATTAATGCACGTTAAAAGTGGTAGAGTGACATTTGAGCCAAATAGCGGAAAAGTGTACAGCGACGTGTGGAAGCAGTTTGTGTGTTTTCATGTTGACAGCAACACAAGCAAGTCTGTGAAATGCAGGAAATGTCATCATGTGATGAAGTGGCGATCCCGTGATGGTACTCGCGGACTGAAAGCCCACAGCCAGTCGTGTCACTCGTGTGGGACGAAAACGCGACGCCACACACTATTCAATATGCCTGGTTTCTCACAGAAGAATGAAACATTGGTGCCCCCAACAGCAAAGTCTGAGATAGTGAATGCCGTCGTGACGATGTGCACAAGGAACATTCAACCATTCAGATTTGTGGCAGACGATGGCTTTCGTTTGCTGGCTGATAAGCTTATCGGGATCGATGCAAAGAATGGTGCAGTTCCTGCGGCCAACGTTCTGCCTTCGACAGCACAGTGTCCCGCCATCTGAAGGACGATGTCACCGCCGAGAAAGACACACTGATACCACATCTCACAGCTGTTCCAAAGTTTGGTGTTACCACTGACATGTGGACTCACCAGAAGACAAATGTTGCGTACATTACCGTGACTAGCCAGTTCATTGATTCGCACTGGTCCATTTCATTGTTGGTCCTGGGCACCCGTTCTGTCGAGGAAAAGCACACGGCTAAATGCATCAGAACAAATGTGAATTAAGTGCTGGAGGAGTTCGGGACATGGCGCAGAGACAATGTCTACGTTACAGATCGAGATATAAACAACCAACGCTGAAGCCGTAAACTAGTTGTGTCAATAGTGGCTGTGTATATCTGGCAGTGGCACGGAGATTGGTCGTGCCGCGTTGTCGTTTCACGGGACGTAGGTCCAGCAATTATCGGCCGAGCGGCTGCCGTATTGACATGCCCGTTGAACGCACCACTGCGTCGGGTGGCTTGCAAGTGATTGAAGTGATGTACAGAAAAGCTGATTTCGGTGGCGATGTCTGCATGGATCATTCTCTAGCGGCAAGTAATGTATAGACCTGTAGTTCATACAAAATGGACTCGCTCAAGACAGAGCTGACCTTTTAAAACCGAACCGGCTATTAGGCCGCCTAAAACCTCGGTTTCGGTTTTGTTCGGTTTTGCACAAAAACAGCGGTTTCGGTTTCGATTACCGTAACAACACTAATAATGTGCAGCAGTACTATCGGCTAAAAATGACATTTGCTGTAGGCTATAAATCCATGTGTTACTTACTTACTTACTTACTTCTGGCATGTAGGTGCATGTCGTTTTTGTGCGACAATGCCAAGAACATATCCAAAGGACTCAACGAAGCCGGCGTCAGCTCGGTCTGTTAGCACACACTCTGCAGCTGGCCGTGAAGGCTGGCTTCTAAGCCAGAGAGCGCTCGACGATGCCGTAGCCATCTGCCACAAAGTCGCGACGCATTTCCATCACTTGACCCTAGCGAAAGAGCGCCTGCAAAGATTCGCAGGCGACTTCCAACGACCACACCCAGCACATAATACTACAAGACGCGCATGCCAGGTGGAACGCCACCTTCTACACGGTGCAACATCTACTGGAACAGAAGAAAGCAGTCATCAGTTACTCAGTGGAGTATGACCTGCCGGCGCTGCCATCCAAGAACCAGTGGAGCTTGCTGGAGAAGCTCGTCACTCTGCTGGAGCCGTTTGAGGAGCTTACACGGCAGATCAGTCCAGACGACACGACACTGGCAGAGGTAATCCCGCTGTCACAGCGCTGCAGCTGACACGTGAGCGCACCGACAAACGACTCCGGCGTGCAAACCATGAGGGGAGTGCTGTTGGATGAACTGAAGACTCGCTTCTCATCAAACCGGCCATGCTTGGAGGCGTCTGCAGAGCCTGTGAAACTCTCCAGCATCATGGACGACATTCTGGAATGCGGTGTGAGACCTGCAACGCAAGTGGAAGAATCTCAGCGAGCTGCAACCAGCAGTGCTGAGGAACAACTTCGGCTATATCTTGCTCAGCCGAACATCCCACGGACGCAGTTGCCGACGGTCTGGTGGCGCGACAATGCAAGTTTTATCCCACAGGTGGCTGTAGTAGCCAGATGATACCTCTCTGCACCGGCGACGTCCGTCCCCAGTGAGCGTCTATTCAGCGCCGCTGGTCTAGTGTACAATCGACTGCTGCCGGAACGAGCAGAGATGCTGCTCTTCATTAGGCATAATCTCACGATGATGTGACGTACAGGGCCTATTAGTCTTATAGAACACTAAAACAGTAGCATCCTAATTGGTGTACTAACTACAGTGTATATAGGCCTGCAACTTAACAGTTATCTGACTGTATAATGCGAGGAGTTTCTAACATTTCATTTTTTATTAGGCCTATGTTACAGATTCATGATGTCTTTGACGTTCCACGTATAGGCCTAGTGTGATAATCGACAAGCGTTTGTTTGTTTCATTGCGGAATGTATTTCATTAAAGAGTTTGTCACTTGACGTTTAATAACATGCTGAATCATATCTAAGTGCTCTACAAAGCTTTCTTCTTTATTCGTTCATGCCTATAGCGCATTATTCTGCGCTCCAATGAAATGCCAGCCTACACACGCGTGTGCATGCCCGACGTATAAAAATCAATAGTTGGTACTGGATCGCTACTGGACCGGTGGTCTGCATCTGATTATAGAGTACTGGATCGGTCCGGTCCAGTTTTCCTTGGACCGTGCGTCCTCTATCATGGGGGAGATTTTATCACGGGGTGGGCGATTATTTTACAT